>ERZ773169.5-NODE-5-length-375561-cov-69.028130_pt1 | contig 375561 bp, 273 predicted proteins | sample MGYA00580536_ERZ773169 | MGnify/ENA primary metagenome ERZ773169 (study PRJEB29015, sample SAMEA2737814) | human gut metagenome | biome: human gut; feature: human-associated habitat; material: faeces | place: China | collected 2012 ... | reverse complement strand
CACGGGGCGAGGGTTGCGCTCGTTGCGGGACTTAACCCAACATCTCACGACACGAGCTGACGACGACCATGCACCACCTGTGAACCCGCCCCGAAGGGAAGCCGTATCTCTACGACCGTCGGGAACATGTCAAGCCCAGGTAAGGTTCTTCGCGTTGCATCGAATTAATCCGCATGCTCCGCCGCTTGTGCGGGCCCCCGTCAATTTCTTTGAGTTTTAGCCTTGCGGCCGTACTCCCCAGGCGGGATGCTTAACGCGTTAGCTCCGACACGGAACCCGTGGAACGGGCCCCACATCCAGCATCCACCGTTTACGGCGTGGACTACCAGGGTATCTAATCCTGTTCGCTCCCCACGCTTTCGCTCCTCAGCGTCAGTAACGGCCCAGAGACCTGCCTTCGCCATTGGTGTTCTTCCCGATATCTACACATTCCACCGTTACACCGGGAATTCCAGTCTCCCCTACCGCACTCAAGCCCGCCCGTACCCGGCGCGGATCCACCGTTAAGCGATGGACTTTCACACCGGACGCGACGAACCGCCTACGAGCCCTTTACGCCCAATAATTCCGGATAACGCTTGCACCCTACGTATTACCGCGGCTGCTGGCACGTAGTTAGCCGGTGCTTATTCAACGGGTAAACTCACTCTCGCTTGCTCCCCGATAAAAGAGGTTTACAACCCGAAGGCCTCCATCCCTCACGCGGCGTCGCTGCATCAGGCTTGCGCCCATTGTGCAATATTCCCCACTGCTGCCTCCCGTAGGAGTCTGGGCCGTATCTCAGTCCCAATGTGGCCGGTCGCCCTCTCAGGCCGGCTACCCGTCGAAGCCACGGTGGGCCGTTACCCCGCCGTCAAGCTGATAGGACGCGACCCCATCCCATACCGCGAAAGCTTTCCCAGAAGACCATGCGATCAACTGGAGCATCCGGCATTACCACCCGTTTCCAGGAGCTATTCCGGTGTATGGGGCAGGTCGGTCACGCATTACTCACCCGTTCGCCACTCTCACCACCAAGCAAAGCCTGATGGATCCCGTTCGACTTGCATGTGTTAAGCACGCCGCCAGCGTTCATCCTGAGCCAGAATCGAACCCTCCACAAAAAAACTTCATGAAAAGCATCCGAATAGATGACTCTCAAAACAAAAATTGACGAGCACGTCCTTAAGGAAGGACGCCCTCAAAAAACCTCACCCCTCATCAAACCCTCCCGGGTACCCAACCACCACGACAGGCAATCAGGCGAGGAATGAACTGGCAATCATTGACTATAAAGAAGTAGTACAAACACGCTCTTGAGTTCTCAAACCACCACCACTCACCCACCTCGCAGCTCCCCGGAGGAGAACCACTCGCTGAGCGGCAGCAAGGAAATAACTTACACGCATGTCCGGATTCACGCAAATCAAGGCGCACAAAAACCCCAGGAATCGGCATAACAGCGCGGCTCCCTCGGCGTGTCGCACAGAGCCCACTTTGCTCTGATGAGGCTAGGTTAACCCCTCAAATGTTTCTGAAAAGCATCAAATCCACTATTCGGCTGGCGTGTCGCGAGAGTTTTCAGCTTGTCGGCCCTGCGTTCATCTCTCGGCAACCACACTGCCGGCGCACAATCGGCGCATGACAGCGCTCCGTCATCGGATTTCGTTCATGAATCGCGGGTATACCTGTAGTTATGACCAAGAAGATTGCTGTATTAACCGGGGCGGGCATTTCCACGTCCGCCGGCATCCCTGATTTCCGCGGTCCGGACGGTGTGTGGACCAAGCATCCTGACCAAATGAGCGTTTACGACATCGATCTGTTCCTGCGCAACAAAGAGGACCGCGAGTACTCCTGGCGCTGGCAAAAGGAATCGCCAGTATGGAATGCGCAGCCCGGCACTGCGCATAAGGCGCTGGTCAAGCTGGAACAAGCCGGCATGCTGACGCTGCTGGCCACGCAGAACTTCGATGCGCTGCATGAGAAGGCCGGCAACAGCGACAACGTCATCGTGAACCTGCACGGCACTATCGGCACCTCGCATTGCATGAAGTGCCATCAGGAATATGCCACGGCGGACATCATGGCCCGTTTGGATGAAGAGCCCGACCCACATTGCCATCGCAAACTGAAGTATCGTGGCGATATGCCGTGCAATGGCATTATCAAAACCGATGTGGTGTATTTCGGTGAGGCGTTGCCGGACGGCGCGATGGAGAAGTCGTACAGTCTGGCCACCAAAGCCGACGAACTATGGGTAATCGGATCGACCCTTGAGGTGTACCCGGCGGCGAGCATTGTGCCGGTGGCCGCGCAGGCGGGCGTGCCCATCACCATTATGAATATGGGTCACACGCAATATGACCATCTTGCGAGCCGCTTGATTCATGAGGATATCGCCGTTGCCCTGCCGAAGTTGGTGGACGAGACGATTGCGGAGAACAAGTAGCCCTCAGCATAACGAAAGCGCCGGTGGGTGGGTTAAGCAACTGATGATTGTCGGTTAACCACCCACCGGCGCTTTTGCGCCACCTCCCGCCAGCGGGAGGTATTGGAGCACACTTCTGCGCGGCTTCCCGCCAGCGGTATTGGAATCAGTAGATGCGCTTGGGCTGGAATCCGGCTTCCCTGAGTGCCGCGAGGATGCGGTCGATGTGCTCGGGGCCGTTGGTCTCGACCGTGACGCCGAGAGACACCGCGTTGGTGTAGTGGCCGGATGCCTTGAACTGGTCGTGATCAAGCTGAATGACGTTGGCGCGCTGCTCGGCAAGCAGGGTGGCCACCTTGACGAGCTGGCCCGGAGTATCCGGCAGCTCGACCTCGAAGTTCATGATGCGGCCGCGGGCGATCATACCTTTCTGAATCACCGCACCCATGGTCACGGTGTCGATATTGCCGCCGGACATAATCGGAACCACCACGTGCGGGCCGGTGGCGGCGGCGAACTTGCGCGAACGCAGGTTCAGGTGTTCCAGCGCAGCCAGCGAAACGGCGCCGGCCGCCTCGACCACCAGCTTATGCTTCTCGAGCATGAGCAGAATCATTTCGTTGATGTCGCGCTCGGTGACGGTGACCAGATCGTCCAGGAACTCGTTAATCAGAGCGAAGGGCAGGTCGCCGGGGTGCTTGACCGCAACACCTTCGGCGGAGGTAACCACATGGTCAGCCGGAGACACACGACCCGCGGCCAGCGAGTCCTTCCAGGCCGGTGAGCCCTCCGGAATCGCACCGATTACGCGCACTTCAGGCTTGAATGTCTTGATGGCGAGCGCCACGCCGGCACCCAGGCCACCACCACCGAGCGGCACGACCACGTCAGTGACGTTCGGCACGTCTTCAAGGATCTCCAGACCGATGGTGCCTTGGCCGCAGATGACTTCGTAATCGTCGAATGGCGGCACGTAAATCATGCCTTCCTTGTCGGCGAGCTCAGCAGCGTGGGCGGCGGATTCATCGAACACATCGCCGTACAGCACCACGTCGGCACCGTAGGCCTTGGTGGCATCGACCTTCAGCGGCGGGGTGATCTGCGGCATGCAGATGGTGGCCTTGGCTCCACGCTCGCGGGCCGCATAGGCCACACCCTGGGCATGGTTGCCGGCAGACGCGGTGACGATGCCGTGAGCGATCTGCTCTTCGGTGAGCGAAGCAATCTTGTTATAGGCACCGCGGATCTTGAAGGATCCGGTGACCTGCAGGTTTTCCGGCTTCAGGAGAATCTCATGGCCGGTCATCTCGCTCAGCACCGGAGAAGGAATGATCTCCGTGTGGCGGGCAGTGCCTTTGAGTCGTTCGGCGGCCAGCTTCAGTTCGGCTGCATGATCACGTTGCAGCGCCTTCAAAACATCCTTTTGTTCCATAGCTTTCCATTGTAAGCACCACAATGCCGAGAGACACCAGCTATCTCGCTTCACAGAGGTACATTCGGCCTTTTGCAGACAGCTATCTGTTTTCATAGGGGTACCGAGAAGCAAAAACCCCGGGTATAAGCCTTGATTTTCAATGCTTATACCTGGGGTTTCGACGTTACGGTACCTCTCTCAAGACAGATAGCATTTCGGGATAGCCCCGAAGTACCTCTTTGAGCGGAGAAAGGCACTCAATGCACTACAACTGGATGACGGCTGCCTCCCACGGGTCGAGCTCGCGGTTGGCAAGGGAGGCCACGGTGTGCGGAGCGTCATACGTGCTGATCACCACATTCGGCTCGGCGATTCCGACGGCGGTTAGTTCGGCAGCCTCACGTGGCAGGTCAACGGTTCGACTGGACATATTGACTACGACCAACAACTTCTCAGCGTCGAGCTCACGGGTAAAGGCATAGACGTGCGGATCAGCGGCGTCAATCAGTCGCCAGTCGCCGGCGGCCACGACCGGGCTGTTGTGACGCAGCGCAACGAGTTGCTTGTAGAAGGAGTACACCGAATCCGGATCATCGAATTCACCGGCGGCGTTGATCTCGGCATGATTCGGATTCACGGAAATCCATGGCTCAGTGGCGGCGTCCGGAGCGGTGAAACCGGCGTAGCCGGAACCGTCCCATTGCATCGGAGTACGCGCGTTGTCACGGCTGCGCGCGGCCAGACCGGCCATCATTGACTCAGACGACTGCACCTTGGCCTCCTCGACCCTCTGCCGGTAGGCATTCAAGGATTCAAGGTCACGGTACTGGTCGAGACGCGTGAAGTGGGCGTCGGTCATGCCCAGTTCCTCACCCTGATAGATGTACGGGGTGCCGCGGTGCATGTGCAGCATCAGGCCAAGTGCCTTGGCCGAACGGACGCGGGATTCCTCCGCGGAGTCGTCGCCCCAGCGGGAGACCACGCGCGGCTGATCATGATTGCCGGTGAACAAGCTGGCCCATCCTGCGTTCTGCACGGCAGTCTGGTAACCGGCCATAATGCTCTTGAATTTCGGCAGGTCAAGCGGCAGCGGCTTCCACTTGGTACCTTCGCAATCAAAATCAACATGCTCGAACAGGAAGAGCATGTCCAATTCACCGTTGCCCGGATCAGTGATGTGCTCGTTACGCTGAGCCGTGACGCCTGGCGCCTCGCCCACAGTCAGGAAGCCTTCACGCCCCTCGAATACCTCACGTCGCATTTCAGCCAGGAATTCATCCTGACGGGGGCCGTCCGCACAGAACGGATTCGGGTTGGAATAGCCCTCCTCGCCCACAGGAAGATCCTCAAGCTCCGAGCCGTACTCGCCCGGCAGCTTGCCGTTCGAATCGGTGCGCTTGGAGATCAGGGTGATGACGTCCATGCGGAAGCCGTCGACGCCTCGGTCAAGCCACCAGTTCATCATGTCGTACACAGCGCGGCGCACGGCAGGGTTCTCCCAGTTGAGGTCCGGCTGCTTCTTCGAGAACTGATGCAGGAAGTATTCGCCACGCTCGGGGCAGTATTCCCATGCGGAGCCGCCAAAGTAGGAGCCCCACTGATTGGGCTCGGCGCCGGGCTCGCCGGGCGTGGTGCCGGGACGAGCCGGACGCCACCAATACCAGTCGGCGTGTTCGTCGTCTTTGTTCTTGGATGCTTCAAACCAGGCGTGTTCATCGGAAGTGTGATTGACAACAAGATCCATCACGATCTTGAGCCCACGCTTGTGGGCCTCGGCCAGCAGCTCGTCCATATCGTCGAGCGTGCCGAACAGAGGATCAATGTCCTGATAGTCGGAAATGTCATAGCCGTTGTCGTCTTGCGGAGACTTATAGACCGGGGATAGCCACAGCACATCCACGCCAAGATCAGCTAAGTAATCAAGACGCGACGTGATGCCCTTAAGATCGCCGAATCCATCGCCGTTCGTGTCTTGGAAAGAGCGCGGGTAAATCTGATAGACCACCGCGTTGGACCACCACGGATTGGGGGTGGCGCCGTTGGTGCGGATGGCGTCGGGGATTATTGCGCGGTTGAAAGTAGTCATCATTGGCTCCTTATTGATATCTATATTGCTCGTTGCTCACAGTCTAAAAATTGGCGAATTACATTCCCATTGGAGAACTGCGTTGGTGTGCCGGAAAATAAATATCAATCGGCATATGCGCTTTCATGATTGCACCCGGAAAACACGCAGTCGGCCGTACTCGATCTCGCAAGTATGGGTTTCTCCCGGATTCATATCAATCGTCGCGCCATGGTCATCGATGATGCGGCAAGAGCGACCGCTAGCCGTAATAATGCCGATTTGTGGCTGCCGGCGCAATCCGACGAAAGCGATGACCTGTTCTGCGCCGAATCTTGCTGTGACACCGAGCGCATAGTCCGTATGTTCGGGGTCATTGAGCAGTGACGCAATGACTGGTCGGGCCGGCTCATCAGGACGCGGTAATGTACCATCTTCGGCAAGTAAATCACGCAAGACAGCCGCATCAGTGTGACCGCAGGCATCGGAACAATACACTGGTCCGCCGCTAAGCAATCGGAGCACGGCATGGACTCGCGCATGGGGATGCTCCGTCCAGAACATGTCCCAATCACAGTGGTACAGCTCCCCCATCAGCAGTGCACAGTATGCGTTCTGGATAAGGTGTTCGCCCAGCGAATCAGGATTGTGCGGTAGATAGTCGTCGCTACTACGGGTGATTGGCGATGAAGGACGATGCCAATAATCCTCCGGTGCCATGCCCATGCAGTTAATCAATGCGCCGCCGAATCGTCGTGAGGTCACTTCATCAAGCGCCTGATGGCGTCCCCAGGTGGCTTCACCGTAACTTTCGGTGCCACGAACCATTACTGACGTGGAACTTTGCGAATCCACTTTGACGAAATCGACGCCGGCTTCGGCGAGTTCGCCGTCCCAGGCATCCCAGAACTGTGCGGGTTGTTCAGCACGACTTCCAGGAATCAGGCAACCATTCGCCGTGGTGGTTATTGCGGTCGGGCAGCTGGCCGCGGCTACACCCGATTCGTCCAAACCATTCCAATAGCCTTGGAACGCCTGCCACACGCCTACGCTGCGCACGCCATAGTGCGTTTTGAGCAGCGCAATGGTGTGGGCAAGCCCGTGGGGGAAACGTTGGCGATCCGCGCCAAAGTCGATCAGGGTTTCCTTTGTGCGATCCGTGTTGGACCAACCGTCATCGATAAGCACCCAGGAAATGGGCACATGCTTGGCTTGGAACTCCTCCATCTTGTTGACGATAGCCTGCTCGTTGACATCTCGCCCCAATGAATCCCAAGTACACCATCCCAACCCGGTGAGCGCATCCGGGAATGGACGCTCCTTACGGGTGCGAATACCCAGCTGGCGTGCTGCCGTTTGTGTGGCAGCTCGAATGGCCATATACGGGTCGGATGCGCAAGCGATATATGCGGCAGTGTCACATAGAGTCGTGCGACCAACCCGGTTGGAAGACAGCACGAGCCGCAAAGCCGTGTCATCAGATTCTGTTGCGGGCTGCCCACTGAAATCAGCCCGAATATCCGTGCCGCAGATAGCGACCAACACTAGCCACTCGGCATCTTCGGCATCGTTGTTGCGGCGTAACAATAACTGCGTGCGTTCAGGCAGTTCAGATGGTGTACGCACCCAGGTCGGGCGCATCCACCACTCCTTGTGCTGGTATAGCGCCAGCATGGTGTCATCGTTGCCGCTGTCGACGCCGGCCATGGTGAGCGACACGTCAATCGCATGGTGGGGCTCAAACGCTTGTTGTTCCTGAAAGGCAGCGGCGCGGTCCTTGGGCTGGGGTGCATGCGCGTTCACATCGATACGCCAGAGTCGCACCTGAGCATCACCCTGGATACCCGCACTGGACGTGCACTCGTCTTCGCATGATTCGGGAACGATTGTGACGGCTTCTACCGGCAGTTCACAGATTGCCGAAGCCTGTTCGCCATAGACGGCACGACCGGTATCAAGATGGGCCGTTACCGTGCGAACGGTTATTGGACAGGTTTCGGCAATCATTGGCGTAACTCCTTGGTGTTCTTCAATGAGATTATGCTGGCAAGGCCCAGACGGTAGCAGCTGGAGGAACGCTCTCGACCTGAGTGTTCGCCTGCACAGTCGCGTCAGACACAAGTAGCACGGTCATCGGCTGCGGCAAGGCGACTGGTTGACTGTCAGAGAAGTTCGCCATCACAACCATGCCGGACGGCAAGCGCCAACCAAGCAGCGGCGCCGGACACTCTTCGTTGGTAAGCCACGAGAACTGGAAGTCCGTGCCGTTGGCCACCCACTGTTTGCGCAATGCGACAGCAGCACAATACAGGTGCAGGACGGAAGCCCCGTCACCAATCTGACGATTAGTGGCATACTGCGCAAACCATGCCGGCTGGGGCAGCCACGAAGCACCGGTGGCATTGAAGCCGAACGCCGGGCCGTCTGACTGCCACGGCAGCGGTACGCGGCAACCGTCGCGCCCCTTGAAATAATGACCGGAACGTTCCCAATTGGGATCCTGAATTTCATCTTCGGTCAAATCAAAGTCCTCCGGCAAACCAAGCTCTTCACCCTGATACACAAAGGCGGTACCTGGCAGGCCGAGCATCACCAGCGCTGCTGCACGGGCACGACGAGCGGCGAGCGCGGGGTCAATCGGCGGATTCGTGCCGTTGGACGTCACCCACTGCTCGATGTTTGCACCGCTCGGCAGTCCGAGACGCGAGGCGATACGTGGCACATCGTGGTTGCCGAGCACCCAGGTGGGGGCGGTTTCGGCAGCGAGAGCATAGCGATGCGTGCGCTCAATCGTGGTGCGGTATTCTTCGCGATTCCAGGCGGCCTTTGACATGGAGAAGTCGAATACGGCACCAAGTTCATCAGGCTTGGCGTATTGGAAAATACGGGTGGTGAATGGCGACCACGATTCGCCGACCGCATACTTGGCTGGCGTGTACTGATTGAACAGGTCGCGCCATTCACGGTAGATATCATGCACGGCGTCGCGGTCCCAGAGCGGATCGGAGCCATCGGTAGCCTGTGGAGACATCAGTGTCGGGTCGATACGGTCGCGCAGCGGCTCACGCAGGTCTTTGGCCAGACCGTGCGAGACATCGATGCGGAAACCGTCCACACCGCGATCGCACCAGAATGTGAGTACACGCAGGAACTCATGCCGCACCTCGGGATTGTCCCAATTGAGGTCCGGCTGCTCCTTGGCGAACAGATGCAGGTAGTACCAGCCGTCTCCACACGACTCCCATGCGGAACCGCCGAAGTTACTCAGCCAGTTGGTAGGCGGCAATTCGCCGTGCTCCCCCTTGCCCTGCCGGAACACATACCGTTGTGCCGCTTCCGATTCCGGACCTTGAGCCAGGGCCTCTTGGAACCAACGGTGCTGATCGGACGTGTGGTTCGGCACGATGTCCACGATGATGCCGATACCGCGTTCGTGCGCTTTGGCCACTAATTCGTCGAACTGATCGAGTGTGCCAAGGCGGGGATCCACATCACAATAGTCGGCAACATCATAACCTCCATCCGCCAGCGGCGATGGATAGAATGGAGAAAGCCAGAGCGCGTCCACCCCGAGCGCCTGCAGATAGTCGAGACGATCGATCACGCCTTGGAGATCACCGTTGCCGTCTCCATTGGCATCGCTGAATGAGCGGGGGTAAATCTGGTAGATGACGGCGTCGCGCCACCAGTCATTGTTGGTGAAAGTCATATCGTTCCCCTGTCCGATTGCTCGGTACGTATGGTTTTACCAGTATGGCCGCACGAAACACTGTTCCGGCGGCCATACCCTACATCCTCTTGCCTTCGGATCAGCCCTTAACCGAGCCGGCAAGCATGGCGCGGATGAAGTAGCGCTGGAGGAAGATGAACAGGATCATCGTCGGTGCCATGATGAGCAGTGCGCCCGCGTTGAGCAGCACCACGTCGGTCTGATACTGGCCAACGAACGACTGCAGGGCACCTGCCATCGTGCGCTTGTTCGGGTCGTTCTCCAACACCACAGCCAACAGGAACTGGTTCCAGGTGGCCAGGAAGGTCAGAATACCGAGCGAGGAGATGGCTGGCAGTGCCAACGGCAGCTGAATGGAACGGAACGTGCGCAGATGGCCTGCACCATCGATGGATGCGGCTTCGATCAGATCACGCGGCATCTGCTCGAAGCAGGAGCGCATCCACACAATACCGAACGGAATATTCAGGCCGATGAGCGGCAGGATCAGGGCAAGACGGGTATTCAGCAAGCCCATGCCACTGATCTCGTAGTACAGCGGAGTGACCAAGGTTTCGAACGGAATGGTCAGACCGACGAGGAACAGCACGTAGATCAGGCCCTTGCACGGCACCTTGAGCTGAGCGAAGGCATAACCGCCGAGCGAGCAGAAGATCACCACGCAGGGCACGACCACGATCACCAGAATGCAGCTGTTGAGCAGCAGCGGGGTGATGTTTGCCATGTTCCAGGCGTCGATGAAGTTCTCCCAGTGCGGGTGGGCAGTGAACTGGATACCTTCGGGCATGGAACCTTGCGGCTGCAATGCCGCGGAGAGCATGCTCAGGAACGGCAGTACGCAGAAGAGGACGGTCAGAGCGAGCATCGCCGTGCCGGTGATGCGAACGGCTTTGGATTGCTGCATGGTCACTGCTCCTTTCCGTTGACCAGACGCTGCAGAGGTCCGACGACCAGCAGCACGAGAATCATCAGGGTGACGGCGAGTGCGGAGGCCAAGCCAACGCTCTGCTGGGTGAAGGCCAAGCGGTAGACCTGCACGCCGGGCACCATGGTGGAGGTGCCGGGGCCGCCCTGAGTGGACATGTACACCACGTCGAAGCTGGCGAGCGCGGAGATGATGGTCATGGTCAGGCATACGCCGATTTGGCCGCGCAGACCGGGCAACGTGATGGAGAAGAGCTGACGCCACCAGCCGGCACCGTCAAGACTTGCTGCCTCGTACAGGGACTGGTCGATGCCGCCGATGCCCGAGAGCAAGAGCACCACACAGAAGCCGAGCTGCAGCCAGAAACCAATCACGCCTACCGCGTTCAGGGAGGTGGATTGGTCGCCGAGCCACACGTGGGCGAAGTCGCCGAGGCCTACTGCGCGCAGCAGCTGATTGGCGGTGCCCTTGTCGGCCAGCATCCAGGTCCAGGCCACACCGGCTGCAGCGCCTGGGATAACGCGCGGCAGGAACAGGCAAACCTGCGCGAAGGAACGACCGACCTTGGACTTCATGTCTTTGATGAGCACGGCAATGATCAGGCCGAGCACAATCGGGATGATGGAGAAGAAGATGATCAGGTAGAAGGAGTGCAGAATCGATCCGTACAGATCGGGGTCGGTGAACACGGTGATGTAGTTTTCGACACCGATGAAGGTGCTAGCATCGATACCGTTCCACTCGTAGAACGAGTACCAGATGGTCTGAATGATCGGCCACAACTCGAAGGCGATGTAGAACACAAGCGCCGGAGCGAGGAAAAGCAGGCTGACCAGACCGAGGGACATATTGCGCTTGGGCTTGACCGCCTTGGCTGCCTTATGGGAATCCATGATTGTCACCACGCTTTGCTGGTTTGGTGTGAACTGGGAATCGAACATCGCACACAACGTCGTGCGCGCGATGGGAAGGAACCAGGCGGAGCGGGAAAAAGGGAAGAACACTCCGCCCGGTAAGTGCAAGGGTTACTTGACCTCCTTCTCGTACTGAGCCTGAATGGATTCGACGAATGCCTTGGGGGTCATCGTGCCGTCAATCAGGGACTGGAAGCCGGGGATAATGGCGCTGGCCTGCATACCTGCGGTGGCGTTGTTGATGTAGTCGGTGGTGTTACCGGTCTTCACCAGACCTTCGTAGGCGGTAAGGACCTGGCCGAGAAGCTGGTTATCGGTGCTCGGAGTCTCGCCTTCGCCGACCGGCGGGTAGCCGTTGTCAACTGCGATCTGGCGGGCTTCGTCGGACTGGAGGAAGTCGAGGAAGGCGGCTGCAGCGTTCTTGTTCTTGGCGTTGGCCGGGATACCGAAAGCGGTCACGGCGTTGGCTGCGGCAGAACCGGAATCGGCCTTTTCGCCGGGGAAGGCGATCCAGCCGGCGTCATCGCCAAGTGCATCGTTGATGGAGGCGGAGTACCAGCTGCCGGAGGGGAAGAACAGGGCTTCGCCGTTGCAGAAGCGGCTCAGTGCAGTGGAACCGTCAAGGGCGAGCGCGTCGGAGGAGAAGTAACCGGCATCCTGCCAGTCCTTGATCTTCTGTGCAGCCTTCACGGCACCGTCGGTGTTGAAGGTGGCGCCATCCTTCTGGATAATCCAATCCTGCACGGTATCGCGACCCTCATAGTTGGTGAGCAATGCCTGGTAGATGTAGGAAGTGCCGCCTTCCTTGGCCGGCATCATCATGGCGAGCTTGCCAGCGTCGGAGGCCTTCTTCATATCGGCCTCGAGCTCTTCGACAGTGGCCGGAGCCTCGGTGATGCCGAGTTCCTTGGCGACTTTCTTGTTCCAGTACAGGCCGGTCATCGAGACACCGTCCGGCACTGCGTAGAGGCTGCCGGAACCGATCTTACCGTCGGAGCCCACGCGGTAGACCTGAGTCTGGGAATCCGGCAGCTTCCAACCGTAAGCATCGGCGTAAGCGTCAAGATTGACGACATGGTTGCCACGCACAGCGGAGTTGATGTCGGTGATACGGGCAATGTCCGGGGTGTCGGCGGCGGAGATGATGCGCGGGCCATTCTGCTGGGAGGTGTTGTCCGGATCGTAGGTGGCCTTGATGGTGATGTTCGGGTACTTCTTCTGGAAGGCTTCGATCAGCTGGTCATCAAAGGTCTTCAGGCCAGCGCCGTCCCACAGCTTGAGCTCATACTTGGTATCGCCAAGATCAGTGCTCACCGCTTCGGTTTCGGTGTTGGCTTTGTTGCTGGACGAGCCCGGGCCGCAAGCGGCGACGGATGCCAGGCATGCCACAGACATCAGACCGGCAATAACGGTTTTGGCGGTTCGTTCGATCCTCATTGATCATTCCTTTCTTCCTTCCGGGCGATCCCGGCTATGTCTTCCTTGGCTATCTCGGCTTAGCGTATTTGCTAAGCGCTTATGCATGAGGATAACAGATGTCGAACCGGTTCGTCAAATCCGCAACACGCAAACAAATGGCCGATTCCCGAAGAAATGAGGAAGGCTTGACGTTCCCCATAGGCAAGCACTTCCTTCTCGCGAAATTGCGACATCGGTCCCTTAAATACCTAAGCGCTTATTCATTCACCTAGGATGACGTTTCGAAGGCTCGGGCAGCTCGGGAAAAATTGAATGTGGCTCAATTTGATACCAGTACGCCACGCTAGACACATCATCCTGACGCTCAAATGCACCTTCATATCCTGAACCAATTTGTTGAAGCGTGACTCTAAGCTCACTATCAAACCTGATGGGATCAGGAATATGCCATCGGTACAAGCCACGCATAGGTGGACAATAATCGTCATGATATTGGTTTGCTATAGCCCCATCGCGCACAGAATAAAATGGATATCCTACATATGGGGCACAAAAAGTACGCTCGCGCGTATGACCATCTCGCTGCTCAGCGAAGCTCCATGCACCGCCAAAATAATCTTCGGTGCCGGTACTACACACTGTGGGATAATCGTTATCGCCATCTAGGAAAAACTTAATCTCTCCCTCACCCCACCAATATCGTTGCAACGTAGAAATAGCAAGATATGTGCCGACGTAATGGCCCCGTCCGCTGACTCCATCGAGGATTACATAGTCCTCGCCTAAAGTAGTGATTGGCTGTCTGCGCCATTGCGCATGGAAATAAGCCATTTCACGGGAGGAATACGCATTACCCAATGCATAATCAATCTGATAAAACAAAGCCGGAATAGCATGAGCGTGGTCATTGCGCACTACGATACGTGCCCGTTTACGAAACGGCATCGTGAAATAACAATTCATACCTCGTGTAGGTGCCACCACAATAGGCTCTGAGAACACATCGCAACTTTGTCCAAAGCCGCAACAGAAGAAGTCTCCTAGGGGACATTCCACAGAAGGTCGCTTTTCATCATCCCAATAGATGGCAAGCACCGCATCGCGCAGAACGTATCGATCAGCGTCACTGGTGCGATCCGTAACGGTAAACCACATGTGCCGAATACAACCGGGGCCTTCAATATCTGCCAATGTCACAGACTGCCCGGGAGCAATGTCATTCAAACACGGTTTTCCCTTGCGCGACGGCCCCAACGGACCAGTTTCACGGCAACCAAAACCCTTGGCTCCCGTTGGGTTCTCCGCATTAATCGAACATGTTACTTCGTCGCGGACAGTCGGCAAATCCGATAAAGTTCCCGCGTACGGGCCTGCCATCATCATAGGTTAACTCTCCTCAATTCAAGCGTCGCTAGCGAAACCGGCATATAGTTGAAGCTGTTTCTACTGCTTCGCTTCTTTGTCATATTGCGCCTGCACATTCTTTGTGAATTCCTGAGGCGTGATGCTGTTATCCAGCAGTAACTGGAAGTTAGGGATTAGCCCACTTGACTGCATTCCCGCAGTAGCATTATTAATGAAATCGCTAGTATGACCGCTCATCAGCACGTCGGCATAGGCATCAAACATACTCTGCTGCAATGCGCTATTCGCCTTGAGATCCGAAGTAGATGATTTTGGCAAATAGCCAGAATTGTCAACAATAATCTGTTGTGCTTCGGCACTTTGCGTATAATCGAGGAACGCCGCAGCAGCATCACGGTTCTTAGCATTCACCGGAATACCATAAAATGCACCTGCATTAGCAGCAACGTTCGGCTCATCTTCACTGGTGGCACCCGGGAAAGCAAAGAACTGAACATCATCACCCAACGCTTTGGCCACAGTATCCAGATTCCAATTACCGCTCGGGAAAAATAGTCCTTCACCATTGCAGAACCTGCTCAGAGCAGTAGAGGCATCCACTGCGTTAACACCTTCAGGCATATATCCCTTGTTATTCCAATCCTGCAAGGTGGACGCAGCGTCCTGCGCCGCCTGATTGTCGAAGGTACCAGATTTCTGCAAAATCCAGTTCTGCACATCTTCTGCAGAACTGTTATTAGCCATTAACGCCTGAAAGACAAAAGAGGTACCGCCATCCTTGGCATATGTCATCATCGGCAGTATGCCGGCATCCTTGGCTGTCTGCATATCCGCCTCAAACTCCTCGACAGAGGTAGGAGCTGCATCAATACCTAGCTGCTCGGCAAGCTTGGTATTGAAATAAATGCCAGTCACCGAATAGGAGTTCGGCAATGCGTACAAATCACCGCTGCCGAGCTTGCCATTTGAACCCACTCGATACAATTCAGTCTGCGAATCGGGAACATCCCAGCCGTACGCATCCACATATGCCTCTAAAGACACCAAATGGTTGCCACGAACCGCTGAATTCATGTCGGTGACGCGGGCGATATCCGGCGCATCTTTTGCTGAAATCACACGCGGGCCATTTTGTCCAGAGACATTATCCGGATCATATTGTCCCGTGATGGTGATGTTTGGGTATTTCGCTTCGAACCCGGCAATCAGCGCCTCATCTACAGCCTTCAGACCCGCTCCATCCCACAAAGTCAGCTCATATTTTTTATTACCTAAATCAGTGCTGACCTCAGTAGGATTTGTATCACTTCGTGAGCTACTTGCCGAGCCGGGACCACATGCAGTCAGACTTCCAGCGATAAATATCGCAGCAAGCGCCGCGCCGCTGTTACGCATAATCCTATTCATCGGTTACCTCCTTGCATCCTCATCATATGCAATCGATATTTCTCTTTACTGTCACCATTTTTCGGCGGCAATAAAATATATTTGCGATATCGATTACGCACATCGTACATCTTTTTGCGGAACCCGTCAACCTTGCATCACACCAATGGTGGCCTTAACTTCAAAATCCAGATACAATACAATCGATTACGCAATGCAGGAGATCCCATGAGCGAACCAACAATCTATGAAGTAGCCAAGGAGGCTGGAGTCTCTGCGGCGACCGTATCTCGTGCAATCAACGGACGTGACCGCATATCGGAAACTACTAGGCAAAAGGTATTTGATGCATGTGCAAAGTTGGGGTTTTCAGCATCGAAAACAGCCTCCATGCTGCGAACGGGAAAGACAAATCGTATAGCACTTACCGTAGGTAACTCACTGGCTGGCTGGTTCAGTTCACAACTAGCCGAAGGCGTATATTCCGTGCTCGCATCCCAAGGATATGACTTGCTATCATACCGACTTGCAAACGCCGATCAAAGACGCGATTTCTTTTCCTCAATGCCAGTGAAGCGCAACGCAGACGCGGTCATCATCTCCTCCTTCGACATCAGCGAGACAGAGAGGCGAACCTTAGAACAACTCGGTATGCCAGTCATCGGTGTCAACACCATCGGGCTTACGGAACAGCGAGATATGATTTCCATCGGCGTAGACGAAATTATAGCAATGCGACAAACCGTTCATCAGCTCGCAGGACTGGGACATCGCAATATCGCCTTTATCTGCAAGCAGCAAGACAGTAACGGATTCATATGGGAAGCTGACCAACGTATAGAAGGGTTCCGTCTTGGCATGGCGGCTGAGGGACTCAACTTGCCCGACGGATACATCATCGCAGTACAGGACAACGAATTTGCCGGAGCAGAGGCACTCAGTAGCCTGCTCGCACTCTCCCCTCGCCCAACCGCCGTATGCTGCATCAGCGACGAGAATGCCATTCCTCTAGTCCATGCGCTTCGCTCATACGGATTCCGCGTACCTGAGGACATATCCGTCATCGGATTCGATGACTGGCCAATGGCACAAGCGCTCAATATATCAACCGTTCGGCACGACCCTCGGTCCTACGGAGCATTAGCGGCAGATGCCGCAATCCGATTATCACGAGGCGAAATTCTGACAGAAAGTTGCATCGTTGTTCCCACGACGCTCATGTTGCGCGGCACCACAGGCCCAGCACCTCGAGATTAAACATCGACAACGTCCGCATTTGATGATGTGCATATCATTATTGCAACAGCGAAACAACAGGTACCAGCCAGAGGAAGGACGACCGGGTAACAGCCACAAGGCGGCCACCCATTCACCATGAAACGCGCGACCATCAACGACGTAGCTCTCACGGCCGGAGTCTCAACTTTTACCGCATCCCGCGCTTTGCGAGGTAAGGATCACGTGGCAGCAGCTACGCGGGATAAGGTGCTGAAAGCGGCCAAAGAGCTGAATTACACCGCGTCTCGCTCGGCGGCGGCGCTGGCAAGCGGACGCACCAATCGCATTGCCATGCTGGCTCGCGAACGGCTGGCCGGCTGGTTCATGGGCGAATTATTCGACGGGCTGTATGACGAACTGAGCCGCGCACGCTATGACTTGACCGTATACCGAGCCGGCAGCGTCGAGGAGCGTGCGGAATTCTTTACACGGTTACCGGCCAATCGCAATGCCGACGCCCTCATCGTATCCGGATTTTCCGCCACCGATGAGGAAGCCGACACGTTGGCCAGCATGGGTATGCCCATCGTCTCGGTGAACTCGCCGTATATCAGCTGCTGCCAAGCCTCCGTGGCCATTGATGACGAGGCAGCCGAAGCCATGGCAGTGCGTTATCTTGCGGCCCTCGGGCATCGTCGTTTCTGCTATGTGGGGCGCACCGATCCGCTGACCGGCAAGGAATGGGGATTCGATGCACGCGCACGCGGATACAAAGATGAGATAGTCTCACTTGGCCTCACCGACTGCGGCATCCACTTCATCGACTCGGAATCACCGCGCTCGGCCAAACAGGTCATCGCCACCATGCTCGCGCAGCCTGAGCGGCCGACCGCTATCTGCGTGTGGTCTGACTACTACGCATTGCGCGTGGTACATGAGTTGCAGGCAGTCGGAGTACGAATCCCCGAAGACGTTTCGGTCTTTGGCTTTGATGGGTCCGACGTGGCGGAATCCATTGGATTAAGCACCATGGTGCCAACTCCCCCGCGCGAAATCGGACAGATTGCCGCGCGCAAGGCACTGGATTTGGTTGAGGGGAAGACCTTGGACGATCCTCATACAACCGTGCCTGTGGTGGTCGAGCCCGGCGCGACCAGTGGGCCAGAGCGGGAATAGGCGATATGGAAAAGCCTCCCTCGGCGGAAACCGAAGGAGGCTTGGGTGGAGCCGCACTACTTCACAGCGCCCCTCATCACTCCGCCCACGACCCACTTTTGGGCGAAGATGTAGACGATGAGGATCGGGGCCATGGCCATCAGGTAGCTGGAGAAGGCCATCGGGTAGTTGGTGGCGAACTGCGAGCTGAAGACGTACTGGGCGAGCGGGATGGTCTGGTTCGACTGGTCGGTCAGGATGATCAACGGCAGGAGGAAGTCGTTCCAGGCCCACAGTGCGGTCAGGATGGCGATGGTGGCGTTAATCGGGCTCATCAGCGGGAAGATGATGGTCCAGAAAATGCGCCACGTGGATGCGCCATCGATTCGGGCCGCCTCTTCCAGCGAAACCGGAATCGAACGGATGAAGCCAGTGGCGATGAACAGGTTCGTGCCCAGGCCGAGCACCGTGTACAGAATGATCAGGCCGACCTGGTTGTCCAGGTGCAGGGAGCCCATCTGCTTCGCAATCGGCAGCATGACGACCGGGAACGGCACGAACATGGCGGCGATGAAGAAGTAGTACAGGAAGCGGAAGAAGCGCTTGTCCATGTTGCGGGCCACGGCGTAGGCCACGAAGGTGTTGGTCAGCAGGGTGAGCACCACGGCGGCCACCGTGATGATCGCGGAGTTGAGCGCGGCCTTCGGGTAGTTGACCTTGGCGGAGGCGTCGGCGAAGTTGTGCCACTGCCACGAGGTGGGCAGGGCGAAGGTGCCGGCTTCGGCCGGAGTCTTCAGCGCGGTGACGATGGTGAAGTAGAGCGGGATCAGAATGGTCAGGCTCAGCACGGCCACGGCGGCGGTCAGCCACCAGTTGATCTTGTGGTCCCTGCGGAACTTGGCGGGCTTGCCGGACTTGGACGGGGTAACTGTTGCAGTAGTCATTTCTTATCCTCCCCTAAATCAGATCTGTTCCTGGCTGCGGGAGATGCGCAGCTGTACGAAGGCGATGATCGCCAGCACGATGAAGAAGAGCACGGCGTTTGCGGTCTGGTAGGCGTACTCGCCACCGGTCAGGCCACCCTTCCAGATGAGGTAGGTGACGGTTTCGGTGGAGGAGTTCGGACCGCCCTCGGTCAAGGCGACGACCTGATCGAAGGTGCCGAGCGCGTTCTTCATGGACAGCACGAGGTTGATGGTGAAGAACGGTCCGATCAGCGGGAATGTGATCTTCCAGAACTTCTGCCAGGCGTTGACGCCGTCGATGGCGGCGGCCTCGTAGATTTCGTCGTCGATGGTCTGCAGGCCGGCGAGGTAGATGAGTACCGAGTAGGCGATGCCCTGCCAGACGGCGAGGAAGACGATTGGGATCCAGCTGAGTTGCTCATTGGTCAACAGCGAGGTGGACAGCCACTTGATGCCCAGCGCCTTGCCGAGCTCGGGCAGCGGGTTCATGAAGATGTACTTGAACACGTAGCCGATGACCAGCACGGAGAGGGTGTAGGGGATGAAGAAGATGGCTCGGAAGCCATTCTTGAAGGCGATCTTCGAGTTCAGCAGCACCGACAGGAACAGGGCGATCACATTAATCAGCACCGTGATGAGAATGGCGATGAGGAACGTGAACAGGTAGGCATGGCCCACTCGGTTGTCCTGGAAGAGGGCGATGTAGTTCTTCAGTCCGATGAACTTGTAATCGCCGTAGCCCTGCGAGTTGGTGAAGGAATACTTTACGCCATCAAGAAATGGCAGGTACAGGAAGAAGGCGAAGATGATGGCCGCCGGAACCACCATCCAGTAGTAGGCGGGGTCCACTTTGCGGGTGGAGAAGGCGGAGACCTTCTTCTTGGCCGGTTTCTTGGCAGCGGTCTTGGTTGCGGTTGCGTGTGACATGATGTTCTCCTCTCCTACCGATCACTCGAAGGTCCTGGCTTGGACCTTGTCCCATTCGGTCTGCATCTGGTTCAGGAAGCGGTCGGTGTTGCCGGAGGTCACCATGGTCTGCAGGTAGCCGCCGATGTTGATGGACGAAGGAATGTAGTGGTCGCAGAAGTCGGCCAGTCGGTTTTCCTCGAAGAACGGGCGCACGGTTTCCAGCGCATCGTTGCCGAAGTAGGTGTCCTTCAGCGGCGTGATGGCGGACTGGGCGTCGGCGTAGGCGTCAAGCTGATCCTTCTGCATGAGGAACTCGACGAGCTTCATCGCTTCCTTGGGGTGCTTGGTGTTCGCACCGATGGTGAGCATCACGTCGTCGCCGGCGGTGAGGATCTGCTCGCTGGCGTCATCGGTGGCCGGCATCTGGGCGAAACCAAGTTCGATATCGGGGTTGATCAGCAGGATCTGCGGGATGGCGTAGGTGCCGAGCGGGATGATCGCGGCCTTGCCTTGGGCGAAGTTCTGCGTGCCCTGCTGGTAGGTGACGCCGGTGTCCGCAGTGGAGTAGGTGAAGAGCTCGGATTCCTTCTCGACTGCGGTCTTCCACAGTTCCTGGAACGTGGTCTTGCCTTGCTTGAGCTCGGTGTACTTCGATTCGGGAACCAGCGTGCCGGTCAGGGAGGCGAGCGGTGCCTGGGTGGTCCAGGCGTCGGCCACGGAACCCTGCAGCGGGTTGATGCCGGCGTCCTTGAAGGTGTTGAGCATATCGGTGAACTCGCTCCAGGTGGTCGGCGGATTCTCCGGGTCAAGGCCAACCTTGCGGAACAGAGCCTTGTTGTAGATGTAGCCGGAGGCGTTACCCGCGAAGGGCAGGCCATACAGGCGCTTCTTGGAGGAATCGGTGGTCTGCACCAGATTCTTGGCGATCTGCACCATGCCGGGGTTGAGGGTGTCCACAATGGGTTCATCGGTGAAGTCGTAGAACACACCGGAGGCGGCGAAGTTGCCGAAGCTGATGTCGCCGTTGAAGGTGATCACGTCCGGCACACGATTCTTGACGAAACGGGTGCGCAGATCGGTCTGGGCGTTGGCGGAGTTGTTGATGTTGACCTTGATGGTCGGGTTCTGCTTCTCAAAGTCGGCGACCATGGACTTGAACTGGTCGGCGGCCTCGGACTTGAACTGGAAGAAATCCAGCGTGACGGTGCCTGCGGTGCTGGAGCCGCAGCCTGCCAGGCCGAACCCGACGGCGATCGCGCACATCACGGCGGCGGTGCGCACGGCCAGACGCTTCAGTCTAGGCGTTGCATGTGGGGAATCGGACAGCATAATTGTTGACTCCTTTATCTTTCTTTTCCTCCGGCTTCGGTGCCGGCGGTTCTTCCACTTTCCAAGGTAACGGTTCGGCCATTTCATTCCCAGCGCCAGCGAGCCCACTTGCGCAAGCAACAAAAAGCGCGGTATTTTGTGATTAACGCAATAAATACAGCGAAGGGGCTTGCATGTCTGATGTCAACGCGATTCCACAGTGGTTTTCCGGATCCGAGCATACGCATCGCGTGGCGGCGGCAATTGCCCAATACGGGCCGATAGCCCGCACTACGTTGGCACAGATGCTGGGACTGAGCCAAGGGGCCTTGTCCCGCATCACCAGCGATCTGATCTACGCCGGGGTGATCGAGGAGCTTCCGGCCGAGGCCGGCCCGTCAGGCAAGCTGCCCGAGCGATTCACGCCAAGGGAAAGTTCGGATCGTCGCGGACGCCCGCAGACTTCGCTGGTGTTGTGTTCGAACGCACGCACCTTCATTGGTGTCAAGGTTCATGGGATGTCGATTGTGGCCGCTGCGGTGAACGCGCATGGCGAGGTGGTGTCCGGCCGGCACGAGGTGCCGATCGGGGCGGATCAGTCGGCTGAGTATGTGGTGTCGGCCATCACGCGGCTGGTGCGCGAATGTTCCGCCGATATCGCCTCTTCCGGACTACCCTCCCCCACTGCGGTGGGCGTTGCGGTAGGTGGGCATGTGGTCGACGATTCGATTGTGACGTTCGCGCCGTTCCTGCATTGGGACGGGGCCACGGACTTGGGGACGATGGTCACAGAGGCGACCGGCCTGCCGTGCGGGGTGTTCAATGATATCGATTCTCTGCTGGTGGATGCCTCCTGGTTCGGGCCGGGTGTCGGCGTGGATATGTTCGCCGTGGTGACCATCGGCGTGGGTGTTGGTTATTCGCTGGCCGTGAACGGCAAGCCAGTACAGTACCCGGATAAGAGCTATGGTCTGGTGGGCCACGTGCTTATCGATCCGGAGGGGCCGCGCTGCACCAGCGGACATATCGGCTGTTCACAATGCTTGACTGACGATTCAATCGCCGAACAGTACTCTGCGATTGTGGGTCGCGCGGTCAGTTTTGAGGACTTTGCGCGCGATGCCAAGGAACGCGTGCCGCAGGCCACGCAGTTGGTGAACCGGACGTGTTTCCGGTTGGGATCGCTGGTGGCTACGGTGGCGAACATCGCGATGCCCGGGCATGTGATGATTGCCGGGGAGTCCGCGTTTTTGGCCAAGCTCGGCACCGATTCGCTACGTGACGGCATTCGTTTCTACCGTCACAGCCAGACCCAGCCGGTCAAGTTCACGATTATGAACCACGACTGGCAGCTCTGGGCCAAAGCCGCCGCCAGTCGCGTGATTGTGAAGCATATTGGGTAGGCCGTTCTTGGCTCCCCTCAGAGAGGGGAGCCAAGAACGTTGCTTCGCCACAGTTACTCCGCCACGACCAGCAATTACGGACTTGCCTATCGGCAAGGCTCAATCCCACCTTCGCTCAGCTGTCGCTTCGCTCAGGCCGTGGCTACTGACAGCCTACTAGGCTGTCAGCTTAACGTCACAGCCTTGAGCAATACTGCCTGCTGGGGGTGGAGGGACGGGGGACGAATGCCGTAGCGCTGCAGGGCTTCGCCGGTCAGGACTACGCCTTCCTCGTTCCACCAGCCGAGAGTGCTCTGGCCGTTGGTCAGACCGGTCAAATCCAAGCTCGGGTCAAGCGGGCTGACACGGTAGGTGCGCTCGGGGTCAAGTCCGGGCAGATGCACGGGCGCGGCCGGATAGGTCTGGCTGGTGGTCAGCTGGGTGAAGCGGTAGATGGCGGCGTCACGGTTCGGCATCACCATACCGTCCAGACGCACGGCCGGATCGTTGGAGTCGGCGTGCACGCAGGTGTCGATGGCGAACCAGTCGCGGTGCTTCTTGAATTCGGCCACCCACACGGCCAGCTTGGCGAGCGCCTCGTCCGGCTCCTTCAACAGGTTCCATTCGATGCCCATGTGACCGAAGAACGCCATGGCCATGCGCAGTTCCTGGCTGGTGGCGCGCTGGGTGGAGTGTGCGGGGCTGGCGCCCACGTGCTCGCCCATCATCGCCGGCGGCACCAGCAGCGAGGTGTAGCGCTGGATGTCCGCGCGCTCGACCGGGTCCACGCAGTCGGAGACCCAGATACGATCGGCGTGCTCCAGGATGCCAAGATCCACGCGGCCGCCACCAGAGGAGCAGCTTTCGATCTCAAGGCCCGGATGTGCGGTCTTGAGGCCCTTGAAGATGTTGTAGACGGCAAGGGTCTGCGCGTGCACGGCCGGGCGGCCGGAGCGGCGGGAACCGGGCTCGGTGACGAGCTTGTTGTGGTCCCACTTGATGTAGTCGATACCAAGCTCGCCGACAAGCTGGTCCATGCAGCCGTAGATGTAGTCGAACGCATCCGGATTGGTCAGATCGAGCACCTGCTGAGTGCGGCCCTGCAGCGGCAGTCGGCCAGCGGTGGGCGAGAGAATCCAATCAGGGTGGTTACGGGCCACATCGGAATCGGGGTTGACCATTTCCGGCTCGAACCACAAGCCGAATTCCATACCCTTGGCGTGCACGTAGTCGGCGAGCGCCTTCAGGGACTTCGGGCCATCGGGCCAGACGTCCTGCGCAATCTGCCAGTCACCGAGGCCGGAGGTGTCGTCGCGGCGGGAACCGAACCAGCCGTCGTCCACCACGAATCGTTCCACGCCGGAGTCGGCGGCCTTGTCGGCGAGCGCCTTCAGCGTATCGAAGTTGTGGTCGAAGTACACGGCTTCCCATGTGTTGAGGATCACCGGACGGCCGTGCGAGAACAGGCGCGGGTGCAGGGAGCGCACGTAGGAGTGGAATCGGGCGGCGATCTCATTGAGGCCATCGCCATAGGAGCCGAACAGCCACGGGGTGTCGTAGGAGTTCTGGCCTTCGCCGGGGCCGGCGAGCGTCACTTCGCCGCCGAACAGGAGTTCGCCGCCGCCGATTACGCCGGTTGTGTAGGGCAGACGTTCGGCGGACAGTACGGAGTTGCCGCTCCAGCCCACGTGCACCGAATAGGCGTCGCCATGCTCGAAGCCGAAACCGGGCACGCCGGCGGTCAGGAGCAGGGATGCGTCGAAGTCAGGGCGGCCAGCGAGCTGCGGCTTTTCGAAACGGCCGACGGTCAGCGGTTGGCGCTGCGGGCTGCGTTCACGTAGATGGTGACCGGTGGTGGTGAGGATTTCGCCGGCGGATTCGGGCAGCGGGAAGCCGAGCTCGATCTTGCCGATCTCGAGCTGGGCTCCGGCGTCTGCACCAAACAGGTTGGTTACGGTGGCCTTCTGACGGGCCAGGCCGCCGGGGAGCAGTTCAAGGTGCCATTCGACTTCCACGCCCTGCTCCTCATCGCGCGCGGTGACTATGACGCCGGGCACGCGGGCCGGGCCGGTGGCGCGGGCATGGCCGGCCACATCGGTGTAGCTTTCGCCGGACACGGCATCGAGGGTGGCTTCCAGCACGCCGCCGGTCTCGATGTTGGTCACGGTGAACTTGGGGAAGAGCTCGACGCCGGCGCGGCGCAGCACCACGCGTTGCTCGCCGATCCAGCTTTCGGCCTGGGTGGGCAGGATGGACGGCCAGACGGTGTCGTCGAGCGCGCCGGACACGCGCTGCGGCTTCAGGGCGTCATAGGCGGCCAGCAGGGTGTCGGGCTTGGCCAGCGGGCGACCCCAGTGGACGATGCGCGGCAGGTCGCTGCCGGCAAACACCAGACCGATCGCCACATTGGCGGCGGGCTGGGTCAGGTAGACGGCGGTGAGTGCGGTACCGTCAGCGGCGGCACCGGTGAAAGTCGAGGTGTTCTCGGCCATATTGTCTCCTTCGACGTGTGTGGATTGGCATTGCACTACTGGTTTCGATGGTAGAAGAAATGGAATATGTTGCCTTGGTGCCGCGTGTTGGTTGCGTGAGGTAAGTAATGCGTCCGTGTCTATCGCCGCTGGGCGAAGAAATCAGTCAGGATGGACTGACACTCGCCTTCCAACACGCCGCCGTGCACTTCAGGACTATGGCCGATATGCGGATCGCGCGGAATATCCCAAATCGAACCGCATGCACCGAGCTTGGGATCCCAGGCACCGAACGCGATGGTGCCGATATGGGTCTGGATGCAGGCACCCGCGCACATCGGGCACGGCTCAAGTGTGACGGCCAGCGTGCAATCGGCGAGATTCCAGGCGCCCAAGGCTTGGGCCGCCTGACGCATGGCGATGATTTCGGCGTGGGCAAGCGGGTCACCATCAGCCTCACGCGTGTTGTATCCGCGCCCGACAATCTGGCCGGCCGCATCCAGCACCACCGCACCAACCGGTACGTCACCAGCGGCTGCAGCCTGACCGGCCAGTTCCAGTGCGCGGCGCATCGCCTCGTCATATTCCATACCAACGAGTGTATGCCTTTTCTCATATCGTCTCATGATGTGCATAATCGGCCGCAAGCTTAACGTTTTCTTCATGGTTCCCATATACTTTTGGTGGAGAAAAATTTAAGGGAGAAGGCGGCAACATGGCGGTATTTGAGCTCATCCTATGCATCATTGCGGCGGTGGTGGTGAGCTCGTTTGTCAGTCGCTTCGTGCCCAAAGTCTCCACGCCGCTGGTCCAGATTGTGCTGGGCGTGCTGGTTACGTATCTGCCGTTTTTCCCGGATGCAAAGCTCGACCCGGAACTGTTCATGGTGCTGTTTATCGCGCCGCTGCTGTATCTGGAAGCGCACGAAATCGATAAGTCGGCGTTGCTGAAAACGCTGGATCTGAGCCTATCGCTGGCTATCGGACTGGCTATCGTCACGATGGCGGCGGTCGGATTCACTTTGCATGCCGTCTGGCCGTCCATCACCTTAGCCTCAGCCTTAGCACTCGGCGCGGCACTCGGCCCGACCGATGCGGTGGCCGTCAGCTCCCTAGGTAAAGAAGCCTCGCTGACGCAGCGTCAGCGCAGCGTGCTGAAAGGCGAATCACTCTTCAATGACGCTTCCGGCATCGTCGGCTTCCAGTTCGCTCTGGCCGCCGCCTTCACTGGCGAATTCGCCGTGGGGCAGGCCGCCGGCGAATTCGTGATCTCCTTCTTTGGCGGCACCTTATTTGGCCTGGTGATAGCAGCAGCGGCCAACTGGCTATTCGAGACCGTGCGATCCCTCGGTTGGGAAACCACTACCACACGTATTCTGATGGAACTGTTCCTGCCCTTCCTGCTGTATTTGGGCGCGGAGGAATTCAATGTGTCCGGCATTCTGTCGGTGGTGGCCGCTGGCCTGTTCATCCGATTCGACCGCACCGGCGTGGGGCCGAATGTGGCACGCACGAATATCGTTTCCACTTCAGTATGGGGTGTACTGAGTTTCTCGCTCAACGGTGCGGTGTTCATTCTTCTGGGCATGCAGCTGCCGCGCGCCATGATGGCCAGCTGGTCTGACCCGTATATCAGCAATATCGCGCTGATCGGCATTATTCTGCTGGTCACTCTGGTGGTAATCGCGCTTCGATTCTTCTGGATTGCGGCCATGCTGCGCGTTGCGCGAGATACAATCTCCGGCCAGCGCCGCAAAATGACACCCGAACGCTGGCGCTCGGCCGCAGTGATGACCTTTGGCGGCCCCAAGGGAACCATCACGCTGTCATTGATGTTCACCATCCCGTATTACATTGCCGGCGGCGCGCCGTTCCCGATGCGTGACGAGCTGATTTTCATTGCGTCAGGCGTGATTATCGCGACCTTGCTGCTGGCCAACTTCCTGCTACCGCTATTGGCCCCGAACCGTGGCAAGGATCCCAGCGCGGAAATAATTCCGGTGACCATCGATGTGTTACGCGCCACGGTGGAGGAATTGACCGGACGCATCACGCCAGAGAATCGTCGTGCGATTCTGATGGTAATCGACCAGTACACCAAGCGCATCGGGCGATTGCAGCAGCGCATCGGCGATACCGATCCCCAGGGATTCGAGCAATTGCAGATCGAAGCGCTGCATTGGGAAAAGGAATTCGTGCGCGACCGGCTTGCCGACACCAAAGCACATCCGGCGGCGGATACGGCCACGCAAGAGCTGAACGTCGAAGCCTGCGAGCGCATGCTTGACCAGATTATGAATACGCTGCGTCACACTTCCACTGATCCGACTTCGGGGCATGCGGTATCGCAGATTCGCGGTCGCGTACGCATGTTCCAGCGGCAGATGAGCAATTACGCCAAACGCACGGTGTCCAAGATTCGCCACACCACACCATTGGTGAGCGAGGACCAGATTTTCGCGCGCACCCGCGAACTGCAGGTCGAGGCGATTCATCATGTTATCGGTCGGCTTATTGACGAGATGGGCCAGGATACGTACAACACCGAGCATTGTTCGGCACTGTTGCTGGATTATCGTCGTGCCGAGGCTTCATTGCAGGCACGTCCGACCATGAGCGGCACTACGGAAACCATCACGCAGGTCGAGGACGTAAAGCGCGAGAGCTACGGTATCGAACTCGGTATGATTCAGGACATGTACGAAGCCGGCGACATCAACCGAGCCCAAGCCCGCTCCCTGAGGCGCAACATCTACGTTATGCAGGTCGATGCCGATTCCGGCATCTAGTTTCCTTGGCTCCCTTCTCTGAGGGGAGCCAAGTTGGGGATTGCTATTTCCGTATGACTTTGAGGGCTACCCAGATGCTGCGAATCAGCAGAACCGTCAGATAGGTTGCGAAGAGTATTCCGCCGGCACGCGGGCTCATGGCCCCGGCAATCCAAGTGCCCAGCGGTGCGGTCAGTGCCGCCACGATGCCGATAATCAGACCGGCTTTGGCATGCACCATTTTGCGGCGCACATTGGCCACGGTGGTGGTCATGGCATTCGGGAACATGGACAACAGCGAAGTACCACGCGCGATCAAATCGGACGCGCCAAACAGGATCGACAAAGCCGGCACGCAAATCGCGCCGCCGCCCACACCCAGCAAGCCAGCCAAAATACCGGCGAGCACGCCGAAAACAATCATCAGCAAGACAGTAACCAGATTAAATTCGATTGACGAATCACGCGAAGGTATAAAAATAAGCTGGCTCGCGATGATAAACGCCATAAACACCACGAACGCCCAGCGCAGCACGACTTCCGGCAGTCGGGACAACAGCAGCGAACCAATCTGACCGCCGATGAACATGCCCAGGAACATCAGCAGCGCAGCAATCCAATCCACATTGCCTTCAACCGCATAGGCCAGAACGCCGGACACCGAGGTGGGCACAATCGCCAACATCGAAGTGGCGGCCGCATGCCGCTGGGTCAGGCCGAGCCAGACCAGCGCGGGCACGATGATGGTGCCGCCGCCAATGCCGAACAGTCCGGACAACAGCCCGACCAGCACGCCCACCACAACCATAACCGCGATGCCGCGCGGGGACTCGTCCACATGATTCTCTTCAGTATGTGCAGTAGTGCTTGCAGTGCTCACTTCGCTCATGGGAGAACAGTCTATGACCGAGTCAGCCACAAGCGCCCTCGATGTCCGATTGCTGCGACGGCCGCGCCAATTCCAGTGATGGCGGCTGACTACAGCACGCCAGAGGTAATGTCGTTGTCAAGTAGCCACTGGCGCAAATCGGCGAACTCCTCAAGACTCACATTGTGATCCAGACCGTGGTAGCTCTTGGTTTTCAGCCACGTATGCTCTTCCAGCCAAGCGGCGGTGGCGAACAGTTCGTATTTTGGGATTACGCCATCGTTCTTGCCGTACGTATAGAACACGGGGATATCGTAATCGGCCAGGCGAGAGTCGGCGGGGGCCGTGCCGGGCACCTGACCGGGTGCGTTGAAGCCGGACAGGGAGACGACGGCCCGGTACCGCTCGGGATTGATACGCAACAAATGCACGGCGACCAGCCCACCTTGCGAAAACCCAAGCGGCACCACGTCACGGTCGGCGGGAATGTTGTCGGCCACCCATCGGTCGACTGCTGTGGCGGCGGCATACGCGTCGTAGTCACGATCATCGCCGATAGGCAGGGCATCGTGGAACCACGCGTAGTTGCCGGGGTCGAGACTGCCCTCACGGGCCGGCGCGAGTGTCAGCGGCCCGCGCAATGCCACGAAATCGTTATATGGAGCGATGAGGCGCATGATATCCGCCATGTCTTCTTCGCTGGATCCCCATCCATGCAGGCACAGGAACAGCGGATGCGCGGCATGCTGGTCGAAGCCGCCGCGCGAGGTGACGCTGTGCTCCACGGTGAGTGGCTCGCCAAAACGTCCGGGCACAGTGGTGGATTCGCGGCCGATCAGAGGCTGGCTGGCATTCGCTTCTTTGCTCATACCATTCCAATATAGAGGTCTTGCGCGCTGTGCGGAAAACGATGGACCATGATTTCAATCACATTGGGTAATCCGCGCCGAATCGCCTTGGGACTTTTCAAGGGATACCGGCAATCTGTCAGGCGTTACCGCTGTCTGCGGTATCTGCGGCTGCGGTGATTGTCTCAAGTTCGCCGCCCCACTGCTGCTGCAGTGCGGTCATCTTGCTGGCCTCGCCGAACACCATCCAGCGTTTGCCGTTCAGCAATCGCCAATCACCTTTCGTTTGCTCATTATCAGCGTATTGGCTCAGCAGTTCGGAAATCTTGCTTTCGATAGGTGCCCGGCTGATGGCTGCGGACGATTCCGATCCAAAGGATACGAAGGCCACTCTCGGATCAGTGCACATCTGTACGGTGGTGATGCCCGGCAAACCGCCCGTATCAAGCCCCTGCCATCCTTCTTTGCACGCGCCGGCAGCTTGTTCGATGCCTTGCTCCATCTGTGCGGTATCTTCGACGGGTGCCTTGTCGTTCGACTGCTGAATCAGTCCTTCCGGGAACAATACGCCCACGGCCACGCCGATAACCAAGCAAACTATGGCGCACACCAGTGCGATGATGCCGCCCGCGCCCACTCCCCCGTGAGTGGCGTACCGAGGCATGGTGACTCGCGCAGCGATGACCAGAATCAGGGTGATGCCGATAAGCACCGCCGCCGTCAACGCAATGTATCGTCCTGGCACTGCCGTCATAAAGGAAATGGCGTAAGGCGCGATCTCATGAACCGCCGAGGTGGCCGATACCACGACGGCTAGCAGTCCGCTGACAACGGCAAGTCTGCGGCACAATATCGACGTTGGGCTGCTGGCTTTTGTAGCGGCGAATCGCCGGCCGGCATCCCGCCTGGATGGGCGTCGATTCTGTGCACGACGTGAGCTGCGCGAATCGTCATACTGACCATCGCCGAAGAAATCGTAGTCCTCATCGTTGCGGGCCATCGGTGCCCCCTTCCTGCCGATTACACAGCTAGTGTACCGCTATGGCTTGGGAATGGCGGTCATTCGGGGGAATGATTCAGGGCACAAAAAGAACCCCGGCGGTTGCCCGCCGGGGAGAGAAAGGAGAGAGAAGAAGAAAGGGGGTTCAATTGTCGGGAACTGCTGCGGCTCCTGATCAGCTTTCCGCTGACATCTTTTATATAACCACTGCTTTCTGGGTCTACCTCTAAGTTTCTCTGAGAAAAACCTGAGAATACTTGCGATTGATGGACCGCGGAAGCGTGAGGAGCCTCTCACGTTTCCGCCCAAGGCGCTAGACTTGAAGGCAGTATTTATTTGCCCAAGGAGTTTTTCACATGCTGCTGTCCGACCGCGACATTCTCGCCGCACAGTCCGCAGGTCATATCTCACTTGATCCGTGGACCCCCGAAATGGTGCAGCCCGCTTCCATCGACGTGCGATTGGATCGGTACTTCCGTTTGTTCAATAACCACGCCTACACCTATGTCGATCCGGCGGAAAACCAAGGCGCGCTCACCGAACAGTTCGAGGTGGCTCCCGACGAACCGTGGATTTTGCACCCTGGCGAGTTCGCACTGGGTTCCACGTGGGAATACGTCAAGTTGGACCCGTCCATTGCCGCCCGTCTGGAAGGCAAGAGCTCACTGGGCCGATTGGGGATTCTCACCCATTCGACTGCGGGCTTCATTGACCCCGGTTTCGAGGGGCATATTACGCTTGAGCTGTCTAATGTGTCGACGTTGCCGGTCAAACTATGGCCTGGCATGAAAATCGGCCAGATGTGCTTCTTCCAGCTGAGCTCGCCCGCTGAGCACCCTTATGGCTCCAAGGGCACCGGCTCGCATTATCAGGGCCAGCGGGGTCCGACGCCGAGCCGTTCCTACGAGAATTTCTACCGCGCGCACATCGACGACTGAGCGTTGCGACGTACCATTCGGCCGGCGGATGCCGGCCATTTGCTTAATCCCAAGGAGATGTCATGACCAACAGCGATGGCGGGTTCCAGTTCGACTTCCAGCAGCCCGAAAAGCCGGTCAGGCCAACGGTTCCTCCGATTCCCGGGCAAGAGACGGCAGCATATAGCACAGAACCCACGGCACAAGCCACACCGGCTCTGCAGTTCCCGCAGTCTGTGCAGTCTGCGCAGTCTGCGCAGCCCACACAGCCCACACAGTTTGTGCAGCCCGCGCAAGTAGCGTATGCCTCACAACCCACGCAAGCTGTGCCGACCGTACAAGCCGCTCAGCCGACGCAGCCCATCGATCCGGCCATGACGCAACCGTTCTCGCCGCAATTCCTGGCTGCGGTTGCCGCACAAGCACCACAGCCGGCGGCAGCCACGCAGCCAGTAGTATCCGAAACACCAATCGCCGCTGCGCCCGGCCAGCAGCAATACGTTTGGGATCAGACGACGCAAAGCTTCCGCCCGGTGGAACCGACAGCGCCGGTGACGCCAGCAGCACCAGCCGCACCAGCGGCACCGGCGACATCGCCTGTTTCGGTAGCTTCAAACGCCGCGACACAGGCGTTCCACCCCAATCAGGCCGAGCAGCCTGCGGTAGATGCCGAGGCAACACAAGCGTTCCAGCCTGATCAGGTCATGGCAACACAGCCTTTCGAAGCTCAGGCCATGCCGAATGCCGAAACCGCGGCCGCACAGGCATACGGCGCATCATCCACCGTATCCGGTGAGACCGTTGCCATGCCGGCAACGCAAGTAGCGTCTGCCGATGATGCTGCAGCCACACAGGTGTTCCAACCGGCCGCCCTGGCTGCTTCGGCACAGGCTCAGCCTGCTGTGATGCCTCCCTCCATTCCGTTGAATCAGGTCTCCGATGAGGACGATTCCGATGGCGCCGAGCCTCGTCACGGCGGTAGCGGCAAAAAGAACACCCGCAAAATCGTCGGCATTGCCGTAGCGGTAGTCGCCGTGATAGCGCTGGTTGTCGCCGGCCTGCTCTGGTGGCATTCCAACAGCAGCAAGGCGAGCCAAGCCGTGGCATTGGCCGAGTGCAAGGTAGCGGCCAAGCAGTACACGAATGCTCAGAAGAAGCTCACCACCGCCATATCCAATGGCCAAACCAGCGCGCAAACATCCACCAGCGATGTGGCCGATACCAATACGCTCACCACGCTGAATCAGGCGTTGCAAGACGCCGACAATCCGACCGACACCGCCAAGTGCGATTCCAGCCTCAACGCCACTGAGCTGAAGTCTCACACTAAAGAGCTGCAGAATGATGCCAGCGACATGGCTGACAAGACGGATGCCATCAACAATGCGATCAAGGCCGTTAATACTTCAAAGGCGACGGCCGATACCGACACACTGAAATCGAACCTGAGCTCGGCTATTTCGCAGGCGCAGGGCACGCTGGATAATTCCGCGGGCAGTGTGGCCGATGAAAACACCCGCACCGCGCTGCAAAACGCCATCACCGAGGCCAATACGGTGATGAACGGGACCAGTCCGTCCGAATCCGACGTCAATAATGCGATTTCTAAACTGCAGAAGGCCGAGTCCGACGTCACCGCCTCGATGCAGGCCAAGCAGCAGGCAGATGCCGCCAAGCAAGCTCAGGAAGAGGCTCAGCAGAAGGCTGACCAAGAGGCACAGCAGAAGTCTCAAGACGAGTCCAACAATAGCGACAACAATAACGGCGGCGACAACTCCACCTCTACTGACGGCACCGACGGCAGCCACAACTGAGGTCTGCAGCGTTCTCCTGTTTCTCATGGGCGGTAACTTCCTCATGTGGCGGTTAGCACATTTCCCTTTTTCGCGGAATAATGCCGTTTTCAGCGACCGCCCCATGAGGAAATCACCGCCCCATGGGATAGTTACCGCCCCATGAGGAGCCGTTTGGATATAGCAGTGGGCCGGGCTCTGAATACCAGAGCCCGGCCCACTGCTATATGCCCACAATCAGGGCTATTGCGATGGCTTAACGCTTGGCCATCGCGCGTAGCACAATCTTGCGCAGTTCGGAGGCAATCAGCACGATTGCGGCCAGGCAGATGCATTCCACCCAAGCCATCGGGCTCAATGCCACGGTGCCGAACGGACCGTTGAGGAACGGCACGTAAATCACCACGAGCTGCAGCGCCACGGACAAACCAATCGCACCCCATAGCCACTTGTTGGAGAACAGACCCACGAATGCGGACTGCAGATGCGAACGGGAGGACAGCGCGTTGAACAGCTGGGCAAACACCAGAATCGTGAAGCCCATCGTACGGGCCTCGGTCATCTGCGCTTCATGGCCGATGGCATCCACCGAGCGGTCGGTGAACAAGCCGCCGGACAGGTGCATGTCCATACCAATCAGCGTGACGATGGCCATGATGACGCCGATGTAGATGATGTCGCCCCACATGGAGGCGTCAATCACGCGGTCCGTCACCTTACGCGGTTTACGACCCATCACATCGTCGGTCTGCGGGTCCACGCCCATAGCCAACGCCGGCGCGGCATCGGTCAGCAGGTTGATCCACAGCAACTGTGTGGCGAGCAGCGGCACGGTGACACCTACGGTTTCCGGCTGGCGGATGCCGAGGAAGCCGGCAAACACCACACCGAGGAACACGGTGAACACCTCACCCACATTGGAACTCAGCAGGTAGCGCAGGAACTTGCGGATGTTGTCGAAGATCACGCGACCCTCGCGTACGGCGGCCACGATGGTGGAGAAGTTGTCGTCCGCCAGAATCATCTTGGCGCTCTGCTTGGTCACTTCGGTGCCGGTGATGCCCATGGCCACGCCGATGTCCGCGGACTTGACTGCCGGGGCATCGTTCACACCGTCGCCGGTCATGGCCACGATGTTGCCTTGGCGCTGCAAGGATTCGACGATCTTGAGCTTGTGCTCGGGGGCCACGCGCGCGTACACGGACACTTCGGACGTGGCCTTGTCGAGCGCGGCCTCATCGGGCAGCTGGTCGAGCTGGTCGCCGGTCAGGGCCTTGCCATCCTTGGCGATGATGCCAAGGTCGGAGGCGATGCGGGCGGCGGTCAGCGGGTGGTCGCCGGTGATCATCACCGTGCGGATGCCGGCACGATGGGCCTCGGTCACGGAGTCGCGCACCTCAGTACGCGGCGGATCGATAATGCCGACCATGCCATTCCAGATGAGATCGGTTTCAATGGCTTCGGCCTGATCGGCGATGTCGGACACCTGGCCTGCAGCGTTGACGCTTACACCGGGCACATCAGCCAAAGAACCGGTTTCCAGCGGACGGCAGGCCTCGCCAAGCGTACGGTAGGCCTCGGAGGAGAGACGTTCGACGGTGGCGAGAATCGACTGGCGATCGCCTTCGGTGAGCTTACGGACCTGACCACCCACGCGGATGCGCGTGCAGTAGCTCAACAGCACGTCGGGCGCGCCCTTGGCGAACACGGTGAGCTTGTCTGAATCGGTGCTGTCCTTGGCGATGATGGACATGCGCTTGCGTTCGGAGGTGAACGGAATCTCGCCAACGCGCGTGTATCGCTTGATCTTGCGATCGGCCTTGACCTTGCGTGCGGCCACGATCAGCGAGACTTCGGTGGGGTCGCCCACAATCTCCCAACGGCCGTTCTCCTCGCGTAGTTCGCCGTCGTTCGCGAGCGTGCCGGCCACGAGCGTGGCGACGACTTCATCGGCCACAATCTGGGCCTGCTCGGATTCAGGACTGACGCCGCCGGTCATAACCATGCGGCCTTCCGGCGCGTAACCGGTGCCAGTGATCTGCACTTCGCCGGACGGGGTGACCACACGTTCCACGGTCATCTCGTTGCGGGTCAGCGTACCGGTCTTATCCGAGCAGATCACGGAAGCGGAGCCCAAGGTCTCCACCGAATGCAGTTTCTTGACGATGGCGTTGTGCGCGGCCATACGCTGCACACCAAGCGCCAGCACCACGGTCAGGATGGCGGCCAAGCCTTCCGGCACGGCGGCCACAGCCAGCGAGACAGCCAACAGCAAGGAATCAATCACGTCATGGACGTCGTTGAAGCCTTCCAGCACGGCGAGCGCCACCAGCACCACGACAGCGATGACGCACACCGCAATGCCGAGGATCTTGGAGACGTAATCCATCTCCTTCTGCAGCGGAGTTTTCTCATCTTCGGTGGCGGAGAGCATGTCGGCGATCTTGCCGACCTGCGTATTCATACCGGTGCCGGTCACGATTGCGCGGCCGGTGCCTTGCGTCACGGAAGTGCCGTTGAAGATCATGTTGGCGCGGTCGCCCAGCGCCTTGGCTTCGGTGAGTGTGTCCGGCTTCTTGCCAACCGGCACGGATTCGCCGGTCAGTGAAGCCTCGGCGATGCGCAGGCTGGCCGCGTTGACCAGTCGGCCATCAGCGGAGACCGAATCGCCTTCCGCAAGGACGATGATGTCGCCGGGGACCACGTCGGCGGTGTTGATGCGCATGACCTTGCCATCGCGCAGCACCGAGGTCTGCGGGGCCGTCATTTGTGCGAGCGCTTCGACGGCCGCCTCGGCCTTGGCTTCTTGCATATAGCCGAGCACAGCATTGACAATCAGGATCAAGATGATCACGATGGCGTCGAACGGCAGCACTTCGCCGCCTTCCGCGCCGGGCTGCGCATTGGCTTTTTCGATGAACCAAGCGATCACCGAGATAATAGTGGCCGCGATCAGCAGGTAGACCAGCGGATCTTGGAATTGGGCCAGGAATTTCTTCCATTTCGGTACGGGCGGGGCGCTGGCGAGCTCGTTCGGGCCGAATTTGGCCAGTCGGCGCTTGGCTTCTTCCTCGCTCAGGCCGTGGGATGGGTCGACGTTCAGGGCTTTGGCCACGTCGTCGGCGCTGGTCAGACTTGGATCAGTATCCCCCAATAGCGCTTCCTGTGCGCGCACCTCTTCCGATTCCACGACCCCGTTCGTTGCGGTCGTGGACACTGCGGATTGATCTTTGAGATCATCCATAATGTTCTCCTTGGTATTGCCGCGGAGTAGTCAGCCTTGCGGCCGCTGCCGGGTTTTCTCTCCCGGCTGGACGCACAGGACTGCGCGGTTATGGACACCGGCGCAACTGCTGCCGATGCATACGATTGCCATTATTCCATAACCGCGTGGCGCACTTGGCGCACAGCGTAATAGCGTTTTGCCTAGAACAGGCGACGCAACCAGGCCTCAGCCAAATCAGGCCAACACTGCACGCATTCGACGATGTGCGCATAGAAGCCGTTACCGGCAGTTTCCGCATTGGCCAAGGACAGGCCGTGGCTGCCTTCAGGGAACAGGTGCGCCTCAATGCTCACGCCGGCGGCCCGGCAGGCCTGGATGAGCATTAGCGTGTTCTCCACGGGCACGGCGTCGTCGGTCATGGTATGCCAGACGAAGACGGGTGGCGTTTTGGCATCGATGTGCTTTTCGATGGAGAACTTGTCCAGCAAAGCCTGATTGTGAGCTTGGTCCCCTAGCAGGCATTGGAAGCTGCCGCGATGGGCGTACTTGCCGGCGGTGATTACTGGGTACGAGAGCATCAGCGCGTTCGGGCGCACGGCGTCCGGGTCCATGCCGCCCTGTTCGCGGATGTCTTCGTCGCCGACCGAGGTGGCGAGGTTGGCGGCCAGATGCCCGCCTGCGGAAAAGCCGAGTACGGCCACTTGCGCGGGGTTTACATGCCACTGATCCGCATTGGCGCGAATCAGGCGCATTGCCTCGGCAGCCTCCAGCAAAGCCACCGGATAGCGGCTGGGCTGCACCGAATAGCGCAGCACGAATACGGCGAAGCCTTTGGCCAGGAATTGCAGGGCCACTGGCTCGGCTTCGCGGTCAGAAGTCATGGCGTAGCCGCCGCCAGGCAAAATCAGGATGGCCGGGCGTATACGGTCCGGTTCCATCTCCTCGCTGTTGTCGGCCACATAGCCAAAGAATCGCGCCTCGCTGCCATCAATGCCAACGATGGTTTGTTGAATGTATTGCATGCCATACATCATACGCGCAGAGAATAGTTCTCGATAAGAACCACTCGCCATATGCGGTCTTGCCCGTATCTCCAAACCGAATAACGCTTACAGCGAATCGTGAAGACTGCGGGCCATGGCGCGGTCGCGCGAGCCTTTGGTGAGCTTGAGACCGAGGGTCACGGCAATCAACACAACAGTGCAGGCGATCCACAGCGTTCGACCGCCGAAGTTGCTGATAGTCCAGCCACCAATCAGCGGCGCCAGCGCAATCGACGCCGACCACACTACGTTGTAGACGCCCTGATACGTGCCGCGCGCCGACGCGGGTGCCATGGCGGCAACCGTAGTGGTGGCGATAGGGAATGTGCCCAGCTCACCCAGCGTCCACAGCACTACGGCAAGCGCGAATCCGCCCCAAGAATGGGCCGCGGCCTGCACCGCATAGCCGATGACGGTTACGGCGAGGCCCATCACCAGCACGCGTGAATTGCCCATGCGCGCGAACAGTTTCATCGCGGGAATCTGTAGCAGGCACAACATACCGCCATTGATGGTGAGCAGCACCGAATACTCGCCCAGCCCTAGACCAAGGTCCGTCATGGCAATGGGCAGGCCGGAGGTGCTTTGGAAGTACACAAGGAAGTAGCCGAACATCAGCAGGGAGAAGCCGAGGAATGGAGTATCGGTGAGCACGCGCCGCCAATTGCGAGACATGGCGCCCTTGACACTGGCAGCCGGTGCGGCATCCGAGTGATTCGGCCTCTCAATGCCGGCGAATTCCGCATGGGTAACACTGCATTCGTCTTCATGGCGCACCGCACTTGGCACCGATACAGTAATCCCCAAATGCCGCACCTCGCGGAAGAACGCAATCAGCAATATCGTGACGGCTATCATCACCGCCGCTTCAACGTAGAACATCAGCGAATACGAGATCTTGACCAGCTGGTTGGCCACAATCGGTCCAATCGCGTACCCAAAATTAATCGCCCACGATTGCAGTACGTATGCACGTTGCTGACGTTCGGCAGGCACCACATCCGCGATATACGCGGCGATGGCCGGGCTGGGCAGCGAGGCGAACGCACCATAGACGAACAGAGCCGCGCCTAAAGACACAGGATCAGTGAGTACGGAAACGACCAGTAGGGCAGCCGCTGCGCCGATTTCGCCGATGATAATCATGGATTGGCGGCCGAATCTGTCGGACAAGGTACCGCCGAACAGGCAGCCGATGATTGCGCCGAAGCCGTACATGGCCACGACTGTGCCCACCACACCCTCATCGAGGCGCAGCGCGGAAACCAAATATATCGACAAGAATGAGGTCACGAAGCGACCCATCCACAGAATCAGAATCGCCAACCATAATCCCCAATACAGCAGGGACAGTCCGAATATCATACGCTGCTTCTTCACTCTCAATACCTTACCGGCTACCGACGGCGGAATAGCCGCGTTTTGGCGCGGGGTGCTGGGACAATAGCACCTATGGCTATCAAAAAAGGACCGACCAAGGGGTCGGGTGGCAAGCATCGCAACAAACTGAAGGGCTACGGCCCCACTCCCAAGGCCGAGGACCGCGTCTATCACAAGGCGTACAAGGCCAAGAAAGCGGCCGAACGTCGGCAGATGGCCGACCCGCGTCTGGCAGCCCGCCGTCGAGTGGACAAGTTCGCTTCGGCGGATACTTCGGATCTGGTGTACGGCCGTAATTCCGTGCTGGAAGCACTGCGCGTAGGCGTACCTTCTTCCACGCTGTACATCATGTCTCGTATTGAACATGACGATCGTACTCGCGAAATCGTGAAAATCGCTGGTATGAACGGCCTGCACATGCTGGAGGCCGATCGTCTGGAGATGGATCGTATCGCCCGCTCTGGCAACCATCAGGGCGTGATTCTGAAGGTCGATCCGTTCCAGTACTCCTCGCTGAACGAGCTGGCCGATCGTGCTGAGAAGAAGGCCAAGGCAATGGAGGCCGCGAATTCGGCGGCCGCCCGTATTGCTGCGCGACCGCTGTTTATCGCATTGGACGGCGTGACCGATCCGCAGAACCTGGGTGCCGTGATTCGTTCGGCGGCCGCATTCGGTGCCAATGGTGTGATTCTGCCGGAACGCCGTTCCGCTTCAGTGAACGCCGCCGCTTGGAAGGTGTCTGCCGGTGCGGCCGCGCATATGCCGGTGGCGCGCGTGGTGAACCTGACTAAGGCACTTGAGGGCTTGAAGGAGCGTGGATACTACGTTGTCGGCCTTGACGGTGGCGGCGATAAGCTCGTCGGCGAGACTGGCTTTGAATCCGATCCGCTCGTTGTAGTGCTCGGTTCGGAAGGCAGCGGTTTGGGCCGACTGGTGCGCGAAACCTGCGACGCGATTGCCGGCATCCCGATCAGCTCGTCTGTTGAGTCGCTGAACGCTTCAGTGGCGGCGGGTATCAGCCTGTACGCGGTGTCCAACGCACGGCGCAAGGCTGCGGCGGAGTGATTGTCGCTTGAGGCCGTAATAGGTTGTACATACACGGAAGCCCCTCTATTTGAGGGGCTTCTTTGTGTGATGGGCTCACCTACAGACAGTCCACCGGATTGTCCGCTTAATGACTCCACACTGCCGCATCCGGATCGTCATCGGGGTTGTAGCCGTCGTCGTCCGGGTCGCTGTAGGTGGATTCGTCGTCAATGACGCCGGAATCGGCCTCTTCGTTAAGTTCGGCGAGTGCCTTGGAGTCAAGGCTGTAGCTCGGCAGAGCGTTGTCGATGTAGCTGGTCACGGCCTCGCCCATCGGCACGTCGTGGCCGGCCTTCTCCGCCAGGAACCAGCGATGGTCAAGCACCTCATGGAAGAACTGAGCAGGCTCGATCTGGGAGCGATATTCGCGCGGAATCATACGCACGGTCGGCTCGAACACCTCGCGCATCCAGTCGGTGGCCACGATTTCCAGATCCTCGCCCTCACGCCACGTGGAGGCACGGTAGGCGTCAAGGTCGTTGAGCAGACGACGGGCCTGGTTCTCCTGCACGTCAAGGCCGGTGAGGCGCAGCAGCTTGCGGTTGGCATAGCCGGCGTCCACCACGCGCGGGCGGACCAGCACACGCTTGCCGTCCTCGGCGGTCTTCATTTCCAGCTCGTCCACGTCGAAGCCCAGATCGTTGAGCTTGTTGACGCGCTGCTCGATCTTCCACATTTCGTCCGGGTTGAACTTGTCGGTGTCGGTCAGGGCGCTCCACAGCGAGTGGTAGCGATCAACCAGGCGGTTGCCCACCTCGATCTCATCCACGTCGCCGGGCAGTAGCTTGCCGGACGCCAAATCCATAAGTTCGCCGATGATGTTGGTGCGGGCCAAGTCGATATCGTATTCGCGCTGGCCGTCGGTGAGCTGGGCTTGCAGGTCACCGGTCTCGGCGTCCACCAGGAAGGCGGAGAAAGCGTCGGCGTCGCGCAGGAACAGGACGTTCGACAGGGACACATCGCCCCAGTAGAAGCCGGCCAGGTGCAGGCGCACCAGCAGCACGGCGAGGGCGTCAATCAGTCGTTCGGCGGTGTCCGGGCGCAGGTTGCGGGCGAACAACGCACGGTACGGCAGCGAGAACTTCAAGTGCCGGGTGACCAGAATCGCCTCCAGCGGCTCCCCTTCACGGGTGTGACGGCCGATGACCACAGCGATCGGGGTCACAGTTGGCAGTTCGAGCTTCTGCAGTCGACGCAGGATCTCGTACTCTCGCTCGGCCACCTGGCGCGTGATCTCCTTCATGGCGTACACCTCGTCGCCCACGTGCACGAATCGCACGACGTGGCGGGAGATGCCTCGCGGCAGGTTGGCCAGCAGGTCCTTAGGCCAGGTCGCCAAGGGCTTGTGCCAGGGCAGCGTGAACATCTTTGGGTTCGAGCTGGCGGCGGTGATTTTCAGTGCTTGCGGTTCGGCTGAATTGGCGTGTTCGTCTTCGGCTTTGACAGACGTGGCCTTCAGCGCACGCGGATCCATCTGGGGCAATTCGTTCAACTCCATGTGTTCGATTTTACGTGTCGTTCGCGATGTGTGCTCCTTTGCCACGACTTCGGCGCGTTATGTTTACGGACGATTCAACTCGTCCCATGCCGCTCATTGCATATCGTTGGACTTGGTTTGCTGTGCAAGCTGCAAACGCAGCTCATCGATCTGCCGCTGCAGGCTCTCGATATAACGTGTTTGCTTGCAGATGATCAGATCGCGCACGTCACGCACATCGACCTTGCTGACTTCTCTGTCTTGCGCCGTGTCCATATCCACAGAAAACAGGCGTTCCGGGCTGCTTGCCACTTCCAGATCTTCCAGCTGCATTTTCTTCCGCCATCGGTCCATGCAGCGTTCAATACGTTTTTCGCCTATGAGCTCAGGCCCTAGTCCCGCCTCACGGAACAGGTACGTGGGCGATTCGCCGGCATCGGCGCGCATCACGCATTCCCGTTTGAACCACTCGGCATACCTGATGCGTGATGGCGATACCTTCACCACCGCCCGCAGCTTGATCAGACGTTTTATCTGTGCGGATGAGAACGAGGCCTTGCTATGCGTCATGCTTTTCCTCCGTCGGCACGGAACTGGTGTGATGACTCGGTATCATCGGAGCGATATCGCACGCGTAGTTTCAACACGGCAAATGCGATGACAAGTATGACGGCCGCAACACCGGCGATACCTCCCACGGCGGCACCGGTATTGCCGATAACGCCAGGATTGCCCGGCATCTCTCCTGGGTTGTGTTCGTGTTCAGGCGGGGTGGGCGGAGTACTGGTGCTGAATTTCGGCTCTACCGTGATGTTGAGATCGGCGGCCGTATCTCCGCTGCCGGGAATCGAGATGAGGAACGGATCACAGTCGTATGCCTTGTTGGCTTTCGCCGAATCCGTGCGGGAGACCAGATATAGGCCAAGCGGTAGGTTCTGGAAAGTAAGTTGGCCAGCTGCATTGGTGGTGCCGGAATGCTGGTATAGCTTGTTTTTCGCCGCGTGTGCAGCCAGCTTCTTGGCGGCATCGTGATATTCGCTCGATGTCAGGCGTTCCCAATCAGCAGTGAGACCGGAAAAATCACTGACGGTTTTATATGAGGAAACGCTACCGTTGCTGTTCGTTGTGACGGTAGCGACGCGCACGATGGCGTAGGTATCGCCGGCAAGTGATTTGGGTGAAGCCGCGTCTCGGTTCCACACGGCATTGATGGTGAGAGTGCCGAAGGAATCAGCTTGCGCGTATGGCACCATGAAGCCGAAAGACACAAGACCAGTGAGGATGATAGTAATGGTGGCGGCAATCATGGCAGCAATGCGCGCCGCACCATACTCGCTTCCGCTATGCGGGTCTAACATGTCTGCCCGGTCCTTTCCGCCGTGATGAATGTGATTGGTTATTTGTATTGGCTGGCTGAGGAGGCAAGTCACCGTCCGGCTCGATGGCTGTGGAGCTAGAATCACCGGATGCGACCTTGGCGCTCCCACTCTGCCGGCGTCGCCGCTCATGCCGCTGCCACAAATGCCATGCAATAAGCAAGGCAATCAGCGCGAGAGACGGCAACAAATACTGCAGCGGAATGTCCACGTGGAATGTGGATTTGGCGTCATTCTGCTGCTGTGGTGTGTATGGAATACGATGACCGCGCACCAGCAGCCGATGCGTGTTGACCGCATACGGTGTGCAGGTAATGAGCGTGACCAAATCCTTGCCGGGCTCAATCGCCAGTTGTTTGGCATCAGTCGGCAGAACGGTAGTGATCTTATCGACCTGATACGCATACGTGTCTTTAAGTATTGTGATATAGAACTTGTCGCCTTTTTTCATAAGGTTCAAGTCCGTGAACAGTTTTGCCGTGGGCAACCCTCGGTGGCCAGACAGCGCCGCATGAGTGGACGCGCCGCCAACTGGCAGTGAGGTCTGTTCCAAGTGACCGATGCCTATCTGCAGCACTTTCTCGGCGGTACCGTGGTAGATGGGCAGGGTCTCGTGCAGACGGGGCATGGTGATGTATCCCATCATGCCGTCGCCGCTCAGATTGAGGAGGTTATTGTATTCCTTGCTGACTGCTTCGGTGTTGACGGCTGCGGCAAGCGCATCCGTGGCACCGGCATTATTGGCGGCTAACTGTTCGTTATAGGCGTGCGCGGCGGCCAGCATCTGCTGATACTGCTTATCAGAGATGGATTGTGTTGCGGCATCATAGTTGGTGACCGCGCGCGAAGCGTTCCGCATGACGAGGAAGTTGCTGATGGTCGGATAGAACAGCACGAGCAGCCCTATCGCGATCACCAGCAGCGGCACAAGGCCGCGCAGCTTCCTCTTCATACTTCTCCTTGTCCGGGGAGGCGATGGTCTTGCCTCCCTATGTTGTTATGCTCCTCTTGGCAAGTCGGCTCAGGCTGCGTGCTTAGAGGACTTGCGGTTGGACTTCACGTACCAGCCGGCGCCCAGAGCCACGATCAGCACGCCGAACACCGTGAACAAAGCCGTACCCATACCACCGGTGGAGGGCAGCTCGATGCCCTTCTTGTTTTCTACGGTTATGGAGGTGGCAGGATTGTCTGCGTCGTAGGTTTCGCCGGACTTGATAACACCCCAGTTGAGCAGCTTGCCGTCAGCGTTGTAGTTAGCCTTGATTTCCACCGTGATCGGAGCGGTCAGCTTGTTATAGTGGGCAGGCGCCTTAGTTTCCACAACCTTGTAGGTGCCTTCCTTCAGACCGGTGAACTTCAGAACACCATGGCCGTTGGTCTTGACCTCTGTATCCGCAGCAGCGGTATCGTTGGCTCCTTTCGGACGGAAGGAGTTTTCATCAGGATTCACCGATGCAAGAGCAATCTTGTGGCCCTGAGCATCCTGAAGCTCGAACTGAGCGCCTGCAAGCTTCGTATCAGTGTTGTCTGCATCCACCTTGTTGATATCGAAGTTGAAGGTGTAGGTGTAGGTCTTGTCTTCGCCGGTTTCACCAGTACTGTTGCTGGATGGATCATTGCTGTAGATGATCTTCGCGGTGTTGTCGTTACCATTACCCGCAACGGCCGCATCAGTGTTCAAAGTGGCGGAGTACTCGACGGTGATGGTCTTGCCGGCATCATGCTGGTGCTTGGTCTTGAAATCGGTCATGTTGACTTCAAGAGAAGTCGTGCCTGAGATTGTGTTCTTAGTGAACGTGGCAGTGTAATCACCAGTGTCTACTGCGGTGCCGTCAATCTTCACAACGGCGGTAAAGGCGTTGCCAGTTGCAGCAGTGTTGTTCAACGTGAGACCCTTGGACAGGGTATCGGTGAACTTGAAGGTGTAGTTGGTGTACTCGGCCATATCCGGCACGGTGGAGGCGAGCTTGAAGTTCACGGTATCGCCGATCTGAGCGCTGTTGTGCGTGGAATCCTCATTACCGTTCTGAACGGTCTTCTGGATAGTCGGGTAGGTGCTCTTCAGGTTCTGTTTCACGGGGGTGCTGTTCTTCACGTTCAGCAACATGGCGTCCGTACCACGCTTAGTGGTGGTGTCGGTGGAACCGGCAGCCGGGCTTACCACATAGTAGCCGTAAGACAGGTTGTTGATAGTAGCGGTATAGGTGTTGCCGTTCACAGCAGCAATTGCCTCGTGCTTCAGAGAGGCACCAAAGTCCTTCTGAGACTTGACCCAATCGGAAGCCTTCTTGGCGAAGTTAACGACGTTAGTGTCCTTCAGACTGGCAACGTAATCGTAAGCCTTTTGAGAAACGTTCTCCGCAGTTGCGCCTTCAACCTGCACAGTATGCAGGAAGAAATCATCCCAGCTGCTAATCAGTGCATAGCCACTGTTGGTAGCAGTGCCGTTTTCCACGGCTTCCTTGTCATAGGTGAACATCTGGTAGGCAGTGACGGTCTTGCCCTTGAATTCGGCATTGGAGCTGCTCACCTCGATGCTGCCGTCAGATGCGTTTGCCGCATTGGCGGTGGTAGCGCCGAGGCCGGCGACGCTGAACATCGTCGCTGCGGCGATAACGCCCGCCGCAAGCTTCTTGGTCAGTGAGTTCATCACTGGTTCCTTTCTCCTTGTTGTTGCCTCTCGGACTGTTGCGTGCCGAGAAGTAAGGTTGGTTGATATTGGGGTGCCCGCAACCGGAGTTACGGAAATCTTGACATCACGAGACCGCGTGGCGTCCTCGTTTTCGGGATGGGCCGGATGCGCCGCCCGCGTTTGCCTTGAAATACCAGGCGGTACCAAGTCCGAGCAGCAGCAGGCCGAACAGCATGAACCATTGGGTTCCCTGCCCGCCGGTTTCCGGCAATGGCACGGCATTGGTCACTGTGGCCACGTATTCCTTGTTAACGTCGCCAGTGGTGTTGTTCGGATCCGCCGCGTAGGAGACGGAGACCGAGTAGCCGGCGTCGGCAGGCGTCTTGCAACCTTCCGTGGCGTCAGCTCCGGCAGAGGTTGCACACTGGACGACATCCCCCTTGCCGAACATCATCCAGGTTTCGGTAACGGTGTACGTGTAGTAGCGCAGCGTTCCGGCATCATCGGTGAAGGCCACCGGCAGACCCGTGATCTTCTTGCGCCATGTGCTGCTCCAGAGCGAACCGTCGGAGGAATCCAATACCTCGGTCCAGCCGTTGGTCTTCGGTACGGCGTTGCAATTGCCGTCGAAGCACTGGATGGTTTCCGGCGTGACCTTCTCCCCCGCATCATTGGTGTAGGTCGCGGTGATCTTCAACGCGATGGCATCCGGACGAGTGACTCGGCCGTAATCCTTCCACACCTTCTGCACGGTCAGGTCAATGGTTCGGCAACCGTCCTTGCCGCACGGGTCCTGGCCGTCGTCCGGTTCGGGGGTGAGTCCGCCGTTGTTGTCGGTCACGGTCGCGTCGAGCATGAGCACGGCCTTGGCCGGGGACTGGTAGGCATCGAGCTTTGTGCTGCTGCCACCAGCCACAGTCACGGCGTCCTTGATGCCGACCCATGTGGTGCCCGCGTCGCCGGATGCACCACTGTGCACAGCGCCGCTGTCGTATGTGTTGACCACGTCGAACAGCTTCACTTCCCAACGATCGAGTCCGGTGTTCAGCGCATCGTCTGCCGTGTTCTTCTGCGAGAAGATCTTGTTGCCGTCCTGTGCGGAGGTGCGGGCCTCACCGGCGTTCGCGACCGCCTTGCGGTAGATGCGATAGGTGTTGTATGCCTTGCCGCCGTTGCCGTCATCGACCGGTCCGAGGATGTCGCTCATGGTGTTGAAGTCCCATACGGACTTGAGTTTGGTGTTCGAGAACGGGTCGACCAGTCCGCTGGTGCCGCGGATCGTGTCGGCGTAGACCATGTGGTCGTCCGCCAGCACGCCCTCGTCGTTCAGTCCGGCGAAACCGCCCGCGTAGCCGGTGGTGAGATCCTTCACGCCGTCGGTGTCCTGAGTCGCCCCACCACCGAACACGTCATAGCCGCTGGCGATGCCCGTTACGGTGGACTGTTCCACGCGAGTACGGTTGCCCTTGATGAGCTGGACGGTCAGGTTGCTGCCCGACCCATTCATATCAATGCCGTTTTTGTTGCAAGGCAGTTTGATGACACTATCGCCGATGGTGACAATCGCCACGTCGGTCTGCTGCTGGTTTTCGGCGTCGGCCTTGGACAGAGCAACGCTCACCTTCAGTCCGAACAGGTTCACGTACAGCACGTTGCCTTCCGAAAGCACCTTGAGATCGAATACCTTGCCGAAGATGGCCGGGAACCACTTGCCTAAATCGATGACGCCGACCTGCTGCGCCTTGTCGAGGTACAGGAGCTTGACCAGCGCGTTCACCACTCGCAGGAGCAGTTCCACGAGTACCGAGTTGACCTGCGCGTCAACCAAATAGGCACGGCTGGTTTCACCGACGAATCCGCCGGCGATCTCACCGCTGGTGACCTTCTTGAGATTGTCAGACGCGCAGCCCTTCACCCTGGCCAAATCCGCGTATCCAACAAAACCGCCTGCGACCTCGCGTCCGGTGACCTTGTCGGTGGCTTTGCCGTAATTGTCGCCATGGTGTGTGGCGGTGACGGTGTAGCCGTCCGGAATGCCGGTGACATGTGAATCGCCAACGTGCGAGCCCCAGATGTCAAGTACGCCGGCCGTGGCACCGAGCAGATTGAGCGCATCCGTGCCGAGTTGTGCGTTGTCGGCAGCGACCGTGCCGGATTTGCCAAGATGCCCGATGAAGCCGCCCACGTAGTTCACGCCGGTCACACTGTTGAGGTTGGTGACCGCGGACTGCTTGACAGAGCCATTGATCAGTCCACCGCCGAAGCCACCGGCCGCACCGGTGTAACGCTTCGAGTCAAGCATGCCCTTTGTGGTGGAATCATGGGCGACAATCTGGATGCCGTCGCTCACGCCGTTGACCTGACCGTCGTAGATGAAGGTGCGGAACGCTTCGAGCACACCCACGTTGCCGACCTTGAGCAGTTTGAGCAGCAGGTTGGTGTTCTGGTCCTTGCCAGCTTCGCCGCCGCCGACGGAGGCGACGCTGGACACATCGGCAAGGCCGAAGAAGCCGCCCGCGTATTGTCCACTTTCAACGGCGCGCAACCCGGTGACTGTAAGCGCGGCTGAGTCCTTGGCAGTATCCACTTCACTGCCGGTGCCCTTGGCGGAATCCTTGTCACCGAGGATCGCGGCCTGCAGCGAGCCGGCGAAACCGCCGGCGTTCAGGGCATACTTGGTTGTGGTATTACCCTTATCGTCCTTGCTCTCATATGCGCCGTCGACCGTGTATCCCCATGCCGGGTCATCCGAGCTCACATGCGCACCGCGAATCGTCGTAACCGTGGCCTGCAATACGCTGACCAGACTTGCCGGGTTCGATACCAGCGAGTCGAGGATTCCTTGTAGGAATCCCTCGGATGCATTGGTATCCACATCTGCGACCGCACCGGCAGTGGCCACGCCGATGAATCCGCCGACATTGTTGCGTCCTTCCACCTTGCGCAGGTTGGAGACGTTGGCACCGGCAGCGGTGACACCATCAGCAAGCTTCTGGCCGTTCTGATCAAGATCGCCCCAGATCTGGCCGCCAACCGCGAGACCCACGTAACCACCGGCATTGCCGGTGCCGTGCGTGATGTCTTCGCCGGCGGCCGTGATTTTCATACCCTTGCGGTAGCCGGCCACGCTCGAGGATTTGATGACAGGCACGAATACCTGTGCCACGTCGAGCATCTGACCCAGATCAAACTTGATGCCTTTGTCTCCGAATAGTTGGATGGAGCCGAACGAGGATGCCGAGCCGGATTCTATCGTGCCCGCGTAGCCGCCCGCCGCGCGCATAGCCGAAACGGTCTTGACATCCATCGACTGGCCATCGGTGATCGTACCGGTGCGCATCAGACCGACGTGTCCGCCGGCGACGCCGGAATCATGCAGGTTCGCGCCAGTCCGATACTCCGCACGACCGGCGACGACGTTGAATCCGAAGATGTAGGATTCGAGGAACTTATCCAAGGACTCCTGGTCGGTAACGGAACCCGCACCGTCGCCCGTAGCTACCTCGGTGAATTCCTTGCCATACGCACCGTACTTGCCGATATTATCGACCCAGGTCTTCCACTGGTCATAGCTCATATTGCGCAGCGGACCGGTGACCTTCGTGTGCTCCTCAGTCGGATAGACCACGGACAGCACGCCGGCGAGGTTGCCGGCCTTGATGAGACCGCCGAGCAAGGAGAGCGAACCGCCTTCAGCGGTATCGGCCGCGTCCATGAAGCCGGTGTAGCCGCCGGCGATTTCGGCACCGTATACGCTGCGGATGCGCGCGGCATAGGCTACGCGTTGCGGCCCGTTGTATTTGCCGTCGGTGTTCTCCTGCTTCCATGCTGCGGTGTTGTTGCCCCAGATATGGCCGCCGCGGTTACGACCTGCATAGCCGCCGGCCATGCCGCGGCGTGTGGTTGTATCCGATGCCGCCTGTGCGCGCACCGCGCCGCCGCACACTGCGGCATCGGTTGAGCTGTTGCGAATCGTCGGCACGAAGTCCTGCACGAGCGAGAGCAGGTTGTCGAGGTTGACGAGCTTCTTGAGCACGCTGCCGTCGCCGAGTACGTTCGCCACGGCTCCCGGCTGCATGGTGCCCACGTAGCCGCCGGCCGATACCTGGCCGATGATGTACACGAACTCGTGCGAGCTGGAGTCCTGGATATGGCCGCCTTCGATGTCTCCGGCGAAGCCGCCGGCCATGCCCAGTGGATCGGGCTTGTTGTTGGCGTTCCTATGGTCTGCGGTGCTGGCCAGCACGGAGTATCCGCCGATGCCGCCGGTCACGTCGGAGTGCTCGATGGTCGAAACGACAATGTTGAGCACATCCAGCACGTCGTTGAGATTGACGTTCTGGCCGAGCAGGCTCAGGCCGCCGCCCACGGCTGCTGCCGAGCCGATATCCATTTTGCCGATATAGCCACCGGCATACCGCGCGGCAGTGACTGCATACGAGCTGTCTTTGCTCAGATAGGTGTCGTCGATTGATCCGGTGGTTTCCAGATTCTTCGGTGCCTTGACATCGGTGTGGCGCAGTTGAGTGACACTGGAATGGGACACCTGCACACCGGAACCGTAGCCGATGTAGCCGCCGGCGGAACCGGATTGCGTATCGGATTGGTCAAGTCGGGTGGCGGAGACGGTGAAGCCGGGATCATCCGGGTCGGAAATCTTGTTGCCGCTGGTGGTCTCCACGGTGGTGGCATCGGAATGCACACCTGCGTAGGAGATGAACGGCACATAGCCCTGCACCACCTGCAGCAGGTTGGCGAGATCCACCGTACCGAATTTGCCGAGCAGACTCAGACCGCCGTTACCAGCCGAAGCGAGTGCGCCGGAAACGACCTTGCCGCCGAAACCGCCCGCGTATGCGCCGCCGGTCACATGGTCGAGGTTGACAACAGCCACGGGGTTGGCTTGGACGCGGGACTGCACGTCTGCCAGTGTTGGGTCGTTCTCGAGATCTTTCTTATCGAACTGATTGACTTTGCCGCTTTGGAAATTGCCGGCGTAGCCTCCCGCGATATCACCTTCGACGTAACCACCGTTGACATACGACACAGTGGTATCCGTATAGCTTGGAATCAGATACGGCATGGCACCGAGCAGGTCGTTCACGGACAGCAGTCCGCCCTTGATGAGGTTGTCCAATACGCTGGAATCATCGGCGTTGCTAAGTGCGTCGGCGAGGCCGCCGGTGGTGGAGAAGCCCACGAAGCCACCCGCTATGCCATCGGATGTGCTGGTATCGGCCGTGACCGACTTGAGGTTCGTCACATGGCTTTCGCGGGTCTTGGTGCTGTTGGCCTGGCCGTAGAAGCCGCCCGCAGCGTAATCGGTGGTCTCGTTGTTCTCGTTCTTGCCGGTCGCCTTGACCGTGAATCCGTTGGCGATGCCGTTCACATTCGATGCAGTGACTGCAACCGAAGAATATTGGGCAACCGATAGCAGACCGGATAGCTTGATAAGCCCAAGCACATTAAGGCCGCCGGCGCCAACGGCGTCGCCCGGTCCGGAGAAGCCGATGAAACCGCCGGCTTCTCCCTTGGCCGTGACCGTGGCCAGATTAGTGAGGTTGGTGTTGGTCACGTCACCACCGGTGGCGCATCCGATGGCACCGCCCGCATAGTATGAGCCAGCCGTCACTGTCAAGCCGGATGCCGGGGCAGCAACAGTCACGTTCTCCACGGTGAACGGGGCAAACTGGTCGAACTTCTTGAGCGTGGCGATATCGCCAATTTTCACCACACTGTTGAGCAACCCAGCCACTGTGGTCGGTTGCAGATTGCCGGCGATGCCGCCCGCGTAGGAGCCGCCGGCGCTGACTGATTCAAGACCGTTGATGGCAGTGGAGCGCTGCTGAGGGAGCCCACGGGGATTGTTGTATTTCCAGAACGTGAGGTTCTGCAGATGATCCTGCGAGGAGTCGCCGATCACCGTGCCCGATCCTTCTCCCACGAGACCGCCCGCGTAATCGCCACCAGCCTTAACGGTGAAGGAGCCCTTCATCTGCGTGCCGAGAATCACGGAGGGATTCACGCCAACGATGGACAGCAGTTCTCCCGCACCACTACCGCTGCCGCTCAGCAGCTTGGCCACAGCCTTGGTGAGTTGTTCCAGCAGCGATGCGTTCGTGGCATCATCCGTGCCGAGTTCCAGGCCCCATCCCACGGAGGCAAATCCGGTGAATCCTCCGGCGTGGGATTTGTCAGTAGACACGGCAGCCGTGGCTGAAATCGTATTATTGACCGCGTAGGCATTGGCCATCGCGCCGCTAAATCCACCGGCATAGTCCGTGGCAGATACAGTGACCTTGCCATCGCCGTCGACGGTCAGGTTGCTGTTCTCGATGAGGCTCTGCGGACGCAGTGCAGACAGCAAATCAATACCAAGCGAGTTGAGCAGACCACCTACATTGCCATTGCGGCTTATTCCGGCGAAGCCACCGGCGTATTGCGTTGCCCGCACGGTGAAACCGTTCGTGCTCGTCACCGAGGAGTTCTCGATGATTGCGCCAATCTGTGCACCGACGAAGCCGCCGGCTTGCGGATTATTCTTGTTGCCGATCACCACGTTCTTTTTGAACCCGTTCACCGAACTGTTCGAGATGACCGGGTTGTAGTAGCCGACCGGAATCAAGGCATTCAGCCCGAGCGTGCCGGACAGCAACCAGTTCACCAGATCGCCCAGCCCGAGGAACGGGATAACGTTCAGGATCTTCGAGAGTACATTGGTGAACGCTCCTACGATGCCGGAGACTGCATCGTATCGGGTTGCGCCCTCAACATATCCCACGAAACCACCGGTCATACGGCTTACGCTGGATACCGAAACATCTGCTACCTCGCAGTCCGTAACCTTGGTGTCCCCGTAGATACGGCCGGCGAACGCACCAGTGGCGAGATTGGAGGGATTGTCTTTGTGCAGGGTGAGCAGACCTCGAAGATCGAGGTTAAGATCTACTTGTCCGAATGTCAGCAGTTTCAACGCCTCAAGCAGAAGATCCAAAAGTCCACCCGCTGCCGAAGTGAGCATATCGAGCAAGGTCTCCGGAATATACGATTCACTCGTATGATTCGCCACCGACACATCCTGCAGCTTGAGGTTCGACACCACGGCCGTACCGGCGCTGCCCAGACTGTTGCTGTTCATCACGGTCTTGTTCGTGATCGAGGCGAAGAAGCCGATGCCCTGCTGCTTTCTGACATCCAGCTGGTCGCCTTTGACATTAGAGACCATATCTTTCTGATTGACGACCACATGGCTGATGACCGGCCGAGCTGCGGTAGCGTGAACCACGCTTGCGCCATCGGCACCAACAGCCTTCCACAGGCTGGCTGCGGTGTCGCCGTCATTGGAGACCGCACCGAGCATAGTGCCGGAGAACATGAGCGGAGTCCACTCGGTGTTGTTGGTATCTGCCGCGTTCTTGGACAGGTCGATGTCACGGAAGATCAGGTAGTTGGCGTCTGCGGAATAGGTCAGGCCGGTGTTGGCAGCGGAGTAGTCCGTTTGCGTGCCATCAGCACCCACGCCGTAATACTTGGTGCGGGTATTACCAGCGTCCACTTTCGTACGACATATCGCCAGCGACTTGTCATAGTCGGAGGCATCAGCATCGCGCAAAGTATCTGAATCGGAGAGATCGGCGTCACCGGCGTATTCGGAAGACGGCGTGCCGTCCACCCACTGATAATTGGGTCCTTGTCGCATGCAGGTCTGCGTGACCTTGTTGATACGGCCAATAACCTTCTTGCCGGAACCAATCGCACGCAGCTGCTGCTCGTTGCCAATCAGAATGTAGGGCTTGCCGTTGATTTCCTTGGTGACCTGGCCTTCAAAGTCACGGCCGCCAAGCGCCGTCGCGGCGACCTGCACATTGGCCTTCGCCGGCGATTGATCCGCCTCAGTCGAAGAATCGTTCTTGGCATTTTGAGAAGGTGCCTTAGAAGTATCAGTCGGAGCCTGCGTTTGGGCTCCGTCATTAGCGGGATTGCCGACAGTAGCCCCTGCTGCGGCATCCGCCTTGTTGCCTGCCTCACCATTTGAGGATTCGGAAGAACCACCAGTAGTGGAAGATGAAGAAGATGAATCTTGCTGCGCGCCCTGATTCGTTTCAGAAGGTGCTGGCGCACCGTTTGATGTATTGCCCTCTTCTGACGTCTTATCGTCAACATTGACATTGCGAGCAGAAGGAGCAGCTACGACAGTATTATCCCCCCCCCCAAGAATTACGGAGTTAGAGGAACCATTTACATCATCTACATCCTGGGCATATGCCGCAGGCACCATGCACACAGTAGACAGGGAAACAGCGATAACCGAAGCAAGGCAGCGCCGCAAGACATGGCGATGCTGTCCAGGCTCCTGTTCTGCTCCTCCGTTAAACCTGCAACGGCCGAGCTTTAATTTCGAGCCCATCGTTTCCCCTCATAGATTCGCACCCCCCCTTCGGGGGATACTGCACACAACTATACCCCCTTTCTAGGAAAAAGTTGTCGAAAAACTAGAAAATGTTCATTTGCGGGGGCCGGTTAGCGTACGTTTTCTAGGCAAAAAGAAAAGCCCCGCAGCTATGCAGGGCTTTTCCAACGAGGTCATAAGAGAGGAAGAGAATAACCTCGTTTAATGGTTGACGAAGCGATTAGACCTCGCCAAGTATCTATTAGTTCAGACGCAGCTCAGTCGACGGAGCGAACAGGTGCATCTTGGCCGGGTCGATCTTGATCTTGACGGTCGCGCCAACCTTCGGCAGCGCACGCGGATTCACACGAATCGTGGTGAGCTTGTTCTGGTCGGACATGACCTGGGAAGCCTCAGCGGCGGAGCCATCGGTGATGATGTTGCCGTAGATGTAGCCATCGGAGCCCAGATCCTCGACGTTCACAACCTTCAGGGAGAAGGCGTTCGGGTCGTCAGCCGGGGCCAGGCCAGCGTCCTCAGGACGGAAGCCGACCACGATCTGGCCGTTGTCTTCGGCGGTGAGCTTGTTGACGGCCTCAGCCGGCAGGTCCACGGTGTCCTCACCGATCTTCGCCTTGCCGTTGACCACCGGGTGGGTGTTCAGGTTCATCGACGGGGAGCCGATGAAGCCGGCGACGAAGACGTTGGCCGGGCGATCGTACAGCTCGGTCGGGGCGCCGACCTGCTGCAGGATACCGAGCTTGATGACGGCGATGCGATCGCCCATCGTCAGGGCCTCGGTCTGATCGTGGGTCACGTACAGGGTGGTGACACCCAGCTGGCGCTGCAGAGCAGCGATCTGGGTACGGGTCTGGACACGGAGCTTGGCGTCGAGGTTGGACAGCGGCTCATCCATGAGGAAGACCTTCGGCTCACGGACGATTGCACGACCCATGGCCACACGCTGACGCTGACCACCGGACAGAGCCTTCGGCTTGCGGTCGAGGTACTCGGTCAGGTCGAGAATCTCAGCGGCCTTCTCGACGCGCTTGCGAATCTCGTCCTTCGGAGTGCCGGCGATCTTCAGGGCGAAGCCCATGTTGTCGGCAACGGTCATGTGCGGGTACAGAGCGTAGTTCTGGAACACCATTGCGATGTCGCGGTCCTTCGGCTGCATCGTGGTGACATCCTTGCCACCAATGAGGATGCGGCCCTTGTTGACCTCCTCCAGGCCGGCGAGCATACGAAGGGTCGTAGACTTACCACAGCCAGAAGGGCCAACGAGGACGAGGAACTCGCCATCCTTGATATCAAGATTCAGATCATCCACGGAGGGCTTATCGTTGCCCGGGTAGATACGAGTGACGTGGTCGAAAACGACTTCTGCCATAATTACTAATCCTTTCAGAGGCAGGTACGTGCCTCACGATCCGTTGTAAAGGGATTTGTTCTTTACTGCGCTTCCGCCCTCGCCACCGACGTACAACTTTGCTTTCGGAAACTGCAAGCTTCAGCGTTTACTTTTTTCCGGTTCAGTGAAGGTTCTCTTCGTTGAGCCGAGAACTACTATACACGGACCGTGGACCAAGGCAAGTGGCGTGTCTGAAATGTAGTTAACTTTATGGGCGTTTCTGGGGGTGTTGTGTGGTTCGGCCCATGACACGCCTGTTTCTCGAACGTGCGAACCGGCACGCCCGACGTAGAGCAGGTCTGCTCTTCCCGGACTGATGGATTCCATCAGTCGCCGACTAATGCGACACAGACTCGAAGGTGACGCCGTTGCGGACGGCTTTGCGCTCGGCCTTGCGCTCCTCGGCGTCTTCGATGCGCTGGATGCGCAGCTGGCGCCAGTCCTCGCGCATGTCGCGGAAACGGTCGGCCAGCGTTACGTCATCGTTCTCGGCATCGCCATCAGTACCGCTGCCATCGGCCTTACCGAACGTGCCATCGGCCACCTTGGCGATGCCCAGCTTGAGCAGTCCGAGCAACTCACGCAACGTTTCCGGTACGGGCTCATCGCCCTCATCGGCGGACTTGGTCAGGCCCTCGATGCGGCGACGAAGCGCGTCGGCGTCCTCGGGATCGATCTTGAGCCCGGCGATCAGCGACTGGCGCATGGTCTCGTAATCGAGGTTGGCAAAAAAATTCAGCTGTTGCAGCGTCATGAAGCCCTTGAGCTCGGGGAATCGGTGGACGATGTATTCCTCGCGGCCGTCGGCGGCGCGGGTCCAGTCGCGGGTGAGCTGCGGATCCCAGCTGGCGGTAATCGACCCCTCGCGCATGCGGTAGTGGTACAGCGCCTTGGGCAGACGGACCACGCGCGTGGCCTCGCCGATCACGTTGCAGATACGGGAGAGATCCTCGATTTTGCGACCCACCGGGAAGGAGAATCCGGTGCCCTGATAGGTGGAGGCGGGTGCCAGGAAGGCCCAGAAATAGCCGTCGATCTCAGCCTTGACCTGCTTTTTGATGGCCTCGACCGGGGTCAGAACCTGCACCTCGGTGAAGTCGTTGTGGCGATAGTTGGACAGCAGCGGCTTGTTGTTCTCGGAGATGGTGTCGAACTGGAACATCACCAGATCGGCATCGTATTCACGCATGGCATTCAGGCAGTCCTCCACCAACGTGGGGGCCACGGTATCGTCGGAATCGGCGAAGTATATGTACGCACCGGTGGCCCCGGCGATGCCGGTGTTGCGCGCGTCGGACAGTCCGCCGTTGGGCTTGTGAATCACCCGCACGCGCGGGTCGCGGGCGGCCCAAGCGTCGCACATGGCCGGGCAATTGTCGGGCGAGCCGTCGTCGACCAGCAGAATCTCCAGATTGGCGTACGTCTGCGCAGCAACGGACGCCACGCATTCGTCGAGGAATTTCTCGACCTTATATACCGGGATGATGATGCTGACCAACGGCTCCTGTTCCATATCTCCAGCGTAGCGCCGCCGTGCGAACGCGGCGGCGCTGCGGGTTCGCGGACCGCGAAACCCTTAGAAGTCCCAGTCGTCGTCATCGGTTTCTTCGGCTTTGCCCATCACGTAGGAGGAGCCGGAGCCGGAGAAGAAGTCGTGGTTTTCGTCGGCGTTCGGGCTCAGGGCGGCCAGGATCGCGGGGTTCACATCGCAAATCTCAGCCGGGAACAAAGCCGGGTAACCGAGGTTCATCAGCGCCTTGTTGCCGTTGTAGCGCAGGAACTTCTCGACGTCATCGGTCAGGCCCACGCGATCGTACAGCGACTGGGTGTACTCCACCTCGTTGTCGTACAGCTCGTTGAGCAGGTCGTACGTGTAGTCCTGCAGATCCAGGCGCTCGGCATCGCTCAGCTGGGCGATGCCCTTCTGGTACTTGTAGCCGATGTAGTAGCCGTGGACGGCCTCATCGCGGATAATCAGACGAATCACGTCGGCGGTGTTCGTCAGCTTGGCGTGCGCGGAGAAGTACATCGGCAGATAGAAGCCGGAGTAGAAGAGGAACGATTCGAGCAGGGTGGAGGCCACCTTGCGCTTGTACGGGTTGTCGCCCTCGTAATAGTCGAGCACGATCTCCGCCTTCTTCTGCAGGAACTCATTGTTCTCGCTCCAGTCGAATGCGGCATCGATCTGCTCGGTGGAGCACAGGGTGGAGAAGATGGACGAGTAGCTTTTGGCGTGCACGGATTCCATGAAGGCGATGTTGGTGTACACGGCCTCCTCGTGCGGGGTGAGCGCGTCCGGAATCAGGGAGACGGCGCCGACCGTGCCCTGGATGGTGTCAAGCAGGGTCAGGCCGGTGAAGACGCGCATGGTGAGCGTGTGCTCGTCCTCGGTCATCTTCTGCCAGCTGGGGATGTCGTTGGAGACGGGAACTTTTTCGGGCAGCCAGAAGTTGCCGGTCAGGCGGTCCCAGACCTCAAGGTCTTTCTCGTCTTCGAGGCGGTTCCAGTTGATTGCGGAGACGCGGTCGATGAGTTTCAGCGGTTTGCGCGGAATGGAGATAGGTGCCATGAGTAGTGTTCCTTTTACTCGTTGTCGTTATCGTCGTTGGATTTGTTTTCGAACTCCTCCGGCGCGGTCAGCCGGAGCAGTGCTCTATAGACGGTTCGTGACATTGTTGGTTCCTTAGATGGTGGAGCCCCCCTCAGTCCGCTTCGCGGCCAGCTCCCCTCTCTGAGGGGAGCTGTCGGCGTTAGCCGAGTGAGGGGAGTAACAACGGCTCTCTGGTTGTTCAATGCGTGCGGAGACCGCCGTCTGAGGCCGAAGGCGTACGAAGGTACGTCGAGTGCCGAAGAAAGGCGGTATACGCTCCCTCGAACGATCAGAGCATGCAGGAGACGCAGCCTTGGACTTCAGTGCCTTCCAGGGCTTGCTGGCGGATGCGGATGTAGTAGAGGGTTTTGATGCCCTTGCGCCAGGCGTAGATCTGGGCCTTATTGAGGTCGCGGGTGGTGGCGGTGTCCGGGAAGAACAGCGTCAGCGACAGTCCCTGATCCACGTGCTGGGTGGCCTCGGCGTACGTGTCGACGATGGCCTTCCAGCCGATCTCGTAGGCGTCCTTGTAGTACCCGAGGTTGTCGTTGGTCATGTAGGCGGCCGGGTAGTACACGCGCCCGATCTTGCCTTCCTTGCGAATCTCGATCTTGGAGGCGATCGGGTGAATCGAGCTCGTGGAATGGTTGATGTACGAGATCGAGCCGGTGGGCGGCACGGCCTGCAGGTTCTGGTTGTAGATGCCGTCCTTCAGAATCGCGTCGCGCAGGGCCTCCCAGTCGGCCGCAGTCGGGATCGCGATGCCGTACTGTTCGAACAGCGCACGGACCCGTTCGGTGCGCGGAGTGAGCGAACGACGACCATCGGTGTACTTGTCGAAGTAGTTGCCCTGGCCGGCCGGCTTGGCGTAGTCGCTCGTAGCGAAGCTGGCGAACGTGCGGCCATGCTCCACGGCGAGCGCGTGCGAGGCACGGTAGGCGTGGTAGGCCACGGTCATGAAGTACATGTCGGTGAAGTCGAGGCCCTCTTCAGAACCGTACTGGATGCCTTCGCGGGCCAGGAAGCCGTGCAGGTTCATCTGGCCGAGACCGATGGCGTGGCCCTCCTCATTGGCGCGGCGAATCGAAGGCACCGCGTTGATGCTGGTGTGCTCGGCCACCGAGGTGAGTGCGCGGATCGCCGTCTCCACCGTGTGGCCCAAGCCGCCATCCATCGCCTTAGCGATGTTGAGCGAACCTAGATTGCAGGAGATGTCGCGGCCGACATGCGCATACGTGAGGTCCTCGTTGTATGCGCTCGGCTCCTGAACCTGCAGGATTTCCGAGCACAGGTTGGACATGGTCACGCGACCTTCGATCGGGTTCGCGCGGTTGACCGTGTCCTCGAACACGATGTACGGGTAGCCGGATTCGAACTGCAGTTCGGCGATGGTGGTGAAGAACTTACGGGCGTCGATGTAGGTCTTCTTGATGCGGTCGTCGGCCACCATCTCGTCATAATGCTCGGTAACGGAGATGTCGGCGAACGGCTTGCCGTACACGCGCTCCACGTCGTACGGGCTGAACAGGGCCATCTGGGCCTTCTGTTTGGCCAGTTCGAACGTGATGTCCGGAATCACCACGCCAAGAGCCAGCGACTTGATGCGGATCTTCTCGTCCGCGTTCTCTCGCTTGGTATCCAGGAAGCGCAGGATATCAGGGTGGTGGGCGTTGAGGTACACCGCGCCCGCGCCCTGACGTGCGCCGAGCTGGTTGGCATAGGAGAAGGAGTCCTCCAGCAGCTTCATGACCGGAATCACGCCGCTGGACTGGTTCTCGATGTGCTTGATCGGGGCGCCGAGCTCGCGCAGGTTGCTCAGCAGCAGGGCCACGCCACCGCCGCGCTTGGAGAGCTGGAGGGCCGCGTTGATGCCGCGCGAAATCGACTCCATGTTGTCTTCGATGCGCACCAGGAAGCAGCTGACCGGTTCGCCACGCTGGGCCTTGCCGAGGTTCAGGAAGGTCGGGGTGGCGGGCTGGAAGCGGCCGGCAAGCATTTCGTCGGCGTATTCGATGGCCTGCTGCTCATTGCCGGCGGCGAGCTCCAGGGCCACAGCGGCGCAACGCTGCGGGAAGTCCTCAAGATAGAGGCGACCATCGAACGTCTTGAGCGCGTAGGACGTGTAGAACTTGAACGCACCAAGGAAAGTGCCGAACTCAAAGCCGGCGGATTCCACGTGCTCGTAGATGCGGTCGAGGAATTCAGCGGAGTACTGGTTGAAGACCGCAGGGTTGTAGTACTGGTTGCTGATCAGGTATTCGAGACGCTCGGCGGTGGAGGCGAACCGCTTGCTGTTGGTGGCCACGTGCCCTGTCACGTATTCGCGTTCGGCGGCCTTGTCTTTGTCGAACTGGATCTTGCCGTCGGCGTCATAGAGGTTGAGCATCGCGTTGAGCGCGTGGTAATCGTGCGCCGGGTCGTACTGTTCCGCTGCGGTGTCGGCAGTATTGTCGAGCGGCAGGCCGGTGGCGGTGAGGTCAGTCATTGGAAATCCTTGGAATATGGCAGAAGTGTGTTTACTCAGACAGTTGCTCCCCTCAGTCAACTTCGTTGACAGCTCCCCTCGGAGAGGGGAGCCAATACCTCGAGGGGGTCAAGATTTACTGTTCGGTGAAGAAGCGGACGAGGCCGTTTCGCACGGCGGCAGTGTCTTCCGGGGTGCCCATGAGTTCGTAACGGTAGAGGTAGGGCACCTTGCATTTGGCGGCGATGATGTCTCCGGCGGCACAGTAGGCCTCACCGAAATTGGTGTTGCCTGAGGCGATGACGCCGCGAATCCACTCGCGGTTGGCTGGATCGTTGAGGAAGCGTTTGACCTGAATCGGCACTGCTTTCTTGACCACGCCGCCGCCATAGGTGGGCACCATGATGACGTACGGTTCGCGGACGTTTAGCGCCGGGGCGGCGGCCCGCAACGGGATGCGGTAGACGTTGATGCCTTCGTCCTGCAAACGGCATCCGGCCACGAACCGTGCGGTGTTTTCGGAGGCCGACGAGAAGTAGACCAATGCGCCGATCGTCTTGCCTTCGGCCGCGAATTCGGGCTGGCTCAGACTCACGCGGACACCGTGGCGGCGGCGCGGTTGTCGGCGGCCACCTGCTGGGCGACTTCGCGAATCAGGTCGGGGCGGTAGCCGGTCCAGGAGTTGTCCGGCGTGATGACCACCGGAGCCTGCTGGAAACCGGCGGCCTGCAGCTGCTCAAGGGTGGAGGGGTTCTGCGTCAGGTCCACGGTTTCAAACGGCACACCCAGCTTGGTGAGCTGGCGCTTGGTGGCATCGCACTGCGGGCAATGCGGCTTGGTGAACACGGTGACGGTCATGGCGACTCCCCTTGATGTGGTTCTGATGAACAGTGAAGCGAAGGCCATATTACAGCGGTGTGATTTGAAATCAAGGCACTATATGTAGTGGCGCGTGTCACATAACAAACCTAGATATAGGGTTTTTCATTGATATTCCGCCATTCCCATGCACCCCCGAAAATCGGCGTGCAGCGACCCGCCCAATCACATGTGGCATTGTTCACATTTGCGTTTGAACCGCTCTTCGACTGATCCTCAACCGCCCTGCAACCGCCATCTTGAGTTTCGAGGGGCTGTTTTGACCCTTTCCGGAGATCTATCTCCGTTTCGAGGGGCTGGTACTCAAGTAAGCGCATCCCCAAAATGGCGGAATGACGGTGGGGCGAAGCCGTTTATACCCGTGTTCTAGCGGGCCACCAGCCCCTCGAAACGGGAGTAAACCTCTACGGAAGGCCAAATCAGCCCCTCGAAGCGGAGAACGGATACCTCGGCACCCCGTGTGGAGCCAGAAGGCCCGGCCGGATGTCCAAACGAGCATCCGGCCGGGCCTTAAAAGTAGTTGTTCAGTTATCAGAATCGATGCGGCGCGATACTACTCCGCGTCTTTACGGCTCCAACAGATCTTCGATGCGGCAGCCAAGCGTGCGGGCCAAAGCGAGCACGGTGGAGACGGCAGCTTTGCCAAGGTCTTTGCGGCGCTGCTCGTACATTTGGATGGAGCGCAGGGTAACGCCGGAGCGGCGGGCCAGCCCGGATTGGCTGAGTCCGGCGCGCACGCGGATCGTGTGCAGCCGGGAGTCGCCCTCGGTGCGATTATGGGCGGCCCGCTCGTCGTACACGTCGACGAATCGGCTTTCGTCGGCTTCGTGCAGAGTCGGGTGCAGTCGCACGATATCGCCGAGCGACAGCACATCGAGAATGTCCGAGAACCGCACTCCCCTGGCCCATTGGCAGTATGCGAGTACCCATCCGGCCCAGTATTCGGGTGTTGAGCCGGCGCGCAGTGCGGCTGGCGGCATATCGAGAATGCGCGCCCAACCGGTTTGCCGCATGATTTCGGCCACCAGCTCCTCGCCGGACATGCCACACACGTATTTGGGCGTGCCTCGCCCGAAAAGCGCGGCCGCCTCGGAGGTGGCGAAGAAGTCCATGAATAGGCCGACCGGCAACCCGCAATCGTTCAGCGCATAATCGAAGGCGCCGGCCAAGTTGGCCATGGCGTCCGGCAAGTATGTCTCATCATAGGCGGGGATCATCGTTGGTCACTTTCTCGCGGATGATGTCGCGCATGAACAGGCCGTCGAGATCGGCTTCTGCACTTTTGCGGCGGTAGGCTTCGCGAGCTGTGCGGTCGCGCTCGTTACGCAATCCGTGGTAGGTCGAAGCGCGGGCGATTTCGCAGCCTTGGAACCGCAGTGCCGCGAATGCCTGAGGACTGGCGAGTACGATCTGCTTGCCGAGCTCGCCCAACCGCATCGCCTCAGCGAGTTGGTCGATGGAAATCGCGTTATTGACAAAAGCGCGGGCGAACGAGAAATACGAATCGTCGGCACGATATCCGACGATGACGTCAGCCTGACTGGCATCCGGCAGAAACACTTGTTTCAGATATTCGATGCCTTGCGCGGCGACGGCGGTGGTCGGCTGGAAACGACGGTTTTCGACCAGCATGGCCAGCCAGTTCAGGATGGTGTAGGGCGGCTGGGACAGGTCCAGGAAGAGGAGCCCGTCCGTGGTCAACGTGTACCGATTCGCGAAACCGTCATCCAGTCCCGCACACGCCCATTCCTTGGCCAGCTCGACGCTGCGCGTGCAATAGAATCCGCGGCCATAATCGTTGTTCGGCTTGACCAGCCCGTATTCAGGATGCTTGATGACATGCGAAGAGCCATGCCACAGTTCGATCGATGCGGTCTCCATTGGCCGGCTCCTTCTCTCTCTCCTTACATATTCTTGATTATATCACTGTGGTGATAGTCATAAGGGAAATGCGAGATGAAAGATACCGTTGTATACGTTCGTACACAACGTGAAATGTATACGAACGTATACAACACTGACGTCCGGAGTCATGCTCCGCAGTGGCGCAGCGGGCGCGCCACTACAATCGGAATATGGGACTGAAGACGTGGAAGAAGTGGACGGACTGGCCGCTGATGGTGCTGTCCGTGGTGTTTCTGGTGGTGTATTCGTGGGAAATTCTCTCCCGCACGCATATCGCGCTGTGTGAAACCGTCATCAACGTGATCTGGGTGGTGTTCGTCGTCGATTATGTGGTCTCGCTGTGGTTGGCCGACGATCGCTGGCGGTGGTTCAAGCACAACCTGTTCACGCTGCTGACCATCGCGCTGCCGATGCTCCGGCCCTTGCGACTGTTGCGTTTGCTGACCGTGCTGCACGTGCTGAACCGCACCTCCGGCATGGCGGTGCGCGGGCGCATCACCGTATACGCGGTCGGCGCGGTGGGAATGCTCATGTACGTGGGCGCGCTGGCCGTGTATTCCGTGGAGCGCGGGGCGTCCGGATCCACGATCACCGACTTCGGCACGGCGTTGTGGTGGGCGTTCGTGACCGTGACCACCGTGGGATATGGCGACTTCTCGCCGGTCACCTTCCAAGGCAAGATCATTGCGGTGGTGCTGATGTTCACCGGCATCGCGTTGATCGGTATTGTGACGGCCACGCTGGCCTCGTGGATCGTGGATCAGGTCAATCTGGAGACGGATCGGCGCGAGGACGCTCGGGAGAAGGAAGTGGCCAAGGAAGCCGCGCAAGAGGCTATTGCAACATCAGCCAATCCCGAAATCGACCTATTGCGCGAGGAAGTGCGTGAGCTGACCGCTACGGTAGCCGGTCTGCGCACCGAACTTGAGCGACGTTGATTGGCGAAGCGGGACAAACAACGATTCTGCCAAGAAGGTCCGCGTCAGTTGTTGTCACCGCGGATTGCGGCAGAATCATTGTCGCCACGGCTGTTTTCTTCAGTCGGCTCAACCCAACTTTTGATAATTTTTATTTTTTTGATATTTTTGATAATTTTTATTTTAGGTTGATTCAGCGAGGAGGCGGTCCACATGAAGGCAAAGGAAAACCCATTCAAGCCAACGGCAGGAGGGGAACCGCCCCTGCTCATCGGCCGAGGCAAAGTTATCCGCGATTTCGAGAAAGGTCTCGATAACGGAGTCGGTGCCCCAGGGCGCATTATGCTCGTCACCGGCGCTCGTGGAACCGGAAAAACCGTGATGCTCACTGTGTTCGGAGACCGGGCCAAAGCGCGCAGATGGGATGTCATCGAAGAAACGGCCTCTGCCGGACTATGCGAACGCCTTGTTGATGCCTTACGAACCGGGCGAGGGGCCCTTGACCACCTCACTATCCGACCATCGTTGACTTTTGCTGGAGCGGGCATCGGCCTCGGAGAAGCCGAACTATCCCCGAAGCGTATGCCCGAAACGTTGAGAAGTGCCATTGCCGGACGGTTGGATGCGCTTGAGAAGCGCCATGCTGGGTTGCTTATCACCATTGATGAGACTCAAGCGGCTGAGCGATCCGACATGATTGCCATCGCCACTGCCATACAGCATCAAATCAGGGAACGACGCAATATCGCCATCGTGTTCGCCGGTCTCCCACAGATGATTTCTGATTTGTTCAATGACGAAGTCATCACGTTCCTACGTCGCGCGAAAACGAACATACTCACAGATATTCCTCTTGATGAAGTGCGCGATGCTTTCGCCACAACATTCCGCGCCTCCGGCATGTCCATCACCGACGCTCAATTAAGCACTGCAGCCAATGTGACAGCCGGATACCCCTATATGATTCAACTGGTTGGCTACCATATCTGGGATGCCGCAGACATGCGGGACTCGGATACCATCATCGACGCTGATGTTACGGCAGGTATCGAGGAAGCACGTATTGACCTTGATAACGCCGTGTGCATCCCGGAGTTGCAAGGCTTATCCAAAAACGACCGTGAGTATCTCGAAGCCATGGCAGCGTCAGATGGTCCCTCTCCCACCGTGAATGTTGCACAGCGCATGGGCAAAACGCCTAACTATGCCGCCACCTACCGCAAACGCCTCCTTGACGCCTTCGTTATCCGCGAAACAGAACGAGGCGAAGTCGATTTTGCCGTGCCCTTCCTGCGCGAATACTTGCGTCGGAATCAGTAATCGGCACAATGCACAGTATCGATATATTCCGTTCCATATAATGACTTTTCGCATTCAGATACACAATGGACGGCCTGTTGAGTAGCACTCAGCAGGCCGTCCATTCTATTTAGCTATTCAGTTATCGGAGACACACCTCAGGCCTTGACCGGAGCGTCAGCGGGAGCCGATGCCGCCGCGGCCAGTTTGCGGCGCTTGAGGTACTTCATGATGGTCAGGACCATGCCGCGGAAGCCCCACTCGCCACGCAGGACAGTGTTGAGCAGTCCGGAGTGGGAACCGCCCCACTCCATACCGATGTAGTTGAAGGCGCTCATCACGGCACCCGCGCCGCCCTGCTTGACGCTCATCTCGAAGGGCTTCAGGTAGATCTCGCGAATCGACTGCTCGTTGGCCCAGGTGGCGAGCTCGCTCAGTCGGTTGGTCTCCTGGTCGTTCAGCGCGAAGTGCTTCATGAAGGCGTACACGCCCTTGGCCTGAGCGCCAGCGACCTGCTGGGAGGCCATCACGCCGAACAGGTAGCCGTCTTCGGAGAAGTATTCGAAGGTACGACCGGCGAAGTCGCGGCATTCGAATCTGATATCGTTATCGATTCGATCAGCGGCTCACGATACTGCCCTTGCATCGCTGTGCCACTGTTGAATGTGCCCGGCTGGCTCACCTTTGGGTCACCGCCGACACATCCTTGATGCCGATGGTTATAGAGTCGCAAATTCACGACTGGCGCACCTGCCCACGCACCTATCCTGTCATTTCGAGCGCATAATTTGCTACCACATCCGGTCAGGGCAATCGACCTTAATGGCGTAAACGGCACTTCTCAATACGTAAACGGCATTTATTCTTGGCTCCCCTCTCAGAGAGGGGAGCCAAGAAATATCAAGCTCGGCCTCCCAGGAGAGAGCCAGAATAATGCACCAGCAAGGCATTAGGATGGAGGGCATGAGCGATTTGAACGCGTTGAATCTTGAGTCCGGCGAAGTGGTTGGTGGGTATACGCTGATCTCCCGGCTCGGCTCAGGAGCTATGGGGTCGGTGTGGCGGGTGCGCGACGACGGCGGCACCACCTATGCCATGAAGATTCTGCGCGACTCCCTGACCGACGAGTCAGTGGCAGGCTCCGGCTCTGCGTCCACGGCCCTGCACGACCCCGACCTCAAGCCCGATGTCACGCCGCGCGAGCGCCTGCGGCGCGAGGCCATGGCCTTGAAGAAGGTCAATCATCCGGGTGTGTGCGGCATCGTGGATATGGAACTCGACGATACGTTGGCGTTCATCGTCACTGAACTCATCGAGGGCAAGAATCTTAAGGATGATGTGGCCGCCAATGGCCGGTATGTGGGCGACGATCTGGAACGCTTGGCCCGCAAGCTCATCGAAGCCACCAAAGCCGTACATGCGGCCGGCATCGTCCATCGCGACATCAAACCCACCAATGTGATGGTGTCGGCCGCCGGACCGGTATTGGTCGATTTCGGTATCGCGATGGGCGAGGGCGAAAGTCACGTGACCCGCACCGGCCTAGTGATGGGTACACCCGGATTCATCGCACCCGAGATTATTGACGGTGCCGAATCCGACGACGCCACCGATTGGTGGTCGGTGGCGTCCGTGCTCGCTTTTGCCGCAACCGGCGCGCCTGTGTTCGGCACCAAGCCGATGATGGCGGTACTTGAGCGCGAGGCCTCGGGCAACGCGAATCTTTCCGGACTACCGGCCGGCACATTGGCTGCCTTCCGTTCTGCACTGGACCCGGATCGCAGGGATCGTTGCACGCCGGATCAATTGCTGAATGCCATCGCCTTGGATGCGTTGAATCCCAACGCTTGGCAGGGCGAGCAGGCGGGACCGTTCGCCGCGGGAGCCGTGGCTGGACAACCGGCTGCGATCGTTGCCGAAGCCGCGGAGGCGATGCCCCCTTTTGGCGCGGCCGGCGGCGTTGACCGCAATAATCCCCGAACCATCTGGCGCGCGGCCGAGGAAGCCGCTGAGGCTCCCACCATGGCCGTGTTCTCCGGCAATAAGGGCGATAACGGCGATGGCGAAACCGTCGTATTCTCGCCGGCTGGCGCCGCTACCGCCACGCTGCCCTTAGCCGATATGCCGCCACGTCCGCCGGCCGGTGCGGAGCAGGCCACGCAACTGTTGCCCGACGCTGCTGCCGATTTCACCGACGACGCCGGCACACAGGTACTCACCGGCGCGACCACACCGATGCCGGACCAAACCACGCCGCTGGCCGAGCGCACCACCGTACTCCCCACGCCGCAGCCGTCATCATTCCCCCCGTCCGGCACCGCCCAGAGCAGCTGGGATCCCGCAAGCAACCAGCCCACAGCGGTGGACCCCGCCATTCGCCCGGCATTGCAGCGCATCATCGACCAAACCGCCCAAGCGGCCCCCACCGAAACCATGGTCCAAAATCCTCCCATGCCCAATCCGGCGGACGTGAAGCGAGGGGAATATCTGCAGCGCGGCACCCTGCCATTGATCCTGCTGGCGGCGCCGCTGGCGGCACTGGCGGCAAATGCTCCGCTCGTGGCCATCATCGCGGCCACTGCGTTGTTGTGGCTACTGCTCACCCTGGCCTATAACACCGAACCCCAGCTTGAGCGCGAGGGCAAACGCGGCGGCGAGCGCAAAAACTCCGATTCGTGGATTCGCGTGGCGACTTTTCCCTGGCATCTGGTCAAAGCCCTGCTGCTGGCCATTCCCCGCATACTGCTGCTAGTCATCATCTATATGGCGGGAACCGCCGTGGCCACCGCGGCTCTGGCACTGCCCGTTCACACCATCTCCTGGTATTTCACCGCGGATTGGGGTATTCCGGTGCCGTTGCTCAATGATGTGCCGTTCTCCGCTTCCGGGCTGGCGCTGGGCGGTTTCATGGCCATCGGCTGGCTGGTCACTGTGTTCGCCCCACAGTCGATGATGATTCGGCTGGGGGGCGGCGTACTGCGCGGGCTCAAACACAGTCGCCCGGCGGGCGCGCCATCCACCGAAGTGGGTGGGGCTCCACCTGCTCCAGTGGCGCCGGCGCCCAAGGGCGGCGGGCGCGGCACCGTGCTGTTCACCATATGGGCCATCATCACCGTGGCCTTGTGCGCGATGCCGATTCTGGGCATGCCGATCAACTGGATGCCGTTCGCCTAGAGCGGGGCGGAATCTCACACATCAGCCATCCGCACACATGGCCGTTGTGTATCCGATACGTTCGTTCCGTCACACTTTTACAGGGAATTCACCTCAGATCAGCTCTGGGCGCAGTCCTCCTCAGGCCCGGTCATTATGATGGGGCCCAAACATTGAAGCGATTGCAAGGGGATAGCTATGTCAGATCCGAAGCGTCAGGCCAAGCGTGCCACACGCGCTGAGCGCCGAGCGGCCGAGGAGGCCGCCCAGCAGGCACGGGCCGAGCAGGCAGCCAAGGAGCGTAAGCAGCAGACCATCATCGGCTGCATTGTGGTGGCCATTATTGTGGTGCTGGTGGCCATCGCTGGATTCGCCGTATACAAGGCTATGCGGCCGTCCAACACCAGCAGCAGTAGCCAGCAAAGCAACATGACCGTGGACGAGGCCTATAGCAAGCTCAAGAAAGTCAGTACCCAGCCGGCTAACGCCGACGACAAGGCCGGCTTCGTAATCTCCAACAAAGGGTATGGCCAGAAAGCCGAGGGGGCTCCCACCGTATCCATCTACATGGAACCGCTGTGCCCCGGCTGCGCCTCGGTGAACCGCCAACTCGACCCGACGCTCGTCAAGCTGATGAACGCAGGCCAGCTCAACATCGATTTGCACTTCCTCAATTTCCAGAACAACAAGAGCTCCGACAACTACTCCAACCGCGTGTTCAACGGTGCCATCTACATTGCCGAGCATGATGACGATCCCGACCACCTCATGAGCTACCTCTCCAACATCTACGCTGAGGATTTCCAGCCGGGCGAATTGTCCAATTACGAGCCGGTAAACAACGCCAAGCTGGAGAAGCAGGCCGTCAAGGCCGGTGTGAGCGAGGATGTGGCCGCCGCGGCGTTCAGCGGCAAGAACGAATACCTCGACTGGCTCACCGCCTCCAACAACTACACGATCCTGCGCCCCGAACTGTTCAACAGCTCCGGCGCCTTCTCCTCCCCCACACTCACCATCAACGGCGAATACTGGGATCTGAAGCAGCTCACGCTGGCGGACACGAATATGGTGGACGGCTTCCTCAAGTCCATTGGGCTGGATGCTGACCAGGTAGGCGTGGAAGGCAAAATGCCATCCATCGGTGCCAGCGGAAAGCCGATTTCGGTCGCCTCCTGATGCTGCGTGGCCGAATAAGTTGACGCCGCGACATATGCAATACCGCCTGCGGCTCGGCTTAAATTGACCACTCGGGAAGTACCGGTATACTAGTCATTTGTTCGCAACGATTTACGCGTTAAGAACAATCGCCTCTTTAGCTCAGATGGCCAGAGCGGCCGCCTTGTAAGCGGCAGGTCGTCGGTTCGATCCCGACAAGAGGCTCGTCGCGCAGAAAAAATGGCGTATTATGTGATACGTAGACTTTTCTACGCATATAATTCTTACCTTGGGTAAGTACTCCAGGAGCCTTCCCCCAATTATGGGCTTCCTGGAATGAGGGCGGAGCGTCCCCCAACCAGCTCCGCGCCTTCAAGGGGGCGGGAACATCCCCTTCTCTCCCGCCCCCCTTTTCTTTTCTTTTTTTGAGCTCAGAACAATCTGACGAGCAGGAATGGTGACGGTGGCCGGTGAAACCGCAGTACGGGCCGGAACAACCGTTACGATGGGTGGCGTAATCGTTCACCCAGCAGGAAGAGTATGGCAATGGCACGGCGTTGGACCCCGCAGCGGTTTGTTACACTGCGTCGCATCCGCGTAATCGCCTGTATCGCGGCGACCAGTATCGCGCTGGCTGGATCATTCGCGTTCACCGCGCGTAAATCCGTGGCCCTGAACATCAACGGGCAAACCACCCAAGTCACCACATATGCGATGACGGCCACCCGTCTTCTGGAGGAACAAGGGGTGGATATCAAGACCCACGATATCGTCACTACCTCGTCCGGCGACCAACTCGCCAATCATGCCGTGGTCACCGTACAGTCCGCCTACCAGACCACTATCAACATCGACGGCACGTCCGTTCCCTTCTGGACCGTGGCCACCAGTGCCGACCAGTTGCTGGGATTTTTCGAGGAAAACCAGAACAACGCCACAAAAATCACCGTCGACATCGACAATGTGTACAACCAGCTCACCGGCGGACTGGTCATCAATCAGGATGGCCCGGTCACCGTCATTGCGGACGGCAAGACTTCCGTGGCCCCCAACGGCAAACTGCCTGCGGCCTCCATTCTTGACTCCAAAGGCATCGTGCTGAACAAAGAGGACCGTGTGAGCGTCGAAAAGGACGGCGATACCACTATCCTGCGCGTACGGCGCGTGACGCATGGCGAGGAAACGCGCACAGCCGTAGTGCCATACTCCACACAAACCATCATCGACTCCAATCTTCCTGAAGGCCAGTCGGAGATCCGCCAGCAAGGCGTCAATGGCGAGAAAACCCAGGTGTATAACGTCACGTATGTCGATGGCGTGGCCGAATCGGAGACGCTGAAATCCGAAACCGTCACCACGATGGCCATCGACCAGATCATCGCCGTAGGCGCCGCCAAGTCTGATACCGATAAAGGTTCCGACAAAAAATCCGACTCCGCCGATAACGGCAAGGCCGATTCCGGTTCCAACAATCAGCACGAGTCGTCCGGTAACAATGCCAACAACACAGGCGACAAGAACAACAGCAGCTCTGGCAACAACACGAACACCGATACCAACAACAATGCCGGCAACACCGGCGGCAACAACTCCGGTAACTCCGGTAACACCGGCAATTCCGGTAACACTGGTAATTCCGGTAACACCGGCGGCGGTACGAACAACAATTCCGGCTCTTCCGGCTCCGATTCAGGAACAACCACCACGCCCTCCGGCCGACTCTGGCACGCCACCGTAGCCCAGGCTCAGGCCTATGCCGCCGGTGCCGCCGCGCAGCGCGGGTGGACAGGCAACGACTGGGATTGCCTGGTCAAACTATGGAACCGCGAGTCCAGATGGCTGTGGTATGCCGAAAACGCGAGCTCCGGTGCCTACGGCATTCCTCAGTCGCTACCAGCAGACAAAATGGCTGCGTTCGGTGCCAATTACCGTGACGATGCCGCCGTACAGATCGATTGGGGTCTGTGGTACATCGCACAAGCCTACGGCAGCCCGTCCAAGGCATGGCAACATTCCGAACAAGTCGGTTGGTACTGATCGGTTACGAAGCCCACAAGGAACACACGCTTATGAACGACACCATTCCCGCCACCGGTCACCTGTTAGGTGCCGCCGATATCCGTCGTATCGCGGCCGATGCCGGCATCAGCCCCACCAAGAAATTCGGGCAGAACTTCGTCATCGACCCCGGCACGGTCCGTCGTATCGTACGCGAGGCGGGAGTGACCGCTGCCGATCATGTCATGGAAGTCGGCCCCGGCCTGGGATCGTTGACGCTGGCGATTTTGGAAACCGGCGCCACCATGACCGCAGTCGAAATCGATCCGCCGCTGGCCGAACGACTGCCGGGCACAGTCGCCGAATTCATGCCCGAAGCCACGTCACGACTCACCGTCGTCAATCGGGATGCCTTAACCGTCACCCCGGAGAACGTGCCTGATTTCAACGATGACGCATCGTTTACGCTGGTCGCCAATCTGCCGTACAACGTGGCCACGCCGATTCTGCTCACGCTGTTGGAGCGTTTCGACAACCTCGGCTCGTTCTTGGTGATGGTGCAAAAAGAGGTGGCCGACAGACTCGCCGCCAAGCCCGGTTCCAAGATCTACGGCACGCCGAGCGTGAAGCTCGCCTGGTATGGCACCGCCGAACGGGTGGGCACCATCGGCCGCAATGTGTTCTGGCCGGCTCCCAATGTGGATTCCGCGCTCGTCAAATTCACCCGGTATCAGGCCGATGACCCGGCTGCCCCGGGAACTGCGAACAGCACAGACGACGGCACACAACGGGAACTCGTATTTCGTCTGATCGATGCGGCATTCGGTCAGCGTCGCAAGACCCTGCACGCGGCATTGAAGACCATTGCGCCCTCCGAGGCATTCTCCATCGCCGGCATCGATCCGACCCGTCGAGGAGAGACGCTCACCATCGCCGAATTCACCGCTCTGGCCAAGGCCATCGAATCGTGTGGAGATGGAGATGAGGCACAATGAGTCCGGTAATCTCACATCCACGCTCAGCCGCTGCCCGACATCAGTCCGATGAGCTCTCCCCCATCACCATTACGGTGGATTGCCCGGCGAAAACCAATCTCACCTTGGAAGTGGGACCTGCTCACGACGAATGGGGCGGACGCCACGAACTGGACACCATCTACTGCGCAATCGGCGTATACGACACCGTCACCGCAACCGCCAAGCAACCCGGAGCAGGATTCTCTCTGGAGCTCGAAGGCGCTTATTTGGGCGACTTGGCCTCCTCACGCAGCGACATGCGCCGCAACCATGCGGTACTGGCCCTCTTCGCCATGGCCCAGGCGGCCGAGCGCGAGCCGGATGTGGCGTTGACCATCACCAAGCGCATTCCCGTGGGTGCCGGACTAGGCGGCGGTTCAGCCGACGCCGCGGCGACCATGCTGGCGGTCAATCGTCTCTGGGAGCTGAACTGGCCCATAGAGCGCCTGCGCACCATTGCTGCCACGTTGGGCGCGGACATGCCGTTCTGCCTGACCGGTGGCCTTGCATACGGCACCGGTTTCGGCGAACGCATCACGGATATCGCCCCCGGCAGCCGCGATGAGCTGGCGCTGATAGAACAGGGATTCAGCGGCGAAGTATTGGTCGGCGCATACCAGTCGCAACTCAGCACTCCTGAGGTCTACCACACCTTTGACATCGTGGGAGCCGCAGAAGGCGACCGCAATCATCTGCAGGCTGCGGCAATCAGCCTGCATCCCCGCAGCGGGCAGGCCATCGACGCCGCCACGCAGGCGGGTGCCAGCCATGCATTCGTCTCCGGATCCGGCCCCTCAGTGGTCGCTTTCGCCGCCGACGAGGCAGCGGCACAACGCATTATCGAGGTGTGGCGCGATACAGCTGTGGTCGATCGTATTATTCGAGCCAAATCTCCCGAACACCCCAATATCAGCGTCAGACAGTGACGCTAAGGTAGCAACCAGCCACCCGACCCATGAAAGAAGTCCACCGATGACGTATCAGGTTGATGAACGTGAAGCCCGCAAGGCGTACGTGCGCCGCCGCCAGACCATCGTCTTTTCCATCAGCGGCGCGGTATTGGCAGTAGTGCTGGTCATAGCCCTACTGTTCAATTTCCACGTTTTCGGCCTCGGCGAAGTGGAGACTCCGGCCAGCCAGCCGAATTACGGCAACGCGGCGCCGTGCGCGGTCAAGGACAGCAGCGGCAAAGCGCAATACGTGTCCAACGCTTCGGTCGGCATTCGCGTGATGAACGGCACCTCTCACGGCCAATTCGCCAAGGCCGTGGGTGAAGCTTTGGCCAATCGTGGATTCAGCGTGCAGAAAATCGATAACTATTCCAGCACCGACGTTGAACGCACCACCATCTACTTCGGCAAGAACGCCATTAATCAGGCGTATACGCTGATCGGCAATTTCACCGACGCCACCATGATCATGACGGCTCGCGAGGATCAACTCATCGATGTGGTCATCGGCGCCACGTTCAACGATCTGCAGGACACCAACTCCTCCCCGCAATCCGGTAAGACCATCACCAATATCGAGGGTTGCAAGGCCGCCGATAGCATGACCAAGCTGCCCGCCGACACCAAACACGACGCATACACGGCGCAGTAAGGCGCATACAGCTTCATCTTCGCGAAAAACCGTACGCTGACACGTATTCAGCGTACGGTTTTTTGGTATCGGACTAGTATCGGACTACTGAATCTCGGCGTACCAGCGCTTGAGTTCTTCGACGGCCACATCGTGGTCCACCGGACCGTTATCCAAGCGGTATTCCAGCATGTGCTTGTAGGCGCGGCCGATCATCGGGCCGGGCTCCAGGCCCAGCAACTCCATAATTTCGTTGCCGTCCAGATCCGGGCGGATCGCGTCGAAGTCCTCTTTCTTCTTGAGTTCGCGGACGCGCTCCTCCATCTCATCCATGGCCTGGGAGAAGATCATCGCCTTGCGTTTGTTTTGTGTGGTGGCATCCGCACGCGTGAGCCTGTTCAGCCGCTCATAGAGGTGCCCGGCATCCTTGACATACCGGCGTACGGCCGAATCGGTCCACGGCTCGTCCACATAGCCGTGGAAGCGCAGGTGCATATTCACCAGTTCTGAGACGTCCTCGACCAGATGGTGGTCAAAACGCAGCGCCTTCAAACGCTTGCGGGTCATTTTGGCACCCACCGCGTCATGGTGGTGGAAGCTCACCTTGCCGCCCGGCTCGAACCGGCGGGTCTTCGGCTTGCCGATATCGTGCATCACGGCGGCCAAGCGCAGCGTCAGGTCGGGGGCGGGCACCGGGCCGTCCGGGCCGGTTTCCAGGGCGATAGCACGTTCGAGCACAATCATCGTGTGCTCGAAGACGTCCTTGTGGCGGTGGTGTTCGTCGATCTGCAATTGCAGGGCCGGAATTTCCGGGAAGACGATGTCCGCAAGACCGGATTCGACCAACGCCTCAAGGCCGGCGCGCGGACGGTCGGAGAGCAGCAGTTTGGTCAGTTCGTCGCGCACACGCTCGGCGGATACGATGTCGATGCGGTCGCGCATCGAGGTAATCGCCTCGGCCGCGTCCGGCGCGATACGGAAGCCCAGCTGGGCCACGAATCGCACGGCGCGCATCATACGCAACGGATCGTCGTCAAAGGACTGTCGCGGGTCCACCGGCGTGCGCAACACGCCCTTGGACAGATCACTGGCACCACCGAACGGGTCCACGAATTGCAGGTCGGGCACGCGCAGGGCCATCGCGTTGACGGTGAAGTCGCGGCGGGACAGGTCGCCCTCAAGCGTGTCGCCATAATTGACCTCGGGCTTACGCGAGTCCGGATCGTACGTGTCGGAGCGATAGGTGGTGACCTCCACCTTGACCTCGGTGCCGTCCGGGCGGCGGCGCATGGCACCCAGCGTGCCGAACTTGCGCCCCATGTCCCAGAAGCCGTCATGCCCCCACCGGCGCAGTATCGGCTCGAACTGCTCAGGCCGTGCGGATGAGCAGAAGTCCAAATCGTGGCTCTTTCTATGGAGCAGCAAATCCCTGACCGGGCCGCCGACCAATGCCAGCTCGTAACCCTGTTCGGCGAACAGTCGACCAAGTTCGATGGCTTCAGGCCATACTTCGAAATCCAATGGGCACCTTCCCGCGTGCGACGTTTTTCTGCCCTACCAGCATACCGTTACCCCACCTGCACACGGGGTTGAGTAAGGTGGAGAATATGATTACGCCCGCCGACCTTGCCCGCATGCTGGGGCAAACACCAGATTCGGCGGATAGCCATACCCAAGACCACCTGCTGTATACGTCCGAAACTCCGCATCATTCCGCCGATTCGGGCGATTCTTCCGATGTCGGCGGCACCGCGAGCCACTCCACCAATCAGGCCGTTCATCAAGACGAAGTAGACGCAGTACCGACTGCGCAACATTCCGGTGTGCCTGGCACACCCGCAACGCCCGCCACACCCGAACCATCCGAATCCGAAATATCGGACGCCGCCAGCGACATGCCCGCACCGAAGCCGATGATGCCCACACCGGCCACCGTCTTCGGCATGCATGCCACCGTCACCATCGCCACTACCAGCGGCACTATCGAGGGGCAGGCTGATGGTATCGCCGGCGAGGCCGGTGCCGAGACGATTGCCGAGGTCGAGCCGATTATCGCCACGGCACAAACGTCCGTAACCATCGTCACGAACGATCCCGCGGCGACCGCTCACGCGGCCGTAGATGCTGCCGTTGCGGTCGCCAAGGCCGCCGCCGCGCACACCACAGCGATACCGACTCCGCGCGACGTGCTGATGCCGCCTGCGGCACGTACCGCACCGGCCGCAACGCCGGTCACCATGCCGGTCTCAGCGCCGTCTGCAGCACCAGTGAGGCCCGCAACGTCAGCGCATCCCACGCCGGCCACGGTCTTCGGCCGGCACCCGTCCGGAGATGTTGCCTCGCCGGAACCGGCAGTGCCGGTAGAACCGGTGACGCCATCCGGCCCGACTCCGGCCATGATGCCGCAACGCCGTACGTCGGACGGTCCGACCACATTCGCTTCACTGGATGCCCAGGAACTGCCGGTCGTACGCGAATATTCGGCAGGCGGTCTGATTTTCGATGACCAGAACCGCGTGGCCATTATCGCCCGTCATTCCCGCTCCGGCCATCTCGAATGGTGCTTGCCGAAGGGGCATATCGAAAAAGGCGAGACCCCGCAGCAGACCGCTGTGCGCGAAGTGCATGAAGAGACCGGCATCCTGGGCGAGGTGATCGATTCCATCGCCACCATCGACTACTGGTTCACCGGTACCACGCAGCGCGTGCACAAGCTGGTCCATCACTTCGCGCTCAAACAGACCGGCGGTGAACTGACGGTGGAAGGAGACCCGGATCATGAGGCGGAAGACGCCATCTGGGTGCGTTTTGAAGATTTGGATGACGTGTTGAGCTATCCCAACGAACGCAAAATCGCGTGGCTCTACGCCAGGAAGAAGAACAGGCAGGCAAACGAGTGAACCTACCCGGAGTCTTACGACATTGCACACGTCTGGCACACGCACTGGCGGCTGGCGTCGCCGTTGTGGCGATGCTGGCCGCTCCATTGACCGTCTACGCGAACGATACGACGGACACGACTGATTCATCCGATACGACGGACGCAACGGGCAATCAGACCGAGAATCAGCCCAAGCAGAGCATTGCCATCACGCAAAGCACCCCCATCGTCACCTCCAAATCGGGCTATCGTGTCACCGCGGTCATCAGCAATACGGACAGCACGGCCACGTCAAGCGGCACACTGCACCTGACCACCAATGCGTTGTTCACCTTTGTCTCGCGCACCGATATTCAGAATTGGGCCGAGAACAACGCCCCCATCCCAACCCCCAACGAGTTGGGTTCCGTTGACGTGCCATCGATTCCCGCCGGCGGCACTGCCACCGTCACCATCGAGGTGAACGCCAATCAGCAGACCCTTGCCTCCATAGGGAGTTGGGGACCGAAACCGCTGATGCTGTCGTATATCGTTGGCAATCAGATACTCGCCGATTTGCCGAGTTTTCTGACCCGATCTTCGGATGGGCTCAACACCGCGACAACACCGGCCATGAACCTGACCGTGGCCATGCCCTACACCGCCAGCGGCTGGCAGGTCGATAATAAGGCCATCAGCAATCGCATTGCCGAAACCACCACTTCCTCGACATCAACATCGTCCAAGTCCAACAGCACGGACAAGGCCGACAAGTCCGATAACGCCGACGCCAGCAACGCGGCCAAAGCCACTGATACGCAAGCCATATCCTTATCCGAACAGGATGCCGATACCGCGCGATCCCTTGGGCAGACATTCGCCAAGCACCGCTCGCTGCAAGTGATCGCGGATCCTCTGTATTGGCGTCAGTCCGCAGTGCAACCGTCCATTGCCGGCATCATGCAGCCCGCCGACTTCGACATCACCGCCTATACCGCACTGGACGATACCGCGGCCTACGAAAAGGCCGGCATCACCACTGAGCAGTGGAACGCCAAGCAGGCGGCCGCATGGTATGCCGACGGAGGCGACTCCGAAACACCCTCCGCGTACGCATGGCAGGGCAACAACTGTTGGACGTTGGATGCGCTGACCGCAGCACGCGAGCAGGGCTATGACACGGTGATTGCCGATGCCTCTTTCGATGCCGACCAGACTGAAGCCGTACACACAGGCACCTACGTGGTGCATACGCCTGCCGGCGATGTCACCGTGCTGAAGGAGCAATCGACCTTGGGCACGCTGGCCAAGGGCCAAGCCACCAGCACGGACGCGCAGGCCGAGTCCAGCGATGCCGGTCGGTTGGCCCGACTGATCGCTCAGAGCGCGTTCTACCAGATGGAACAGCCCTATACATCCCGATACCTGCTTATGACGTTCTCCCGCACCACGGAGGCCAGCTGGATCGATCAGGTGATGAGCGCCTTCGAGCAGGCGTCTTGGTTGAATCTGACGGACCTGAAGACCATGGCCAAGGCCGATCCGTACAATGTCAGCGATTCGGTCAATCCCGACAAGGCCGATGATGCCAACACCGCCAATACCCGGTCGGCATTGAGACAGTTGGCCGACAGCCGGCATGACATCATGCGCATGGCCACCTCCATATTGAGGAACGAGATTGATTCCGACGAGGTCTCGTCGTTGGACCCGCAGGCCCTGGCCCGGCAGGACGCCAATGACACCGCCTCGCATAGCAACGATCCGACGCAATGGATTGGCTCTTTACTGGCGCTGCATGACGATATGGCGCTGCGGTCCATGTCTGGCTCCCCCCAGCCGACAGCCACGCGAAAAGCCATGGTCAAAGCCACGAAAACACTGGCCAGCGATCTTCTGAACGGCGTACGCATCAACCCATCGGAATCAATATCCGTGTTCAGCGAATCCGCGAAAATGCCAATCACCGTCAGCAATGACCTTCCCTACGCCGTCAGCGTGCAGGTCAACTCACTGACTGACTCCATGCAGATCGTCACCTCGCGAACCGCTGACATCGATATTCCCTCGCATAGCGACGCTCAGGTGACCTTCACCATCCGCGTTTCCACTTCCGGCTCATCGACGGCCCATGTGTCGTTGACCGACCGGGAAGGCAACAGCTTCGGCAACACGCAGGACACCGCGATCACCAGTGTGATGCGCATCAGTGATGCCAGCGGCTTCATTATCATCGGCTTCGCCGTGCTACTGGGCATTATCGGCCTGTGGCGGCAGTTCCATCGGAAGAAGGACCCCGACGAATGAGTTCAAGCGTAGGTCGTAATTCCCTGATCATGGCCACGGGAACCGCTGCTTCCCGTGTGACCGGTCAGCTCCGCACGATTCTTCTCGCTGCGGCCATCGGCACCACCGGATTGGCGGCCAACGCCTATCAGGCCGGTTCCATGATTCCCCAATCCGTGTTCACGCTGGTGTCCGGCGGCATCTTCAACGCCGTGCTGGTGCCCCAGATCGTGCGCACGTTGAAAGAAAAAGACGCCCAAGAACGACTGAATCGCCTGATTACGTTGGCCATCGGCATCCTATTGGCCATGACCGTGGTGATGGCGGCGGCCAGCCCTCTGCTTGCCCGCCTGTACGTGGGTAGCGACGATCACCAGATGATAGCCCTGACCACCTCGTTCACCCTGTGGTGCATGCCTCAGGTGTTCTTCTACGGCCTGTATACGGTATTGGGTCAGATCCTGGCCGCCAAAGACCATTTCCTCACGTATGCGTGGAGCTCAACCGGTGCCAACATTATTAGTTGCGCCGGTTTTACTGGCTTTATTCTGCTGTTCAGCAAGGCCAATGAACAGCCCCTCGAATTCTGGACCGCCGACAAAATCGCGCTTACCGCAGGCACCTGGACTTTGGGCGTGGCCTTCCAAGCGCTGATACTGTTCCTGCCGCTGGCCCGTATCGGGTTCAAGTACAAACCCAGCTTCGGGCTTGGCGGCTTTGGACTCAGGTCTATGGGTCCCGTGGCGTTAGGCTCTTTGGGCGTGGTGATCACCAGTGAGATCTGCGGCATTATCCTTACCCGTATCGCCACATCCGCACCGCAGCGCGCCCACGAACTGACGGGTGCCAGCCTGTTCAGCGTGGCAGGCAACGCGACCTATCAGAATGCGTACACACTGTTCATCCTGCCCTATTCACTCATCGCCGTATCGGTATCCACGGCTATGTTCCCCAAAATCTCCCGTTCCATCGCAGCTGCGAATCTGGATGAGGCACGGCACGACCTGGTCAGCGCACTGAATAATGTGGGCCTGCTCATCATGTTCTTCGCCGCCGCCATGGTCGTGTTCCCCGAACCGATCATCCGTGCATTGCTTCCGTCCGTCTCGATGGACGAGACTATGTTGATCTCCTATGCGCTTATCGCCTTGTCTATGGGCATTCCATTGGGGTCGGCGTTCCTGCTGATCCAGCGCACGTTCTACGCCTTTGAGGACGGCCTTCACCCCTTCCTGTCCGCGGTGATGCAGTATGGATTCACCTCAATATTCATGATCATCGGCATGATGGTACTTCCTCCTGAGCATTGGGTACTCGGCATCGCCTGCTCGGTGACCCTCGGTGGATTACTGGCGTTGCCGCTGACGTTGATGATGTTGCGCCGCAAGTTCGAAGGCAATCTTGGCGGTCGGGAGATCACGAGGACATATGCCAAGGCCGTTGTGGCGGCACTGGCTTCCGGAGTTGTGGTCTGGCTGATCAAACGACCGGTAGTCGCACTGCTCGGCGCGGATATTCGACCAGTAGGCGGGCACATGAGCTGGTGGTCTGCGCTGGCCATCTGCGTGGTGCTCACCATTGTGCTGGCCGTAGTATATGTGGCTGTGTTGTGGGTGGTACACACCCCGGAACTCATCAGCGCCTATCACTCGATACTGGCCCGTCTACACAAGACTCCGGCCAGTGAGGACGTTGCTGTGACAGCCCAGCCGGAAAAAAGTCGACGCTACGTAAATCAATCCTGAGACGGAGCCCGTCAAGGATAGCCCCGCACGTAGAATATCTAAGACCAATCTCGAACACCAATCACACGGAGCCGAACGCACTATGAAACCGCAACTCGGAGACACGATTCTCAACCGATACACCTTGGTATCATCGTTGCGTGAGGAGCCTGGCATTCAGGCATGGAAAGCCAACGACCGTGTGCTGGCAAAGGATTGCCAGCTGTTCATCATTACCGATCGCAGCGCTTTCGCCGCAATCGATAAGCTCGCTGGTCGCATCGCCGCCACTCGCCCTGATCGTGTGATTCCCATACTGAAATACCGTATGGAATCCGACGTACTTCTCATTGTCATGCCGGTGGATAGCGGCCAATGCCTGACTGACTACATGGTAGATACCGCCAAGCCGCTCAGCTACAGCGCCATCCGGTCGATTATCGGAGAATGCGCCGACGTGCTGCGCGAGGTCATTGCGGATACTCCCAGCGGCATCGTCATCACAACCGACACCGTTCGAGTGACTACCTCCGGTGTGCAAATTGCCGATGCACCATGTGCCACGATGCTGGCCGATACGTCCGCTACCGATCTGCGTACGGACGGTCCTGAACGGTATGCGATTCGCCAGCTTGCGGCATTACTCTATACCCTGCTGACACGCACGCCAAGCCAAGCGACACCCACATTCAATCTGCGTGCCTTGCCGCAAGACACCCCTGGCGAATTCCGCGTGATTTGCAAGCGTGGATTGGCCTTGAGCGAGCCCGACGATCATACGTTGCCAATGGCTGCCCTTGTAGAACTCGACGCCTTGTTGGGTAATTGGAAGCCGCTCTCTGAACTGAGCGATGCTGATATTGCTTTGCCGAGCGTGGAAAGCGATTGCTCGATTACCAAGGCGATACTGAAGCCTGCCAACGAGACTGATATCGTGCCTATTCCCAGCACGTTGATTAACAGCAGCAGTCTTCCGGAATTGTCTATTACCCCTTCCCTGCCGGTTCAGACGGCCGCCGTCCCCGCTCCGCACGCGATGTCACCGGTTCCTCTGCCTGATGGGTCCAGTACTGCTGACGGTAACCAGTCTCAGTCTGATGCCCGCCGTCTGTTTGACTTCAACCTTTCTGACGCCTGGGAGCACGAAAATCTTTCCGGTGAAGGCACCGGTGACTGGTACAGCGAAATGAATCCGGCCCCCATCGGCGGTCCGGGTGATAATACTCGGTTGACAGTGCCTATTGTTACCGGCGGTATTCCCGATGCCACCGTGGGAGAGACAACCAGTCGTATTCCCGTGTTCGACGCCAGCGGCCGTGCTGTGGCTCCTGGTGAGGAATCGCTGCGTGCCTTGGAAGAGGAGCAGGCCCGCATTGCCGAAGTAAGCGCCATTCCTCCGAGCTTCACACCGAAGGATGTGCCGGATGACGAGGTTGACAGCAAGCTGCCCGATGAACATCTGTTCGGCAAACTGTCGACCAAGGTCGTTGCCATCATTGTGGCTCTGATATTGGTAGTGGCAGCGGCTGTTTGGGCAGTGCATGCGTTCCGATCCTCCGGAGACAATCCTGCCGATGCTTCCAGCAACTCCAGTGAAGGTGACTGGCCTGATATCAATGCTGACGCTGTGCCATTTGGTGGCAGCGAGAACGCGACGAACGGTGGCACCACTGACGATTCTTCAAAATCGAGTGATGCCACTCAGAGCGAATCCAAGGACTCGGCATCAGACAAGTCCAAGAAGTCCGAGACTGCTGATTCGTCGTCCAAGAAGACCAAGGCCAAGAAGTCCGGCGATAAGGATTCCAGCGCTGTTCCGCAACCGAGCCATGAGAACAACACGGCGTTTACGATTTCCAGCGCCAACTTCCTGTCGAATCCTGGCGGCCAATCCGGGTACGCATACTACATGCACCTTGACCAGCCGCAGGATGCGTACCGCATGGTTATCACCATCCGCACATCCGGTGGTAAGGGCTATATTCGCGCAAATACCACTGGGGACCCCACTCAAGGCAAGCAGGTGGCCGAATTCACCTTTGCTGAAGGTGGCACTACTGAGGTGAAGTTCACCAAAGCCGTCAAGACGCAGGATCTGCTGCTGTGGGTGCCATCGGATAGCCTGCCGCAGAACCAGCTGTACATCGAAAAGGTGGAGGTCTTCTAATCGGCATCTATGCCGATAACTGACCCAAGAAGGGGCGGTACCGTTCGCATACATTCGACGGTACCGCCCCTTCTTCGCATCTGGCTGAATGACACGGAATATCGTATGGGGGTGTGACAATGTTTCACGTGAAACATAACGTCATCATTATCGGTTCTGGTCCCGCTGGCTACACGGCCGCCATCTATCTTGGCCGCGCAGGTCTCAATCCTGTTATGGTCACTGGTGCGTTGTCGCCAGGTGGACAGTTGGTCAACACCACTGAGGTGGAGAACTTCCCCGGATTCCCGGAAGGTATTCTTGGCCCGGATCTTATGGATCGCATGAAGGAACAGGCCAAGCGCTTCGGTACAACCTATATCGCAGACGATGTCTCTTCCATCGAGGCGTGTGAGAGTGATTCGGTCAAGCCGACCTATCGTGTAACACTCTCCGATGACTCCCAATTGGAGGCATCGTCGCTTATCATCGCCACAGGGTCGTCATTCCGTAAGCTTGGGGTGCCCGGCGAACAGGAGCTGTCCGGACATGGCGTCTCGTACTGCGCCACCTGCGATGGCTTCTTCTTCAGGAACAAGCCTATCGTGGTCGTAGGCGGTGGCGATTCGGCTTTTGAAGAGGCATTATTCCTGACCCGGTTCGGTTCTTCGGTCACCTTGATTCACCGACGCGATAGCTTCCGCGCCTCGCAGATCATGGTGGACCGAGCCAAAGCCAATCCGACCATCACTCTGATGACCAACACAGTGGTGACCTCCATTACCGGCACCTCCTCCCCCACACAGAACACCGGTGCACCTATTGCCATTCCTGGCTTGACGCTCAAACGACCGGCTGTAGCACCGGCCAGTGTCAGCAGCATCGCCGTACGTAATGTGGTGACCGGAGAAGAAAGCACGCTGGACACCAACGCCGTATTCGTGGCTATCGGTCATACGCCAGCCACTGATTTTGCGGCCAGTGTTGTGGACCGTGACGATGATGGATATGTCGTGGTGCAGGGTGCCAGCACGGTGACCAGTGCGCCAGGCATCTTTGCTGCAGGCGATTGCGTGGATCGTACTTATCGTCAAGCGATCAGCGCAGCGGGCATGGGCTGCCGTGCAGCGCTGGATACGCAGGCCTATCTTACGGACTGATGGTGGCGGACTGATGGTGGCTTGCTGTTCTGGCTGCTGCCTGTGACATAGGAGCAACGCTAGGTCAGTGTTACAGCATGCCGCCCTTGGATAGTACGTATCGGTCAAAGGCATAGAAAGACCCCTCAGGCGACGGAGAATCACGATGTGTGATTGTCCCTCCAGCCTGAGGGGTTTTCTATTGCGACAGGGGCTACAGCGCGGGCATACGCCCCTGCCAGGAATCACGCAGAGGCTATAACGTCTTGCGCATACAACGCACTGCACAGCAATAATGCCGGCGACAACACGAATGTTCTTATCGTGTTACACCCATTTGGAATCGGCATCGCCTTGGCTCGGCACCAGCAGCTGCAGGATGCGATCCATATCCTCTGGTGACGAAAAGACGATTTCGATGCGACCATGCTTGGTGCTGCCCTTAATCGACACCTTGGTATCGAAATGATTTTCCAAACTCTGCTGGATGGCGGAACCAACCCAAGGATTGGTCTTAGACGTCTTAGGCTTCTTCGGCTGCTCCCCCGACGCAATCTTCATGGCGACGATTTCTTCGGTGCTGCGTACAGAAAGACCTTCCGCAATAATACGAGAAGCCAGCTTGTCCATTTCCTCCGGATCGCTCAGGCCCAATAGCGCACGCGCATGACCGGACGATAGCACACCGGCAGCCACTCTCTTTTGCACAGAAGCCGGCAGGTTCAGCAGTCGCAAGGTATTGGCGATTTGCGGGCGAGACTTGGACACCGACTTGGACAGTTGTACTTGTGTCAACCCGAACTCTTCAATCATCTGCTGGTAGGCAGCCGCCTCTTCCAGCGGATTCAAGGCCACACGGTGCAAGTTTTCCAGCAATGCATCGCGGAGCATATCATCATCCGCAGTGGTTTTGACGATGGCGGGAATCGTCTCCAACCCAGCCAACTGAGAAGCACGCCAACGGCGTTCACCCATAATGAGCTCATACGGGCTGTCCAAATGACCGGCAAACGGATTCGTGCTGGATTCCGTCTCGTCGTGCTTGGCGGCTTTGGCCGCAGCAATCTGGCTTGCCGGACGCTTGCGCACGACTATCGGTTGCAGCACACCAACTTCCTTAATGGAAGCAGACAGCTCATTCAACTCATCCTCGTCGAAGATGGTACGAGGCTGATGTGCATTGGGCCCGATATCAGACAGTTTGAGTTCAGCCAGATAACCACCGGCTACCGGCTTGAGCTCGTCCTTCTTATCTGTGTCAGCGGTCTTTGCCGCCGATGCAGTCAAAGATGTTTCACGTGAAACATCTTTGACAGTGACGGATGTACGATGTGCCGTCTGAGACGCAGACGACTTGCCGCCCTGCTGAGGTGCGGCGACCTTACCGGTTTGAGGTTTCTCCGTACCGAAAAACAGGTCGCTAGGATGAGTAATGGTGTCCAATGCGGGCATGGATGCGCGTTTACCGGCGGCTTTCTTGACTGCCTTGCTGGACGATATCGTCTGAGGCACGGCAGGTTTTGATTCCTGCTGGGCAGTAGCCTTCTTGGCGGGGGTTATGTCAGCAGTGGCCTCCGGAGTAGACGAATCCTCCGCAATCATTGCGGGCTGCTCCGCCACCGGCTCCTCCCCTGGCAATGTGGGGAACAAAGCGCCAAGGCCCTTACCAAGTCGTGATTTTGATGCCATTACTTGTTCCTCCTCGCATCAATGGTGTCAAGGACTTGTTGCGAACGCTGTGCGATTTCCAAAGCTGCTTCACCATACGATATGGCACCTATGCCACGAGGATCATAGGCAATCACCGATTGGGAGAAACTCGGCGCTTCGGAGATCTTGACTGAACGCGGGATGGTGGTATTCAGCACAATGCTGGGATAGTGTCCCTTAACCTCGTTATATACTTCACGGCTCAATAACGTTCGGCGATCGAACATCGTGACGAGCATGGTGGACACCAGCAGTACGGGATTGAAATGCTCTTGCACCAAACCAATCGTGTTAATCAGCTGGCCAAGACCCTCCAATGCGTAATACTCAGCCTGGATAGGAATCAGCATCTCGGTCACTGCACACATGGCGTTGATGACCAAGAGGCCCAAGCTGGGCGGGCAATCAATGAACACGTAATCATAGTGTTTATCTGATTGACGTAGGTAGAGGTCTAGGGCCTCCTTCAGCAACGTGTTTCGGTTGGGCAGATCAGCCACTTCCAACTCAGCACCGCTGAGATCGATTGATGCAGGCACAACATCAAGTGTGGGAAAATCAGGACAGACCGTGATAACATCACCCAGATCGGAACGCCCCTCGATAACGTCATAGACCGAGGGCTCTCCCGATGCATGAGATACACCCAACGCCGTAGAGGCATTGCCCTGCGGGTCCATATCGATGACCAACACCTGCGCGCCCTTGTTCGCCAGCGCCGCAGCGGTGTTTACCGTGGATGTGGTTTTACCCACTCCCCCCTTCTGGTTGGCCACGGCAATACGACGGGTACGTTGAGGTTTGGGGAAATCGGTTTTCTTGAGTACATCGTAGCGTGAGCTTTCATCAGCCATCTGGCTGCCAAGCACTGAACCGTGACCATCGAATATTCGCTGAAGCGTTTCGGAAGCCGATTCTATAGGTTCCGACTGATGATCCTTGGTGGACATCGCTCCTCCTTGCACAGACGTAAGTTCCAGTGTTCTCATTCGTATGGACATGATGCTCGTTATCCACAATTGCGATATGCAATGTGGATAAGTGTGGATAAGTGTGAATGACGTTGAGTGTTAGATTATGTATTCGCAGACGAAAAACATTGAAAAATCAGTGTTTTCATCATTCTGCACATCGTCCCGTAAAAATGTGGATAACTTTTACGCACATATGGAAATGTGGATAACTCAATCAGTACTCCACTCATCGCTTATCCACAATCACCACGTGGGTAGGCTCAAGATCCGGTCCGACAGCCGCCTCAACGACGCGTGGACGACGACCACCGAATTTTGCAATCTCCTTGCCAGCCTTGTCGATTTCAGCCTGAGCAGACCGTCCCTTCAGTGCGATCAACTGTCCTGACGGTTTCAGCAACGGCAACGTCCAGCCAGAGAGTTTGGTCATAGGAGCAACCGCACGACACGTGACAACAGCGAACGGATGAATTTCCCGCTTCCGTACCTGCTGGATGACGGCATCGGAGCGTCCACGAATAATCTCAACGTTCTGCAGTTGCATCAGGCCAACACATTCATGCAACCATTCGATTCGCCGCTCCATCGGTTCAATCAGCGTGAAGTCATGATCCGGCAAACACGCGGCAGCCACCAATCCAGGAAAACCACCACCACTGCCGACGTCGGCAACTGTTTTGAAGCGAATACCATTCGTCGCATTCCGAACGTACGGCACAATCGCAGCGGAATTCAGAATATGCCGTTCCCAAATGATATCGACGTCACGGGGGCCGATCAATCCACGAGGTTCACCCTCTTCGGCAATCTTGGCATGGAAACGCTCCAACTTCGGCAACGCATCACCCAAGACCTCAGCAAGTACAGGTGACCCCTGCAGCTGATCCGTCATAGCCATCTCCCTCACCATGTTTCACGTGAAACAATCAACATGGAGAATGGCGCCGCTCATTACGACGCCATTCTCCATGCGGTCACTTTAGTTTGTTCAAAGACGACATCCGTCGAACGTCCCTGTCATCTCAAAAAAACTCGCCGAGCAATTACTCCTGATCAAGCTCGTCGTCTTCGGCGGTATCCTCGACTCTATTCTTGAGATACACCGTCACGTAACGATGAGGCTCCTCACCGTGCGAGCGAGACTTCAGCCCCTCTTCCCGAACCACATCGTGAACGACTTTACGTTCGAAGGAATTCATCGGCTTCAAGTCATACGGCTCGCCGGAATCCTTCACTGCGTCAATGGCATCCAAGGCGATATCACGGAGGTGCTGACGCTTGCGCTTCAGGAAACCGTCGACATCCACAATCAGATGAGAACGCTCGCCGGTCTTCTGCTGTACAGCCAGACGAGTCAATTGCTGCAGAGCATCAACGACTTCACCATTACGGCCAATAAGATGTTTGATGTCAGTATCGTCATCAGCAACGATTTGCACGGTGGGGCGGTCATTACGCACGCCCATCTCAATGTCGCCCTCATAGTCGGCGATATCCAGTAGGCCTTCAAGGTAATCCGCGGCGATGTCAGCCTCTTCGTTGAGCTGGTCGATCGACTTCACGTCATCCTGTGCCATACGCTACTCCTTCATGTCGTGTTTGAATTCCAAGTCTAAGCCCTGCTCCCCCGAACAGAGAAAGTAATGTCGGTGCGTGTTGAATGTTTCACGTGAAACATCGAACTCGCACCGACATAGTCGTCACTTCTTTTTGCGCTTACGCACGGGCTGTTGACGCTGATAGCCCTGAGTGGCCTTACGCTCGGCCTCTTCCTTGGCCTTGGCCAATGCTTCTTCTTCCAGAGAGGGCAGGCCGGCCTTTGCGCGGCGAGCATTCTCATTACGATGATCGCGCTTCTCCTTGTCCGCCGCAGCCGGAGAGCCAGGGGTCGGGAATGCGTACACCTGCCACAATGTGCGGCAGAGGTTGCACACGTTGTTGGTCAGCCAGTAGACCAGCACGGCGAACGGCATGGCGACACCGGAGAAGATGTACATCACCGGGAAGAGCCACAGCATAGCCTTCTGCATGGTCTCGGTCTGCTTGTTCATCGAAGCAGCTGCCATGTTGCGCTTCATGCTGAAGTACTGCATAAACCACAGGCAGAAACACATCAGGAACACGAAGATACCGATGACCGCCTTGCCACTAGCGGCAGCACTGGTGAAGTTATCGGTCACGCTGACAATGCCGAACACATCGGTTTGGGTGAATTGCTTGGCGGTTGCTACGTCGAACGCGCCCAACGCATCGCGTTTACCGTTGGCAATGTATGGAATGGCCGACAGCGTATAGAACATGGACATGAACACCGGGCCCTGAATGAGCATAGGCAAGCAGGAGCCAGCCGGATTGACGTCATTGTCTTGATACAGTTTCATGGTTTCACGGCTCATGGCCTCCCTGGAAGCCTGATCCGTCTTGCCTTTGTACTTGTTCTGAATACGCTGCATCTTCGGCGCCAATGCCTGCATCTTGCGCATCGACTTCATCTGCTTGTAGAACAGCGGGAAGATACAAGCCTGCACCACCAGCACCAGGATGATAATGGCAAGCACCCATGAGACACCAATCGGGCTCACGCCCAGCATCACGAAGAAGTCATGCACGATCTTCATGATCCAGGTCTGCAACCACTCAACGGGAGTCAGGATTTTATATAGAAATCCCCAAAACCCGCTATCAAGCAGAAATTCATTTGAGTTCATCGTTGGGCCTCTCTTTGGGTTGTGGCCAATGGTGTCAGTCGAGGCTCTTCATGAGCCTTCGACCACGAAAATCTGTAAAAAATGGAATACCGTTGTGGAACATCGTCGATTCCCCCACGACTCCACGGCCGGCAACGCAGTAATCTCAGCACGGCGAGCACTCCCCCTTTGAACGCGCCATACCGTTCCAATGCCTCAATGGCATAATTCGAGCACGTTGGATAATACTTGCAACAAGGCGGTGTGTTTGCCGAGATGTGCTGTTGATACCAGCGCACCCCACCAATCATCACCGCCTTGAAAGAAGCTGTCATGCCTCAGCCACCTTATGCGCCACCGTGGCAAAAGCCTTCGCGATCTGCTGATCTAGCGAAGCGAACGATGCGGTCGCTGCACTGGGCTTGGCGCGCAAAACGATATCGCAATGCGCGGGCAGCAGATCCTCATGGGCTCTGGCCAATACACGAAACCTACGCTTCACCGTATTACGGGTGACCGCATGTCCTACCGATTTGGAGACAGCTAATCCCAAACGGCGATGCACCGTCCGGTCGTCATCATCATGATGGTCGTCGGGCACCAAATAGTGTACGACGATATCCTTGCCACCTGCTTTGCGCCGGCGTTTCAGCACGGTGACGAAATCACGATGGCTTTGAAGCCTCTCCACCTCGACTATGCCTGTGGCACTGATCGGAATGATCAGGCGGAGAGGGACTTGCGGCCCTTGGCACGGCGACGGTTAATCACCGCACGGCCAGAACGGGTGCGCATGCGCAGGCGGAAGCCGTGCTTCATGTGGCGACGACGGTTGTTCGGCTGGAACGTCCTCTTCATAATCCATTGCTCCTAGGTCTATTCGGCAACGCTTCGCGCTGCCCTCACGTGAGTCAAGCTATACCAAAGTACTCTCACCCCTACCCTCAAGTCAAAACGGACGGAGTATTTTCACATTTCGACACGTTGCGAGACACGCCCCAAATCTCTTATAATCGGCGGAATACCAACCATTCACGGCCAAAAGTTATCCACAAATTACATGTTTGTTATTCACAATCCAGTTATTTCAACACGCGACACGGTGGATAACTTGTCTAAACCAGAGTAAATATTATCTGTTGTACGTATTTCGCCACAGCGACAGAAGGGGCCACCATGGTTAACGCTTCCGGCGACCCCGTAATCGAGGCCGCCCACATCTGGTCAGACACGCTGACGGTGCTCAAACACAGCGCTTCGCTCAGCCCACGAGAAAAAGGCTGGTTGGAAGGCGTTGTTCCTGAAGGCGTCTTCGGTTCGACCATCGTGCTGTGTGTGGACAACAACGACACGCTTCAAGCCATTCAGGGTGATTTGAACGATTCCCTGCTTCAGGCATTGCGTACGGTAACCGGCGAAAATATGTTTCCCGCGTTCAAGGTCGTGCCGAAAACCGAGCCCGAACCGCTTTCGGAGGCAAAGCCGGCGCAGCCATATCCTTCGGAAATTTCTCCGACTGTCGCCGAATTCGGTAAAGAATCCTATGGTGCAAAGCCGGCAGCCGCACCGCGGGAACCGATGCCCGCCACCGAGCCGCAGTTCCCGGTCGGTCAGCAGAAGATGAATCGCGATCCCGAGACTCATCTCAATAAGAACTTCACGTTTGATTCCTTCGTGCCCGGCGATTCCAACCGTTTTGCCCGTACGGTCGCACTGGCCGTGGCCGAAGGTTCCGGGCAGGATTTCAACCCGTTGTGTATCTATGGCGGATCGGGCCTGGGCAAAACCCACTTGCTGAACGCCATCGGCAACTATGCACTGGTCAAGGATCCCGGGCTGAAGGTTCGATACGTCACGTCTGAGGAATTCACGAACGAATTCATTGACGCGCTGCAAAACCCGAACCAAAGCCAGGGGCAGATTGCTGAATTCAACCGTCGATACCGACAGGTTGATGTGTTGCTTATTGACGATATCCAGTTCCTCGGCGGCAAGGAAGCCACCTTGGATCAGTTCTTCCATACGTTCAATGCACTGCATCAGGCAAATAAGCGTATTGTCATTGCTTCCGATGTAGCGCCCAAGAATTTGAAGGGTTTCGAGGCTCGACTCATCTCGCGCTTCGAATCCGGCCTGACCGTAGACGTCAAGCCGCCGGATCTGGAGACCCGAATCGCCATTCTTCGCATGATCGCCTCGATGAACGGCTCGAAAATCCCCAGCGATGTGTTGGACCTCATCGCCGAACGCTTCACCGAGAACATTCGTGAACTCGAAGGCGCGCTAACCCGTGTTACGGCCGTGGCCTCGCTGAGTAATCAGCCGGTGACCCGCGCCTTGGCCGAGCAGACGTTGCAGGACTTCTTCACCACCGATGTGGAAATCAAGCCCACGGACATCATCAGTCAGGTGGCGAAGTACTTCCACCTGACGTTTGAGGATCTTGTCGGTAAATCACGAACCAAAAACGTGGCTGTTCCTCGTCAGATCGCCATGTATCTGGCTCGCGAAATGACCAGTATGAGCCTGATGGATATTGGCCAGGTCTTTGGCGGACGCGATCACACCACAGTAATGCATGCCTGCACTCGAATCAGTGACCGAATGCAGCAAAAACAGGAGATCTATAACTACGTTATGGAGCTCACGGTTCGCCTCAAGCAAAGCAACACCAACTGACACAACGCTTCTGAGAGACGAAAAACGGCACTTTTTGGACTGACTTTCCGAAAAGTGCCGTTTTTGGTTGCTCAGGCGGATTCTGGTGGATACGTCGAGGCAACGGATTCGAGACATTAGATTCCTCATGGCTCCCCTTTGTGAGGGGATCTGTCGGCGCAGACGACTGAGGGGAGTTTCGAAGGGGAACACGCAAAAAAACCATGAAACGAGAGAATCGATTCTGAGGACCGATTTTGCGGGTTTGGGCGAGCGAGACGGAAAAAGTGCCGAAAACGGTCTCCAGAATCGATTCTCCTCGACGAAAAACAGTCTTCAACACGCCGTGCGAAAGTGCGAAAACCAAAAAAGTTATCCACATAGTTGTGCACAGATGTGGGTAAACTCGGCGGATAACTCGTGGATTACCCACTGTTTTGTTGTGGAAAACTCGTGCATAACCGCGACCTCGATGTGGAAAACTCAAATTCGACGAACTGGCTGTGGAAAACTCGCCCACTTATCCACAAGCCATGCAGAATTTGTCCACAATTTTCAGGGACTTATGAACCGTTGCAGTTGTAGGGCTCAGCCCTACTTATCCACACTATCCACCGGCCTTATTATGGCGATTACTTACTCAGTTACGTGAAAAGCATCATCGCCATAGTAACAGCCGGTCATCCAGCGTACGTAAGTTCGCCACCTAACGGCTAGAATATTTCTCAGCCAATCCGACGAAGGGAACAATCACACATGAAAGTCGAAATCGATACTGCAGCCCTGGCCGACGCCGTAGCCTGGACCTCCCGAGTCATCGACGCACGTCCCTCCAACCCGATTCTCGCTGGTGTCAAGCTGGAAGCCATTGACGGAACGCTGCAATTCTCCGCCTTCAACTACGAGATTTCCGCTCGCCACCACATCGAAGCCGGCGTTGACGAAGCCGGTTCCGTACTGGTTCAGGGCAAGCTGCTGGCCGATATCACCAAATCGCTGCGTTCGGAGAAAACGTATCTGGTCACCGACGGCTCCACGCTGACCATCACGTCCGGCAAGTCGAAGTTCACCTTGCAGCTCATGCCCGACACCGAGTACCCGGATCTGCCCGTGGTACCGGCCATGCTCGGCCAAGTCGATGCCCCGACTTTCGTTCAGGCCGTGAACCAGGCGTGCGTTGCCGTCTCCCGCGAAGAAAACCGCCCGGTACTGACCGGCGTTCGCATGCAATTCCAAGGCGACAAGGTCGTCATGACCTCCACCGATCGCTTCCGTTTGGCCCGCGCCACCTTCACTTGGACTCCGCAGAACCCGGACGTCGACACCACCACGCTGGTTCGCGGCTCCCTGCTCAAGGATGTGGCCCGTGCTCTTGACGAGCACCAGAACATCCGCCTTGATTTCGATGCCGATAGCCCGACGCTGCTCGGCTTCGAAAACGCCGGCCGCGTCTCCACCTCCCAGCTCATCGACGGTGAATTCCCGGCGGTCGACCGCCTGTTCGCCGACGAATATCCGATTCAGGCCGTAGTCAACAAGCAGGATTTGCTCGACGCCATCAGCCGTGTGGCTTTGGTCGCCGAACGCAATGCTCCGATTCGCATGACCTTCACCGGTCAGGAAGTGGCGCTGTCCGCCGGATCGGTCGACGAGGCTCAGGCCAACGAAACACTGGACATCGACATGGATGGCGACGACATCACCGTGGCATTCAACCCGTCCTACCTGAAGGAGGGTCTGTCCGCCGTAACTGAACCATTCGTGCGCATCAAAATGACGACCCCGGTCAAGCCGGTCGAGTTCAATGGCCAGCAGGAAGCTGATTCCGACGAGTCCATGGACTACCGATACCTGCTCGTGCCGATGCGCTTTAACAACTGAAATCCCTGAATTTCCAACGATTCGCTAATGCACATCTCCCGTCTCGCACTCGACCACTACCGCTCATGGAGTCAGGTAGTGGTCGATTTCGTACCAGGCGTGAATATCCTGTTCGGCAAGAACGGTCTGGGCAAAACCAATCTGGTGGAAGCCGTCGAAGTGCTGTCCACCGGATCGAGCCATCGCACGTCCAGCACGTTGCCGCTGATCGAACGCGGGCAGACCACGGCCACCATCCGCGCGAACGTCGCTGATGATGCCGGTCAAACCACTACGTATGAAGCGTCAATTCATGCGCGTGGTGCCAACCGAGCCCGCATCAACTCGGGGTCGTCGCTGTATCTGCGCGATATCATCGGCAAGATTCCCAGCGTTTCCTTCACTCCCGAAGATCAGCGGTTGGTGTCCGGCGATCCGGGAGCACGCCGCACCATGATGAATCAGGCTGCGGCTCTGCTCGAGCCCGGATACATGCAGACGTTGCAACAGTTCACGCGCATCGCCAAACAGCGTGCCACATTGTTGAAGCAATTGAATGCCAATGTCAACAATGGCCAGCCGATGGATGCGGTTCTGAGCGGTTTGGAAATCTGGACCGGCCAGTTCATCGAAGCCGGTGTGGCGTTGACCCGTATGCGCGCTCATGTGATCGGTCTGCTTGCCGAGCCATTTGCCGCGATTTACGCCGACTTGGCCGGTGCCGGCGAGCAGGTGACGCTCACTTATGCGCCTTCATTCGACGAAGTGCTGATGTTCGACGATCCGCATCCGCAGATTAGCGAGCATTTCCAACGCATCTACCCCGGTGAAGTGGCTCGCGGCGTGAACCTTATCGGTCCGCAGCGCGATGACATGAACCTTGAGTTGGGCGGTATTCCCGCCCGCGAGTTCGCTTCGAACGGCGAGATGTGGACGATGGCGTTGGCCTTGAAAATGGCATTGTTCGAAATAGTGCGTGACCGGTTGGGATTGCAGCCGATTGTGATTCTCGATGATGTGTTCGCCCAGCTTGACGACAGCCGGCGCACGCAGATTCTTGATTTCGCCAGAAAACAGGATCAGGTGCTGATTACCGTGGCCGCTGAAGGCGATGTGCCCGACTATGAATCGGCCCATCGCATCGACGTGGCCGCACTGGACGAACCAGCTTCCGTGATATTGCCAACTCTGGGCAATTTGTCCAATTCGCGGGAAAATGAGAGTTTGGGTGGGTATGACGAAAAAACCGCGGTGGACAGCGCGTCCGTAGAACGGAAAGTGTCATGAACCCGCCGATCGCCCGCCAACTCAACCTGGACGAGACCAAACTGCCGGCCGAAATATTCGAGCGGCTCTCCCGTCGCGGGGCGACCTTGAAGGACTACAGACGCCGCCGTGAAGAGGCCATCGAAAACTTCGGCAAACCGGGGCGCGATCCGGCTGAACTGGGCAGCGTGATGACCACCATCGCCGGCAACGGCGTCTGGACGGCGAATATGAAGCTTGCGCAATTGCGCAACCATTGGGACCAAGTGGTGGGTCAGGCCATCGCCAGCCATTCGGCAGTCGCCGATTTCACTGACGGCGTACTGACCATCCGCGCCGAATCCACGGTCTGGGCCACGCAGCTGACCTACCTTATCCCCCAACTCACCGATACCATCCGTCGCAATCTCAAAGGATTGACCATCACCGAGATTCGCGTGACCGGCCCGGCCGCCGGATACACACGCAAATGGGCTCGGCGGCGGTAGCCAAGATACCAAACAAATTCGCAGAAGCCTCGCTATGGCGCTCGTCGGGTTAGACGAGTAAAATCACATGCAGTATGGTCAAATGGCTAGAAGAGCCCTTTACGGGCCTCGTAAGCCATATCACCTCCGTGAATGACCTTCATGACGGAGGTTGACCCTGTAGTCACGGAAGGAAGCCTGTTGGCAGACGAAACCAGCAAAGAGGAGCAGCTGAAGGCGGCTGCGGAACGCATCAACAATGCGGAATTGACCGAAGGCGAACTTGACGAATCCATGGCCCCCGAGCATTATGAGGCCTCCGATCTGAGGGTGCTCGAAGGACTTGAGGCCGTGCGTATCCGCCCCGGTATGTACATCGGTTCCACCGGCCCGCGCGGTTTGCACCACCTGGTCTATGAGATCGTCGACAACTCGGTCGACGAGGCGCTGGCCGGATACGCCAGCCATATCGAGATCACCATTCTGCCGGACAACGGCATCCGTGTGGTGGACGATGGTCGAGGTATCCCGGTCGATGAGGTGCCCGGCGAGGGCGTCTCTGGTGTGGAGACCGTGATGACCAAGCTGCACGCCGGCGGCAAGTTCGGCGGCGGCGGTTATGCAGTGTCCGGAGGTCTGCACGGCGTGGGCATCTCCGTGGTCAACGCACTCTCCACCCGCGTGGACATCGAAGTGCGCCGTCAGGGCTTCCACTGGACCCAGACGTACATCGACCAGCACCCCACCGCGCCCTTGAAGCAGGGCGAGCCGATGACCGAAGGTGAGTCCACCGGTACGTCTGTGACTTTCTGGGCCGACCCGAAGATTTTCGAGACCACCATCTACGACTTCGAGACGCTGCGTTCCCGCTTCCAGCAGATGGCCTTCCTGAACAAGGGCCTCAAGATCAGCCTGACTGACGAGCGTGAGAACGACCAGGCCGGCGACGAGGTGGCCGGCGACGCCGCGGACGAGCCCGGCGCAAAGCACCAGACCGTCACCTACCAGTACCTCAACGGCATCAAGGACTACGTCGACTATCTGGTCAAGGTGCGCAAGGCCACGCCGGTGGAAGAGGACGTCATCAGCTTCGAGGCCGAAGACCTGAAGCTCGGCATCTCCGCCGAACTCGCCATGCAGTGGACCACTGCCTACTCCGAGGCCGTGCACACCTTCGCGAACACGATCTCCACCACCGAGGGCGGTACCCACGAGGAGGGCTTCCGCGCCGCGCTGACTTCGCTGGTCAACCGTTACGCGCGAGACAAGGGCATCCTCAAGGACAAGGACGAGAACCTCTCCGGCGACGACGTGCGTGAAGGCCTGACCGCCGTGATCTCCGTCAAGCTCACCAACCCGCAGTTCGAAGGCCAGACCAAGACCAAGCTCGGCAACTCCGAAGCCAAGACCTTCGTGCAGCGCGTGATGACCGACAAGCTCGGCGACTGGTTCGACGCCCACCCGGCCGAGGCCAAGAACATCATCCAGAAGGCCATCGAGGCCTCCCGTGCCCGTCTGGCCGCCAAGAAAGCCCGCGAGAACACCCGCCGCAAGTCCATCTTCGAGTCCGCCGGCATGCCCGACAAGCTCAAGGACTGCCAGTCCTCCAACCCGGAAGAGTGCGAGCTGTTCATCGTGGAGGGCGATTCCGCAGGCGGCTCCGCCATCCAGGGCCGCAACCCGATCACGCAGGCCATCCTGCCGCTGCGAGGCAAGATCCTCAACACCGAGCGCGCCAGCCTGGACCGCATGATGAAGTCCGACACCATCGAATCGCTGATCACCGCGGTCGGCGGCGGCTACGGCGAGGACTTCGACATCTCCAAGGTCCGCTATCACAAGGTCATCATCATGGCCGATGCCGATGTGGACGGTGCGCATATCGCCACCCTGAACCTGACGCTGTTCTTCCGCTACATGCGCCCGATGATCACCGCCGGCTACGTGTACGTGGCCATGCCGCCGCTGTACCGCCTGAAGTGGACCAAGGGCCCGCACGACTTCGTGTACACCGACGCCGAGCGCGACCGCGTGCTCGCCGAAGGCAAGGCCAACGGACGCCAGCTGCCCAAGGGCGAAGGCATCCAGCGCTACAAGGGTCTGGGCGAGATGAGCTACCAGGAGCTATGGGAGACCACCATGGACCCCGAGCACCGCATTCTGAAGCAGGTGCACATCGAGGACGCCGCCGCGGCCGACGAGACCTTCTCGATGCTGATGGGCGATGAGGTCGAACCCCGCCGCCTCTTCATCCAGCGCAACGCCAAGAACGTGCGTTGGATTGATGCGTAACGGAATCCTCCAACCTCCCTCGTCAGAGGGAGGTACACAACGGACTTAGACAACTAAAGGAACAACAGTGGCAGATGAAAACAACACCGGCGACGAGCAGTTCACGCCGGACGGCTCGATGGAGCCGTTGAGCCCGCAGGAGGCGGACACTACCGACTACGGCCTGATGGACACCGGCGAACGCATCCAGCGCAAGGACCTGCAGCAGGAGATGCGCGAGTCCTATCTGGCGTATGCCCTCTCCGTGATCGTCGAGCGCGCCCTGCCGGACGTGCGCGACGGTATGAAGCCCGTGCATCGCCGCGTGATCTACGCGATGTACGACGGCGGCTACCGCCCCGATCGCGGCTACAACAAGTGCTCCCGCGTGGTCGGCGACGTGATGGGTAAGTACCACCCGCACGGCGACTCCGCCATCTACGACACTTTGGTGCGTATGGCCCAGTCCTGGTCGATGCGCAACATGCTCGTCGACGGCCAGGGCAACTTCGGCTCCCCCGGCGACGACCCGGCCGCCGCCATGCGTTACACCGAATGCCGTATGGCCCCGCTGGCCATGGAAATGGTGCGCGACATCGACAAGGACACCGTCGACTTCGTGCCCAACTACGACGGCAAGACCCAGGAGCCGACCGTGCTGCCGGCCCGCTTCCCGAACCTGCTCGTCAACGGCTCCGCCGGCATCGCCGTCGGCATGGCCACCAACATCCCGCCGCACAACATGCGCGAGGTGGCGGACGGCGTCCACTGGGCGCTCGACCACCCGGACGCCAGCCGCGAGGAACTGCTGGAAAACCTGATCCGCATCATCAAGGGACCGGACTTCCCCACCGGCGCCACCATCCTCGGCCACAAGGGCATCGAACAGGCCTACCGCACCGGCCGTGGCCTGATCACCATGCGTGCCGTGGTCAACACTGAGGAGATCAACGGCCGTATGTGCCTGGTGGTCACCGAACTGCCCTACCAGGTCAACCCGGACCGCCTCGTCGTCTCCATTCGTGAGGCCGTGCGCGACGGCAAGATCCAGGGCATCGCCGACATGCGCGACGAGACCTCCGGCCGTACCGGCCAGCGCCTCGTGCTCGTGCTCAAGCGCGACGCCGTGCCGAAGGTGGTCCTGAACAACCTGTACAAGCACTCCCAGCTGCAGCAGACCTTCGGCGCCAACATGCTGGCGCTGGTCGACGGCGTGCCGCGCACGCTGAGCCTGGACGCCTTCATCCGCCATTGGGTGAACCACCAGCTCGACGTGATCGCCCGCCGCACCGCGTACCTGAAGCGCGAGGCCGAAGAGCGCGACCACATCCTGCAGGGCTATCTGAAGGCCCTCGACATGCTGGACGAGGTCATCGCCCTCATCCGTGCCTCCGAAGACACCGATACCGCACGTACGGGCCTTATGGGGCTGCTGGACATCGACCAGGTGCAGGCGGACGCCATCCTGGCCATGCAGCTGCGCACGCTGACCCGCATGAACCGCGACAAGATCGTGGCCGAGCATGAGGAATTGCAGCGCAAGATCGCCGACTACATCGACATCCTCGCCAAGCCGGAACGCCAGCGCAAGATCATCGGCGACGAGCTCGACGAGATCGTCGCCAAGTACGGCGACGACCGCCGCACCAAGATCCTGCCGTTCTCCGGCGAGATGAACGTCGAAGACCTGATCGCCGAAGAGAACGTGGTGGTCACCGTGACCCACTCCGGCTTCATTAAGCGCACCAAGGCCGACGAATACCGCTCCCAGCACCGCGGCGGCAAGGGCATCAAGGGCACCAAGCTGCGCGAGGACGACGTGGTGGATCACTTCTTCCTGACCTCCACGCACAACTGGCTGCTGTTCTTCACGAACAAGGGCCGCGTGTACCGCATCAAGGCCTACGAGCTGCCCGAGGGCTCGCGCGACTCCAAGGGCCAGCACGTGGCCAACCTGCTGCAGTTCGCGCCTGATGAGTCCATCCAGACCGTGCTGTCCATCCCGAACTACGAGGTGGCCAAGTATCTGGTGCTCGCCACCCGCTCCGGCAAGGTCAAGAAGACCCCGCTGGCCGAGTACGATTCCCCGCGCCAGGGCGGCCTGATCGCCGTGCGCCTCATGGCCGACGAGAACGGCGAGAACGCCGACGAGCTCATCGGCGCCGCGCTGTGCAACGCCGAGGACGACATCATCCTGGTCTCCAAGCTCGGCATGAGCCTCAAGTTCCAGGCCGACGACGAGCAGCTGCGCCCGATGGGCCGCCAGACCGCCGGCGTGCAGGGCATGAAGTTCCGTAACGACGACAGCCTGCTGGCCATGGATGTGGTCCCTGGCGACTCCGACAAGGACCTGTTCGTGGTCACCAACGAGGGCTTCGCCAAGCGCACCGCCATCAGCGAATACCGTCTGCAGGGCCGCAATGGCCTGGGTATCAAGGCCGTGCAACTGGTCGAGGGCCGTGGTGCTCTGGTCGGCGCGCTCGTGGTGTCCGAAGACGATCAGGTTATGGCCATCATGAAGTCCGGCAAGGTGATTCGCTCCAACGTGGACGAAGTCAAGCGCACCGGGCGCAACACCCAGGGCGTGACCTTTGCCAAGCCCGACAAGGGCGACACGATTCTCTCCATCGCCCGTAACGAGGAGAAGGACGAGCCCGAGGATGGCGGCGATGCCGCGGCGAACGGCACCGCCGAGACCGCACAATCCGGCGAGAATGTGAACAACGCGGACGAGGCGTGAGCAGCGTCCTGAAAAGCTGGTAGCCTCGCATACAGCAGAGGCTACCGCCAAGCCTGTTAAGGAGAAACGATGAGCGAGAATCTCGAAGACAACGAGCCCCGGATCATACCGCCGGCAGTCGGCAATACGCAGAACGAGCATGTCGAGCCGCTGATCGGTACTGAGCACGCTCCCCGCGTGGCACGCTCCGTGTCCAGCGATCCGGAAGAATCCGCGTTGCCTTCTTCAGGTGCCGCCACTCCCGTGCGTCCGGCACCTCGCCGTAGCGCCCCCAGGGCTCGCCGCATGAGCTTGTCGCTGACCCGCGTGGATGCTTGGTCCGTGGCCAAGGTGACGTTCATGCTGTCCATCGCCGTGGCGATTATTCAGGTCGTTGCCTCCGCGATCGTATGGGTGCTGCTTGATGTGGTCGGTGTATTCAGCCAGATTACGCAGATTGTGTCTTCCACCGGTCTTGATGCAGGCGGTTTCGATCTCAAGAACGTGTTGTCCCTTACCACCGTGGTCTCCGGCGTCACCATCTTCTCGATTGTCGAAGTGGTGATCTTCACTCTGCTGGCCACCATTGCGGCACTGATCTACAACGTGGTCAGCTCTCTGGTCGGCGGTGTGCACGTTACGCTCGGCGACGACTGATATAGCTATACTGACGGAACTCTCCTCAGTGAACCGCACCCCGGTTGTTGGACTGAAGTAATTCAGATTCGATGATCGGAGGTGCGGTTTCTTATGTGTGGGGATCGCAGGCGTCGTTGCTGGGCCGAGACTTGGGACTCCGGCGACGCTGGGGGTGGCAGGCGTCGGTGTTGGGACAGATTTTGTATCTCTGACGACGCTGTGGAGGGCTTACCGTCGTCAGCGGTACAGATCTTGGAGTTCTGCCGACGCTGAGGGTGCGTTCTGTGTCGTATGCGTCCAATTCTTGGCCCTCTGCCGACGCTGGGCACAGCAAGCGTCGTTGCTGGGCCAAGTTTTGGACTGCCGCCGACGCAGAGAATGCACACAGTGGTGTTGGTCTGCCAGCGTGTGGCAGCTTGGCGCCGCTGGGGGGGAGTCATGAGTCCCATTCCAACTCCCCCTTATTGACCACTTAGGGGTGCATCCCAACACATGGGGTGCACCCCCTTTTTTTCTTGTTGTGCTACGGGGTTCCAGTCGCATTTTTTTCGGTGATATTTTGAACGCGAAGACAGGCTGGGAAATGCCCGATAGTCGTGTTCCCCTCAGCAGGTGAAGCCCTGCTTTCAGGCTGCAAAACCGACTCGGGTGTTCCGAAAGCGGCTTTCGTTGTTGTACATCGATACATAAGAGAGAACACCCATGAAAAACACCATTATTCGTGCTGCCGGTGTGCTGTTGGCTGCAAGCATGATATTTGGCGGTGCGGCAGCCACTGCATCGGCCGCGGAAGCAACGTCGCCGAGCACCGGCACCACCAGCAGCACGCAAGCCGCGGAATCCATCAATCGCGAATGGGTGCTGAATCCTGCGAACAACACTGAGCTGGCGGCTCTCGGCACTATACAAGGCGGATCCCAGACGTTCGACGGGCTGACCATCGATGCCACTGCAAACGGTGCCAAGTTTGCGCCGCGCGCCAATGACACCCAGATCAACGCCGGAACCATCATCAGCATCCCGGTGCCAGCCCACACCAATACAGCCACCATCACCCTTGCGTTGTCCGGCGGCACCACCACTATTACCGCGGATGCCGGTGAAGTGAGCAGCGACAACACAGTTATCGCCTTGCCTGCTGCGGAGTCGGCTCGTACGGTAAACGTCACCTTCACTGCCCAGACCTATCTCAACGGCATCGCCCTTGCCGAACAGCAGCCGGAACCCGAGTTCCCCGGTACGCCCACGGTCGCGGCCAAAGACACGAACTGGGACTTCACGGAAACCGGCATCGATCGACCGGCCGTGCAGGGCCTACCGACAACTACCAAGGCGTCGCCATCGACGCTCGGGCGCAAGGCGCCAAGTTCAACCCGCGTACTACCGCGGCAAGCGGCGGCAGCGATACTCAGGTGAACGCTGGAACCATCCTGTACATTCCGGTCGCACAGGCCGAGGGCGGCGCTACAGTCACCGTGAAGGGCCAGCTGTACGGTCCTACGCTCAAGCTCGACGGTACGGACATCACCACCGGCACTGCTGTAACCATCGCAACCGACAGCACGCGCTACGTGCCGCTCTCCGTTGAAGGCACGGGCAGCCTGTACCTGACCGGCATCGCCATCGACTACGCGGCCGGCTCCCCCGCCGCCACCAGCCACACGGTCACCGTGGGCCCGAACGGCCAGTACCGGACCATTCAAGACGCTCTGGATGCTAACGACTCTTCCGAAACCGACCGACTAGTGCTGAAGATCACTCCGGGCGACTATCGCGAGAAGATCACCGTGACCAAGCCGGGCGTCACCTTCGCCAACGCCGACGTGACCGCCAAGCGCGCGGTGACGATTCGCGCCAGCTACTATTCGTCCAACACATTCGATGCCGACGGCAAGTTTGTGCCGCAGGATGAATTCGACCTTGGCACCAACAAGTGCGCCACCGTGACCATTGGCGCGGGTGCCACAGGTTTCTCCGCCTACGGCATCACCTTCCAGAACGATTACAACGTGGTGGATCACACGGCGGCGGGCGAGCAGACGCCGGCCGTGGCGCTGAACACCCAGGCAGACAAGGTGTACCTGAAGAACAGCCGCATCATCGGCCGTCAGGACACTCTGTACGTGCAGGGCGCCGGCAACCGCGTGTACGTGGACGGCGGCTACATCGAAGGCACGGTTGATTTCGTGTTCGGCGACGCCAACGCCTACTTCGCCGGCACCGAGCTGCACATGGCCGCGTTCGCCGGCAAGAACAACGGCTACTTCACCGCCGCCAACACCAAGAAGTCCGGCGTGGGCCTGGTGTTTGACCGCTGCAACTTGACCGTTGCCGCAGCATATGACGACGATGCCAAGCTTTCGCTGGGCCGCCCGTGGCAGACGTTCGCGCAGTACACGCAGGTGCGTAAGGGCGACGGCAGCAGCTATGTGACCGGCGTGGATTTGGGTACGAAGAACTCGGCGTATACGGACACTTCCTCGGCCGTGACCTACCTCGACAGCACGATGTCCAGCAAGATCACCAAGAATCGTTGGAATGTGTGGACCAGCAAGAACCAGAGCGGCAAAAGCGTGGACGTGACCTTCCACGATGATGTGCGATTCGCGGAATACGCCAGCCACGATGAAACCGGCGCGCTGCTTGATCCGGCTGATTATAAGAACGTCGTGCTCGGCTCGATGTCTGCTTTGGATGAGGCTCAGGTGCAGGCGAAGCGTGCTGAATTGCTCGCGGCACTGGGCTTCGGCTCGGCGGCTGGTCAGTGGGTTGTGCCGGATGGCGCGTGGCCATTCGCTTACGACCCGAACTACTCGACCGGCACTGATGTGCAGCCGACTCAGCCGGGCGGCAACGCCTCGCCTAACGCGGATTCGGCGGCCAAGGCCGACACCATGCCGGAAACCGGCTCGGCCATCATTGCGGTGGTTGTAGTCGCCGTGCCGCTGCTCGTTGCTGGCTTGGCGCTGGTAGCAGTGCGCCGCAATCGCCAGCAGTGATTGAAAGCGTTGCTGCGAACCGGACCTGGTGACCTTGTAGACGGGGGGCTATCTCCGTTGAAAGAGGTACATTGATGGCTTTGCAGAAAGCCAACTGCTTTCAAAGGGGTACCTGAACCACGAAACCTCGAGTATAAGCGTTGCAATGACGGCGTTTATACTCGGGGTTTCCCATATTCAGTACCCCTCTGAATGCAGTTAGCTTGGATCGATGATCATATCCAAGAATTCACTCGTATAGTGGTGCGTAATGCTTACGTATTTGGGATAGCACTTGTTGCTCGTTGTACATATAGCAATGCCCTTGCCTCCTCACGGGGAAGCAAGGGCATTACGCTACTGCTTAGTACTGCTTAGTATTGCTCAGCACTGCTCAGCGATTGCTCAGCGGCAAGCGTCACAGCACGCCCTGGGCAACCATGGCGTTGGCGACCTTGACGAAGCCTGCGGCGTTGGCACCGAGCATCAGGTCACCCTCGTGACCGTATTCCTTGGCGGCGGCCAGGGAGTTGGCGACGATTTCTTCCATGATGGACTTGAGCTTGGCGTCGACCTCTTCGAAGGTCCAAGACAGGCGGTAGCTGTTCTGGCTCATCTCCAGGCCGGAGACGGCCACGCCACCGGCGTTGGCAGCCTTGGCCGGGCCGTACAGCACGCCGTTCTTCTGGTAGACCTCGATGGCCTCCGGGGTGGACGGCATGTTCGCACCCTCGACGACCACGGTCACGCCGTTGTCCACGAGCTTCTGTGCGGATTCGCCATCAACCTCGTTCTGGGTGGCGCACGGCAGAGCGATGTCGCCCTTGACGGTCCACACGCCCTTGCTGCCCTCGTGGTACTCGGAGCCCGGAACGCGCTCGGCGTATTCCTTGATGCGGCCGCGCTCGACTTCCTTGATCTGCTTGACGACCTCGACGTTGATGCCGTTCGGGTCGTAGATGTAGCCGTTGGAGTCGGAGACGGTGACGACCTTGGCGCCCAACTGCTCAGCCTTCTGAGCGGCGTAGGTGGCCACGTTGCCGGAGCCGGAGATCACGACGGTCTTGCCCTCGAAGGAGTCGTTGCGCAGCACGCGCAGGGCTTCCTGGGTGTAGTAGCACACGCCGTAACCGGTGGCCTCGGTGCGGGCCAGGGAGCCGCCGAATTCCAGACCCTTACCGGTCAGGACGCCGGAGTACTCGTCGCGGATGCGCTTGTACTGGCCGAACAGGTAGCCGATCTCACGACCACCGACGTTGATGTCGCCGGCGGGAACGTCGGTGAACTGGCCGATGTGGCGGCTCAGCTCAGTCATGAAGGCCTGGCAGAAGCGCATGACCTCAGCGTCGGACTTGCCCTTCGGGTTGAAGTCGGAACCGCCCTTGCCGCCGCCCATCGGCAGCGTGGTCAGGGAGTTCTTGAGAATCTGCTCGAAGCCAAGGAACTTGACGACGGACTCGGTCACGGTCGGGTGGAAGCGTAGTCCGCCCTTGTACGGGCCAATGGCGGAGTTGAACTGGATACGGTAGCCGCGGTTCACCTGAACCTTGCCCTCGTCGTCAACCCAGGCCACGCGGAACTTGATGGTGCGCTCCGGCTCGACGATGCGCTCCAGTACACCGGCCTTCTCGTACTCCGGGTGCTTCTCGACAACCGGCTGCAGGGTCTCGAAGACCTCGCGAACGGCTTGCAGGAACTCCGGCTGATCGCCGTCACGGGCAACGACCTGGTCGTAGACACGCTTGATGTACTCGTCAGTGAGCATGATTCTCCTCGATTTGCTAGGGAATTAAGACGGTTTTATTCTATGCGCGCAGGCCCTTGCTGCATAGAGTCTCGCTCGGATAACGGGAAAGCTATCGGCGTGGTTATGGGGTGGTTCAAGTTTCCGTTTGTTAGATTTTTCGGCGATTGCTGGATGTCTGTCTGTGCGTGAATCGGGTCGAAATGGAAGCTGCATCACACCGAAGGTGCGTTCATATAGTGGACATAAAGGTGGACTTGGGTGATGTCGGATGTGCCCGTTGGGAATCGTGCGCCGTAGGGGCCGAGGTCTTCGGCGCGCAGGTTACCGGGTTCGCGGTCAGTGCGCGAAGTAGGTCTGCAGAATCATCGTGGTCTCGGTGCTTACCGGCACCGTGCGGTGGATGAGATTGAGCAATTCCTCAAGGGCGGTGGGGGAGGCCACGCGTACCACCAGTACGAAGCTGGGGGCGCCGGCCACCGAATAGCAGGAGACGATGCCGTCGATATTGTTCAGCTTGTCCGGAATCGAGGATTCGGCTGAGTAGTCGAGCGGGGTCACGTTGACGAACGCGCTGATGGGCAAGCCGCGCTGCTCTTGGTCGATGATGGCCTTGTATCCCTTGATGATGCCGCGCTTCTCCAGCTTCTGCACGCGCGACTGGGCGGCGGAGACGGACAGTCCGGTCGCCTGGGCCAGTTGCGCGAGCGTGGCGCGGCCGTCGGCCTCCAGCATGGTGAGGATGCGCTGGTCGGTCTCGTCAATCGCGGTCATGGTGTCTTCTCCGTTCGTTGTGCTCTGTGTTCACTGTACCTGTTGCCGGAATGCGATGGCTTTCCGATTTTGCCTGGTAATTTCAGTAGTTCTTCCTGTGTTTTCTGTTGTGTGGTGGAATGTTTATGCCTAAAGTCCTAATTGAATGTAATAATTCCTTCTGAAATAAGAGAACGACGAAATAATTCCATTGAGGAGGGATGATATGCAGAAGTTTTCCAACATGCCTCTGTCCGAAGTTGCATCTGCTGCTGTGCCTGCTGCCAGACGGGTTGCTGTGCCGACCGCCAAGCCCGCGAGCTTGTCCGCCGAAGCCCTGAATATCCCGCGCTCCGGCATCCGAGACGTATTCGACCGTGTAGAGCGCGTGCCTGACGCGATTTCACTGACCGTGGGGGAGCCCAGCGCCACGGCCGCGCCGCATATCGTGGCGGCCGCTTGCGAGGCCGCACAGGCTGGCCGCACTCGGTACACCAACGTGCTCGGCGTCCCCGAATACCGCAAGGCCGTGGCCGATTACTCCGCCCGTGTGAAGGGACTCACTTATGATCCCGAAACCGAGATTCAAGCCGTTGACGGTGCCACGATTGGCCTGTTTCTGGCGCTGAAAGCCGTGGTAGGCACCGGCGATGAAGTGATTATTCCCTCGCCGTTCTTCACTTCCTATGACGCCGAAGTGATGCTGTGCGGCGGCCGCCCGGTCACCGTGGCGCTGCGTCCGGAGCACGGCATGCGCGTGAACGCGGCGGACATCGAAGCGGCGATCACCCCGCGCACCCGCGCCGTAATCATCAACTCACCCGGCAATCCGACCGGCGCGGTAACTTCTGCCGCTGAACTGGCGCGTATTGCCGAAGTATGCAAGCAGCACAATATTTGGGCCATCTCCGACGAGGTTTACCATCCGTTCGTGTTTGGGGAAACGTTCGGGGAAACGCTTGGGGGAGAGGCAGCCGTGGCACCATCGATTGCCGCGGTGCCGGGCATGAAAGACCGCACCATTGTGGTGGAAAGCCTGTCGAAAACCTACGCGATGACCGGCTGGCGCATCGGCTACCTGCTGGCACCCGAAGCGGTCATCGAACAGACCGGTAAAATCGCCGAACTCATGCACTCCTCGGTGAACTCCTTGGCGCAATACGCAGGCGTGGCAGCACTGGCCGGTCCGCAGGATCATGTGGCCGCCATGCGCGAGGAATACCGCGCCAAGCGCCAGATCGTGCTGGACGGTCTGGCCGGATGCCCGGTATTGCGCTTGATTGAACCGCAAGGTGCGTTCTACGCCTTTGTGGACGTACGCCTGACTGGCCTTGACTCCGGTGAATTCGCAGACCGTCTGCTGGACGAAGAGCACGTGGCCGTGGTCCCCGGCGAGGCCTTCGGCGAGGAGGGGCGCGGCTTCGTGCGCCTCTCCTACGCCGGAGATGCCGGCGAGCTGCGTGAGGGCGTCGCCCGTCTGCGCGCATTCGCCGAACGGGTATGGAACCCCATCACCGGACACCACACCGCCACTTATCACCCCATGGAGGTGTTGGCCTGAGGCTCAAAGCGAGGCTAGGCCGCCAATTCAGACTCGTCGGCGCGAGCGATGGCCTGCTCGTAATCCTTGGTGCCTTTGAACACTTCCTTGGTCCACGGGTTGATGCCCTGCTTCTTGGCGCGTAGCAGGATGTAGCCAAGTGCCAGCACATTGGCCGCCAACGCGATTAACGAGACTGCAAGGTTCACATTCGGATTGTTCACGGACTGGGTGGAGAACATGGAATAGTCCTGGAACATCGGGAACACCTGCGCGAACATGCACCAGATGGCCAGCGTGTTGGCGCGGTTCTGAATCCAACCGCCCTTGTTCCAGAAGAAGTTGGCCACGGTGGGTGCCAGCAGCAGCGCCAGGCCGCAATACCAGGCGTGGGTGGGCAGGCAGTTGTAGGTGTAGCAGAAGTTCCACAGGTCGTAGGCCACGATGAACACCCAGGTCATGTCCGGCCAGAGCATGTCGTCCTTCTTCTTGGAGGCGTAGATGCCGAACCAGCCGGTCATGCAGAAGATGTTGAGCAGGCCGGCCACGCCGTTGAAGACGTTGTGCCAGCCACCGTACAGGGTCACGCCTTCGGTGGAGATCCACGTGGTGCCCCAGCCGCGGATGGCGGATTCGAAGTCGGACACTACGGCAATGAGGATGTTGATGGCCACGATCACGAACGGGAAGCACTTGAACCAGTGCGATTTGCCGATGGATCCCCACTTGTATTTGAGGGCCATGAAACCGATGCAGCCGATGGTGGCCGCGTACAGCTTGGCATAGTGGAACCAGCTGGTCATGTGTACGTAGGTCGGGTTGTTGAGGGCCCAGTCGGCACCCATGGCGGCGGCCGTGTAGATGGTGATGAAGTAGACGGTCAGCACGGCCGGTATGACGAGGAAGGCGATAACGCCACCGGTTTTGGTGCGGCGGGCCAGTTCGTTGGCGCCGATAAGACAGCAGAAGACGAGTATCCATCCGATCCATTGGTAGATGGCGTTGTCGCCGTAGACCTGAAACAGCATAAGCGGTCCTTTCCGTGTGTGCGCTGTGCGCCTCGCAGTCCTCCATTGGGTTGCTGAGACGCCTATAGACGCCGCTATGTTGACGCAGCGTCAATTTCTCTCACGGCACAGTCTAGCCTCAAGTTGACATCGCGTCAAAACAACCGCATTAAGGCTGCCGCGTTTCGTATCGTTACGCGTAGGGGCTGGCTGAGGCGTAATGCTGAAGAGTAACATTGAAGCAATGGCAATCAAGCCGATTTGAGGAAGAGAAGCACACGATGGCGTACTGCGGCCACTGCGGAAATAGAGTTGATAGGCCGGCACGATTTTGCCCGGCATGTGGAGCGTCTGTAGACAGCGCACCGGTTGCGTCTGTACCAGTGCCGGCCGCATCGTCAGCCGTACCGACTGCGTCGATACCGGCACCTGCTGTGCCAGCGCCTTCAGTACCACCATCGATACCAGCCGCGCCGGTTGCCCCATCGGTTTACGCCGCGCCCGCTGCCCCACAGCCGGCACCAACTGCTCCCTTGCCAGCTTTGCCGATTCCCGCTCCTGCCGCATATCAGGCGACTGATGCAACCGCCGTCCTGGCACCGCCGCGCAAATCCAGCAAGAAGCTGATCGCCGTTCTCTGCGCATTGCTTGCGACGATTCTGGTGGCGGCCTTGGCATTCATCGTCCCCAACTTCACCGCCGTCAAAGCGATGCTGGGCTTCCAGCCCACCAATCCGCTGGTCGTCACCTTCGACGCGATCAACTCGCTGTCCACTCTGCGCAGCACCAAATACGAACTCAGAACCCACAGCAGCACTGACGACTCCCTTGACGCGCGGATGTCTGGCATGTATTCGCTGGGGCAAAACCACCAATGACTCCTCCGCGTCTGTGACCATCAAGACAGATGAACAGGCAACAACCCTCGCTTGGCACAAAGGCGCATTCGCCGGGAAAAACGTTTGGTATGATGACGACCCCTACTACATCTACTACCCGGCCGACCAATATGAAGATGACTTAAGGAACGGCGTTGGTAGTGATGTGGCGGACTTGATATTGAACGTCAAGGATGCGTTGGTCAAGAACGGTGCTTGGGACATCACCGGCGCGGAGCGAACGTTCTACGATCAGCTGGACAAGATGAACGACGATGGGTACTCGAACGACATCGACCGGGTCAAGGGCACGAAAACGTCTGCCGAGGTGAAGGCCGAGGCCAGCAAATTCATCCAACAATATCTCGGCGTGGAGCTGGAAGATAAGAATGTGCGCAGCCAGCTGTTCCCGAATACATCGTCTGCCAAGTCTGCCGGCAACACGCAGCTCTCGTATCAAATCGATGTCAAGGCATTGGCCCAGCACTTTGTGAATTACTGGATCAGCCATGAAGCGCAGTATCCGCATCTGAAATCATGGGTGATTCAGCAGATCGAGGATACCGGTGTGGGCGATGCTGAAGGCGAGTACCGTCAGGCGCTCGACAATGTGCGCAACTGGGACTTCGGCACGGATGAAGAGCCGGATATGCCGACTATCACCGTGGATCTGAACTACGGCAGGAAGCGTCTGATGAGCTCGATTGCCGTAAGCGTGTCCGGCAAGGACGAATACGGCGACTCCTACAAAGGTTCGCTGTCGTTGACGCTCAGCCAGCAGAACGCGGTGTCTGTGGACGACCCCGATTTGACTGATACGGTGAGCAAAGCCAAGGACAACAACGAGCTGGATCTGTCTTGAGCAGAATCAGAATGTGCGGAACGCCGTGAACAGATCATCGACGTGACGTCGCATGTGATTCACAGAACGGGTTTTGGGGCTTTTCCGTTCGTCAGGTAGCCGAAGCATGCGGATTGACCGAGCCGGCGGTCATATACCATTTCAAGAACAAAGTCGGCTTGCTGATTGCCGTGCTGGAGCATCGTGATCGGGAAGACATGGCTACGTTTGCCCATTCTCTTGGCGTTGAACCTGAGGATATGTGGAGCGGCAACGCGCAGTTCGGCATTCGTGATATCTGTGCTGCCCTTATGGAGCGCAATGCGGCTCAGCCAGAGATGGTGCGGTTGTATATACCGTGCTACAAGGCGAATCGTTGAACGAGCATCATCCTGCCTATGAGTATTACCAAAAACGAGAACATCGCGTGATGGACACCTTAACCCGAGCAGTCGAGCGTGACGGTTTGGCAGATCCTCGTCGCGAGGCGCGGACTGCTTTGTCGATGATGAACGGCATTCGGGTCCGTTTGGCTCAGGGATCGGGCATCGGTCGATTTAGTGGCCGATTGGAATGCCTATGCCGACTTCCGGTGGCCTCGACAGTCGTGAGGCAATAAGACTTTTCTCGTGAGATACGCTATCGGCGTGTCGTCATCTTTTTGTTGCAATACGCAGAAAATGCAAGAACAAAAACCCTTGGAATCGGACTGATTCCAAGGGTTTTGTTGTGTCTGTGGAGCTAGCCGGGTTCGAACCGGCGACCCTCTGCTTGCAAAGCAGATGCGCTACCAGCTGCGCTATAGCCCCGTGAGAAAAAAAGAGCGGCTCGCGGCCGCTTCATTTTTCCTGTGGGCCCGGGAGGACTTGAACCTCCGACCTCATCCTTATCAGGGATGCGCTCTAACCAGCTGAGCTACGGGCCCGATCCATACGCTTCAAAAGCGCACAAGTGATTACAATACCATTGAACGGCGGTATGTCAATAACGGCGTGTCGCGATTGTCGCTTGCGCCATGATTGCCGGCGCAGCGGAGCATGACGAGTGCGATGAGGCTGTTCGCGTGGTGGAAGCCGTAGGCCATGCGGATGGTGACCTTGATCCTGTTGTCGGACGCCTCGAGTCTGGCGTTGGAGTAGCCCAGCTCGATGGTCCTGAGGATGTCGGGCCACGACGGCGGATCTTCCGGGATGGCTTGCCGCTCTCGTACAACTGCACGATCTGCCGTTTGAACGCCTCGTCGTAGTGGCGGGGATGTTTCGGGTCGGCCATCGTCGGCCTCCAATCTCATGTCATTCGTCCCTCATCGGACTGTCTAATACGTTGTAGCCAATCCACGGCGTCACATCGTCAGGCTGTCCGGGTCGAGGAGGAAATCGTAGACGCTCATCGTGAGGATGCCGTGCTCGTCGCGGACGGGTTTGACCACGTCGCGTACGAGGACGATCTTCTGGAAGCTGTCGTCGATCTCGAGCAGCGAGGCTTCTCCTGCGCGACCTTCTCCGGTGTGGGCAGTTGGTACGCGGATTGGTCAGGGCGCCGATGGAGGAGGCCAGCACGTCGACCAGGTCGTCGAGCTCCTGCGACCTGCGCAGCCCGTTGCGCATGCGCAGCAGCCCGTTGATCACCCCGTACAGACGGGGCGGCTCCTCGCCGCGCGTACGAACGCAGTTCATGAAGAATTACGAGTGATTCGTCGAAGTCTTCGGCGTTACGGCCGCCGCCTGAGCCAGGGCGGCGGCCACTTGTTCGTTGACGGCTCCCTGCTGTGCGATGGTGACGCGGATGCCTCGACTGGCATGCGCGTCCACGCCCGCACCGGCCCCCGCGTCGGCTCCGGTGGCGTCGGCGCTGATACGCAGGCTCGGCAGGAACGGCTTGCCGGCGGCCACACGGATGCCCTGTTCGGCCAGCAGTCGCAGCGCCGCCGGCTCGTCGCGCACCGGAATCCACAGATTCAGTCCGTCACCGGTATGCACGTCCAAACTTTGACGCAGCAGCAGCGCGTGCATCGTCTTTTGCCGGGTGGCGTAGATATGCCGGGCGTTGGTCACCGTGTGGAACGCCTCTTTGTCGGCCAGCATTTCATACAGAATCTCTTGCAGGAACCGGCTCACCCATCCCGATCCCAAGCGTCGTTGGGCGATAATCGCCTCCACGGCATCCTCCGGCCCAGACAGCGCAGCCAAGCGCAGATCCGGCCCGTGCGACTTCGAAAAACTGCGGATATGCACCACGTGTTGCGGCAATCGTTGCGCCAACGATGTCGCATACGCATTGGCCACATCGCCACTGTGATCGTCTTCCACAATCAGCGGCATACCAACGCCATTCGGGTAGTGCGCGAGCAGCACGTCCGCCAAAGCGTCGATGCGTTGCGGGCTGAAGCTGGCCCCGGTAGGGTTCTGGGCGCGCGGCTGCAGCAGGATCATACTGACCTGATGGCCGCCGTGCGGCACCGCCAGACGCTGCGATTCCAGCATGGTCAGCGCACGATCGAGTGCGTCGGGCAGCATACCGAACCCGTCCATCGGCACGCCGAACGCCATCGCGCCATGTGCCTCGATCATGTCGAGAATCAGCGGATATTCCGGTGCCTCGGTAATCACAAAATCACCCGGCTGAACAAAAGCGTTCATGGTGTGCGCCAAACCGTCGCCCGCGCCGGATGCCATAGTCATCGCCTCCGGCTCATACGGCCAGTTGCGTCGCAAAATCTGTTCCAGCATGGGCAGGATGGTCGGCCCGTCGTATGAATTGACGAATGCCTTGTGCGTGCCGAGCTTGCCGAGAAACGGGCGGATGTCCGGCAGCAGCGAAAGGTCCGGCGTGCCCTTGGACAGGTCGATAATCGGTCGGTCCGGCGCGGTGGCCGGGGCTTCGGCCAGCAAGTCGCCGGCATCGTAGCGATGCGTGCGCGACTGCCGCAGTACGAATGTTCCGGCGCGCCCGCGGGAGCGCAGTATGCCGGACCTGGCGAGGGCATGGTAGGCACTGGAGACGGTGGCCGGACTGGTGCGTAGCAGTCGGGCGAGATCGCGTACGGTGGGCATGCGCTGGCCTTCCGCAAGTATGCCGGAGGAGGTCAGCGAGGTGACCGATTCGACGATGCGTTGCGGGGTGGCCGTCGCCTCGGTGGTGAGGATGAGTGAGGATAACTGGCCGGCATCAACGGCCAGGTCGTCGGTGGAACGCAGGGGAGCGGCCGTAATGCTTGGCTCATCGTTGTAGCCGACGGCATGTGCGGTTGTTGATGCGGTTGATGGCGATGGCGTATCCATGATCTGCCTCCCGGATCTTGGCGGCGAGCGTGATGAGCGCGCGTCTGCGTGAATGTTGCCGATTGCCGCCGGCTGATGATCGATGGCGGTTGCCGGCTTGTTGCTGGCTGCTTGACTGCCGATAGTAACGGTCACTGTGGCAACGGTAGTCAAATGTTAGCGCCGCATTGTGCAATGAGTATGTTTTTGAATAACATAAACATTACATAATCTGGATACAATTATTGTTCTTGTTCCTATGTTTCAAAATGATTTCGTATTCGCCACTACTGTAACATTATTAAATGTTCGAGTTTGACGCGAAATGTTCAACTCTCATAATGACATTCACAGCGCGTTGCTTCCCTGACCCGATCCACGGGAGACGGCATCGGGCACTTCGAGAAAATATCGAGGAAAGGACACATCATGGGGCATGATCTTTCGCAGGATGCGGAAATCTGGGACGACGCTTACAAGCTGGACCGCGCACACGTATTCCATTCGTGGCACGCACAGCGCAACCTGGATCCCACTGAAGTGGTAACCGGTCACGGCGTGTGGCTGAAGTACGGCGACGGCCGTGAAATGCTCGACTTCACCAGCCAGCAGGTCAACGTCAACATCGGCTACCAGCACCCGAAGGTGATCGAGGGCATCAAGAAGCAAGCGGAACTCCTGTGCACCGTCGGACCTGACTACGCGAACCTAGCCCGTGGCCGCGCCGCCTCCCTGGTGGCCCGCCGCGCTCCGGAAGGCTTCGACAAGGTGTTCTTCACCAACGCTGGCGCCGACGCCAATGAAAACGCGATGCGCGCCGCCCGCCTGTTCACTGGCCGCGACAAGATTCTGTCTTCCTACCGCTGCTACCACGGCAACACCGGTGCGGCCATCAGCGCCACCGGTGACTGGCGCCGTAAGCCCAACGACTACTCTCGCGGCCACGTGCACTTCTTCACCCCGTACCTGTATCGCTCCGAGTTCTCCGCAACCACCCAGGAAGAGGAGTGCGAGCGTGCGCTGGCTCACCTCGAGCACGTGATCCAGTTCGAGGGCCCGGACACCATCGCCGCCGTGCTGCTCGAATCCGTGCCGGGCACCGCAGGCATCATCATTCCGCCCAAGGACTACTTCAAGGGCGTGCGCGAGATCACCAAGAAGTACAGCATCCTGATGATCACCGACGAGGTCATGGCCGGCTTCGGCCGCACCGGCTTCTGGTTCGCACTCGACGACTACGACTACACGCCGGACATCATCTCCTTCGCCAAGGGCTGCAACTCCGGTTACGTGCCCGCCGGCGGCGTGATTATGAGCGACCCGGTGGCCCACCGCTTCGACGACATCGTCTTCCCCGGCGGCCTGACCTACTCCGGTCACCCGCTGGCCATGGGCGCCATCGTGGCCACCCAGGAAGCCATGGAAGAGGAGCACATCGTCGACAACGCCTACACCATCGGCAAGGACGTGCTCGGCCCGCAGCTCACCGCTCTGTACGACAAGCACCCGAAGATCGGCGAGGTTCGCGGCAAGGGCGTGTTCTGGGCCGTGGAAATGGTTGCCGACCGCACCACCAAGGAGCCGCTGGACGACGCCACGATGAAGCAGATCGTGGCCGAAGGCGACAAGCGCGGCCTGATTCTCGGCGTGCACAACAACCGCATCCACGTCACTCCTCCTTGCGTCATCTCCGCCGACGAGGCGACCCAGGGCGTCGAGATCCTCGACCAGGTGCTGACCGCGGCCGGTTGCTGATTGGGTGACTCAATGGCTCGGTGACGGTTTGTAGCCGTTGCCGACAGCACCGTTCATTGCTGATGGCGGCCCGTTCGGAACGTTAGGTTCCGGGCGGGCCGCCATCGTTGTCCGCCGTTGTGCGAGAATGACTTGCGTGCCTTATCGCCGTCGTCAATCCACCGCTCCGAAGTCCGGTGCGCCGAAATCCGTTCGGTCCGCTGCCGCCGGGCAGTCGTTGGATATTGATGGCATCCATCTGCACCTGACGCGCAAACCCATCAAAAACCTGTATCTGCGCATCAAACCGCCGAGCGGCCGCGTCGAAATCTCCGCACCGATGCGGATGAGCGAGAGTCGCATTGCGGATTTCGTCAAAGAGCGACATTCGTGGATTCTCTCCCAGCAGCAGCGCATGGCTGAGGCGCAACGGCGCTCCATCATGGCATTGAACGAGGGCGCCGGCTTCGAGAACGGAGGTCGTGGTGTAGCTGGTGCCAGCGGCCATGATGGAGGCGTTGCCGGTCGTCCGAAAACCGGTGATATCAGTCGTCCGGGAATTGGTGACGCCGGGCCAGGCCAAGCCGGTACGAATGTCCAACCGTATTTTGACCGCTCCCAAATCTGGACCGACGAACGCAAACGACAAGCGGCGGCCGCGATCAACGCCGCGTTGCCACAGCTGCTGGCCAAGTGGGGGCCGGTCGTCGGCCGGCAGCCCACGCATATCACGCTACGGGTCATGACCTCGCGCTGGGGATCGTGTACACCGCGAACCGGCCGCATCCGTCTGAACCTTCAATTGGGACTGATGGAACCGCAATTCCTGGAATACGTCTTGGTCCATGAGATGACGCATTTGTGGGAAAGCGGCCACGGTGCCGGATTCCAGCGCCGCATGACCGCCTACCTACCCGGCTGGAAGACGCTGCGCCGCGACCTCAACCGCCGCGTGGTGCTGTGACGATGACGGGTCAGGCTTCAGTGCCGGCGATGTGGCTGATGGCCTGATCGGATTCGTTCGCATGGTCCGAATGCGCCACCATCTCGATGGCCGCCGGACACCCGCTCACCGACGAAGACCGCTGGCCTTGGCTCGACACCATCGCCGCGTGGATCGACGAGCGCGTGGCCGCCGGCGATCCCGCCGTGGTCACCTGCTCGGCGTTGAAGAAGATCTACCGCGACAAGCTGCGCCGTCAAGGCGTGGTGTTCGTCTACATGCAGGGCACATTCGACGAGGTGATGGAACGCCTTTCCCACCGCCAAGGCCACTTCATGAAGCCGAGCATGCTGCAATCCCAGTCCGACATTCTCGAAGAGCCGGGCGATGACGAAATTCACGTCAACGTACACATCGGCCAGGCCGATCCCGAACACGAGGCCATGGCCGTGGCCGGTGCCCTCGGCCTGTGAGCCATCTCTCGGCTCCCCTTAGTCTCACTTCGCCACACGTGCGGCGCATCGACGAACTCGAACGGCGCATCAGCGAACTTCAGCTGGAGCTGAAGCAGTGTGAAGGCCAGCAAGGGCGAACCGGATCGGTCCAAACGGGCTACTCAGGCCGACCAGCCCAGCCAGTCCGTTCAGACCGACCTAACTGATCAGAGCGGGCCCTCTGACCAGTCCGAACCATCTGACCGACATGTACTTGTTGACTAAGTGTGCGGCCCGTCATTCGTTATGGAACATGCCGGCCATGTATACAGGCAGGTAGGTTACATTCCCTTCGACTGAGACGTTGCACGGGCCAAGCACATAGCCTGTATTGAGATGGTATTCAGGGTGGGCGAGCACGTTGTCCATTGCGCGATGGCGTTTGTAGGATTTGCCGGACTTCACCTCAATCGGCAGCACGTGATCGTTGCGGTCTTGGATGAGGAAATCGAGCTCGCCAAGCTTCTTACTGTTGTAGTAGTACAGGTCAAATCCGTGAGCGCGTAGCTCTTGGGCCACCGCATTTTCATAGATTGAACCGTAGTTGATATCAGGGTTGCCGTCGAGTACGTCGAGCGCGGTTTTCTTGAGAAACGAGCCGGTAAGCAGACCCACGTCGTTGTAAAAGAGTTTGAAGAGGTTACGTTCCTTGCTCATCTCCAACGGTGTGCACGGTTCGTCCACGTTGTACGCGGCGACGGCTACATCCGCATTGACCAGCCAATCGAAATCGGAAGCAACCGATTGGAATCTCATGTTCTTTTCGATTTTGGCGAAGGTAAAGCGCTTGTTTGGGTTATTTAACTCGCTGGGCACCAAATCGTAGATAGCGCGGATATGCAGCCGGTCTTCTTTGCGCGCGTATTGGCTGATATCGCGGCGATATTCACGCTTTATGTTCTCTTGTATAGTGCGCACGTCCGCAACGCTGCCGTTTGCCACGAACGAGTCGACTGCGGCAGGCATGCCGCCGATGACCAGATATTTGGAGTATAGCTCCATGAGCCTTTGATGAATGAACTCATCCACTTCCTGGTGCTTGGCAAAGCATTCGGCAAGCATATCGAATACGTCGTTGCCGATATGCTGCGACCAGCAGAACTCTTGGAAATCCAGTGGATACATATCCAGCTCGGTCAGGTACCCGACCGGTACCGAGCGTATATCTTCGAGCTCGACTCCAAGTAGCGAGCCGGAAAGCGCGTAATCGAACCGACCATCATCTACAAGGAACTTAATTGCGGTGACCATTTCCTTGCAACGCTGGACCTCGTCAAAGAAAATCAGGGTTTTGCCGGGTACTAATGGCGTATTTACGGCCAGTTCCAGCCTCATCAGTAGGTTTTTGGCATCGCGGGGCCGATCGAATAATGCAACGAGGTCAGGGTTCTCGATGAAATTGAGCTCGGCGATATGGTCGTAATGCTGTTGGGCAAAGTGCCTGATGATATAGGTTTTGCCAATCTGACGGGCTCCGGTGACCAGCAGTGCAGTGCGTTTCGGCGCGGATCTCCAAGCTTCCAGCTGTGTCTCGATTTTTCTTCGCAGCATGAGAATCTCCAGTCATTTGTAGGCCTTGCATCTATGCTGGGCACGTTTTCCAACTGTTTATAGCGCATATTTTACACTTTTCCAACCATAAGAATGCGGTTTTGGCTACGTTTTCCAACCTCAAAATGGGGAGTTTTATACACTTTTCCAACTTATGTATGTGGAGACTCTCTATTTCACGTGAGACGAAAGTGGCTCCCCTCTTTGAGGGGAGCCACGGAATACGGCTTTTACTTATGCCAGGTGAGAGCGCATGAACCACTGGAACTTTTCGAGTTCCTGCACGTGGTCCTGGATGATGTTGGAGCTGATCACATCCAGCTCGTCCAGCTCGGCGATGGCCTTGCGGTCGTCGGCGATGAAGGCGTCGTAGTACTCGATCAGCGCCTTGAGATACTCCTCGGTGCCCACGCGGCCCTCAGCGTCGAACGATTTCCACGTGCGGTTGCGCACGATGGCGTCAGCACGGCCATCCGGGGTGCCGCCCAGAGTGGCAATGCGCTCGGCGGTCTCGTCGGCCTGGGCCAGCACGGCCTCGACCTCGGGGTCAAGCATCTCGTGAACGGCGATGAAGTTCGGGCCGGTCACGTTCCAGTGTGCGTGCTTCAGGACCAGAGCGGCCTCCTGCTCCTGGCTCAGTCGGTTCTGCAGGATGGCGATGGCCTTCTCACTGGCCGCTTCATCAAGGCCCGGCACAACAAATGCAAGTGTCATAATGTTCCTTCTTTCAGTAGGTGGAACGTTGCCCTTTCATTCTACGTTTTTTGGTTATGCCCCGGGCCGAACGAATAGGTGGTGAATATCACGCGACTATTTGGCATCGTCGCTTTGTGATTCGGCCGGCAGCGGCGCATGGTCCGGGGCGCCGGCTTTGCGGACTTCGATGGTTTCGATGCGGCGGCCATCCACCTTGGTGACGACCATGTTGTAGCCGTCGTCGGAATGCAGCACGTCGCCTACCGCTCCCATCTTGCCGGTCTTGGACAGGAAGTAGCCGGCGACCGTCTCGTACGGGCCGTCCTCCAGCTCGATGCCGGTCAGATCGGCGAAGTCCTCAATGGTCATGCTGGCCTCGATCGTGGCCACGCCATTGACGAACGCGGTGCGGGTGGTGCGTTCGCCGCCCTTCTCGCTGGGCAGATCGTACTCATCGCGAATATCGCCCACAAGCTCCTCGGTCATATCCTCAAGCGTCACGATGCCGTCCGTGCCGCCGTACTCGTCGATGACCACGGCCAGATGGATGCCGCGCTTACGCAGCAGTTCCAGGCTTGGCAGCAGCTTGGAGGTGCCGGGCAGGGAGATGCCTTCGCGCACCACATCGCGCACGATCTTGGCGTTCGGATCGCGCACGTCCAGCAGATCGCGCACATGCACGAAGCCGATCACGTCGTCGAAATCCTTGCCGGTCACCGGGTAACGGGAGTACGGCTGGTCGCGTACGAACGCGGCGGCCTCGGCCAAGGGCTGGTCGCCCTCGATGAAGACCACGTCGGCACGTGGGCGCATCACCTCGGCGACGATGGTTTCGGACGCGTCGAACACATCGTCCAGAATCGTGCGTTCGTCCTTGGAGAGGTTGGTGTTGGAGCTGACCAGCACGCGCAGCTCGTCGTCGGACACCTCGGACTCGGTCTGCTGCGGGTCGAAGCCGAGCAGGCGGACGATGCCGTTCGTGTTCTTGCCGATGAGCCAGATGATCGGGCGGCAGACGGCGGCGAAGGCGTCGATGGCGGGCACCACGGCGCGCGCGATCTGCTCGGTGCGCTGCATGGCGATGCGCTTGGGCACCATCTCGGAGATCACGATGGAACAGTAGGAGATGATGAGGGTCAGGATGATGTTCACCAGGCCGCCGGCGATGCCGGGGTGCACGCCCCAGCTTTCGACCGCCGGAATCAGGTAGGGGGCGATGGAGGAGGCGCCGAACGAGGCGGACAGGAAGCCGGAGAGCGTCACGCCGATCTGCACGGTGGACAGGAAGGTGTTCGGGTCACGTGCGATTTTGGCGACTTTGGCGCCGCGAGCGTCCTCCTGCTCCATTTGCTCGATCTGCGAGCCGCGCAGAGAGACCAATGCCAACTCGGTGCCGGAGAACACGGAACCGATAACGAGAAATACAAAAATCAGGAGGATGTTCAAACCAAGTGACATGGCTTCAACTCTAGGGGAGTGGCACGTCAAATTGGGGTGTGCTGGCTGGGCAGTAAGAAACTCGGCAAAGGGAAGGGCACTCTTATCATTACCGCGGACGACGTGTCGACCGGTGTTTCCGATGCGTTGCTCGCCTTCGACGATGCCGTATGCGTTCCAGCGCTGGACGGCATTACTAGTGCAGAGAGGCTGTTTCTCGCGGCTATGGCCAAGGATTCGCCAAATCCCACGCAGGTGGCGATATTGCGGATCGCACGCTCAGAAGCTCAGCACTTCCACTTTGCCGGAATCGAGCTGATAGCGGGCGCCGACGATCATGAGCTTGTCAGCGGCGAGGGCCTGCTGGATGACAGGAGACTGCTCCACCAAAGTTTCAATAATGTGGGCCACATGCACGCGCTCGATATCTTCATGCGCGTCGAGCTCGGCTTCGCGCGCCTGCCAGACGGACATACCGGTCTGGCGCAGAATAATCGATTCGGCGGCGGCGATGTGCTCGTCGAGGTCGTCCATCGCATCCGCGGCCTCCAGTGAGCCGTCGGCTTCGGAAGTGATGGTGTGCATCAGGTCGTCCAGCTCCTGCTCGGCGGCCTCGATTGCGCCGCAGTGCTCGTGACCGAGCACACAGATCAGGCTGACGTGCAGTTTCTTGACCGCGTACTCCAGCGAGGCGATAACCGCGCTATCGATGAGTTGCCCGGCGGTGCGCACGGTGAACAGGTCGCCCAGGCCCTGATCAAAAATGATTTCCGGAGGTACGCGCGAGTCCGAGCAGGAGAGCACCGCGGCATCCGGGTTCTGGCCATCAAGCAGCGTCTGGCGGGTCTCCTTGTCCTGCCATGGGTGGTCGGGCTTGCCCTCGGCAAAGCGCCGGTTGCCTTGCAGCATGCGGCTCCACGTTGCGTTCGCGGTCGATTCCTGTTCAAAGTCTGACTGAGCCATGAAACCTCCATTATCAGCGGACTGCTGATTGCCATATTAGCGAGTATTCGCGCATAGTCGTGATTGGGGCAACGGCCATTTGGGCACAAGGGTTGCGGGTGGTGTGATAAGGCTCATACGTTACACCCGCGCGAGCCGTGGCTCACCACATTACGATAGGTGGTGGTAAACGCTTGAAGATTAACAATTCCCGAAAGGACCGATGATGACTCTTCTGCAGCATGAACTGACCGATTTCAAGGTGAACGCATTCCAGAACAACGAGTTCCACGAAGTGACCAAGGACGATGTGCTCGGCCACTGGTCCCTGTTCTTCTTCTACCCGGCCGACTTCACCTTCGTGTGCCCCACCGAACTTGAAGACCTGGCCGAGAACTACGCCAAGTTCAAGGAAATCGGTTGCGAGATCTACTCCGTCTCCTGCGACACCCACTTCGTGCACAAGGCCTGGCACGACGCCAACGAGAAGATCGCCAAGATCGAGTACCCGATGCTTGCCGACCCGACCGCCCTGCTGGCCAAGGACCTCGACACCTACAACGAGGCCGATGGCATGGCCGAGCGTGGCGACTTCATCGTGAGCCCCGAGGGCAAGGTCGTGGCCTACGAGGTCATCTCCTCCAACGTGGGCCGCAACGCCGAGGAGCTGCTGCGCCGCGTGCAGGCCTCCCAGTTCGTCCACGAGCACGGCGACCAGGTCTGCCCCGCCAACTGGACCCCTGGCGAGGAAACCATCGAGCCCAGCCTCGACCTCGTCGGCCAGCTGTGATCGACACTGAATAGGCGGTAACCTTGGCTCCCCTCTCTGAGGGGAGCTGTCGCTGAAAGCGACTGGGGGGAGTGCTCGCGAGAGCTAGCCTGATCCGATATGCTCCCCTCAGTCTCACTACGACAGCTCCCCTCAGAGAGGGGAGCCAGTGTATGTAAGGGAGTTTTCATGACTCAGACCAACAATCTCTATGACGTCGTCGTCATTGGTGGCGGGCCTGCTGGCCTGACGGCCGGCCTGTACCTGGCCCGCGCTCGCTACCGCGTGCTGATTCTCGAAAAGGACGATTTCGGCGGCCAGATCACCATCACCAACGAAGTCGTCAACTATCCGGGCGTGGGCCGCACCACGGGCCGCGCACTCACCCAGACCATGCGCCAGCAGGCTCAGGACTTCGGTGCCGAATTCCTCTCCGCCGAAGCCACCGGTCTCGACGTGGATGGTGACATCAAAACCGTGCACACCTCACGCGGCGACCTCAAGACCTTCGGCATCCTCATCGCCACCGGCGCCAGCCCGCGCAAGCTGGGCTTCGAGGGCGAGGCCGAGTACGCCGGCCGCGGCGTGGCCTACTGCGCCACCTGCGACGGCGAGTTCTTCACCGGCAAGGAAGTACTGGTGGTCGGCGGCGGATTCGCCGCAGCCGAGGAATCCGTGTTCCTGACCAAATACGCCTCCAAAGTCACCGTGCTCGTGCGCGAACCGGACTTCACCTGCGATGCCGCAGTGGCCGCCGAAGCCAAGAACAACCCGAAGATCGACGTGCGTTATCAGGTCGAGCTGAAGGGCGTCACCGCCGGCCAAGGAGGCCTGCGAGAAGCCTCAATCCTGAACCTTGCCACCGGCCAGACCGAAACGTGGAAGCCCGCCGACGCCGGCACCTTCGGCGTCTTCGTGTTCGCCGGCTATGTGCCCGCCACCGATTTGGTGCGCGGCGTGGTGGAGCTCGACGACCACGGTTACGTGGTCACGCACGACTACCTCAGAACCTCGGTGCCGGGCGTGTACGCGGCCGGCGATCTGCGCGTCAAGAACCTGCGCCAAGTGGTCACCGCCACCTCCGACGGTGCGATTGCCGCCGTGGAACTGGAGCGATACGCCAAGCAGATGAGCGAGAAAACCGGCTTGGTGCCGCCGCGTCCCACTGCTTCCGCTTATGAGGAGTCCGAGGCCAAGGCCGCCTCCGCCGCCTCGGCCGCTGACACGACGCCCGCCCCGGCTCCCGCCAAACGCAGCGCCGATGCCGCAGCCGCAGCCAGCGCCGCCAAGAAGCCCGGCGAACTGTTCTCCGCCGCCGTCAAGCAGCAGCTTGGCGTGGTCTTCGGACGCATGACCCGCCCGGTCACGCTCGCTCTCGAACTGGACGGCACTCCGCTTTCGGCGGAATTGCAGGGTTTCATCGGCGAGATGGTTGCGCTGTCCGGCGGCAAGCTGAACTCGGTTGTCGTTGATGCCGCAGGGCTGATCACGGCGGTGGATGGTGCTTCTGTGCCTACTTCTTTGGTGGTCGGCGAACCGCTGTCCGTCACCTTGCCGGACGGCACCGAACTGCCCACTTATGGTTCGTTGGACGATTCCGGCCGCGCCACATTCGACGTCGCCGGCGTCCTGCCGCTCGCCCGCCCGACCGTGCGCATCTGCGTGCCGGCTGAGGGCGACGGCAAGGCCGGCAAGGACGGCAATGGTTCACTGGTCTTCACCGGTCTGGCCTTCCACGGCGTACCTTCCGGCCACGAGTTCAACTCGTTCGTGCTTGGCCTGTACAACGCGGCCGGTCCCGGCCAGCCGCTGGGCGATGACCTGGTCGAACGCGCGAAGTCCATCACGGACCCGCTGAACATCATGATCCTCGTCTCGCTCACCTGCACGATGTGCCCGGAAACCGTGCTTGCTTCCCAGCGCATTGCCTCCCTGAGCCCGGCCGTGCGCGCCGAAGCCTACGACGTCTCGCACTTCCCCGAACTTAAGGACCAGTACGGCGCGATGAGCGTGCCCTGCATCGTCATCACCCACGCCGACGGCACCCAGCAAGTCGAATTCGGCAAAAAGAGCATCCCCCAAATGCTCGAACTGGTCGGCGCGTAAGCCGCACGACCTCAGGTACTCAACAGCAACAACAACGATTCTGCCAAAATCGTGACGTACATCGATTGATGCGATCGATGCGCCCGACTCCGGCAGAATCGTTGTTTTGCGGCAGCTCAGCCTCGGTCTTCGACGGCCTTCGTGACGTTTCTGTCGCCGAGGTACTTGACCAAGCTGATGCTGATCAGGGCCACGACGAACAGGCCGGTGAGCACCGGAATCAGCGCGGCGTAGCGGTGGGCCTGATCAGGCGCGTGGGCAACTACGAACGAGGCCAACTGGTTGCCGGACAGACCGGCGAACGCCCAGGCGCTCAGCGTCAGACCGTGCGTGGTGGAGACGGTTTTGGTGCCGAAGTGCTGATCAAGCGGCACGGGCAGCGTCGAGAAACCGCCACCATAGCCCGCGTTGACGAGGAACAGCATGGCCAGCACGGCCCACAGCAGAGCGTTGCCGATGCTGTTGGTGAAGATCTGCAGCAAGCACACGGCAATCGACATGATGAAGATTACCTGATAGACGGTCTCGCGGCGCTTCAGGTGGTCGGAGAGTGTGGAGAAGCCCACGCGGCCAGCCGTGTTGAAAACGGAGTCCACGGCGAGCACCAGTCCGATGATGCCGGAGATGGCGGCGGCAAACTTGGCGGGGCTCAGGTTGGCATACTGCGGGAAGGCCCTGAGCACATCGTGCAGGATGTCCTTCTCTTGGCTGATGAGGGCCAGGCCGCAGGTGATGTTGATATAGAAGGCTATCCAGATGCCCCAGAACACGGGCTTCTTGAGGATTGTCTTGCGGCTGACGTGTGAGGTCGCGGGATCATACACCCAGCCGGCCGGACGCTTGATGAGCAGGAAGCCGACGAACATCATCACCGCGTAGACCGCGGCGAGGATGAAGAACATGCTGACCAGGCCAACCGTGCCGATGAGATATTCCATCAGTGGGCTGGCAATGGCCTTGGCCAGGCCGAAGCCGGCGACGGCGATGCCGGTGGCGAGGCCCTTGTTGTCGGCGAACCAAAGCATCAGGTTCTTGACCGGAGTCAGATAACCGACGCCCAGGCCGATGCCCATGATCGCGCCATAACAGATGAACACGCCCGGCAGGAAGTTCAGGGCGATGCTCACGCCCGTGCCGGCGAAGCCGACCACGAAGCAGACCATGGAGACGAGTGCGGATTTCTTGATGTTTTTCTCCACCATTGGCCCGGCAAACGCGGCGGACATGCCGAGGAAGAAGATGGCGAGTGAGAAGCCCCATTCCACGGAGGCGGGGCTGGCGTGGAGACGGTCAGCGATAAGCTGCTTGAACACGCTCCAGCAATAGACGGTACCGATTGGGATATGAATCAGCAGTGCAGGGATAATCGCGCTGGTCCAACGATTCTCGGTAAACCTTGCCATATATGGGCGGATCCTTTCGTAACTGGTGTACGATGGCCTGCCGGCCCGAACGAGAGTCGTATCGCCCATATCCACGCACATCACGACGGCATGCCCCCGTGAACCATCCGGGCTGCACGAATCGAATCAAATCGAATCGTGCGAACTGCGAACAATTCGCTAAACATCCTTGGTGTGCATTTCATCGGCGCTGCTGGCTCTTGTCGACGCCGACAAACAGAACTATAACGCTGTTATGGGGTTGCTGTGGCTGATTTCTGTGGTCGGAAGCTATGAGCTTTCTCACATCGAAAACAGTTATATGACGGTATCGGCGTGATTGATACGTGACGTCTGCCCGTGGACGCGGCATATCCCTCTCGGAAAACAATGACTCCGTCATGTCCATTTCTTGGTTTGACATGTTTTCGTTTGCAGCGTCGGTGCTCACCACGGTGACCGCGGCGTTCGAGTCGCCGGGCAGGGCCTCGACCGAGGGTCTCATCCTCGGCTGAGATGTGGGCGGTACTATGGATTCTTATCGATAAGGTTCGTGATATGCGGAGATGGTAACGATGGTGACCTTAAAGGATGTCGGCGAACTGGCCGGAGTGACCGCCACCACCGCCTCCGCGGCCCTGCGAGGCAAGGATTACGTCAAGCCCGAAACCACGCAGCGCGTGCGTGACGCCGCCCGCAAACTCGGCTACAAAATCAACCTGTCTGGCCGGTCCCTGCGTTCTGGGCGGTCCGATACCATCACCTTCCTTACCTCGGGCCTCGAGGGCGACTATTTCTCCCATCTGGCCATGTGTGTGGCTGAGGAAGTGCACAAGCGCGACTCGCACATGCTCATCGAACTGTCCCGGTATCTTACCGACGACAACGATCTGTCGTACACGTTTTCGGACGGCATCATCGCCATCAATGCGCCACGTGCGGTCGATATCCTGAAGCGGCACCCGGCCGTCATGCTGGAAAACTACGACACCAGCCTGCCCATCGACACCGTGAACGCGCCGAGCGACGCCGGCTCACGGGCGGCAATCGAACACCTTATCGCGCGTGGCTGTGCGCGCATCGGCATCGTCGGCGACAATCACGATCCCAACAATCCCAACATCATTCCCGGCTCGCGTGATATTCGTATGCGGGCCGCCAAGGAGACGATTCTCGCGGCCGGACTGCCGTTTGACGAGCGCCGTGATTTCATCAAATCCTCGTGGTCGATTGACGGCGGTATCGAGGCCGGGCGCGGCTTGGCCAAGAAAGGCAAGTGCAAGTACGACGGTCTGTACTGCCTGAACGACGGTATTGCGCTCGGTATTCTGCGTGGTCTGGCGGACGATGGCGTAAGTGTGCCGGGCGATGTGCGCGTTATCGGCTTCGACGGCCTGAGCCAGAGCATGTACAGCGTGCCGACTTTGACCACCGTGGCCACCGATTTCAAGGGCATGGCGGATACCGCGCTGACCTTGCTTATGCGGCGTATCGAGAACCTGGACGACGAGTTCTTCCCGCAGACCGTGAATGTGGGCTATAAGCTCATCGAGCGCGAATCCACTGCGGCGTAGAGTCTTTGGCCGTGTTGAGCTTCAATTGGGTGATTGGACTGGCACCAGCGGCTGATATCAGATATGCCGAAAGCAGCGATGATCGGATTTAAGTTGCTGGAGATGACAGGATGGATTGCTCTTTACCCCTTTCACCATCTTGCAATAATTCTTACATGTAAGAACTCTCTGTTAACATGTAAGAATTATTGCAAGATGGTGAAAGGGGATGCTCATGTTGCCGGCCAAAGAAAGTTTGACGGTTGAGTTCAAGAGCGAGCAGAAGCGTCCTCAATCGCATGATGAAATTGTTGACACCGTAGTGGCTCTAGCCAATACCGAAGGCGGCACACTGTATCTCGGTATTGAAGACGATGGCACTGTGACCGGCGTATGTGACGAGCATCGCAATATCAATGGACTTGCGGTACTAATTTTCAATAAGACTGTTCCGCAGCTTCCCGCTCGCGTGGCGCTCTTGTATGAGAACGAGGTGCCGATAGTCAGTATTGAGGTGGATAACAGTCAGCAAATCGTGTCTACCAGTCAGGGGAAGACATTGCAGCGCCGGCTGAAAGCAGACGGCTCGCCTGAGGTCGTTCCGCTGTTTGTTTCCCAATTCATTAGCCGTTTATCTCAGCAACGGTTCTACGATTTCAGCGCGCAACCTGCACCAGAGGCTCGGTTGGACGATTTGAATCCAGACTCACGGAACAAGTTGAGAAGCCGTATTCGCAGTGCCAATGCGCAAAACTCGTTGTTGTCTTTTACTGATGAGGATTTCGATCGGGCACTTGAGCTGGTTGTTGATGGCCCGTATGGATTGCAGCCATCTGTTGCTGGTCTGCTCACCATTGGTTCGGTTGATGCTATTCATCGATCGGTTCCAGCCGCATCGGCTGTTTTTCAAGTGATGAAAGGCATGTCTCCAAAGGTCAATATGGATCCGTTCGTGTTGCCTTTGGTGGATATGTTTGATCGTGTAGGCGAGCTGATGGAGCCATGGAATCCCAGCCACGAAGTCATGAGCGGCTTGATTCGTGTCGATCTGCCAGACTTCGATCGAGGGGCATTCCGTGAGGCAATGATTAACGCTTTCTGCCATCGCGATTATGCACGAATGGGTTCGGTGAGGTTCCTGGTTGATGATGATGGGTTGACCATAGCCAACCCCGGAGGATTCATAGAGGGTGTCTCCGAAGATAACCTGCTTACTGCACAACCGCGTTCCCGTAATCCGCAGCTTGCCCTGATTCTGAAAGCTGCCGGATATGTTGAACGCACCGGACGAGGCGTGGATACCATCTATGCCGGGTCGATTGCGGCGGGTGGTTCTTTCCCGGATTATTCACAGTCCAGTGCTGAGGAAGTTATCTTGTTCTTGCGCCGCGTGGTACCTGACGAGGCATTCGTGACCATGATTGGCGACGAGGAACGTCGACGTGGGGCTCCATTGCCGGTCTGGTCACTGATTGTGCTCTCGCTGCTGCGTGAGCATCGTAGGCTTACCGTGGTCCAATTGTGCGATTTCTCCCATTTGGAGCATCGACGCATCGTGTCCGCTGTTGAGAATCTGGTGGAAGCTGGTTTGGTAGAGGGGGTCGGTAGCGGGAGCTCTCGTTCGTATATGCTGAGTGCCCGAGTGTACAAACGTTCAGAGGGGCTGGCGTCTTACGTGCGCCAGCGTGACATCGATGCCACCCGGCGCAGTGGCCTTGTTCTGGAGTTCGCCGAAAAAAATGATGGTGTCGTCACTACGGCGGATGTCATGGATTTGTTTGGCCTGAGCTATATCAGTGCATACCGGTTGTTGAAGAAGCTAGAGGATGCGGGCAAGTTGCGCCGCGAGGGGAATGGGCCGTCATCCCGATACGTGTTGGAATGATTGGTACGCGTGAAAGTAAGTTCTTTCATCACCTTTCAATAATTCTTACATGCAAGAACTCTCTGTTTACATGTAAGAATTATTGCAAGATGGTGAAAGATGTACACGAAACGGGGAAGCTCTGCTCGATGTGAGCGGCTTCCCCATATGCGCTGGTGTGTAGATCAGCCTGTGTTCTGCAGGCCGGCAGCAACGCCGGAGACGGTGCACAGGATGAGGTAGATGAATCCTGCCTGCTGGCTCTGCGTGTTTTGCTTCAATTTTTCTTAAGCAGAGTGAGACCCATCGTATCGTTCGATTCTACGACGAACGTTTTGCATCAAGCGCAGATAATGTGGTGAGTGCATATTCAACAATGGCGGACGGTCTTGATGCACTTGGTTTGACAAATATTGGAATGAGCGAAAGCATCCTAAAAAAGGCTGCCGGTACAGACAAGCTTCCTGATAAGCAGGAAGCTGAAGTGAGTGCTCGGGCGTTCGCTGCATTCATTGATCAGCCAAGACGGTAGCTCGCATAATGCATTATGTGTGGGCAGATGTGTCGTCTGCCCACACATTCGCTGTTGTGCTTTCGATTTGGAATTCCTCTGCCAGATACGGGGAAACTTCTAAAAGGCCGCTATGCCGAGGAAGAGTCCTGTAATACCGGTGGCCATCAATACGATGATGGTGATGATTCCGGCGAAGATGCGTACAGGAAGGGTTTCTTTTCCATGGTTTGATGGGCTGTCCGCAACTAATCTCATTACTCCAGCTGTAACCCAGCAAACTGCGCCCAGGACTAGTGCCAGGAATTCTCGACACCATTCCGTTTCAAGTGCGGGAATGCCGACGATTGATGACGGGTCGCTTGCCAGTCTTGGCGGAATAGCGCATAGGATACGCTCCAATATCAGGTAAGGGGTATCAAAATGGATCAGAGTCAAAGCGAATGGGAGCTGTAGCGCCAGTCCTATCCACCACAGCGTGCGTCGGATGGTCGCGAGTCTGTCGCCCGGCCTAGTGTCCGGCTTGCCGCCTTCGCCCTCCGTCCCGGCACCGTCCGCGGGCGTGTGGTCCCCCTCGTGCGCGTCCGTCGTTCCGTCCGTGTCCTTCTCCTCATTCATATGTCCCCTTTCGATCATCCGAGTCTGTCACTCGGCCAGCGCGCCCGTTCTATGCGCGCCGTCGCCGGCCAGTCTAGGGCCGTGCGACGCGAACGGGGAGGCCCGCGTCGCTTATCGGCACGGAACTTCCCTGCTCGTCAAGCGGTCGGTCAGCCGCGGATCAGCCCGTGTTCTGCAGACCGACGGCGACACCCGAGCAGGAGTGTCACAAAGCCCCTGCCGCTCTGGGTACCCAGGTGGCGGTTTATGAGGACAGCATCGGTCAACTCATCCTGCAGTGGCTCCGCAAACCTACGTACTGGTCGGAAGGTAGTTCCGGCACGCAGGCACTATGGCACGCGTACACCCCGGAGCCGGTTACTCCCAGCGAATTGGCCTTGTCGCGTCAGGCATGCGGTGTCGCATGTGATGCACAGCCTGTCATCAAAGGCACGCTGCCCAATCGGGACATCGCCCATATGGCCGCCACATCCTTGGGATACTTGACATGGGGCGTTACGAACGATCCAATGGACTATGGTCTCGGTGATCTGGGCGGATGGGCCCTGGATTTGTTGCAGATTTGGGGAAGCTACCTGGCGAATGCCCCGAAAGAGGACCTGGCGTCATGGCTGCACACTCATCTCGGCGAGCAAGACGCCCGTATGGGATTCAGTTACAGCGATGTTCTCGCGGACTGTGATGCATGGTTGCTGGCGCGGTCCATGCAGAGCGATTCCTCCGAAAGGTCTTTGTCCACCGCTATGCGGGACATGTTCGCGCAAAGCGAGACGAATCGAATTAAACGGTTCTATCAGTCCCGGTTCAAGGGAAGTGCGGACAACCTGGTCATCGCATTTCGAAAGCTCGTTGATGGAATCGATCTTGGAATATTCGATAACGTATCCGGAAGTAAAAAAGCACTGCTCATTGCGTCACATGCAGACCGACTCCCGAGTCAAGCGGAGGCTGGTATATTGGCATTATCCTATGCTGAATCTCTTGAAAATCCGAACCGTTAATCAATCATGATTGTGATCGCATTGCGTGGAATGATTCAGCCATTCCACGCAATGCGCCTCTGATAAAACGTCATAGAGTCATTAGAGCGGAAAGTAGTGTTATCACAAGAACGGGAAAGACCATAACCAGCACGAGAAACGATATGATTCCCACAAGGACATGCGAGGCGGAAGAGGAATGATCACGAAGTTCCGGATATACAGATCGCATATATGAACGCACGCCAAAGATGACAAGCGCCGCAATCCAGCAGACTACCCCCATAATCAATACTAAGGTAAGTCTACGTACATACTCAGTTGCCGTAGTTAAATTCATGCACGAAGAGGAAGAGAACGTTAGAACTCTGCAGATTATAGTATCATCATCGCCATTGGTGCCCCATTCCGCCCACAAAATAAGTGCTGGTGAAAGCAGCAGTAATCCCAGCCACCATAGCACACGTCTGGCCTTGCCCAAAGCCACATAGCATCTACTCGCCTTAGGGAATTTGGTAGCTGCTGCTTTCGGTGCCAAAGCACATTTCTCGCCGGAAAAACTTTCTGACATATCTTCTGTGCCGTGTTTCTTCCCAATGCCATCGATCATAACCGGATTCGCTTTGCAAATGTGGCGTTCGTTCCCGGCGTCGCCCCCCGCCTTGATGCCGTCCGTTGGCCCGGTGCTCCCGCGCTCATTCGATGGCTTGTCCATGTCCCCTCCGATCATCCGAGTCTGTCACTCGGCCAGCGCGCCCGTTCTATGCGCGCCGTCGCCGGCCAGTCTAGGGCCGTGCGACGCGAACGGGGAGGCCCGCGCCGCTTATCGGCACGGAACCTCCCCGCTCGCTTTTGTCGGTCGGTCAGGCGCGGATCAGCCTGTGTTCTGCAGGCCGGCAGCAACACCTGAAACGGTGCAGAGGATCAGATAGATGAATCCTGCCTGCTGGCTTTGCGAGAGCTCTTCCTTGTCCACCTTCTTGCGCAGCGACCTGAGGGCGAGCACCTGGGTGACGGACAGCGCGTCCACGTACGGGGAGCGGATGCGGATGGCCTGGCCGAGCACGTGACGGTGCTGCAGCGGCCACTTGTCGCCCACGATGCGCTCAAGTTAGTCCGGTCAATGGCTTTGGAAAATCATGGGGAGTGCGGCTGCACGGGTTCGCTCCTCGACAAGGTGACTTGATTTGGGACCGCCGTTAACTTTCGTCAGACACATCGTAAATCCCGTCCAAGTATCCGTATCGTCCGTTGTGCTTGTCTTTTGAAAATCGCCGGATGGCGTCAATCTATGACCGATGCTTCCGGCGAGCAGGTGGACTTGGCCCATATGTGCGTCACGACGCTTGGTTATCTCAACGGCCTGCTCATTCCAGACGCATGGACCGGGTGGGCGGGCGATCTTGCATCCGCTATGGGGAACGTGAAGACCGTCATGGAATGGAATCCCGGTGCTGACCTTGCCGCCGTCTGTGAGGCATTGGTTGGACAAGGGGATGACTATCGTTCCCATCCCGGCATCAGGAACCTTGTTCTTGGAAAATACTAACGTTCATCATCAGAGGCTGGTGCTTCGTTTGATCAGGCTGCGGAGCGCCAGCCCAATCCCATAGATGATGGTGGGCCATCCCTGCAATCCATAAAAGGTAATCGCCGGTGTTGGCTGATCGATAAAAAGCCAAATATTCCGCAAACCTTCGAGTGCTGCGTCTTTCCGCCAACACCACAACTCGTTCAGAAATACACCCAATATGGTCAAACAGTAAGACAGGACTATGATGCAGATAATTTTCTTCCAAGACAGCCTGTCATGAAGGAAAGTCGTAACCAAAAGGGCCGTCATTGGGGTTATAAGCAGGCCGGGGAAGAAATAGAGAATATAGGCTAGGCTTAATCTGCTGAGAAGGTAAGTCTGACCGAACCAGTTGTATAGGACCATGATGGCTGTCAGTGTCGCGGCGTGGGTAAACACGGACAGCCCCGGGTTACGTCGGATGATCGCGAGTTTGTCGCCCGGCCTAGTGTCTGGCTTGCCGCCCTCGCCCTCCATCCCGGCACCGTCCGTGGGCGTGTGGTTCCCCTCGTGCGCGTCCATCGTCCCGTCCGTGTCCTTCTCCAAGCGGCACATGCCAGCCGTCTTCCGAATCAAATGGAAACTGATACCCTTGCACTGATCTATGCGGCATTCCTTGAAAACATGGGACGTTAACCTGAACAACTCACAGGCCTGCTCGACCTATTTCACCCCAGGATTTGGGCAGGCCTGTTCGTTTATATATGCATTGTAAGTATGCCTAAAAAAAGAAGAGGCAAAGATACGCAGAGCATGAAAAATGACACAATTCCGATTACGACATGTGAAGCCATCGACGTATCCAAGTCAGGCACATTGGGATATAAGCTTCGAATGACGGATTTCACGCAAGAAACAACCGGTATCATCACCCAACAGAGAAAACCTAAGCCCAGCACTGCTGTAAGTCTGGAGCCATACGTATTCAAATCACTGCAGGGTGGAGGAGAAAGTGTCAACACGCTGCAAACGAGGCTGTAATTATCGCGTTCAGCCCATGTCATTACTGCTGGTGAAAGCAACAGTAATCCCAGCCACCACAGCACACGTCTGGCCTTGCCCAAAGCCACATAGCATCTACTCGCCTTAGGGAATTTGGTAGCTGCTTTCGGTGCCAAAGCACATCTCTCGCCGGAAAAATCTTCTGACGTATCTTCTGTGCCGTGTTTCTTCCCAATGCCATCGGTTGTAGCCGGATTCGCTTTGCAAGTGTGGCGTTCGTTCCCGGCGTCGCCCCCCGCCTTGATGCCGTCCGTGGACCCGGTGTTCCCGCGCCCGTCCGCTGGCTTGCCCATGTCCCCTCCGATCTGTCGAGGTGCCCGTTCCGCGCGTCCGTTCTCTGCGCGCCCGCCCGGCGTGCGCCGTCGCCGGCCAGTCTAGGGCCGGATGACGCGAGCGGGGAGGCCCGCGCCGTCAATCGGCACGGAACCTCCCCGCTCGCTTTTCCCGATCGGTCGGCCGGAAATCAGCCCGTGTTCTGCAGGCCGGCAGCAACACCTGAAACGGTGCAGAGGATCAGATAGATGAATCCTGCCTGCTGGCTTTGCGAGAGCTCTTCCTTGTCCACCTTCTTGCGCAGCGACCTGAGGGCGAGCACCTGGGTGACGGACAGCGCGTCCACGTACGGGGAGCGGATGCGGATGGCCTGGCCGAGCACGTGACGGTGCTGCAGCGGCCACTTGTCGCCCACGATGGCCAGAACCCACTTGCGGGTGAGCTCCATCTCGTTGAGCACCTTCTCATTGAGGTCCTCGCGGTCGCCGAGGGCGAGGTACATCCTGGCGATGCGCTCGTCCGTCTTGGCGATGGACATCTCGATGTTGTCGATGAAGGTGGAGAACAGCGGCCATTCCTCGTAGGCCTTGCGCAGGGTCTCCAGATCGCCGAACTTCTCGCATGCGGTGCCGAGACCGTACCAGGCGGCCAGGTTGATGCGGGCCTGAGCCCAGGAGAAGATCCACGGAATCGTGCGCAGGTCGTCGAGCGACTTGGCGCCGAGGCCACGCTTGGCCGGGCGGGAGCCGATCGGCAGCAGGCCGATTTCGGTCAGCGGCGTGACGATCGAGAACCACGGGGCAAAGCCGTCGGTGTTCAGCAGGTCGAGGAAGCGGTTGTGCGCGGCCTCGTCGAGCTGAGCGGCCATGTCGGCGTACTTCTCGGTCATCTCGGTGTTGCGCTTCTCCACGCTCGGCGCGGACTGCAGCAAGGTCGCCGCAGCCACGGACTCGACGTGGCGGATGGCCAGCACCGGGTTGCCGTAGCGGGCGAAGATGACCTCGCCCTGCTCGGTGAGCTTGAAGCGGCACTTGACGGAACCGACCGGCTGGGCGAGCACCGCGCGGTTGGCGGGGCCGCCGCCACGACCGACGGCGCCGCCGCGGCCATGGAACAGGGTCAGATCGATGTCGTGCGACTCAGCCCACTTGGCAATGCGCTCCTGAGCGGAGTGCAGGGCCAGCGTGGCGGAGGTCGGGCCGGCGTCCTTCGAGGAGTCGGAGTAGCCGAGCATGACCTCGAGCTTGTTGCCGGTGGCCTTCAGACGAGCCTGAACCTCGGGGATCTTGATCATTTCCTCGAGCACGTCCACCGAGTTCTGCAGATCCTCAAGCTGCTCGAACAGCGGGATCACGTCGATGGTGGGCACGTCCTCCGGGTGGGAGAAGGCCAAGCGGTTGAGCTCGTAGACATCCTTGATGTTCTGGGCGCTCTTGGTGAAGGAGATGATGTAGCGGCGGGCGGCCTTGAGGCCGTTGCGCTTCTGGATGGCACCGAGGGCGCGGAAGGTGTCGAGCACCTCGTGCGTCATCGGCTGCAGTTCGCCGCGCTCGCCGTGCAGGCCGTGCTCGCGGATATCCGCAAGGGCGCGGGCGTGCACCACGGAGTGCTGACGGAACTCCATCTCCACCATGTGGAAGCCGAAGGTCTCGGTCTGCCAGATCAGATCCTGCAGCGGGCCGTAAGCGGAACGCTTGGCGCCGGCGGCGGCCAGCGAACGCTGGACCACCTTGAGGTCGGCGAGGAAGTCGTCGCAGGAGTGGTACATGAGGTCGGCATCGCGCTCGATGGTGTAGTGCAGACGATCGGCCATCACCAGCATGACCGCGCGGTGCATCTCCTTGGTGGAGATCAGGGCGGCCTTGTCGGTCAGACGCTCGCTCATTTCCTTCTGGTGGCTCCAGAGGCTCTTGAGCTCGGCGCTCGGCGGCGTGGTCTCGGCTTCCATCGTGAGGTTGCGGCCCACGGTGCGGGTGGCTTCCTCAAGGGCGGCGATTACGTGATCGGAGAACTTGCGGGCCACGGCGCGGCTCACCTTGGCGGTGACGTTCGGGTTACCGTCGCGGTCGGAGCCGATCCAGCTGCCCGGGTGGAAGAACGCGGGGCAAGCGGGCTCGACGAGACCGGCCTTATCGCCCAGGACCCAGTCGTCGAAGCGACGGTAGACCTTGGGGATGGTGTTGAACAGCGTGTTGTCGAAGATGTCGAGAATCGTGTCCGCTTCCTCAACCGGGGTCGGCTTCTTCAGCGCGATCGGAGAGGTGCGGAACAGGGCGTCGATCTCGTTGTAGAGACGGCGCAGGCATTCCTTCTTATCCGAGCCGCCGAGGCGCTTGTACTCCTCAAGCAATTCGGAAACGCGGCGGATCTTGCCTTCCACGGCCTTACGACGGGCCTCAGTGGGGTGCGCCGTGAAGACGGGGTGGAATTCGAGCTGGTTGAGCAGTTCCTTGGCCTTGGCCGGGCCAGTCTCATTGATGAGCTGGTGGTAGGCGACGGTGAGCTCGTTGATCGGATCGACCGCCTGGTCAACGGGCACGTTGTTCTCGCGCTCGTGGAGCACGGAAACGCGGTAGTTCTCCTCGGACAGGTTTGCCAGATGGAAATACGTGGCGAATGCGCGGGCCAGCAGCTGGGCGTCGTGCAACGTCATGTTGTCGATGACGTTCACGGCCTCCTTCAGGCCATCCTGGTCGGGGTTCGGATCCTTCAGCTCGGCGAAATGCTCGGCGCTGGCCTCCACCGCGTAATGACGCACGGTGTCGAACGTAGACAGCAGTTCGGGGTTGTATTCGCCCAGTACGTTACGCAGGATCTCAAGACACAGATCCATGTCGTACTTCAGGCTTTCGGGAAGATCATGCTCCTCCGGGCCCTTTCGGCCGGTCCCGGTAGTGACGATGGCGGCGTCAGCGGGAGTGATCTGTTCTTCAGGTGTTGCCATATAACCTCCTTTGCCGAATAACAGGTTGCTCGGTCTACCGGTCGTCTGCGGCTCCTCCGCAGTTGTTGAGGCCAGTCGTTGCGAGCCCACAGCCCATATTCAACGTGGTTGTTGTGTGGGCAATAGTGTATCCCCGCGAAATCGCTATTTGCGTTACGGAGTCCATATAGTGCGCCAAGTTGTCCACCTATAGAGACCGAATATCGGACAGCATATGAGACACTGTCCGATTCGCGGAAGATTTGAGCGCCTTACGATTGCCGGCGGGGGAGGCAGGGAGTAGTAATGAGGGATGTGAGCGAACAGAAGAAAAAAAGTGCGCCCGAAGCGAAAGGCGCAACGGCTGTACGTAAATTCCACACCCACTCCATTCCGCTGGACATGGAAGATATTGCACGCGATTGGGAAAAACCGGTGGTGGACGCCGGTATCGCCGCCAAAGCCAGCGTGATTGTACGAGTCGGCATGTTGGACCTGGGAGCCGGCACCGGCTCCTTCCGCGTGCGTGAAATGATGCACCGCATCGCCTACCCGCTGGGCGTGCACGTACGCGCCGACGTGAACCTGACGGATATCGAGGCCACCTGCACGGATGGTCGTAACCGCATCACCGAAGTCGTGGATTTGCCGAGTACCGGCGTGAACACCGAACGTATCTGGCTGCTGGAACATTTCGCCGACTGGTTCTCCGTGAATCTCGGCAAGGGGTCGATGTATCACGTCGATTCGCAACTGTCCGATGGCGTGGTCAAGCATTTGGACGAACGTGACGCTTCGCAGTATTCGGCCGATCTGGCCAAGCGCCTGCGCGAACGTGCCAAGGTCGAGGCTGAGGCGGCCAACGGCAGCGTGGACGAGGCGCTGGATCTTGCGTCGAAAACCAAGGTACTCGTGACCTCCGTGGCCAAGTCCTTGGACGATGACAATGAAGAAGCCCACCGACTTTTGGCGGACAGCGCGGAAGTCACTCCGGTCGAAGACAAAGCGGCCGAAGAGAAGGCCTACGACGATGCCGAAGTGTTTACCGGTGACTCCAATGAGTCGGTTGAATCGGCGAACGCGGCGAATGCCGAGGCGGGCGCTGAGGGCGCGGCGGCGAACGGCGCAACCGCCGAAAGCCCTGCTGCAAGCAGTACGAAGCGCAAGAATCGCGTGCCCAAGGAATACGCCGAACACTTCAACGAGCGCTCCGACGAAGAGAAGGCCAAGGGCGGTATCACCGTGCGGCAGGCGCACGAGCGACTCGATCTGATTGAGCGCCGCAAGCCGCTGTACAAGCCGTGGTTCTCCGGTCTGGCCTCCGCCCTGGCCTGCGCGGCCTTCGTGTTCCTGCTCGGCGGTGGCCCATACGACATGATCGGTGCGTTCGTGGGCGCGGGCCTTGGCCAGTGGATGCGTCGCCGGCTGTTTGCATACCATCTGAACCAGTTCTTCGTCACCTTTGTGTGCGTGGCCGCGGCGGCGCTCGCCTGCACCGGCACCCTGCGACTCATCGGCATTTTCGACCCAGTCGCGCTCTCGCACGATACGGCCTACATTGGCGCCATGCTGTTCGTGATCCCCGGTTTCCCGCTCATCACCGGCGGACTCGACATGGCGAAAATCGACTTCCCCTCGGGCATCCAGCGCGTGGCGTACGTGCTGTGCATCATCCTGATGGCCACGCTGGCAGGCTGGGCCGTGGCCGTGATGGTGCACCTGCACCCGGAAGGCTTTGAACCGCTGGGGCTTGACCCGTGGGTCAACGGATTGCTGCGGTTCGTGGCGGCGTTCGTCGGCGTGTGGGGCTTCTCCGTGCTGTTCAATTCGCCGCAGCGCATGTGCCTGGCCGCCGCCCTGATCGGTGCGATCACGGACACGCTGCGCTTGGAATTGCAAGACTTCAACGTGGCACCCGAGATGGCTACCTTCATCGGCGCGTTCCTGGCGGGCATTCTGGCATCGGCGTGGCGTTCATCCGTGCGACGTGGCTGGCTACCGCCGCACCTCGGCTACCCGCGCATCTGCCTGACCGTGCCGTCGATCGTGATCATGGTGCCCGGTCTGTATATGTACCGTGCCATGTGGTACCTCGGCAGCTTCCAGACCATGAATGCGCTGGACTGGGCGTTCCGTGCGTTCATGGTGATTATCTGTCTGCCGATCGGTTTGGCGATGGCCCGCGTGGTGACCGACAAGTCCTGGCGCTACGACATCTGACCGTCATCTTGGCTCCCCTCAGGTGAGGGGAGCTCGGATAAAACAGCGTCTCAGTATGGAAACGGTGGAAGGTGCTTGAGCCCTTGTATTCACTACCATCAGGCGAAGTGCGTTGCGGCCGTATTCACGGCTGTGACGGTCTGTATGACGCCGCTCCGGCGTCAATCGCATATCAGCACGCATATCAGCACATAGTTCTGCCATGGCGGTAGCCGCTTGGCGTCATGATTGGGGAGGTGTCGCAGTTGGCCAACGATTTCTGGATTCTGCTGGCCATGGTCATCTATTTTGCGGCCATGCTGTCCATCGGATTCATCTACTCCAAACGCTCCAACTCCTCCTCCAAGGAATACTTTGCGGGCGGGCGCGGCGTGGGGCCGTGGCTCACGGCCCTGAGCGCCGAAGCCTCCGACATGAGCGGCTGGCTGCTGATGGGCCTGCCGGGCCTGGCCTACTTCACTGGTGCGGCCGACCCGATGTGGACCGCCGTCGGACTGGCGCTCGGCACCTATCTCAACTGGAAGCTTGTGGCCCGGCGACTGCGCCGCTACTCGGTAGTGACCGACGATGCCATCACCATTCCTGACTTCTTCGCCAAGCGTTTCCATGACAAGAAGGGCGTGATCTCCACCATCGCGGCCGTGATCATCCTGGTGTTCTTCAGCGTGTACGTGGGCAGCTGCTTCGTGACCGTGGGCAAGCTGTTCGCCACGTTGTTCGGTTTCGACTACCACGTCATGATGATCATCGGCGCGGTGGTCGTGTTCGTCTACACCGTGGTGGGCGGCTACTTGTCGGTGGTGATGACCGACTTCATTCAAGGCATGCTCATGTTCTTCGCGCTCGCGGTGGTGTTCATCGGCACCGTGGCCAGCGCGGGCGGTGTCGACAACACCGTGGAATTCCTGCGTGCCATCCCCGGCTACCTGTCCGGCACGCAGGTGGCCGCGCCCAAGCTGGACCCGGCCACCGGCCAGCAGCTCGTCGAGGCGGGCAAGGCCGTGTTCGGCGCGCCCTCCGACTACGGCATCATCACCATCATCTCCATGCTGGCGTGGGGCCTGGGTTACTTCGGTATGCCGCAGGTGCTGGTGCGCTTCCTGTCCATCCGCAGCGTGGAAGAAGTGCGCAAGTCCCGAATCATCGCCACCTCCTGGTGCGTGATTTCGCTGGGTTGCGCAGTGTGCATCGGCTTGGTGGGGCGTGCGATGATGCCCACCGAACTGCTGACCTCCACCGATGCGGAAACCATCTTCATCGTGCTGGCGCAGACCCTGCTGCCGAGCTTCATGTGCGGCGTGGTGGTCTCCGGCATTTTCGCGGCCTCGATGAGCTCCAGCTCCTCGTATCTGATCATCGGCGCTTCGGCCATGGGCGAGAACATCTTCCGCGGGCTGCTGCACCGCAAGGCCACCGACAAGCAGGTCATGATTGTGGCCAGGGTCACGCTGGTGGTCATGTTCCTGTTCGGCATTCTGGTGGCATACGACCAGAACTCGTCGATCTTCCAGGTGGTGTCTTACGCGTGGGCCGGGCTTGGTGCCTCATTCGGCCCGTTGATGCTGTGCTCGCTATACTGGCGTCGCGCCAACAAGGCCGGCGCCGTGGCCGGCATGCTGTCCGGCACGGCGGCCGTGCTGATCTGGCACAACCTCGTCAAGCCCTTGGGCGGCGTATTCGCCATCTATGAGCTGCTGCCGGCGTTCATCATTTCGCTGCTGTTCATCGTGGTGGTTTCGTTGCTGACCGCCAAGCCGAACAAGCGCATGCTCTACGAATTCGACCACTACATGGACGATCCGCTGCCCGGCACCCTGCCGTCCGGCACCGTGCTCGTCGACGAGCCCATGGAAGCCATGGAGTCCGAGGTCCGCAGCGGCAAATGACACGTGCCTGCTGTGCGGTCGGCTCGTATGGCAGAGGAGTGGCTTTTTTGTGGTTCGGCAGGAACCATTGAGGCCAAAACGGACTTCGAGGGGCTGATTTGACGTTCTGGAGAGATCTACTTCCGTTTCAAGGGGCTGATGCCTGAGTAGACGCGGCTCCAAAACGGCGGAATGGCGTTGACGTAAGGGCATTGATACACGTGGTCTACCGGATGATCAGCCCCTTGAAACGGAAGTAGACCTCCGGCGGAGGCCAAATCAGCCCCTTGAAATGGGTTTTGAATACCGTAGCGCGGTGCGGACGGTGCGGACTGACTCTACCGGGCTTATTATTCCTGCGTCGTCGGAATAATTGGCAGCAGAGGCTCGAATTTCAGCCGTTTGTACAGTGGAATACGGCGTAGCTTTCGGACATCGCTAATTTGCTGGGTAGTTTGCCGCATCGTGAGCTGGACCGTTTTGCCCGTAACCTCCTGTATCCTTTCGGCAACTCTTCGGGCAAGGGCCTCTTCTCCCGCTTCGTCGCCAATATCTAATTTGGTGACTTGAATGTACTTCCAGCCAGCATCTTCGATCATCTGGCGGCGTCTCGCGTCATTCAGCCATTGCCCGGCATGATGAGAGCCTTCGTATTCGATACATATCTTGAATTCAGGGTATGCAAGATCGAGATATATGGGTCTGGTGTTGTTTCCTACGAATATTGGATAATTCACCTGCGGGCAATTCAGACCGTATTTCAAGAGAGCCAAACGAGTTCGTGTTTCCATGGAGGAATCTGTGCCCGCGCGCGCCAAAAGTAGGGCGCGACGGCATTTGTTATACCCGCGGAACAAATACGAATTGGTGCCATTCTCTTTGTCGGCTCGCACCTGGGCCTCGGCCTCATCGAGATACAGAGAAAGGGCGTCGATGGTTGTTCTGCAGAGCCTTCGATCTCGTCGCATCATGGAATCAGCGAGAACGATGAGTTCTTCAAGTTCGAGATACGTGGAGAACATGGCCCATGTGCAAGCTGGTGAAGTGCATGTGAATTGTCCCTCGATTATGACCGTGTCTAGTGGAAAAGGCCATACAACCACTTTGACCCCCACAATGTGCCGTTTGTCATTGGCGTGTGGAACCGCAACAATGGTTGTAGTTGCAAGGCCTCTGTGTTTGCTTGATATGCGGGGTACTTCAATTGACAAAAGCTCCAACGCTGTTGTCAGGGCATAGGGTGGGCGCCATGCGCTTCGTCGTTGAACATCTGCGCACGTCTGCATTCGTTGGTACTTCTGCATTGTCAGCTCGGTCAATGCCGTTGAGCTACCCATGATGATCACCCCTTCGTGATGTTCGCTTTGTCCTCGCAGTGTAGAGTCCGGCTACCGGCCCTGTCTACCGCCCCAATTTTTCGGTGGATAAATGTGGATAAGTCGGTGGATAAACTATGGGTGTTCATCGCAGTTGCAGGCCATCCCGCAATTACATGGAACGTAGGGGTTTGCAGGCAGCCAGCGGGAATCGCCGTCGACGGCGCGATTCAACTTGGACGAATCTCCATGGCGTTCATGCAAAGGTGGCATGATGGCCGGTATGAGTAGCTTGGTGCGTATTGTCAATGCCGGTGTTCCGGGGTCTCAGGACCGCGTGGATGTGGTGCTTCGCGATGGGGTTGTTGCGTCTGTCGGCCCTGCTGGAACGGTCTCGGCTTCGGACAGCACGATGCAGACTAAGGCGCATACGACATCGTTGGAATACGCGACGAATGCCATTGCTTCTGGCAGCGTCTCAATCCCAACGTCGGCCGCCGCACCCGCCGACGAAACCACCATCGACGCCGACGGCCTGTGGGTTATTCCCGGCCTGTGGGACTGCCACACGCACTTCACGCAATGGGTTAAGACGCTGGGCCGACTGGACCTCATCAATGCCCGTTCCGCCGCCGAAGCGATGGACATGTTGCGCCGTCATCTGGATGAGCGCCGCGCCGCCGACACGCTTGACCCAGATGCCTTCGTGGTGGGCATGCGATTCCGTCACTCGCTGTGGGCCGACGACGAGCAGCCCACACTGGCCGCAATTGACGCCGTGACCGGCGAACAGCCGGTGGCCCTCTCCAGCGCGGACATGCACTGCGGATGGGTGAATTCCGCCGCGGCCCGCAGGCTTGGCGTACATGTGGACGAATCCGGTCTGGTCGGTGAACTCGAATGGTTCAACGCCTACACCGCCTTCGACAAGGCGCCGGGCGCTGCTGAAGAGACTGACCGTCTGCTGCGCGAGGCCGAACAGGACGCCGCAAGCAAGGGCGTGGTGGGCATCCGCGATTATGAAATGGCCGAAAACATCGATACATGGATCAATCGTTTCGCGGCCGGCATTAACGGTTTGCGCGTGGACGCCGGTGTATACCCCGAGCGGTTGCGAGCCGCCATTGACGCGGGTTGGCATACCGGCAAGGAATTGCCGGGCAGCGCCGGGCTTGGCCATGTGGGCGCCATGAAGCTCATCTCGGACGGATCGCTCAACACCCGCTCCGCCTACTGCTCCACGCCGTATTCGGGCATCGAGCCGCTGACGTATGGCACGCTGAGCTACACGCCGCAGCAAATCGAAGACTATATGCGCCTAGCCACCGAGCATGGCTTCGACATTGCCTGCCACGCCATTGGCGACGAAGCGAACACCATTGCGCTCAACGCAGTCGCCGCCACGCACGCACATGGATCGATCGAGCATGCGCAGATGCTCAAACCCGTCGATATCCCGCGTTTCGCCGAGCTGGGGCTCACGGCCAGCATCCAGCCGCAGCACGCCATGGATGACCGCGACGTCATCACCCGTTTCTGGGCCAACCCGGCCGGCATCCCTTATCCGTTCAGGGCCCTCCACGACGCCGGTACCACGCTGCGCATGGGCTCGGATGCGCCCGTGGCCCCGCTGGACCCGTGGCTGGCCATTTCCGCCGCCGTGCTCGGCACCGAAAGCTCTGACCGCGAGCCGTTCCAGCCCGAGCAGTGCCTCGATGTGCATACCTCGCTGGCAGCCTCGACCGCCACTGGCCGTGACCGCCTTGCATCCGGCGACCCGGCCGATGTGGTGTTGCTGGACGCCGACCCATACGCCGCCGATACTCCGGAAGCCATGCGCGCTATGCCGCAACACGTCGTAATGACATTGCTGTGCGGGGAGCGTACGTATTGATGCAAGCCATCGGCATGAAGTGAACAGAGGTCCGTCTTGATAGCCGCGTTGCACGGAAAAACAAGAAATCCGCCCCTCGAAGTGAAGATAGGACACAGCAGACGCCGCAATACAAAAACGCCGTGTCAGTTGCCCAGTTGGGGCTGACACGGCGTCTTGCTACGAGCGGCGGGAAAATCAGTACTTCATGCCCATGGCCTCGCGCACCTGGTCGAGGGTCTCCTCGGCGATGGCGTTGGCGCGCTTGTTGCCGTCGTGCAGGATGTCACGAATGGAATCCATGTCCTTGGCCAGCTCGGCGCGGCGCTCGCGGTGCGGGGCCAGGAACTCGTTGACTGATTCGATGACGTATGCCTTGAGCGCGCCGGCGCCGGAATCACCGATCTCCTCGGCGATGTCCTTCGGGTCGCGGCCGGTCACCAGGCCGGCGGTGGTCAGCAGGGCGGAGACCTGCGGGCGGGCAACCGGGTCGAAGGTGATGCGGCGCTCGGAATCGGTCGGGCTCTTCTTGATGAGCTTGGCGGTTTCCTCGGCGGTGGCGCCCAGCATGATGGAGTTGCCGTACGACTTGCTCATCTTGCGGCCGTCGAGACCCGGAATCTCCGGTGCCTCAGACAGAATGGCGGCCGGCTCCGGGAACACCGGGTTCTTCTTGGCGTAACGCTCGTTGAAACGGCGGGCGATGGTGCGCGTGATTTCCACGTGCGGCAGGTTGTCCTTGCCGATCGGCACGACATTGGCCTTGCAGAAGAGGATGTCGCACGCCTGATGCACCGGGTAGGTGAGCAGCAGACCGGTCAGCGCGTGGCCGGACGCCTCCATCTCGGACTTCACGGTCGGGTTGCGGTGCAGCTCGGCCTCGGTGACCAAGGACAGGAACGGCAGCAGTAGCTGGTTCTCGGCCGGCACGGCGGAGTGGGTGAACATCATGGTCTTGTTCGGATCGATGCCGGCGGCCATGTAGTCGAGCACCAGGTTCAGCACGTTGTCTTGGATGTGCTCGGTGGTGTCGCGGTCGGTGATCACCTGGTAGTCGGCGATGATGATGTTCGTGTTGACGCCGCGCTCCTGCATGGCGACACGCTCACGGATCGAGCCGAAGTAGTGGCCGAGGTGCAGCCGGCCGGTCGGGCGGTCGCCGGTCAACATGGTGAAGGACGACGGCTTGGCCTCCAGCTTGGCGAGCGTTTCGTCCGAACGCTTTTTGGCCGCGAGGAAGCTCGCGCTCATCTCATTGCCTGCCGCTGTCAGTTGCTGCTCGTCGGTCATGCGAAAATCCTTTGAATATGCCCTAAATAAACGCTTTTTATGGTAAAAGTGTGAGCCGACAACGAACAAGCCACTATTAGTGGTACTCTCTATTGTTGATGAATCGAACAGCACAGTAATCGCAGGGGGTCAGATGGGCCGCGGACGTCAAAAAGCAAAACAGCAGAAAATTGCCCGAAAGCTCAAGTACCTGACCACCGATACCGACTACGATGAGCTGGCAAAAGAGCTGAGCGAGCAGGAGCCGGGAATGGGCTCTCCTGACCCGTTCACCGACATCGATGACCAGTATGCGGACAAGGATGTGGATTCCGCTGCTGATGACCACGCTTCCGGTGCCGCCGAGGCAGCTCCCGCTACGCAGGAGGATGACCTCGACGAGTACGCCAAGTGGGCTGCCGAAGCCGCCGCAAAGGCGACCAGCGGCGAGTTCCCGGCCTCCGCGCCTGCCGCACCGAAGCCGGCCCCGCGCAAGCCGATTCCGATGCCCATGCCTTCCGCGCTCAAGCCCAAGAAGAGCTGAACGCCGGTCTTCTCGTAATAATCCCCTTGTGCTTGGTTGAGCACAAGGGGATTTGTGGTTATGGCTGATGGTGCCGCCGCTGGTGGCTTACTTACGCTTCGCGCCTCACAGCGGCAGCAGGTCGCTCAGGTCGTCGCGCTCGCCGACCGCGCTGATGTGGCCGGCGTCCTTTTCCTCTGCCCATGTGGTGATGCCGCAGGCCAGCCGCAGCCAGACTTCCGGGTCCAGCTCGATGACGTCCGGCGGGGTCAGGTTATGCGGGTCCGATTCCGGGCCGTCCAAGATTTTGACCGCCCCCCACGGCGCGACACGCACCTCCACGCCAGGGCCGGGTGCGCGCCGCTCCAGCAGAAACAGCGAGTAGCGCACGGCCATCGCCCACACCGGGCGTGGCAAGACAGGGGAGACGGTCAGACGATGTGGTGTGTTGTCCGCCAGCTCCCGGGCCGCGGCACGCCATTGCACCAGCGCGTCATGCCCGCGTTTCAGGTCTTTTTCAAGAATTACTGCCATGTATCCCATCATGGCACCGGAGCCGGAAGATCTTCCATAATGCAAACGATGGCATACGGTGTGATGCGGAATATCGGGGCATGTGCTACGCTCTAAATGAGAACGTATGCAAGAACGCTCCGCCATCGTCGTTACGGAGAGTTCATGCTTACGTTTGTGCGACGATACCTATCGCGCGGCATAATAAACACGGGCACTTATCCCGGAAGGAAAGTCAGAATGACCGAAATCACCGCACCGAAGTCTCCTGTCACGGCGGAACAATTCGCCGACGAGATTCGTGAACAACTGAAATACACTCAGAACGTCACCACCGAGCAGGCTACCCCTGCTGACGTGTATGTCGCCGCATCCAAGGCCGTGCGCAACCACCTTGCCGACTCCTGGTTCAAGACCCAGGCCGACACCGTGAACGGCAACACCAAGGCCGTCGGCTACCTGTCCGCAGAATTCCTGATGGGTAAGCAGCTGCGCAACGCGCTGCTCAACGCCGGTCTGACCGAGCAGTTCGACAAGGCCGTGGAAGCCCTCGGCTTCAAGGTCCAGGACGTCGTCGACGCCGAATACGAGCCGGGCCTCGGCAACGGCGGCCTCGGCCGTCTGGCCGCCTGCTTCATCGACTCCCTCGCCTCGCTGGGCGTGCCGGCCTTCGGCTACGGCATCCAGTACAAGTACGGCATCTTCAAGCAGGAGTTCGACAAGGACGGCAAGCAGGTCGAAACCCCGGACTACTGGCTGGCCAACGAAGAGCCGTGGGGCCACATCGACTACAACCGCGACCAGAAGGTTTCCTTCGGCGGCAAGGTCGTCGAGAACGCCGACGGCACCAAGACCTGGCAGCCCGCATGGTCCGTGCGCGCCGTGCCGGTGGACTACCTGGTCCCCGGCTACAAGTCCGGCCGCGTGAACACCCTGCGCCTGTGGAGCGCCAAGAGCTACGACGAGTTCGATCTGCTCGCCTTCAACCGCTCCGAGTACATGGAAGCCGTGACCCCGCAGGTCAAGGCCGAGAACATCTCCAAGATTCTCTACCCGGAAGACTCCACCAAGGTCGGCAAGGAACTGCGCCTTGAGCAGCAGTACTTCTTCGTCTCCGCCTCCCTGCACGACGCCATCCGCGTCTTCTACCCGGGCCAGGACAAGCCGGATCTGACGACTTTCCCGAACAAGATCGTCTTCCAGCTCAACGACACCCACCCGGTGATCGGCATCCCCGAGCTCATGCGCATCCTCATCGATGAGTACGGCTACGACTGGGATACCGCGTGGTCCATCACCACCAAGACCTTCAACTACACCTGCCACACCCTGCTGCCGGAGGCCCTTGAGGTCTGGCCGGCCAGCCTGATCGGCGAGCTGCTGCCGCGTCACCTTGAGATCATCGAGAAGATCAACGCGCAGTTCGAGGACGAGCTCAAGTCCAAGGGCGTCGACAAGAACACCATCAAGGACATGGCCATCTACACTGGCGACGCCGTGCGCATGGCCTACTTGGCCACCTACGGCGGCTCCCACGTCAACGGCGTGGCCGAGCTGCACTCCCAGCTCCTGAAGGACGTCACCCTCAAGAACTTCTCCGACGTCTACCCGGACAAGTTCACCAACGTGACCAACGGCGTGACTCCGCGTCGCTTCGTCAAGCTCGCCAACCCGCGCCTGTCCGACCTCATCACCGAGGGCCTCGGCACCGACAAGTGGCTCTCCGACCTGGAGATGCTCAAGGGCCTCGAGCCGCTGGCCAAGGACGATGAATTCGTCAAGAAGTTCGCCGCCGTCAAGAAGGCCAACAAGGTCGACTTCGCCGCCTACGCCAAGCGCGAGTACGGCTTCGAGCTCGACCCGAACACCATGTTCAACACCATGGTTAAGCGCCTGCACGAGTACAAGCGCCAGTCCCTGAAGATCCTGTCCGTCATCTCCACCTACGCCGACATCAAGTCCGGCAAGGTCAAGGCCGAGGACGTCACCCCGCGCACCGTGTTCTTCGGTGCCAAGGCCGCCCCGGGCTACTACCTGGCCAAGATGACCATCCAGCTCATCAACAACGTCTCCCGCGTGGTCAACAACGATCCGGACGTCAAGGGCAAGCTGGCCGTGTACTTCCCGTGGAACTACAATGTGCGCCTCGCCCAGCACCTGATTCCCGCCACCGACCTCGACGAGCAGATCTCGCAGGCCGGCAAGGAGGCCTCGGGTACCGGCAACATGAAGTTCGCCCTCAACGGCGCGATGACCGTCGGTACGCTCGATGGCGCGAACGTCGAGATCCGTGAGCGCGTCGGCGCCGAGAACTTCTTCCTGTTCGGCATGACCGTCGACGAGGTCGAGAAGAAGTACGCCGAGGGCTACAATCCCGCCTCCTACTACGAGGCCGACCCGCGCCTGAAGCACGCCATCGATATGGTGGCCGACGGCACCTTCTCCAACGGCGACCGCAACGCCTACTCCCCGCTCGTGGCCGACTGGCTGACCAAGGACTGGTTCATGACCTTGGCCGACTTCTCCGCCTACATGGACATCCAGTCCGAGATCGAGGCCCTCTACGCTGATGAGCTCGAATGGAACCGCAAGGCCCTGCTCAACGTGGCCAACTCCGGCTACTTCAGCTCCGACCGCTCCATGGAAGACTATTTGGAACGTATCTGGCACACTGCTCCTCTGGCCTGACGGCCGCCGGAGCGGCGCGCCAGCTACGTGCTGGTTTCTACCTCGCGGCTGTCGCCGCTCGGCGTCGCCTACGGGAAGCCCACCGGGCTTCCCGCTTAACGGCTCCGCGTATCTGGCACACTGCTCCTCTGGCCTGACGGCCGCCGGAGCATAAGAAGCCCCGCAACCGACATCCATCGGTTGCGGGGCTTCTTGCGTTGAAAGACCGCCCTATCAGGCTTCGGCCGGGGCGGCTTTCGCCTCGTCATCGGCCTCATCCTCGGCCTTATTCAGACCTAGGTCGACCGGCGAGGAGCTGTTCTCCCACGGCTCCTCCCACGGATCGTAATCCGGGTTCTGCTGCTTGTAGATGTACAGGCCAACAAGCGCGGCGAGCAATCCGCCGAACAGCAGCGCGAAGAACTTCCAACCGTTAGAAGACTTGTTCTCCATGACGGCTCCTTTCCCTAGGGATCGTCTGGTCGGTATGCCCATTCAGACCGACTCTGCTCCCTATTCTAGGCCGCTGTTTGTGACGATTGGGTGGAATGACATTCGTGGGCGATTCATCCGCGCCCGTCTGCCCTTGGCCGGCTCGGCATCTTCGCGGCGCGTGGAACGCATCCGAGACCTTCGATACAGTGGGCTGCATGCATATTCCTACACAACGGGAGATTCGATACCAGTGGGAGCGCGGTGGTCCGGTGATGACCTGGGCGCTGATTGTTGCGTGCGTGGCAGTGTGGCTACTGGAGGTATTGTTGGGATTTATTGCCCCGGGCCTGAGGGCTTGGTTGATGTACCTCGGCATGGCGGCTCCGGTCAGACTGGTGGCTGAGCCGTGGACGCTCATCACCTCGATGTTCCTGCATGCGCCGAACTCGCTATTGCATATCCTGTTCAACATGATTGCTCTGTATTCCGTGGGCCCAGTGCTGGAACGAATGATCGGCCACTGGCGGTTCTTGGGACTGTATGTGATTTCCGGCCTTGGCGGCTCCCTGGGACTTATGGTGTGGGCTGCGGTGGCTCCGGGAGGCATCGGCTGGCAGATGGCAGCCTATGGGGCTTCTGGAGCCTTATTTGGCCTGTTTGCATCATTGCTGGTGGTATATCGCCGTATCGGCGCCGATATCCGCTCCATGTTGATCTGGATGGCGGTGAACTTCGCCTTGCCGTTCGTGGTCGGTGGCGTGGCGTGGCAGGCGCATGTCGGCGGCTTTGTAGTGGGTGGAATACTCACATGGCTGCTGGTGGGTGGTGTGCCGGCGTGGCGCGGTAAAAGCCTGAAATGGCGCATGCAGGTGTACGGCTGGGCCATGGTGGTGCTGGTCATTGCGTTGATTCTGTTGTGCAATATGGCCAATCCTTACGGGTGGATGAGTTTCGGCTCCCTGCACTGATATGGCTTGATATGGCTGTAAAAAAAAACGATTGATGCCGGGTATTGCGGAACATGCAGTGCCCGGCATCAGTGTATGTGCGGAAAGCGGCGATGTGGATATCGTCGTTCGGCGAGTGGGTGTGTGCCGTATGAAGATATCCACAGTAATGAGATGCGCGCAATGACGAGTTATCCACGATAATGAGTTATCCACAATGGTGACTTGTGCACAAGTGTGTAGAAAAGTGCATAAGACTGTGGATAACTTATGTGGATAAGTTAGGAATGCCGCGGTATTATTGGGTTTGTTGCAGTGGATAACTCGGGTGTATAACTGTTCCCTCGCTGTGGCGATGTATGCCAAGCCAAAGTTATGCACGAGATATACACCGAGAAACGCCGCTTATCCACCACTTATCCACATGGTTTTCCACATTCGGTGGAAAACTACATGGGTGTAATTCATCCACAGGCTGTGGATAACGTAGTGGATAAGTCGTGGATAAGTGGTGGATAGCTGTGGATGAACAGGCTAAGGCACGAAAAAGGCCGACCTCCGCATACGGGAGGTCGGCCTTTCTCATAAGAATTAAGGACAACCTAACGATAGAAAAAACAATCTACCGATAGATAAGCGCAACGAGCCGGAACTCAGCGCCATCCCATCGTCATCAGGAATCCGATCATGATCAGGGCGAAGCCGATGCCGAGGTTCCACGCACCGATGTTCGGAATCGGCCAGGAACCGGACGGGGAGAGGTAGTACACCACGCACCAAATCAGGCCGATGATCATAAACGCGCAGAACAGCGGCACGAACCAACGCGGGTTCGACTTGGTGCCCTTAATGGTTTCTTCAACGCGCTTGGTGTTCTCCGCCTGGCGGTTCATCATACGCTGCATCTGCGGGGTCAGCGTGGCCTTATCGGCAGTGGCGTTGAGCACGGCCTGCACCTGCTCCATATTCACGCCGTAAGCCGCGCCTTCCTCGGCAGAAGCGTTCTCTGCGTTCTGCTCGGTGTCTTTGCTGGCGGTCTCGTCAGCAACGGTGCTGGATGAGGTCTCGCTCTGCCAGTCCTTCTGGTTGTTCGAGTCGGTTTCGTGCAGCTCTTCGTCAGCCATCAGCATAGTCTCCATTCAATAGGCTAAAAGTCATAATAGTGGCTACACTCGAAAGCGGCGACCAGAGTCGGCAAGAAGACAGGAAATTCATGGCCAGACATGTAGGTAAGCACGGTGCACGGCACTCCCTATGGGGTGGTGTCGCGGTATTCGTCGTCATTGCCTTGACCGGTTTTCTGCTGAGCACCAACGTGAGGGTCAATCGTACGGTTGCCGCCACCAACGATACGGCCGATCTGGTGGAGCAAGGCGTGGACGAGGCCAACCAGCTGCAGCAGGACGTCAGCGATCTGACCAAACAGGTCGCCAATCTTACGGACGCGCTCAAGGCCGATGGCACCGATGGCACCGACAGCACACAGAACCAAGGCAAGGACTCCAGCAATGTGGATTCCAGCCTGATGCTGCCCGCGCTCAGCGGCAGCGGCGTAACGGTAACGCTGGATGATTCTCCGTTGTGGGAGAACGCAGTCAACAACAACGGCACGACCGCCAATATCAACGATTACGTGATCCACCAGCAGGACGTCGAATCGGTGGTGAATGCCTTGTGGGCCGGCGGTGCCGATGCGCTGATGATTATGGATCAGCGGGTGCTGTTCAATTCGGCGGTCATCTGTTCCGGCAACGTGCTGTCGTTGCACGGTAAGAAATACTCGCCGCCGTTCACCATTTCCGCGATTGGTGACCCTCAAAGACTTCGCGCAGCGTTGAACGACTCCGAAGCCATTACCATTCTTAAGCAATATGTGACCGCGTTTGGCATTGGCTACAAGGTGGAGAATGCCGAGGACCTTCAGTTCCCCGCTACCGCCGCCTTGCTGCAGCAGTTGAAATATGCCACGGTCGATACGTCAAAGACCACAGATGAGGAGCAGACTCAGCAATGAGACACGGCAGGCACAACAGCGGCGTACCGGCGCCCATTGATCTCGCGTCCGTGTCGGACGTACAGCCCTTCCCCGAGGACGATGCCGCACGAATGGCGGCAGACCCGGCCAACGCCAGTAGGGCAAGGTCCCGTCGTGCCGCAGTACGCGGCGCGTCTTCGCCCCAGCGGAGCCCGGCCTGGCAGGCACTCGGCATCTGCGCCGAACTGCTGATTACCGCTGCCGTGATTTGCGCCCTGTACATCGTCTGGCAGATGTGGTGGACCGGTGTCGAGGCGGAGCGAGCCCAGAACGAAACCACCCAGTCCGTCGACTGGAGCGACCCCAGCAACAACGGGGGAACGGTCACCATCGCCAAAGCCCAGGAGGGCGATGCGCCGGTACAGCCGAAAGACGCGAAATATGGCGACTTGATTGCGCAGATCTACATTCCGCGCTTCGGCTCCCAATGGCACCGCAACATCGTGGAAGGCACCACGCTCGAGCAGCTCAATCGCCACGGTCTGGGCCATTACGACACCACCCAGATGCCGGGGCAGGTCGGCAACTTCGCCGTCGCCGGCCACCGCAACGGCTACGGGCAGCCGTTGGGCGATGTGGACAAGTTGCAGGAAGGCGATCCCATCATCGTTCGTACCAAGGATTACTGGTACGTCTACCACTACATCCGGTACGAGATTGTACTGCCCACGGACGTGCATGTGATCGCCCCCAATCCGGAAGACTCCACTGCCAATCCCACCAAACGCATGATCACACTGACCACCTGTGAGCCGAAATACTCCACCCCCACCCATCGATGGATCAGCTATGGTGAGTTGGCGTACTGGGCCAAAGTGTCCGATGGTGTGCCCAAAGAGCTGGCTACTACTGATTCGTCCGGTGCAGTGATGTTCTCCACCACCGAAACCCCCTCGATCGCTTCCCGCATTGGCTCGCTGGACAAGGTGGTATTCGGCGCGCTGGTAGTGTGGCTGGTTCTGTTCATTGCCGCTGCGGTGGCATGGCGCTGGCCGGTGCTGCGCGAGATTCGCGCGGGTGAGCGTCGCCGTCCGGATGCCAGCATCTATGGCGGACTGTTGCGTCTGCAGCCCGGCGTGGCACCGATTCGATGGCTGCTGCTGGCTCTGCTGCTGTTCGCAGCCGCCGCGGCGCTGTTCCAGTGGGGATTCCCTTGGGCCGCCGCCAATATCCCATTCCTACAGCAGATGTCGAACTTCGTGGCAGCGAGCTGACGGCATCCTAGTACTATGGCTTGCAGTACACGTCCCTCAAGGAGAGCCCTATGACCGATTCCGCGCATATTTTGGTGGTGGATAACTACGATTCCTTCGTCTACACGATCGTAGGCTATCTGCAAACCCTTGGCGCCACTGTTGATGTGGTGCGTAACGACGCTATCGACCCAGCCGCGCCGGGTGTACTGGACGGTTACGATGGCGTGCTGATTTCTCCCGGCCCTGGCGCTCCGGCCGAATCCGGTGCCAGTGAGGATATGATTCGCCTGTGCGCGGCCAGCGGCGTGCCGATGTTTGGTGTGTGCCTGGGCTTGCAGGCGCTCGCTGAGGTGTACGGCTGCACTGTGGACCATGCGCCCACCATCATGCATGGCAAGACCAGCTTGGTGGAACATATCGATGACGAGATTTTCGAGGGCGTGGCCAACCCCATGACCGCCACCCGCTACCATTCGTTGGCCGTCGAGCCCGATTCGGTGCCGGATACGCTGGTGGTTACCGCGTGGACGCAAGGCGACCACATTATTCAGGGCGTGCGTGTCAAGGGCAAGCCGATGTACGCCGTGCAATTCCATCCCGAATCCGTGATGACCCAGGACGGCTACCGTCTGCTGGCCAACTGGCTCAAGGTCTGCGGCCAAGACAACGCCGTGGCCAAGTCCGCCGGCCTCCAGCCCAAAGTTACGAAGTAGCTTTTCCGCGCGCGGCGATACTCTCCCCGGAATGTGTCGCTAGAACGAGGCTTGCGTACTGGTTTTGCGACGCTTCCCGGGATTGTTGCGCTGGGATAGCTCTTTATACAGCAAAGGGGAGGGGCGCAGAAGCCCTTCCCCTTTGTGTTGCGTGTATGTGTTGCGCTATTTGCGTTGCATATGCGCAACACATACACGCCCGGCGCTTACTTGCTACTCACCGGTTCACTCACCGGTTCCGCCCCCGTTGCCAGTACCGTTGCCACCGTCTCCGGTACCGGTACCGCCGCCAGTGCTGCCGGCCTTCGTGGTAATGGTGACGGTCGATCCCGCATCTACCTGGCTGCCAGCGCCAGGATTGATGCTGACTACCACAGCGGTGCTACCGGTTGGACCATTGGCCTGAGCCTTGAGGCCCACGGCCTTGAGCATGAGTTCGGCGGTGACGTAGTCAGTGCCAGCGGTGATATTCGGCACAGCGACCTTCTCCTTGCCCGTGGACACCCAAATGGTGATGAACCCGCCCTGTGCGATGGAAGAGCCCGAATCAGGGCTTACACGGGTAATCAGACCGGCCTCCACCGTATCGGAGCTCTCCTGCTCCACAGTGAAGCTGAACTTGCCCTCATACTGCTGTAGCACGCTGTCCTTCGACTGACCGACCAAATTGCTCGGTACGGTGGTCATGCCGGAAGAAACATATATGGTGATGGTGGTGCCCTTGGGAACCGACTGACCGGCGGCAGGATCGGTTTTCGTCACCATATCCTTGGCGATGTCGGCGCTGTCTTCGGTTTTGACGGCGGCGTTCACCTTGAACCCGGCGCTTTCCAGAATGCTGCGCGCCTCTTCCTGGCTGCGTTCCTTGACATCCGGAACCTGAGTGGACTGCGGGCCTGCGGAGAACCACACCTTCACGGCAGATCCCTTGGCCACCTTGGAGCCGGCGTCCGGGCTCATCTTGGTGCAGGTGCCTTCCGGCTCGGTGGAGTCGGTGTCTTGCTTTTCGGTCATCTTCAAACCCGATGCCTTGAGTTTGAGCTCGATGCTGTCCTTGGATGTGGAAGCGTTGCACACCTCAGGGATGGTGACGGTGTCTTCCGAGGACTTGTTGCCGGAGCCGTTCATGGCGAACACGATGCCCACAATGACAAGCACTGCAACAATCGCTGCGATCACCGAACCGATGATGATCTTCTTGCGCTTCTTGGCCTTGGCCGCCGCCGCACGCTGCTGCGCACGGGACTGCAACGCCGCTGAGTTGGCACCATTGGCCGGTGGAATCTGCTCGAACTGACCGGTCACCGGGTTGAATGCTTGGGTGGGTTGCTGATGCGGTTCCACCGGCGTGGTGGGCAAATCACGTTCGGCTTCCTTGCGGGCCTTCATATTCGACAGGTCCGTCAACGGGTTGAACGCGGCCGCCACCGGCACGCCGCCGTTCATGTAGGTCAGGATGTCGGTCTTGAATTCGGAGGCCGTGGCATAGCGATTCTGGCGGTCCTTGGCCATGGCCTTGGCGCAGATCGAATCCCACATCTTCGGCAGCCCCGGCACCACGGCGGATGGCGGCGTGGCGACTTCGGAAACATGCTGGTAGGCGATGGCCACGGCGGAATCGCCGGTAAACGGCGGGCGGCCGGTGAGCATCTCGTAGAGCACGCAGCCGGCGGAATACAGGTCGGAACGCATGTCGACGGTCTCGCCGCGCGCCTGCTCGGGAGAAAGGTACTGTGCGGTGCCCACCACGCCCTGCGACTGGGTCATGGTGGCTGCGGAATCGTCCAGAGCGCGGGCGATGCCGAAGTCCATGACCTTGACCACGCCCTGCTCGGAAATCATGATGTTGCCGGGCTTGATATCGCGGTGGATAATGCCCATGCGATGCGAATAGTCGAGCGCGTTAAGCACGCCCAACATCACCTGTTCGCAGTCGCGCTGGCTGAGTGCGCCGTTGACCTTGATGATGTCGCGCAGGGTCTGGCCCTTGACGTATTCCATGACGATGTATGGCAGACGCTCGGCATCGCCGCTTTCGGAAGAAACCAGTTCTTCTCCCGAATCGTAGATGTTCACGATGTTCGGGTTGTTCATCTGGGCCACGGCGTGTGCTTCGCGGCGGAAACGGGCCAGGAAGATGTCGTCGTTGGCCAGATCGGCGCGCATGATTTTCACGGCCACGGTACGGCCCAGACGGGTGTCAAGAGCCACGTGGACCTCGGCCATGCCGCCACGACCGATGAGCTGGCCAAGCTGGTAGCGTCCGCCGGCCAATGCGGTGGGCATACTGGTGCTCATTGCTTATTCCCTCCCAATCTTGAGGCCGGGGCCTCCAAAACAATGCGTGGCGTGCTGGTCACTCGGCGCGGCAGTCGATTGCCGGACGTGGCCATGGCGGTGTCGGCCATTTCGGTCTGCTGATCCAGCAGACGGCGTTCGATGCGTGCCAGCGTACGGGACACCACCAGCGCGTCTTTCGGGCGATCCAACGGGTCCTTGGCCAGCATTGACATGACAAATTCGCGTAACTGGACGTCCACCGAGTCCGGCAGCGGAGGCACGGGATTGTTCACGTGCGCTGCGGCGATATCGACCGGAGTGGTGCCGGTGAACGGACGATGCCCGGCAAGGCCCTCGTACGCCACTACGCCCAGTGAATAGATGTCCGATTGCGGCGTGGCCTGCTGGCCCTGCGCCTGCTCGGGGGAGATGTATTGTGCGGTGCCCACCACCATGCCGTCCTGGGTGATCTGGCCCTGACCCGTGGAGTAGCTCACACCGAAATCGGTGATTTTCACTTCGCCGGTGTCGGAAACCATGATGTTGGCCGGCTTGACGTCACGATGAATCACGCCGTGCGAGTGGGCCACGAACAGGCCTCGCGCGGTCTGAATCAGGATGGGCAGCAGTTCGATGGGATCCATCGCGCCCTTGCTGTGGAACAGGTCCGCCAACGATTTCGAGGGGACGTATTCCATAATCAGAAAGCCGATGCCGTCATGCTCGTAGTATTCGAACAACGCAGCGATATTCGGATGCGCCAGATTGGCGGAATTATGGGCTTCGGCACGCAGACGGCGTAGCTTGGCCTCGGCGTTGGTCATGTCCGAGCGCAGCGCCTTGATGGCCACTTCACGGCCGAGCTGAATATCGTAGCCTTTCCAGACCTCGCCCATACCGCCTTGCGCAAGACGCGAATCAAGACGATATCGGCGGTGAATAAGCTGTCCTTCGATAAGTTTCACTGCTGCAAAGCCTCCTGCATCATCGCGCGCATGATCGGGCCAGCGGCGAGCGAACCGTATACATCTGTGTTATGCACCAACACCGCGACGGCGATTTGCGGATCGTCCGCCGGCGCGAAACCGATCACCCAGCCGTCGATGGCAGAGTTGTCGGTACCGATTTGTGCGGTACCGGTTTTGGCCGCCACCTTGATGCCGTCGATGGCCAGCTGCGGATTGGCCTCGGACACCACGCTTTCCATCATCGTGGTGAGCTTGTCTGCGGAATCCTTGCTGAACGCATTGGCCATGGTCTGCGGCTTGGTCTGCGAAAGCACGGTGAGATCGGCGGCGCGCACACGATCGACCAGCGTGGGCTGCATCAGTTTGCCGTTGTTGGCGATTGCCTGCGCGACCATCGCCATCTGCAACGGCGTGGCCGTGGTGTCGCCTTGGCCGATGGACGCCAGCGCAAGCTTGTCGTCGGTCGGATCAGAGGGGAATGTGGACGCGGTGGCCGTCATCGGGGTGCCCGTGGATTCGGTGCCGTCAATGGTGATGGTGCTGCCGAAACCAAGCTTGGTGGCCATGTCCGAAACCTTGCTCGCGCCGAGTTTCACGCCAAGCTGGGCGAACGCGGTATTGGACGACCATGCGACGGCCTCTTGCAGGGAGATCTGCCCGTTGACGCCATCGGCCTGTGCCTCGGCGTTTGGCAACTGTGTGGCGGTTCCCGGCAAGGTATAGCTGGCGCCCGCAGGAATCTTCGTGTCCGTCTGATAATCGCCGGTTTCCAGCGCAGCCGAGGCGACGATGGTCTTGAACGTGGACCCTGGTGGGTACAGCTGCGAGGTGGCGCGGTTGATTAGAGGGCTATTTTGGCCCGCAGAAAGTTCGTTGTAGGCCTGAGACGCGGCTTTGGTGTCATGGGTCGCCAGTTTGTTCGGATCATAACTGGGCGTGCTCACCATGGCGAGGATACGGCCGGTGTTGACTTCGATGGCCACCGCCGCACCATCGCGCGTACCGAGCTGATCGTAGGCAACCTGCTGCAGCTTGGGGTCGATGGAGGTTTCGATGGACGCGCCCTGATTCGTAGTGCCGGTGAGCATGGCCTTGGCCCGCTGCCAGATCAATGAATCGGCCTCACCGTTGAGCAGCATGCTGCGGGAGGCTTCTAGGCCGCGATCGGCGGTCTGGTTGATGGAGAAGAAGCCGGTGACCGGAGCATACAGAGGACCGTTGGAATAGGTGCGCAGGTATTTGAACGCGTCGTTGACCGGTTCGGATTTGGCCATGACCGTGCCGTCCGAGGCCAGAATGGCACCGCGGTAGGCACCGAGCTGGTGGTACAGCGAACGGGCGTTGCGCGGATCGTTGTTCAGCGCGTTGGCCCGTACCGCCATGATGATGGTGGACGACAGGCCGAGAATCACGAACAGCGCTACCACGGCGGTGAAAAGCTGACGAAGATATTTGTTCATACGCGAGTGCCTCCGTTAACGGGAGGAAGCGGGGGAATCGTGCCGGTAGGCGTGTACGGTTCATCGGCTTCGGCATACGACGGAGTGGTGGTATCCACGATGGGGTCGTCAAACGATTCCGACTCGGACTGCGACGCCGTAGCCGACGCGCTGCGAGGCTGAACGATCGGCTCAGTGGCGCGGGCCCGGGCCTCAAGTTCCTTGTTGCGCAGCACGGCCAAAGCCTCGTACTGGAACGTATCCGAGGTCAGCTCCGGCTCGGGCGCATTGGCCGAATTCGAGATGATGATGAGCAGGGTCGCGAGAATATAGTTGGCGATCAGACTGGAGCCACCGGCCGCCATATAGGGCAGGGTCAGACCGGTCAGAGGAATCACCAGCGTGATGCCGCCGACCACGGTGAACACCTGGAAGGCCATGGTGAACACCAGTCCGGAAGCGAGCAGCTTGCCGAAGCCATCCTTGATTTTCATGGCGGTGATAAAGCCGGAGGCAATGATGAGCAGGTAGAGCATCAAAATGGCCAGGACGCCCATCAGACCGAGTTCCTCGCCCAGAGAGGCGTAGATGAAATCGGAGTTCGCAAACGTAACGAGCGAAGGATGGCCTTGGCCGAGACCGGTGCCGAGCATGCCGCCTGATGCCAGGCCGAAAATGCCGGTGACCAGCTGCCAGGAGCCGCCGGGGGTCTTGTTGTATTGCTCGTTGCTGAACGGGTGCAGCCAGGCATCGACTCGCTGACCCACGTGGCTGAACATGCCTGCGGCCAGCACGGCACCCGCGGCGAACGCGATCAGACCGATGATGATCCAGCTTTTACGGCCGGTGGCCGTGTACAGCATGGCCACGAACATGGCGAAGAACATAAGCGAGGTGCCCAGATCATGCTGCATGATGAGCACGCCCATCGAGGCGATCCACACCACGATGATCGGGCCGAGATCCTTGATACGCGGCAGCTGCAGACCGAGCATCTTCTTACCGCCCACGGCCAGCTGGTCGCGATGGTCGAACAGGTAGGCGGCGAAGAAGAACGCAAGGAACAGCTTGGCGAACTCGCCCGGCTGGAACTGGCCCAGTCCCGGAATCCTGATCCAAATGCGCGCGCCGTTCACTTCCTGACCGACAAACGGCAGCATCGGGGCGAGCAGCAGCACCAAGCCCACCACCATCGACACGTAGGAGAAGCGCCGCAGCACGCGGTAGTCCTTCAGGAAGATGATGAGCAGCGCGGAAAGCACGATGGCGATGCACAGCCAGATCAGCTGACGTTGGGCAACCGCCCAACCTTCGCTCTGGTCAATGCGAGCGATCATGGTCACGCCGGTGGCGGTCAGCAGTAGCACGCAAGGCAGAATCGACTGGCTGGCGTACGGCTGGAAGCGCACAATCAGCCCCCACAGCACCAGAAACAGCACTACGGCCAATGCCAGCATGCCGGCGTATTGCATAGGGAATTCGCCGGCGGTGCGCTGGAACATCTGGATGAACGCCAACGCACTGATTGCCATGGCAATCAGCAACAAAGAAATCTGACGTAGACGGGTAACGATCATTGAGAATCTCCCGTGGCCGCGTTGTCGGCCGCTCCGATACCGGATTTATCCGAGGAATCGGATGAGCTTGACGAACCGGACTTGTCTGACGAGGAGCCGGACTGGCTGGACGAATCCTCGGTGCTGTCCTTGGAATCGCTCTGGGAGCTGTCTTTGGAACTGTCCGGGGAATTGGACGCCTCGGCCTTCTTGGCGGCGTCGGCTTCCTGCTGCTTGGCCAGTTTGCGCATTTCGGTGCGGATAATACCCACATGCGACTGCGCTTCGTCCAACGAACCGACTGTGATGCCTTGGCTCAGCTGGTCACGCCATGTCTGAGGCAGGTCCGCGGTGGCGATATTGGTGGTCTGCACTTCGTGCGAAAGCTCAAGTCCAAAGAGATTGGTCGGCACGCCACGATAAATGGCCACGGTGCCGTTGCTATCTCCCACGTAGTAGTGCGTCTGGCTCCACGTGTACGCGCCCCAGCCAGCGCCGGCCAATGCCAGCACGGCAAGAATGCAGGTAATAATCACCGCAAGCTTATTGCGGCGCTTCTTGGTGCGCGTGGCCTTCTTCTGCTCGACCTGCTCATCGCGGATGGCTTTGGCCACATCCGGGTCGTTGGGGTCGGCGGACAGGCGCCCATCCGGCTTTTGCACCACCGGAATCTCACCGGTATCGGGATTGGCTCGTTCACCGGTCTCCTCGCGGACGGTGGACGGCTGCACCACGCGTGTGGACGACGGTTTGGCCGTGGTTTGCGCGGTCTCCGCCTCGTGCGCGCTGGCGGGCTGAATCAATGCTGCGGCGCGCTGGGCGGGGGAATCATCCTCACGCAGTGCGGGCGCGGTAGCCACCGGCTCGTTGACGATGTCGGCAATCGGCTCAAGATTACGGCTGGCGGCACCGCCGACCAACGGCGTTTGGTGCGGCAGATCGAACGCATCGGCATCCAACGCCAACGTGGCATCCGCAATAACGGCCGTGACATTATCGGTGCTGCCCGCCCGCAGTGCCATCTGCACCAGACGCTGCGCGCATTCGCCCTGATCGGACAGCGTGGTCATCGTCTCTTCGATGGTGGAATCTTCCAGCACACCGCACAGACCGTCCGAGCACAGCAGCCAACGGTCGGCGGGGTGGGCTCGGCGAATCGAAATATCCGGGCGCGGGTCAATGTCAAAGTCGCCAAGCACGCGCATCACGACGTTGCGCTGCGGGTGGTTCTTGGCTTCGGACGGGGTGATACGACCGGTGTTGATGAGGTGCTGCACGTAGCTGTGGTCGCACGTGATGCGGCTCAGGTGTCCGTCGCGCAGCAGGTAGGCGCGCGAATCGCCGATATGGGCGATGACCCAGTAGCCGGCCACCAATGCCACTGCGGTAACGGTGGTGCCCATGCCGGCAAGCTTGCGTTCGCGCTTGGCCTTGCCGACGATGGCGTCATGCGCGGCCATAACGGAGGTTTCCATCATGCGGGAGATCGTCTCGACGTTGCCACCGGTGTCATCCTGCTCGATGTGGGCCAGCGACCGGATGGCGATGGAGGATGCCGTATCGCCGCCGGCGTGACCGCCCATGCCGTCGCACATGGCGATGAGATGCTCGCCGGCGAAGGAGGAATCCTGATTGTTCGCGCGCACGGTGCCCACATCGGACACCGTGGTGGAATACAGGAACAGCGGTTGTGAAGCGGCGGATTTTGGCATGCGGCTACCTCAGTTCGAAGGTGGTGGCGCCGATGCGCACAGGAATACGAGCGGGCAGAATGGTGGGGCGGTTGATGCGCTGCTGGTTGACCACGGTGCCATTGGTGGAGTTCAGGTCTTCAATGGCCCACTGCCCGGAGCGCGTGTCACGGTAGACACGGGCATGGTGGGAAGACACGAATTCGTCATCGAGCACCACGGTGTTCGAGGCGGCGCGGCCAAGCGTGATGTCAGCTTCGGCCAGCGGCACGGAGCTGCCGGCAAGCGGACCATCGATGATGACCAACAGGGTAGGCTGCGCCGAGGCGGCGGACGACGCGGAAGTGCTGGGCTGGCGATGCGGGCGCGGCGCAGCTGCCTGCGGCGTTTCGGCCTTGGCCTTATGCACTTCACGCTCACGGCGACGACGCGCGCGCGAAGGTCGCGGACTGAACGTCTCGATGTCCTTGCGCAGCGAACGTACGGCCAGCCAGATGAATATCCACAGCAGGATCAGGAATCCATACTTGAGCAGGGCGAATGTCAGTTCGGTCATAAGTGGACGACTTTCGGGCGTGTGCTCGACTACTCCTGGGCTTGGGCGGAGGCCCAGTACAGGATGCGGGTACGGCCGATGGTGATGGTGTTGCCGTCGAGCAGCGTGGCGGCGGGCACTTGGTGGCCCTCCACGTACGTGCCGTTGGTCGAACCCAGGTCGCGGGCGATCACGCCGTTATCCGTGATGTCGATTTCCAGGTGCTTGCGGGAGATGCCCGGATCGTCGATGACGATATCGCAACCGGAACCGCGGCCGATTACCGTCTTGTCTTTGGTGAGCAGGTACTGGTTGCCGTTCACCTCGAGCACCGGGCTATCCTCGGTCTGCGCATCGGTGGTGACCGGCACGGCATTGCCCTGCACGGATTCGGAGGTGAGGTTGAAGTTGCCCTTGGACAGGTCAAGGTCTTCCTCGAAGATCACGATCACCGGGCCCACGAAGGCGTAATGCTGGCTCTTCGCGTACTCGGTGAGGTTATCGGCCAGTTCGTTGGCCAGGGTCTCGCTACCCCATGCCTCGATACGGTCGAAGTCAGGAGTACTGAGCTTGAAACGGTATTCATTCGGGGCCACCGTGCGGTCACGGCCCACGGGCATGGCCTCGGCGTCAATCTCGCGCTCCAAGGCGCTGGAAAGATCGACAGGCTGCAGGTCTTTGGAGCCAAACTTGGCGAATACTCCGTTGACTGCACCCTCCACGCTTTTTTCAAAACGGTCGAGAACGCTCATAGTCCTCCCTTTCTAATCTTCACCCATCCTACGCGGTGATGGGAATATGAGACAAAAAACCGGTCTTTCACGTGACGATGAGTGCAAAATATCCAAAAATTCAGGGCGGAAATGGGTGCGGCGCACCACCCGAGGTGCTTTACCGGTGGAGCACCTCGGGTGGGATGCGCGTGTTATCGATTTGTCAGGCCAGCGCGTCGCGCAGGAAATCGCGCTGGAGGGTGAGCAGGTTTTCGGCCACGGTCTCGTCATTGGTCATATGGGTGATGCCCGTCAACGGCAGGAAGGTGTGCGGGCGACCCGCCGCCATCAGGGCTTGCGAGAGGCGCAGGCTGTGGGCGATGGTGACGTTGTCGTCGGCGAAACCGTGGATCAGCATAAGCGGGCGCTCGAGTTTCGGTGCGTCCTGCACGATGCCGTTTCGGTAGTAGACATCCGGGTCGAGGCCCAGATAGCGCTCGGTGTAGTGCGTGTCGTACAGCGTCCAGTCGGTGGGCGGGGCGCCGGCGCATGCGGCCTTGAACACGTTCGGCGCGTCCAGCACGGCCAGTGCGGACAGGAAGCCGCCGTACGACCAGCCGATCATGCACACCTTGTCGAGGTCCGGCATGGGAATCGCCTCCCGCTGGCGGGAGGTGGCGCGAAGCGCCGGTGGGTGGTTCTCGGCGTCTGCCTGATCGCCCGCAGCCGGCTGTGCCGCACGTGATTCCACATCGGCGTTGAGCCGGGCGACGGCCTCGGGCAGGGCGTTGACGGCCTCGACCTGATCGGCCAGCGTTACGTCCTTCATATCCTCGAAGATCTCGCGGTCCCATGCCGGGCCGCGGCCGGTGGTGCCACGGCCGTCTGCCGTGACCACCAGGAAGCCTTGGTCGGCCCACCACTGGCCCTCCCAGTAGAAGGACTGCGAGGCGATGACCTGCTGGAAGCCGGGCCCGCCGTACGGCTTCATCAGCACCGGCAGCTTCTCGGCGTGCGCGTACGGGCTTTCCGGGCTCGGCGCGATGATCGCCGTGTACAGCTGGTGCTCGCCCAGTCGCGTAAACGTGACGTTCGGTGTAAAGCCGGGTTCGGCCGCCGTGGACGCGATAGTGGCGCTCTGTTCTCCCAGAATATGCCGCATCTGGGCGCGGGCGGAACGCATATCGCGGCCGGAGACCACGATGCCGCGCTCGCCGCGCGAGGCGGTCCACTGGCCGGGATCGGTCGTGACCGGCGTGATCGTGCCGTTGTAATCGATACTCACCACGTCGAAACTGCGGGCGTCGTGGTCGCCGAATACGGACTCGGTGGCGGCCGCATCGGCCCAAGCGTCCGGCACCTCAGGCGCGATTTCGGGCGCGCGCTGCACCACGGCCAGCACATCCTCGTCGGTCACGGCGAGCACCGTGCGCACGTTCCAGCCAGCCGGCGTGAACGGGCGGCCGTCCATTGTCAGACGGTTGGTGTCCGTGGCCATATCGTTGAGCGAGCACACCAGACGACCATCCGGCGTGTAGGCGGGCGTGCCGTGAACCAGGTCGATCCACTGCTCGTTCGCGTGCTCCTCAAGCACGCGCGTGGCACCCAGCGCGGCCCCATCCGCCTCGACCGCCACCTCAAGCACCTGATCGCGGGTCTGGCGGCGGTTCTGCACCAGCACCAGCGGATCGTGGCCGCGACGCCAGTTCACGGCGGCCACATACTCGTACGCCTCGCGATCCCAATCCACATCGGCGTTGCCGGTGATGCCTGCGTACCGGTCGTTCTCATCGAACGCCAGCGTGATCACGGTCAGGTACACGTCGGCGTTGCGGGTCAGCGCGCGCGGGTAGCGGCGGCCGGCGTCCGGCTTCTCGGGGTCGGCCGGATCGCTGATGTGCCAGGTCGGCTCGTCGGCGGTGTCGAAAGACTCGAACAGCACATGCTGCGAATCCGGGGCCCACCAGAAACCGTCGTACCGGTCCATTTCTTCGCCGGCCACGAACTCGGCCAGACCGATTTTCCACGTGTTTTCGGCCGGATTGCCGTCCTCATCCTCCACGCTCACGCCGTAGACGGCGGTGATGCGGTCACCTAGTTCGCCGCCGATATCGACCAGCATCAGGTAGCTGCCCGTGGTGTACAGCACATGTTCGCCATCCGGGGCGATGCGCGGGTTCAGCACCGGCGTGTACATCGCCGGGTCCTCATCGAGCCATTCGCCGGCCAGTTCACGGGTGTGCGGCTCGGGTGCGCCGGTCTCGTCATTCCAATCGATGTCGGTCAGGAACAGGCGGCCGTTGATGGTGAACACGATGCGATTGCCGTCGTCATCTGCGGAGTATCCGACGATGCCGGTGCCGCCTTCGCGCGCACGCTCGCGGCGGGCCTTCTCCTCGGCCGGCACGTCCTCGCTGTCGGCGGTTGCGCCCAGCAGTTCGCGCGGGTCGGCCAGCTTGGTCTCATGGTGTTCGCCGGACTCGTCGAACCAGCTCAGCCACAGTGCGGTCACCAGATCCTCGGGGCCGTCGGAGCGCAGGAACAGGGCCCGCGAGCCGTCGCCCACGGTCTGTGCGGAGCGCGGTGCGCCGCAGCCGAAGCGCAGCGTGCGCGCCCGGAGGCGTGGGAAATGCTTGATTGCGTCATTGACATCATTGGTTTCGCTCATACCTCACAACCTACGCGCCTGTGCGGTCAGTGGCGCGCAGGCTTGCGACGCATTCCCGGGAATGTGTCGTGGTGTGGGTGCGAGGTGTGGGCGTGAGGCTTGTCCTAAGATGGGAGCCATGCAGGTGACGATGATCGACGAAAACAAGTACGCCGAAACGATGACCGACGTGGTGCTGCCCGCGCTCGAACAATGCTGCGAGGAGGGCTGGTTCGATCCGTCCGCCGCCGAACGTTCGGCCGGGATCGAGCCGCTGTCCGGCATTATGGACACCGGCGGCCGCTCGGGCCAGCTGCACTACCTGTGCTACGACTCCGCCAAATTCGACGCGATTCGCGAGCAAGGCGCCACCGCCACCTTCCGCGGGGCCATCGTCATCAGCCACGGCTTCACCGAGTTCGCCGAAAAGTACGACGAGCTCGTCTGGTACTTCCTGCTTGCCGGCTACTCGGTGTGTGTACTCGAGCATCGCGGCCACGGCAAGTCCGCGCGCGACGTGGACAACCGCTGCATGGTGTGGATTGATGACTGGCAGCGCTACGTGGCCGATCTGGCCGGCTTCGCCGAAACCATCGGCCAGCAGTACGCGGCCGGCATGCCGCTGAACCTGTTCTGCCATTCGATGGGCGGCGGCATCGGCGCGGCCGTGTTGGAGCGATACCCCACCCTGTTCGACAAAGCGGTGCTCTCTGCCCCGATGATCGCCCCCGCCACCGGCATGCCGCTGGGCGTGGCCCGTGTGCTGGTCGGCGCGCTGTGCGGACTCGGCTTCGGCAAGAAGCGCGTGTTCGGGCAGTCGGGCTTCACGCCGGAATTCTCGATGGAAGGCAACGAGGGCGCTTCCGAAGCGCGTGAACGCTGGTACTTCAAGCTGCGTTGCGAGAATAGCGAATACCAGACCTACTGCGCGGCGTTCGAATGGGTGCGCCAAGCGTTGAAGCTCAACCGGGCCATACTGAATCCGTCCGCCTGCGCCGAAGTGGAGACGCCGGTGCTGCTCTTCCAGTCCGGACGCGACATCTGGGTACTCAATAAGCCGCAGAATCACTTCGTCCAACTGGTCAAGGACGGCGGCGGCGAGGCGAACATCGTGCGCTTCCCCGAATCGCGCCACGAAATCTTCTCCATGCCCAACAGCACTTACAAGCCCTACCTCGAAAAGATCCTCGGCTTCTACGACGACCCCATGATTGCCTGCGCCGCGTACTGATGTAGCTCTTCACCCATTGTTCACCGTGCGGTCACCTTGTGGCCCGACCCGCTTTAGATGGCGGGAGAGCCATGGAATTATGGGCATAATGTCTTCTCTCCGCCGCCGCGGTTGCGGCCGCGGTATGTGCCGGCGTGCTCGCGTTGACCGGTTGCACGGCGTTCAATAATTCCGATGACGGCACAGCGGACGGCAACGGCACGTCCGCCACCACGCAGACCTTCCAGCCGTCCGGCGGCAAACCGACTGCCACCCTGAGCATTGCCTCCGGCTCCGAAAACAAGGAAGTCGCCGTCGCCATCCAGAAAGCGGCCGACCAATCCAACGTAGCCGTGACGATGCACTACATGGGTTCGCTGGAGATTATGAACGCGCTCAAGGCCGGCGGCCAGGATCACGACGCCGTCTGGCCTGCCTCCTCGATGTGGATTTCGATGGGAGACACCAAGCACATCGTCAAAGACGCGGCCAGCACCTCCACCACGCCGATCGTGTTCGGCATCGCCAAATCCAAGGCCGTCAAACTCGGCTGGGCTGACGACACCGGCGCCACCAAGCCCGTCTCCACCGCGGACATCCTCGCCGCGGTCAGCGACGGCAAACTCACGTTCTCCATGACCTCCGCCACGGTGATCGACAGCGCGCTCAACGTCTACCAGACCGCGCTCAGGAAACCCAGCTGGACCATTTGGGTGGTCGATTACTCCGGTTCGATGTCTGGAGAGGGCAAGAACGGCGTGGTCAAAGGCCTGAACGCGGCGCTCGACCCGGACCAGGCCAAGAAGTCGTACATCGAGCCCGCCAGCGGCGACGTGAATATTCTCATCCCGTTTGAAACCGAGGCCCACCGCCCGGTCAAGGCCACTGGCACAAGCACCAGCGACCTGCTGCATGAGGCCGATGCCACCGATGCCAGCGGCGGCACCGATATCTATGAAGGCCTGCTGAGCGCGCTCGACGAGCTGCCCAGCGAGTCGGAAGCCTCGCAATACACCACCGCCATCGTGCTCATGACCGACGGCCGCTCCAACTCCGATCATCAGGACGAATTCGAAAGCGCCTATAAGTCGCGCGGCCGTGATCTGCCGATCTTCTCCATCATGTTCGGCGATGCCGATCCCAGCCAGCTGAAGTCTCTCGCCACCCTGAGCAACGCCAAGGTATTCGACGGCCGCTCCGGCGACCTCGCCGCCGTCTTCCGCCAAGCCAAGGGCTTCAACTGATGCTCCAGGTAATCTGTGGATTCGTTGTCGGACTGCTGCTCGCCGGGCTCGGTTTCGGACTGGTCGGCGGCGGAGTGCCCGGCCTGATCGTGGCCGTGGTACTGGCCGCACTTGGGTATATCGCCGCCTCCACGCTCACCGAGCCGGAGCGACGCATCGGCAAAATGCTGGTTTCCGCCTTGCCCAACGGTCAGAAGACCGCCGATGCGATCGACGCGGCGAACGCTCGACTCAACTCGATCGCCATGCTCACCAAGCAAGTACGTGACCCAGCCGTCAAAGCCGAAGCCAACGACTTCATCGCCGCTACCAAAGATTTAGTGCAATACGTGACCCGAGACACCTCCGCCTACCCGACGTTGCGCCACTACATCACCGTGTACGGCGAGCAGACCGAGAAACTGTTGCGCTCCTACGTGGACGTGGAAAGTTCCGGCGCACGCGATCAGATAGCCACGGCACGAATCGAAACCATCGAGGCGCTGCAAGTGCTCGAACAGACCGCCGCCGGCGAACTCAGCCGGGCGGTAAGCGCCAAGACGTTGGGCATTACGGCCGACTCCGACGCCATCCAACGGTTGGCCCGCATGGATGGATACGACGACGTCGCACCTTCGCCTGTGCCTTCCTCGGCTGCTGATGAAGGACGGCATGCACCCAGTCAGACTCCATCTGGCGGCCCGGCTCACCAGTCGGACCAGAAAACGGACGCACAATGAAACTCTCCAAATCAAAAATCATCGGACTGATCGCCCTGCTTGCGGTAGTGGGCGTGGTCTGCGGCACGCTGGTGTGGCGGCAATCGCAACCAGCACCGGCCGAACCGACCGAACAGGTGAGCATCACCGGCTACCTGGGCGGCGAGAAAATCGGCCTGTTCGATGACGCCAAGTTCAAGGCGCTCGCCGCCAAGCAAGGCATTGCCATCGACTATCGCAAGGCCGGATCGCTGGCCATGATGGATGCGGACCGGAAAGGCATGGATTACCTGTTCCCCTCCTCGCGCGCGGCCGTCGAATACGGCAATGCGAAAGGCGTCAAGGCCCCCCAAAGCGACATCGTCTTCAACTCACCGATTGTGCTATACACGCACAAGGCCGTGGCGGACGGGCTCGTGAACGGCGGACTTGTGACCAAGGACGATTCTGGCGCGTACCACATGGATATGGCCAAAGCCGTGGACGCGATGGTCGCCAACACAACATGGCCGACGTCGGATACACGGCAGGCTACGGGCAGTTCCGCATCGACTCGACCGATCCGGTGAAGTCGAACTCAGGCAACGAATACGCGGCGCTTCTTGCCACGGTGCTCAACGGCGGGCAGCCGGCCATGGTCGATTCGGTGGCGCGCGACGGCAAGACCATCGCCTCCATCTTCGCCAAATCCGGCTGGATGGAGACCTCTTCCGAGGATTCGTTCAACCAGTTCCTGACCTTGGGCGTGGGCTCCAAGCCGATGATGGTGGGCTACGAATCGCAGCTGCTTGATTTGGCCGTGAACCAGCCGGATGCGTTCAAGCAGATCAAGGACGACGTGGTCATCGTCTACCCGACGCCGACCGTGTGGAGCACCCACACGCTGATGGCCTTGGACGAGAAAAGGCGGCACACTGCTGAACCTGTTGAAAACACCGGCGGTGCAGAAGCTGGCGTGGGAGCGCCATGGCTTCCGCGCGGCCAACTTCGCCGGCACCGATTCGATCAGCCGATTCGGCGTGGCCGGCACGCTCGACCAGATCCCGGCCGTATCCGAACTGCCCAACAACGATGCCATGCAACACCTCATCACCACCCTCCAATCCGCGCAAGCCAAACTCGTGGCCGACATCTCCATGTACGACACGATGTACACGCAGAACGCCCAGCAATACCGCGAGCTGAAAATGACCGTACTGGCCGGCAAGAAGGCGCTCGCCGACTTCAACGCCAACCAGCTGCCAGCGCTGGAGGCCGAGGCCGCCGCCAGTGGCGACGCCATGCAGGCGCAAGTGCTGAAGAACTTCAAGTCCAAGCTCGACCGTTTTGCCAAGCGACTCGACGACCTCGACCGCATCAGCGTGGTTACCTTGCAGACCGCGCCGCAGATCAAAATCATCCAGAACGCGGACCAGACCATCGTGGACAAGATCGACACCACCATCTCCACCACGATTCCGGTGTGGAAGAGTCAGATGGTGATCGCGCTGGGCCTGTCCAACCAGCGCAAGGTTCTCGACCTGCAGAACAAGGCCGACGATGTGACCAACAAGCTGCTGGCGCGTAACGCGGCCGCCCTGCACAAGGGTGCAGTGGACGCGGAAAAGGCCAACCAGCGTTCCGTGGTGGAAATCGACACGCTGGAGAAGATCAACGCCGAACTCATCGCCACCCTGAAGGAGACCGTGCAGATCCAGAAGGAAGGCGAGGCCAACCGCGAGGCCGCCCAGGTCAAGATGCGCCAAATCGAGTCCGACCTCAAAAACGCCTTGCTCGAAAACGCCCAGCAGATGTGAGCCGTTCGCGCGCCAGCATGCTCCCGTTGGCGGAGTTTGCGGGAACGTGCAACCATGCTCCCGTTGGCAGAGGTATATGAGTACGCCTACTGGTGTGCGTATATATGCTCCCGCTGGCGGGAGCTGGCAGCCGTAAGACTGGCTGAGGGTGGTCACGGCGCTCGGCTCGGCCGGCTTTACCGGCAGCCATTCCCGCCGCAATTTCTCTGTGGGCATAATCCCGGAATGATTGCCGCGCTCGGGAATTGGATGAAGTGAAGGTTAAAGGTTGAGAGCCCGGGAGGGTTCCGGAACCGGCCACGATAACCGCTGCTAGCCCCGCGATACGGGTTGGCGGCCGGCAGCCAAGCCGATTCTCTCCTAATCAAGGAGTACCGATTATGGCAATGTTTCCGGCTTTGATGAATGACACGATGTTCTCGGATCTGTTCGATGATCCGTTCTTTGAGGGTTGGCGCAACACGGACAACACGATGAGTGCCGTAATGCCCGCCAACATGATGACTGCCGATGTGCGCGAGACCGACAAGGGTTACGACGTCGACATCGATATGCCTGGCTTTAAGAAGGAAGATATCAACCTTGAGCTCAACAACGGCTATCTGACCGTGTCCGCCTCGCGTTGCAGCGAGCATGAGGACAAGGCTCCGGCCGCTGAGGACGAGGCTTCCGACAGCAAGTGTGCTTGCGCGTCCGATTCGGGCAAGTGGCTGCGTCACGAACGCTACATGGGCTCCTGCTCGCGTAGCTTCTACGTTGGCGAGGACGTGAAGGAGTCCGACATCCACGCCAGCTACCGGAACGGCACGCTGTGCATCCAGGTTCCGAAGATGCAGGCCCAGCCGCAAGTCGAGTCCAAGCACCAAATCGCGATTGAGGGCTGACGATACTTGATTCGTCCCGAAGTCCCGCTTCGAGTAGCTTTGCCCCCTCTGACGAGGGGGCTCCCGCGAAGCGGGTGGGGGAGAGATAAATCGTAACCAAACCATGCTTCCCACGCCGTCTGCCCTACGCTTTCAACGCCGACTAACCTGACAGACGGCGGGAAACATAGCCAATGCAAATGCCGGGTAGGGATTTACCCTACCCGGCATTTTGCTGTTTCAATCACCGAACCCCACCCTGTTCGCGCGCCGGTCGCGTGCCGTTCTGCCGCTGTACACATCCGATGGGTAGAGTGACTTCGAAACGATGCGAGAGAGGCGGACATATGGCGAACGGCGCACAGAACGCAAGCGGCACACCGGCACCGGCGGCAAGCCATTCCGGCGGCCACGTCGTATCCGCGCGCGCCACGACCATCGGCCTGATGGCAATCCTGCTGTGGAGCTTCATGGCCGGCACCGTGCGCATCGTCTCCGAAAACTTCGGCGCCACGCTTGGCTCGGCCCTGATCTACACGGTCGGCGGCATCCTGCTGCTGATGTTCCGGCGCCCGGCCCCGATTCGCGAGTTCCCCAAGAAATACCTGATTATCGGCGGCCTGTTGTTCGTATTTTACGAATCGTCGATATCCCTCTCGCTGGGTCTGGCCTCTACCGACGCATCCTCGGTGGAAGTGAGCCTGGTCAACTATCTGTGGCCCACGATGATGGTGCTGCTGTCGGCGGGCGTATCCCATCGCAAGCACGCGGTCGTCAAGGTGTTGCCGGGTGCGATCGTGGCCACTGCCGGCGTGGTGCTGGCGGTCGGCGGTAATTCCGGGCTCGACTGGCATGCGGCCGTGCAGCATATCGCCGCCGACCCTTTGCCCTATGCGCTGGCGTTCGTGGGCGCGCTTGCCTGGTCGGTGTACGCGGTGTTCACGCCAGCCATGAGTCATGGGGTGGACGGCACTTCATTGTTCTTCCCCTGCGTGGCCGTGGCGTTGTGGATTATCCACTTTGCGTCCGGGCAGGGGTGGCCGGCCGAGCCGCCGAGTCTGGTCGCATGGCTGTTTGTGTTGATTGCCGCGGCGGCGATTGGTGGTGGTTATGCCTGCTGGGGCTATGGCATTCTGCATGGGTCTATGGAGCGGCTGGCTATTGCGTCCTATGCCACGCCGGTGCTGTCCACCGGGGCCAGTGCGGTGTTGCTGGGTTTGGCGCTGTCGCTGCCGTTTTGGTGTGGCGCGCTGCTGGTGGCCGTCGGATCGGTGCTTAATTACTTGGTCAGTGCGCGCAAATAGCGGGGTGGCTTTGCTCATGGGGCGGTAATAATCCCATGGGGCGGTAAAACCCTCATGGGGCGGTATCCCAAAATGACTTTATTCTGCGGTTTCACAATTTCTTCAAACCGCCCCATGGGCCTTTTACCGCCCCATGGGCCTTTTACCGCCCCATGGATAAATTACCGCCCGATGGGCAGCAGCAACTTACTCGCCGCGACGCTCGGACGGGCGGCGAATCGGGTCAAGCAGCGTATTCGGATCGGAGATGCCGAACATGCTGCGCCCGCCGGTGGATTCAGGGTGCTTGGCGAGAACGGCCAGCGAAATCGCCCCCGGAATCATAATGATCACCAAAAGGGCCGCCAATCCCCAGTTCACGAAGAATCCGAGCCCCAGTACGATGGCCACCACAACCACCACCGTGACGATAATCGTCAACAGTGCTCGACGTGGGTTGGTTTCCCTGGCCCAAGAGGTGCTGGCTGCGGGTTTTGCTGTTGAACTGGCCGCGGCGTTTGTGGCTGTTGTGCCATCAGCCGTGACGGTCGTGGGCCTTGCCGCCGCGCTCGTCGCGGGGCCAGTAGGGGCGTCAGACACGTTATCGGCGGCATTGCCGGTCGCTGCTGGACGTTGTTCGTTTGCGTGAGTCATATCCACCAGCATATTCCCTGCTTCCGGCTGAAGCTGGGACAAGCCTGCGCGCCGCTAATCCAGCGCTGACACTGGCCTTGAGCTGCGGACGTCCAGACCGGATGTGAACAGGCGCTGAACGGAGTCTGGGGAAACCATGAGAACTCGCGACAATTTTTGTGAAATTGGGTGACGCTCTATGAATCGCGCGCTAGTGTTGCGTGAGCTTACAAGGCGAGGAGCCTGGAGCGCGGGGGGTGAAGGATGAAGAACTCCGTTTGGAAAACGTTCATGGAATTGTCTCTGGTCCGCGGAATCGTGCCGCGGACCGTGTTCGGACTGACCGCGATCGCGGCAATCATACTGGTTATTGGGCTGGCGCTGAGCAAGAGCAAGAAGCGCGGCCGCCTGCACCCGCTGATTGTCTCGCTGATTGCCGCCGTGCTCGCCGGCGCGGCTGGACTGCTGGTTGCATGGCTGGTGTCCGACGTGTTTATGGTGTTTGGCGTATCGCTGGGCTGGCCGGTGATCTTCACCATCGCGGGCGGCATCGCCGGCGTCGGCTTCGTGATCGCCGCAGCCGTGACCCTGCGCGGGGTCCACCGTGCGCTGGCCGTCGTGCTGGTGCCGCTGGTGCTGCTGTCCACCGCGCTCGGCGTGGACTCGATTTACGGCGAATACCAGACCATCGGCACCCTCGTCGGCTACACGCCGTACGCCTCGCTCGGCTCAATCGAGGTACACAAGGCCGCGATGAGTGTCAGCGACTGGCATAGCAAGGCGCGGAAGGGCAGCCTGCCGTCCATGCCCAGCCAAGGCAAGGTGCTCACCGTCGACATTCCGAACACCGAATCCAACTTCACGGCCCGCAAGGCGATGATCTACCTGCCGCCCGCCGCGCTGTCCGACCGTCCGCCGGCCTTGCCGGTGATGGAGCTGTTGGCCGGGCAGCCCGGTAGCCCCAGTCGCCTCATCGACGCCGGCAACATCGCCGCCACGATGAATGCGTACGCCGCCAAACATGACGGGCTCGCGCCGATCGTGCTCGTGCCCGACCAGAACGGCGAGGCCACGCACAACAGCCTGTGCGCCGACACCACGCAAGGCAACGCCGAAACCTACCTCACCACAGACGTGGTGAACTGGGCCAAGAAGATGCTGCCCGTGGCCAAATCGGCCCGCATGTGGGCGATGGGCGGGTTCTCGCAAGGCGGCACCTGCACCACGCAGCTCGTCCCGCGCCACCCCGACATCTACGGCGCGATGCTGCCGGTGGACGGCGAACTCAAGCCGACCAATGGCAGCGTCGCCAAGATGGTCCAGAAGTATTTCGCCGGCGACCGCAAGGCGTACGACGAACAGGTGCCGGTCAACGCCATCGCCGCCACCGGTACGCCCGAGCAGGCGCTGTTCACCGGTGCTGGCGAACGGGACAAGGAATCGATTAGCAACATGCGCACGATCGCCGACGCCGCGCGCAAAGCCGGCATGGAGGTCACCGAGCTGATCGTGCCCGGCACCGGCCACGACTGGCACGCGGTGCAGGCGGTCTGGCGGCCCGGTCTCGACTGGTTCGGCGAACGGACCGGCTTGGGCGAGATGACGAAATCGTTGAAGGAGTACCCACAAGTGGAGGTGTTGCAATGAGCGAAGAATCGCGTAAGCACAACAGTCATGCGGCGGAAAGCTGGCGCGAACTGGCCGGCGACGTGCGACAGTGGGCGGACGGTCATCGACTGGCCATCACTGCCACGGTGGCGCTGGTGGTGCTGAACTTGGTGGTGTGGCTGGTGGTCGCGATGGCCGGATTCGCGTTCCCGCTGCGGCTCGACACCAGCATGGCCGAATTCGATTTCGGCAAACTCTTCTGCACGCTGTTCTTGGCGCGCGGCGTCATCCAGCTCATTCTTGATGCCGCGCTGTGGCTCGTCATGCTGTCAATCGCCGAGCCGTGGCTTGGCCGCGCACGTACCGTCGGCACCGCGCTCGCCTGCGCGCTCGGCGGCGTGATCGTGGGCCTGACCTTGTGTGCGGCGGCCGGATGGCTGTTCCAGGACTCCCAATTCGTCTCCCGCATGCAGTTCGCCCTGAGCCCGCTGGTGTTGCCGGTCGGCGCGCTTATGGCGGCCAGCGCGTTCTGCAGCCATCTGTTGCGGCGGCGTATTCGGCTGATCGGCTACGTGGCGATTCTGGTCGCGCTGCTTTACAGCGGCAATCCTGGCGATTACTGCATTCTCGCCGCCGCGCTGATCGGACACGCGGCCGGCCGCGTGATGGCCGGGCCGCCCGCGCATGCCGAGACCGGCTGGCACTGGCTGCGCAGCACCTCCTTCGAGGCGCGGCGCATGTTTGCGGCCATCGCCGTGGTGCTGGCGCTGGGGCCGATCATCGCCATCACCTCGCATAATCACGCGGGGCCGCTCAGCACGGTCGGCCTGCTCATGAGTCCGGTCTCCGTTGACGACGGCACGCTCGCGCGCTGCCTGGCCGGCGCCACGCACAGCGGCTGCTTCCTGCAATTCGACCTATTGCGAGCCTCGATGCCGGGCGCGGTACTGCGTTCGCTGCTGCCCACCGCCGTGACCCTGGTGCTGGCGTGGGGCCTGTATCGCGGCCGTCGGTTCGCGGCCATGTGTGCCGTGGCCATCAACCTGTTCACTGCGGGAGTAGCCATCGCCTACTACCTGATCGTGCCGCTGAGCTTTGCGCCGGACGGCATGACCTCACTGCTGCAGCACGGCGCGATCACCGCCTGCGTGGCGAACGCCTTGCCGCCGCTGTTCTTTGCCGTCGCCTTGACTGCGGCGTTGAAGCATTTCCCGATTCGCGTCGGCTGGCGGCGACTGATCGGCGGCGTCGGCGCCATCGTGCTGGTTCTGCTGGCGTGCGCCGCCGTGTACCTGATGTACGGCATCGCCCAGCCGGATGAATTCTCGCCGCGTGCCACGGCCTCGTCGCTGTTGGCCGAACTGCCGGGGCGCTTCCTGCCCATCGGCTTCCTGAGCCATATGAAGTTGTCGTTCGTGCCGCGTACCCCGATGGCCTCGATCGTGTATCAGGGCGTCGGCCTGGTGTTCTGGATCGTGGTGCTGGTCGTGGTGATCCGCTGGATGAGCGACGTGAGCGAATCGAACGAGCGGGCGCAGGCACGCGCCGAGCGGCTGGTCGAAACCGGCGGCGAATCGATGAGCTTCATGACTACGTGGGAAGGCAACAGCTACTGGCTCTCGCCCACGGGCAAATCGGCCGTGGCATATCGCGTGCTCAACGGCATCGCCTTGACCTGCACCGGGCCGTTCGGCGAGCCCTCCGAGTGGATGGACGACCTGACCGGCTTCACCCAGTATTGCGTGGAGCGGTCGCTTTCGCCGGTGTTCTACAGCGTGCATCGCGAACAGCGCGACGCGTTGCTGGAGGCCGGCTGGAGCTCCATCGAGGTCGGCAGCGAAATGGTCGTGGACCCGCGCGGCTGGAAGACGACCGGCAAGAAATGGCAGGATGTGCGCACCGCCATCAACAAGGCCAAGCGCGACGGCGTGACCGATGTGCAGTCCACGTTCCTGGAAGCGTCGCTCGATGTGCGCGAGCAGATCGAGGACATCTCCGAGGAGTGGGCGCAGCTCAAGGCGCTGCCGGAAATGAAGTTCACGCTCGGCGGTGTCGAGGAACTGCGCGACCCGCGCGTGCGGCTGCTTTACGCCATCGACGCGGACGGGCGCGTGCTGGGCGTCACCAGCTGGCTGCCCACCTGGCGCGACGGGCGCATCGTCGGCTGGACGCTGGACTTCATGCGCCATCGCACCGACAGTCCCAACGGCATTATGGAGTTCCTGATCGCGCGCATGGCCGAGCGCCTGCGCGACGAGGGGCTTGCGGATCCTGAGCATGCCGTGGAGTTCATGAGCCTGTCCGCGGCACCCTTGGCCGGCATGAACCCCGAGCGAGACAATGCCCGGGAAGGTGGGGTGGCGGCCGGCGAAGGCACGCAGGTGCTCCAACACGCGCTGCAGATCGTGGCCGACTGGATGGAACCCGCCTACGGCTTCCACTCGCTGTTCAACTTCAAGCGCAAGTTCCAGCCCGCCGAAGCGCCGGTCTACGTGTGCTACCCGGACCCGGCGGCGTTGCCGCAGATCGGGCTCGCGGTGGTGCGCGCCTACGTGCCCAGCGTGACGCCCGCCGAAGTAGCCGGCATGCTCAGCACGCTGCGGTCGTGAAGGTGTGCACACGGGTACGCAGGCTAGCCGATTCGAGCCTGAGACGGGGTATCTGCTTTCAGAGAGGTACATTTGGCCTCTTGCGGACAACTAACTGCCTTCAAAGAGGTACCTGAACTCTGAAATCCCGAGTATGAGCGTTGCAATGACGGCGTTTGTACTCGGGATTTCCCGTATTCGGTACCTCTTTGAACGGAGAAAGCATTCTGCAGAAGCCCGAATGTACCTCTTTGAGCGGCGAAAGCCCAGCGAGAAGGGCGCAGAAGGCGCTATCTCCGTTTCGAGGGGTTGATTTGGCCTCTCCGGGAGGTCTACTCCTGCTTCGAGGGGGCTGATGGCCGAGTATTCACGCTCCAAAATCGGCGGAATGGCGTTGACGCGGATGGGCTTTTACATGCGGTCTAGCTGCCGACCAGCCCCTTGAAACGGGAGTAGACCTCCTGCGAAGGCCGAATCAGCCCCTCGAAAGCGGTTTTGCCGGTGCAGAGGTGTCGTTGACTGCATCGCGAGCCGCCTCGACGTAGTAACGTGGGGCGCATGAGCGAACGTAACGAACACAATGACGGAAATACGCAAACCGCATACTTCGCCGGCGGCTGCTTCTGGGGACTGGAGCGCTACTTCCAGAACGTCGACGGCGTCACGGACACCACGGTCGGCTACGCGCAATCCACCGTCGAATCGCCGACCTACGAGCAGGTATGCGCGGGCGGCACGGATGCGGCCGAAACCGTGAAAGTCGAGTTTAACCCGGCACAGGTCAGCCTGCGGACGCTGACATTGCTGTTCCTGGAGGTCATCGACCCGTTCTCCGTGGACCAGCAGGGCGAAGACCGCGGCCGGCAGTACCGCACTGGCATGTTCTACACGGACGAGACGCAGCGCGCCGTGTATGTGGCGGCTCTGGAGCAGCTGGTCGACCGCCAGCCGCAGCGCCCGGCCGTACTGGTCGAACCGCTGCGCAACTTCTACCCGGCCGAGGCACATCATCAGGACTATCTGGTGAACAATCCCGGCGGCTACTGCCATGTACCGATCGCCGCAATCGCGAACGTAAAACGCCGTCAGAAGTACGTGGAACGCATCTGGGATCTGACGCTTGAGCAGTTCGCGGTCACGCAGAACGCCGCTACCGAGCGCCCGTTCGTCAACGAGTATGACGAGGAGTTTGAGCCCGGCATTTACGTGGACATCGTCAGCGGCGAGCCGCTGTTCTCGTCGCGAGACAAGTTCGATTCCGGCTGCGGCTGGCCCGCGTTCTCCCGCCCGATTGCCGGTGACTTGCTGACCGAGCATGAGGACCACCGCATTCCGGGCCGCGACCGCATCGAAGTGCGCACGTCGGACACACAGATTCACTTGGGCCACGTGTTCACCGACGGCCCGGCCGACCGCGGCGGCCTGCGCTACTGCATGAATTCCGCCGCCCTGCGCTTCGTGCCGCGCTCGCGCATGGCCGAGGAAGGCTACGGCGACTGGATTGCGGTTGTGGATGGGATGATCAGGCATGAGCATGGAGAATATTGCGGGCGCTCGCAAGCCCGCCAAGCGTGAGGATGAGCACACGGTCGCCGGCGAGCATCGCATGATGCGCCGTGCGGACCGCGAGGTGACCAATCCCGAGCAGATCGCCGCGATTGTCGCCGCTTGCGACATCGTCGAAGTGGCCTATGCGGATGCTGAGGGCCTGACCATCGTGCCGCTGAATTTCGGCTTTGATTACGACGAGGCGACTGGCAAGCTGACGCTCTGGTTCCACTCCGCGCCGCGCGGCCGCAAGCTCGACGCGATTCGCGCCGCCGCCGGTGGCCGACTGCCCGTGGCTTTCACCATGCAGACCGACTGCGAGGTGGTGGCGGGCCGCACCACGTGCAATTGGGGCGAGGCGTTCAAGTCGATCGTCGGCAATGGCACGGCGTCACTGGTCGAGGATCTGGATGAATGCCGCCACGGCTTGCAGACGCTGATGGCACAGCAGGCGCATATGCCGAATGTGGAATTCACTGATGCGCAGGTCCGCAGCGTCACGGTGTGGAAGATCGAGGTCGATTACTTCACCACCAAGGTCCGTGCCAAGCCCGCGCCCACGCACATGCATCAGCACCCTGCCGTGCCGCGCGCAGGTGTGATCGGTGCCCGATAACATCATTGCAGCAAGGATGGGATGTCGGTTGTGGTGCGGCTCAACGGTTCTTAACGTACCGGGTGCCGCGGCCGGCGCCCAGTTTGGTGATGGTGCCGTTGTCAAGCAGTGTCTTCAGTGTACGTTCAACAGTGCTGGCGCTGATATCGGGCAATTGTTGAAGTATGTCCGCTTTTGAGAGCGGCGATAACGTGCGCTCAAATAGATTGCCGATACGCTGCTCCTTGGTGGGTTTTCTATTGCTGCCCCAGTCGGACACTTCCCCAATCCGTTCGTCGAACTCTTTACAGGCAGTGAGGATGACGCCGAGTAAATAGTTCACAAATGGTGCATAGTCGTTGACGTTGTCGTTCCAGCCGTATGTGCTCGCGGCAAGTGCCTCGTAATAGGTGTCTTTGGTCCGTTCGATAAGGTGTTCAATGCTGATATATTTACCTACTTGGTAACCATTGCGGTAGAGCAGTAGCAAGGTCAGCAGTCGGCTCATTCGACCATTGCCGTCATTGAATGGGTGGATGCAGGTGAAGTCGAAGGTGAACATTGCTGTGGCGAGCAATGGATCGATATGTCCGTCTTGGATGGCTTCTGTATAGGCGGCACAGGCGCGCTCGATGAGCTCCGGTGTGATGAGTGCGTTTGGGGGCGTGAAACGAATGATTTGTTTTCCGGTGGCGTCGCGCTCGATGATGGCATTGTCGCTGTCTTTGAAATGTCCGCCGAAAGCGAGGCCGGTGTATCGGAACAGATCGCGATGCAGTTGGAGGATTGTATTTGGGGTCGGTGGAATGTAGTCGTGGCTTTCGTGGATGGTGGCGAGTACGTCGCGATAGCCGGTGATTTCCTCCTCGGCACGATTGTGTGGCGTGGTTTTTCCTGCAACCAGTGCGTTGAGTCGCTTGTCGCTGGTAGAGATACCTTCAATACGATTGGATGCGTTGGTGCTTTGAATGCGTGCAACCGCGATGAGTGTGTTCAACAAATCAGGCCTGATTGCAGCCTGTACGCTTTGGCGACCTTTGGCTTCGTGGATGGCGGATAGCAGCGTTGTGGTTCGTGGGGTGAGCAGTCCCTTGGCGGCGGTGATGTAGTCAAAGTGCTTCATTGTGAGTCTCTTTCTGCATCATCAAATAGCTTTCTGCATCATATTCTATCAATATGATGCAGAAAAAACGATAGATGATGCAGAAAAGTGGATTGTTATTCCCTTGATGATGGTGTTGCTCAAATCTCACCTCCCGTTGGCGGGAGGTGGCGCGCAGCGCCGGTGGGTGGCCTGCGCCCGAACCCGATAAACTTGCCGCATGGCAGCAGTGACAGTCGTAATTACCAGCTACAACCAGGGTCCGTTGATTCGCGAAGCAGTCGAGTCGGCATTGTCCCAGACAGTTCGCCCGGAACGCATCATCATCGTGGATGATGGTTCCGATGAGCAAACATCTGTTGATGTATTGAGCGCAATTCTCGATGATTGCCGGCATGGAGCGTTGGATACGGGCGGTGTCGCCGTCGATTTCATCGACCAGGTGAATGCAGGTCCCTCCGCCGCGCGCAACCGCGGCATCGCCGCTGCCGGGACGCCGTTCGTGGTGGTGCTGGATGGCGATGACCGTTTGATGCCGACCTTCATTGAGCGTACGTTGCCGTTGCTGACTGCTGATGATTCGATGGTTGCGTCCTCTGGTTGGCTGCGTACGTTCGGGGTTCTGGACTCAGTGGTCCAGCCGACCGGTGGCGACGCGGGAGCGTTCGTGTCGCATAACTGTTGCCCGGCAACATGCATGATTCGCCGCTCGGCGTGGGAGCGTTGCGGCGGATATGACGAGTCGATGCGCAGCGGCTTTGAGGATTGGGATCTCTTTTTGTCGATGTTGGAGCGGGGATTGGAACCGAAAGACGACGCCGGGAAGGGCGCGGCCCATATCGGCATCGCCCCCGAGCCCCTGATCGAATACCGCACGGCCCCGGCCTCCTCAAACGTGACCAGCATGACCAAGCGCCTCGATCTCATGCGCTTCCTGATCGCCAAGCATCGCGATCTCTACGCCGCGCACATCGCCGACGCCATCCTCGGCGTCGAAGCCATCTCCATGAGCCGCCTAGCCATGTGGGAATCGTTGATGCGCGGTGACACCACCGCCAGCCAAGCCTTCATGACCCACCCCACCTATGGCGACGGCGGAATGGCCGCCGCCGTTCGGCTACAAAGCTGAGTCTGACTGTTAATACGCTTGATCTATCAACTGTTTGGTGAGATCATTGGCGTGACGTAAGGAGCCGCTGATGTCCTCATACCGTATTGACGAATTATCCGTTGACCAACTCGATCGCATAAGTTTGCCAAAATTCCAACGAGGGTTTGTTTGGACAAAAAAGAAGCAGGAAGATTTCGTGCAGACCCTGCATGATGGATACCCCTTTGGTACTTTACTTGTTTATCCGGAGAACGATAACGATAAAGATGCGAAGCTCCAACTATTGGACGGGCAGCAGCGTCTATCTACTATTAAGAAGTATCGGCAAGATCCATTGCAGTTTTGGAAACCGTTGAACAGGGAATCGTATACAAGCGTCTATCAGTCTGTAAAGAAGATGTTGCCGGAAGGGGATAAGTTCACAGAGCCGATATTTGATAAGCTGGTGAATAGCAATCCCAATAAAGTGGCATATTGGGCTATGGATTCGTTGAGCAGCAAAGAGGATGTAAAAGCTGCTATGCAAAGCATTGACGATCTTAAGCAACAAATCCGCTCATTCGTCAATCTTGAGCACCTTAAAGTGCCGATGATTGTTTATTTGGGTGGATCTGCTCATATTGCTGACGTTTTTGCTAACCTCAATAAAGGTGGTGTCCCTCTGACCAAGTATGAAGTGTTTGGCGCTGCTTGGGTTAATGCCGCCATTCGGCTACGAGGGGCTGAGGAATCTCCGTTGCAAGATCAGCTGTTGCAGTATGTGAAAAATTACTATCTTGATATGCGCAAGCAAGCTGAATTTGATGTAGATGATTTTTCTGAAGATGAACTGACCCAGAATCGCACGGTCACGTTGCCGGAATTTGGTACAGCGTTGGGCCAGTATGTTGTAGATCATTTGTCGGCTCTTGTCCCTGAGACAACCAGTGCCGCTCCAGAGATTGGCTTCGGGCTTCTTGGAGTGGCCATGAACTTGGACAATCGTAAGTTGAGTTCACTCAATAAGTATATTCAGAAAATTAGAGACGAACTGGAAGATATTCTCCAGAAGACCGAACGCATATGCAATAATTTGCAGAGTATGTTTGAGACCTTATTGCGTCGATTTAAATCTACTGGCAATGATTATGAAAACGGCCTATCTTCGACGTTTAAGACGTTATCTTATTTCGCGGCATTGTGGGATTTAGATCCATCTTCGGAAGAATACACAACAGCGCTATCTAATATTAAGGCTGCATATGTGTATGATGCTATCACATCAGCATGGTCATCTCATGGTGATCAGAGGTTAATGGAATACTGTAATTCTTCTCGTGACTATGGCACGCGTATTTCGGAAGAACAATTTGATCAGGCCTTTGATCAGTGGATCGCAGATCAGACTCCAGGAATAAACTTTGGTAAAGATATTAAATGTCTGATAACAATTCATGCGAACTTAAGCTATCTTTCTGCGTCCGTGCCAAACGGAGAGACTTTTGAGTTGGAGCATATCATTGCTCGGAAGCGTATTGACGCGGCGGATTCTTCGAGGCCTCGACATATTTTGGGTAATTCGTTAGGTAATTGCATGTATTTGCCACGAGGTATTAACAATCCGAAGAAGGATAAAACCTTGTATGAGATTAACGACCATAACCGTTATTCTCAACTTATAAAGGAGTCGCAGTATTTTAGTGAGGACGAGATGCAGAAAGCCATGCAGGCTCTGACTGCATCCGATTACGAGTCAGTGAATGGTTTACTGCGTGAGCGTTCGCGACAAGTAGCCCATACATTGGTTCGTGCGCTACTTAAAGATTCTGTTTGATTATAACTGTTTAAAAGTTGTTCCGAGGGATCGGGACTAGATCAAAGGAGCCTCGCCATGATTCTCGTCACTACCACCCCGTCCGTCGACGGATACACCATCACCAACTACCAGGGCATCGTCTTCGGCGAAGTGGTGTCCGGTGTGAACATGTTCAAGGATCTTGGCGCGGGCCTGCGTAACATGTTCGGCGGCCGCAGCCAGGGCTATGAGGAAGAGCTGATGCGCGCCCGTAACGAGGCCATTGCCGAAATGCAACAACGCGCGGAGGCGATGGGTGCGCACGCCGTGGTCGGCGTGGACATCGACTACGAGGTGCTCGGCGCCGACAACGGTATGCTGATGGTTACCGCGTCCGGCACCGCCGTGCAGATCGCGCGTACGGCCTAAGCCCATCGGGCACAGCCTGGGCCCGGACTTGTCCATCGAGCCGGCTTTGTCGGTTATCGTGACGCATTACACTGACGCTCATGACCATACGAATCGAAGCATACGACCGCTGCCCCGCCGCCGCCCGCGCCATACGCGAGCAGGTGTTCATCCGCGAACGCGACTGGCGGCCGGAGTTCGATGAATGGGATGCCGCGTCCGTACATCTGCTGGTGTTCGATTCGGATAATGATGCGCCCAATCGCCCCGGCTCGTCCGCGCAATTGGCCTCACGCAGCCAGCCCATTCAGCCCAGCCAGAATCACCCCGTAGCGACCTGTCGGTTCTACGCGGACCCCGATCATCCCGACCAGCCCGGGCGATACATCATCGCGCGCCTGGCGGTACTGCCCGAGGCACAAGGCCGGCATATCGGCTCGCGGCTGCTGGCCGACGCCGAACGCCGCATCGCGCAAGCCGGCGGAACCATGGCCGCCGTGCACTCGGAGAACGACCACTACAAGTTCTACGAACAGCGCGGCTACCGGCTCACTGATGAAGTCTATGAAGGCGGCCGTCACGGCTGGCTGATCAAGGACTTGATTCTTGGCTCCGAGAATTAAGGGCCGCTGTCTGTCCCGCGCCGTGTTCAAATCGCTGCAATACAGCGAGTTCGAAGCATCCTGTATGAATTGCTGGACGACTACAGCGCGCAGACAATCAGATAAATCGCCACGACGTGGCAGGCGTACCCGATGACCGTGCCCAAGTGAAACACCTCGTGGAACTCGAACCAGCCGAGAACGGGGTTCGGCTTGCGCAGCGCAAAACACACGGCGCCGGCGATATACGCGGCGCCTCCGCATGCGATGAGTATGGTCGCAGCCGGACCCACTGCGGGAGCCGTCCATAGCTGCGGAATAAGCGTCACCGGCGCCAATCCCAGCACAACATACACAGTGGTGAACACCCAGTTCGGGGTGCGCAGCCAGACGATATGCAGTATCGTGCCGATCGCCGCGGTCACCCAAATCACCGTGAGATATGGCCGGCGAATCGCCGGGCTGAGCGCGAACAGCACGGGTGTGTTAGTGCCGGCGATGATGAGGAAGATGTTCGAATAATCGATGCCGCACAGTACGCGAGTCACCTTCGCGCTGCGCCACGGCACGACGTGCAGCAGCGCGCTGTTGCCGAACAGCAGCATGGCCGAGGCACCGTACACCGCGCACGCCGCTTTGACGGGCCCTGCCGGCGCGATGCAGATGAGTACGATGGACGCCGCGATGCACAGCGGCAGGGTGGCGAGGTGAAGCCATCCGCGCAGTCGCGGCTTGCGATTGCCGAATGCATCAACGGGGACGATCTGGCGCTTGATCGCCTTCAACGCGCCTTGGCTTGGCGATAGCGCGATTGCGCGGCCCCTGTACTGAGCTGATGCGCGATCCAGTGCGGTGGGGCTGGTGCTTGCGCTGGATTTTGACTCGCGGTTGTGGAAGACACAACTGTTGCGGCGGAAGCCATGGTTCGTCCAGATGGCGTGTTGATGGAAACGCTCATACCGATCACCTCGCTATGGCCGGCGACGCTCTCCCGGCCACTAACTTACGCTGCCGTAACCTAGTATAGGCCCGCGCAATAATCAAGGTTGATTTCGTAATGCTTACAGTTCTTCCGTGGTGTGGTATTCGGTGGTACGGTTGCGGAATGCATCGCTAAGTCTGTGAACTCGTATTATGCGTGTCTGCTGGGGTCCGACTTGTGCTGGTTCCTGATTTCGGATTGCTGCGAATGATGCTCCCGACACCGCCCTGCCAATTGTCGGATTCGTACGGCTCGGCCGTTCGGCCGAGCTGGTCGTCGGTGACTCCAAATGCTTCGTTGATTTCGTCTCGGTTCATGATGCTATGTAATGCTAGTTTATGGCGGACGGAAAGTTGAGGAAAGTTAAATCTACTTCATGGGCTTCTCTCTGATCTGTATTTGTCCCGGTTCATATGTCAATCGTTTGACCTGTCGACCGGGGCAGAATCCGCTGTCCCGGTCGGCGATTTCGGCTTGTTTTCGTGAACCGGGACACTCCGGTTTCCTCAACTCATATCGTCTGGCAGACGGAATCGGCGGAATAAGGCCGATTCTGGAATTGGCACGTTGTCCCGGTTTTCGCATAAATCGATTGACATTTATACCGGGGCAACAAAAATTGTCCCGGTTTGCAAAGATCGCCCGAAATCGCGAACCGGGACAGCGGATTCTGGCCTGGCTTGAACGTCAAACGATTGATGCAGGTACCGGGACATTTTCCGCCACGAAAGTTGGGCCATAAGTCTCAAGTCCTAAGCCCCCCCTCAAGGCCATCGCAACTTGAAAAACGGCGCTTGCCCGGACAAAGCAAAAGGGCTGGAACCTTCCGGTTCCAGCCCTTTAGTTGCTGGTGCGAGTGGGGGGAGTTGAACCCCCACGAGCATACACTCACTGCCACCTGAAGACAGCGCGTCTACCATTCCGCCACACTCGCAGACAATCGACTAACTTACACCCGGCTGGGTAATCATGCAATCTTCGGCGTGTCGCATGGGCGGCAGGGATATATCGCTTGTGGGTCTCCTGCGGGCGCCGTGATCTTTGAGGGTGGCGGCACTCCCCTCAGTCACTTCGTGACAGCTCGTCCGCAATTAAGGACGGGCCTTGCCTGCAACCTGCTGGTTCGACTATCGTCTCACCTTCGACTACAAACAGCCCACTGGGCTGTTTGCTTAACGTCTCAGCCTCAGCGGGGGAGCAGAGAGAAGTTCGGCACAAGCCGCAACGAAGGAGAAAAACTCACAACCCTGGCCGGCGCTCGCCGTTGCCGTAGAAGTGGGCCAACGCTTCGTCGCGGAACTCATCAAAGTATCCGCCGTCGATCGAGGCGCGGATGTCGTCCAGCAGCTTCACGAAGAAATGCTCGTTGTGAATCGTGGCCAACGTGAACCCGTTGAACTCGCGGGCGCGCAGCAGGTGGTCGACGTACGCGCGCGAATAATGCTGGCATGTGTAGCAGTCGCATCCCTCCTCCAGCGGCCCGAAATCGAACTTATGCTGGGCACGCTTGATGTTGTACCGGCCGGCGCGCGTGTAAATCGCGCCGTTTCGGGCGCAGCGTGCGGGGGCCACGCAGTCGAAGGTGTCGCCGCCGTTCTCCACGCAAGCGAAAATGTCGTCCACAGAGGCGATACCCAGCACGTGGCGTGGGCGGTTTTCCGGCATCGCGTCGCAGATCCATGCGCAGGTGTCGCCGATGATGCGCTTCTCGATCGCGCCGCCGATGCCCACGCCGTCGAAGTCCAGAGAGGCGATTTGCGAGGCCGCACGTCGGCGCAGATCCTCGTAATTCGCGCCCTGCACCACGCCATACAACGCCTGATACGGCTTCCCGACTCGATCAGCCGTCAGCCGCTGGTGCTCGTCCACGCATCGGCGGGCCCAGCGGAAGGTGCGCTCCACCGAGTCCTCCTGGTAGGAGCGGGTGTTCATCAGCGTGGTGAGTTCGTCGAACGCGAACATGATGTCTGCGCCGATTTTGTGCTGGATGCCCATCGAAATCTCAGCGGAGAAACGATGTGCGTCACCATTCAAAGGCGACTTGAACGTCACGCCGTCCTCATCCACCCAGGCCATGCGCTCCTTGCCCTTGGCGATGATGTCGTCCGACTTCATGCCGGTCACGTCCATTGCCAGCGTCTTCTTGAAGCCGACGCCCAGCGACATCACTTGGAAACCGCCAGAATCGGTGAACGTGGGCCCATCCCAGTTCATGAAACGCGCCAAGCCGCCGGCCGCGTCCAGCACGTCCTCGCCCGGGCGCTCGAACAGGTGGAAGGCGTTGGCCAGCAGGCACTGTGCGCCTAGATCCTTCATCTGCTCGGGCAACACGGCCTTCATCGCGGCTTGCGTGCCCACCGGCACGAAGGCAGGCGTGCGAATATCGCCGTGGGGCGTGTGAATGATGCCGGTGCGGCCGTATCGGGCACCGTCTCGCCCAAGCCCGCTGGCCGTGGATGGCAGGCGGGTGATTGTTTCGAAATGGAAGGCGCTGCGGTCGCCGGGCTGTCCGGGCTGTGCGCCCAACGGATGTTCAAGAAGGCTGATCGTCATATGTTCACTTTAGGCAGAAGGGCCAGAAAAGGGCCGGAAATTGTGAAGAACTCGGTTTCGAGGGGCGGATTTCGCCGCTCCCGAACGTCTACTTCCGCTTCAAGGGGCTCCCGGTCAAGTAGGCCGGCTGCAAAAATGGCGGAATGGCGTTAAATGAGGGCCCTTGATACTCGGAATTGACCGCGCGAACAGCCCCTTGAAGTGCAAGTAGATGTTCCCGAAACAGGAAATCAGCCCCTCGAAGCCGAGATGCCCATAAGACTCTGCGATGATTACGCATAGACTTTCAATCAACGTTCAGAAAACCTCCAGATTGACTGCCTTTACTACTGAGGTAGCACACGAGAAGTGGCAATGGGCAAGTGCCCGAATAGCCGCCGAACAGACGTGATAGGAATTTAGGAAAAGGAGCAGCAATGGCTGACGAATTTAACCCGCAGGGCGTCGACCAGACCCCGCGGAATAACGAAAACCCCAATAGTACTGCCGATACCGGCAACGCCGAGCCGAAGAACCCGTTTGTGGGTGGCGACTCGGTTGATGCCGGCAACGCCAGCGATTCCAGCGAGCAGCAAGCCCCGGTTTCCTCGGCCGCCCTCGCTGCCGATCAGCAGCCTACGCAAGCCGCTACCGACACTGCCGCCACCGAGCCCATCCCGGACTACGCCTCCGCCAAGGGCGAGAGCACGGTGGTCTCCTCCTCGCCGGCTTCTCCGGCAGCACCGGCCGCAGGCCAGACCTCGGCCACAACTCCGCTGTATCGTCCGGCCCCGGAATATGGCGCTTATGGTCCGACCCCGACTCAGGCACAGGGCCAGCAGGGCGGCCAGGCCGGCAGCAATGCCCAGCCCACGCAGCAATTCCCGTTCGGTCAGCCTGCACAGCAAACCCTACAGGGCCAGCAGGGCAACCGCAATCCCTACTACACCAATAACCCGCAGCCGCAGGGCAACGGCAATCCGTTCAATCCGCCCACGCAGCCGCAGCAGAACAACGGCAACCCGTTTGCCAGCCAGTCCGGTCAGAATGGCCAGAATGGCCAGCAGCCCCAGCAGGGCGGTCTGTTCGGTTTCGGCACTCCCGGTACCGGTACGCCGAACGGTCAAGGTCCGACCCAGCCGGGACAGCCCGGTCAGCCCGGTCAGCCCGGCCCCGCCAAGCAGGGCATGTCCAAGACGGCGAGCAACATCCTCATCGCCGTGGTCGCCGCCGTTCTGGCTGCGGCCCTCTGCCTGGGCCTCGGCTACGGTGCCCTCACCAGCGGCCTGATCACCTTGCCGACCAGCAACTCGCTTACCAACGTCAGCTCGAATAAGTCCGGCTCCGGGTCCGCCACCGCCAAGAGCGGCGAAGCCCCCGACTGGCAGACTGTCGCCAGCGATGTCTCCGGCTCCGTGGTCTCCATCCAGACCGCGTTGAGCAACGGCACCGCCAAGGGCTCCGGTGCCATCATCGACACCGAAGGCCACATCATCACCAACAACCACGTGATCTCCGGTGCCCAGCAGATTCAGGTGACGCTTGCCAACGGCAACATGTATTCCGCCACGCTCGTCGGCACTGACGCCACCACCGATCTTGCGGTCATCAAGCTCGACAACCCGCCGAGCGACCTCAAGGCCGTGGAATTCGCCGATTCCGACAAGCTCGCCGTCGGCGAGAACGTGATGGCCATCGGCAACCCGCTCGGCTACGACGACACCGCCACCACCGGCATCGTCTCCGCCCTGAACCGCCCGGTGACCGTGACCGACGACAACAACAACGAGATCGTCACCAACGCCGTCCAGATCGACGCGGCCATCAACCCCGGCAACTCCGGCGGCCCGACCTTCAACGCGGCCGGCCAGGTGATCGGTATCAACTCGTCCATCGCCTCGACCGCCGCCTCATCCGACTCCGCCGGTTCGATCGGCATCGGCTTCGCCATCCCGTCCAACCTCGTCAAGCGTGTGGCCGACGAAATCATCAAGGACGGCAAGGTCAAGCACGTTGCCCTCGGCGTGGTCATCAAGTCCGACACGGTTGAAGCCGACGGCGTGACCCGCGGCGGCGCGACCATCACCAAGTCCAGCGCCACTGGCAGCGCGGTCGTCTCCGGCGGCCCGGCCGACAAGGCCGGCCTCAAGGAGGGCGACACCATCGTGGCCTTCAACGGCAACGCGGTGAACAACAACTACTCGCTGCTTGGTTACGTTCGTGCCGCGGCTTTGGGAGACAAGGTGACGCTGACCATCGTGCGCGACGGCAAGACCATGGATGTGGACGTGACGCTCGATCAGGAGGAGTCGTCGGTGAACGGTTCGTCCAGCTCCGATTCCAACGGCAACAGCCAGAATAAGCAGAACAACCAGAATGGCAATGGCCAGAACGGTTACGGTAACGGTAACGGCAATGGCAACAGCGATGGCGGCACCGGTGACGGCGGCGGCTTCTCCGACCCATTCGGCCTGTGGTAAAGCCGACTCGACAACGTCACACGGTGTTGAGCGGTAACCGCTGAACACCGTGTCAGACAAGCAAAGGCCCGTGGCAGTGAGCAAACTCCTGCCACGGGCCTTTCGTATGCGCTATTGTGCCCTGCGCCCATGCCGCCAACGTAGTTTCGATATCCGGCATGTCGCGCAACGCTCGTTGATAGGGTAGGTCAAGCACTGAGTTCGGGCGGTGCTCCGAACAAAGCGCATAATTCAATACAAAACTGAACATTTCTTTACGCCGTGTATCGGAAGGTCGCGCGGGAGCCGAGCAAAGCGGAGCCCCAGGCAAAGCCGCCGGTGGGTTAACAAGGCGTGACCGCAGCGCCGATTGCGCGGGCCACGCTTGCCGTACCGCAATCGACTCCGTATACGAGCGTAAGGAGCAATGATGGGCGCACTCATCAGATTCTTCACCAAAATTCTCGACATCTGCAAGCTTGTGCCGATGCTTCCGGTCGTCGTCATCGCCGCAATTCCGCTGGCTTTACTGGGCGATTGGCGTCCGTGGGGCAATGCGATGGCGATTCCGGTACTTGGCAATCCGGGCTTCGGCCAGTGGCTGGTTATCGCATTGGTGCTGATTATCGTGATTGACACTGTGCGCGGCATGATTGACGATTTGCGCCACGGGCAGGTCGGGGTTGATGTGCTGGCCGTGGTCGCGATCCTCTCCACCGTGGCCGTCGCCGAATACTGGGCAAGTTGGGCGGTGACGCTGATGATTACGTCCGGCGAGGCCATTGAGGAATACGCCCAAGCCAAGGCCGAGCGCAGTCTGACCGCGCTTATGGAAGCCGCGCCGCAGACCGCACACGTCGTCAACCTGCCTGGTGTGGGGTGTGGGTTTGCTACCGATAAGGGCGATTCGTCCGATGGCTTCCGGCGTGTGGGCTTGGCGTCGGCTGCGGCCGCCGCGCACCGCTTCGACACGGTGCCGGTCGAGCAGGTGCAGCTGGGCGATGTACTCATGGTGCTGCCGGGCGAAACTGTGCCGGTTGACGGTGAGCTGCTGTCCGGCACGGCCACGCTCGACCTGAGCAATATCAACGGTGAGCCGGTGCCGCGTGAAGTGTTCGCCGGCGCCCGCGTGATGTCCGGCGCGGTGAACGGCTCGACTGCATTGACCATGCGTGCCACCCAGGTGGCCGCCGATTCGCAGTACCAGCGCATCCTCGAGCTCGTGGCCTCCGCGCAGGAGTCGCGCCCGGCCGTGGTAAAAACCGCCGACCGCTTGGCTGTGCCCTTTACCGTGCTCTCGCTGATGATTGCCGGCATCGCATGGGCGATGTCCGGGGTGCCGACGCGATTCGCCCAGGTGCTGGTGCTGGCCACGCCCTGCCCGCTGCTCATCGCCGCACCGGTGGCGTACATCGCCGGAACCGGACGCCTCGCCGCAGCCGGCGTGCTTATCAAAGCGCAGGACGTGCTGGAAAACCTTGGCCGCGTCACGCAGGTGTTCTTCGACAAGACCGGTACGCTCACCGTCAAGCAGCCGCAGGTCGTGCGCGTCGAGATGCTGCCCGGTGCCGCAACCCGTCTCAACGAAGACCATGTGCTGATGATGGCCGGCGTGGTGGAAAGCTACTCGGTGCACATCCTGTCCAAAGGCATCGCCAAGGCCGGAACGGAGGCGATGGCCCGATTGCGCCAGCGGTTCGAGGATGGCCAGCGCCTGTGCCCAGAGCCGGAGGCCAGCTGGCCTGGCCATGGCCGGGAGTATCCGGTCATCAAGAATATCAATGAAGATGCCGGCAAAGGCGTTTCCGGCGAGGTGAACGGACATGCGGTGCGCGTTGGCCGGCTGTCTTTCGCGGCCGCCGGGGAGGAAGGATTCTTGGCGGTCGGCGAGGCTGTTCCCAGTCGGTCTGAGGATGACCTGCGCACACGATTTGGGCTGCTTCAGCCGGACGAAATGGCGTCGTATGTGTCTGTTGATGGTCAGCTGATCGCGCGCATCGTGCTGCGCGATGTGCCGCGTGCCAACGCCAAGGCAGTGCTCGCCAAACTGCATGAGTTGGGCGTCACCGAGCTCGCCATGCTTACCGGTGACAAGCGGGCTTCCGCCAATATCATTGCCAGCGAAGTCGGCATTGACGAGGTTCACGCCGAACTGTTCCCGGAGGATAAGGTAGCCGCAGTCAGGGCCGCTACAGGAGCCGGCAAAACCGTCACGATGATGGTTGGTGACGGTGTGAATGATGCCCCGGTGCTCGCTGTTGCCGATATCGGCGTGGCCATGACCGATGGCACGTCCACCGCCGCTTCCGAAAGCGCTCAGGTGGTCATTATGAATGACAATATCGCCGCCGTGCCGCGCGCCATCGCCATTGCACGCCGCACCAAGCGCGTGATGCTTCAAGCCGTAATCGCGGGCCTTGTGCTTGCCACCATCGGCATGATTGCCGCCGCGTTCGATCTCATTCCGGTCGTCGTCGGCGCATTCCTCCAGGAGGCCATCGACGTGGTGAGCATCCTCTGGGCTCTCACTGCTTTGATTGATCGGGACTGATTAAGATAAACCGGAATTGATTGGAGCCGCATCCGGATTATGTGCAATATAACAATTTGATATCAATATTTTGTGTGTGCTTACCGGATGCGGGTGCCGTAGGTGGCAGTCTATTAGACTAAAGGCTGTTTGCAGCATCATTTAGGGGCATTGAGGCCTTTGCCAGAGGAGTCGATATGTCAGAGGGTGAGGAAGAGCTCAATGTGGGCGCAGTCCGTTTGGAGGAAGTGGCATCGGCGGCTAATGTATCGCTGTCCACTGCGTCCAAGGCCTTGCGTGGAAAGCCTCACGTCAGCGAGAAAACCCGTATTCGAGTGATTGATGCTGCGCGGAGGTTGGGTTATAGCGCCGCAGAAGCTATGGCATCGATGGCAAGGTTAAGCGTCAGGGATTCTCACGGCATGCAGGATTTTCGCGTTGGCATCATTGGCGTTGATATGAAAGGCGTCTTTTCTCCGACCATTCTTATTGGAGCGGAGAATGCGTTTCAAGCGCGCTCAGCCGCAGCGCTACTGTTCAATGCGTCAGGCAATGAGGCATTGTTCCACAGTGGTATTGAACGAATGTTGGTGCAAGGAGTGTCGGGACTGTTGATTATCAGCAGGTGTACGGATCCGGTGCCATACTACGTGGATTCTCCGGTACCTGTGGTCTACGCCTATGGCCCGTCCCGTGATCCCGATGATTGTTCCGTGGCACAAGACAATGTGGAATCAGGGTGTTTGGCCGTTCGCCACCTTCTTTCCTGCGGGCGCACTCGTATTGCGATTATTGCTGGCGACTCCGAGTACTCGGTTACACATGAACGGATGCGGGGTGCGCTCAAGGCCTTGCATGATGCTGGATTACAGTTGGCTGGCGAAGCGCGGTTCGGTCCATGGGAAGCGGAATGGGGGCGCGCCGCTGCCCGTCTGCTGCTCAATGACGGTGCTGCATTCGACGCAGTGATATGCCAAAACGATGTGCTGGCTCGTGGCTGCATCGAGGAATTGGAACGTAACGGATGTCGCGTGCCGCAAGACGTAGCGGTTATCGGGCACGACAACAGTCCGGATTATGTGTCGTACGCGCATCCGTTGCTTACTTCTATTGATGACAACAACGAAATGCTGGGGCGTCAAGCTGCCCTATGCCTACTGGATGCGATTGCGGGGCATCCTCACCATGGTGTGGAGCGTGTGCCGGTGAAGCTAATCCAACGCGAGTCAACGTTGCCGTTGGATTGATAACGTCACCGGATGGGCGGCAGCAGCCGGTTCACATCTTGCGTGGCATCATCCAGACCTTTGCGAATATCATTGATGCCGGAATCCTGTACAAGGCCGTGAACGTCGATGTTGCTTTGTTCGCTCAACGCTTGGCCGCGTACGCGCATGCTATGGATAAATCGTCCGACCTTGCGTGCGTAGTCGGGCAGCTTGTCGGGGCCTACCAGCACTAAAGCGATGACAAGAATCACCATGAGTTCCGTGCCCGAAATGCCGAACAACATATTATTCTCCTTCTGCAGTTATTGTTGCAGGGGCTTCCTGTTTGCCGGTGCGCTTGGCTTTGCGCGCCGCGCGAAATGGTAACGCGGCGCGCATTTTATGTAAAAGTTTGAGAAGTTTGGGTTCTTCGCCCGCCGCGCGCATGACTTTCCATAGCTGGATGTGCTCGTATACTGCGCATACGGCTATGGCTGCGAAATAGATTGCGATGATGGGCAAAGCGAGTGCGCATAATGTTCCTGGGTCGCCGGTTGGCGTGGCCACGGCCGCGAAGATAAACGCTATGACCGTTGCGAGACGCCACTGCTTCAACCATGTTCGTGTTTCGACCGCATTCATCATCGTCAATGCCGCCATAACTACGGGTAGCAGGAATGAGAGGCCGAAAGCGACTGTCATGCGCAGAATGAAATCAAAATAGACGTCGGCGCTGAGCAATGTGGCGGTGTTTGCGGGGGCAAAGCCGGTAAGGATCGCCACCGCTTGGGGCAGCAGATACCATGCCAGTCCGGCTCCGGTGAGGAACAGCGGCACTGAGGCTCCGATGAATGTAACCGCGGTCCAGCGCTCTTTGCGCTTCAACCCTGGATTAATGAATGCCCACACTTGGTATGACCACCACGGGCAGGAGGCCGTCAGACCAAGGAAGAACGCAATCTCCAGCTTTACGTTGAATGCGGAGACCACGCCATTGAATGTGATGCTCATCAGTCCCTGTTGCTGCCCGGCCGCCGTCAGGAACGGTTGTTGCAGGATACGAAACACCTGATCGCTGAACATCCATCCCACTATCGACATGATGATGATGCCGGCAATGGCCCGAACAAAGCGTTTGCGAAATTCGACAAGATGATCGGCCAGAGGCATCACCGCATCGGGGTTGCGGGGCTTGCGCGTTTTGGACTTGCGCCCTACACCCCGCTTCCACCGGCGTGTAGGGTGTTGCGCACCCGCGCTGGCCTGCTGCGTGGCCTCGTGTGAGTGATCGATGAGATCGTCGAGGTCAAGATGTGTATCCCGATCGCCGGGATGCATCGCCGGTGCAAGGGGTGCCGGAAGCGCGGGGTTTCCGGGAACCGTGCTCATCGCTGTTCGGCTCCGGTTGCTGTAGTCGGGGCGGCGGTGGCGTTCATCGTGACGGCTTGGGGTACGGCGGGAGCGGGAGCCGGTGCTGCCGCCGGAGCTGGGGCAGGGGCGTCGCTGACTGTATTGACGGTTTGTTGTGTTGCCGGGTCATCGGTCTTGGTCTCGGCACGGAAAATCTTCATCGATTGGCCAATGCTTTTGGCTAGCTCAGGGAGCTTCTTCGCGCCAAACAGCAGCACGATGATAAGTAGAATGATAATGAGCTCGGTGGGGCGAAGATTAGGCATGATAGTATGTCCTTCCAATTTCTGTGTTGTGACAGGGGAAGGGTATACCTCATTAACGCACCAATTTATCAGTATAGCGAGGAATGGTGTGTTGTTCAAGTTGAAGTGCGGTGTTGCGTTTGAGCTGCTTGTGAGAGTTGCTCGGGAACATGTTAATTTGAATGCATTTACTGTGTTATTGGTGAGCATATGTGTTTGGGTTCGTTGGTTTTCGCAAGAGGAAAACAAAAGGAAAATTACGAAAATAGCATGGCTGGAAATGCTGATAAAGACTGATTTTCATTGGTATTGTGCGCTACGAAAACCAGAGAAAAAATGAGTGAGTCGCTTTCTTTGACGCATGGTGAGAATCGTCTGTTTGAGTTATTGTGAACGCGCACAACGAAGACAAGCGGCATGGAGGGCGCGCAAAAACTCGAATAATCGCATATGGTAACTGTTTGCTTTACCGTCATCTCTCCCATACATACATGACGACGGGGACGCACCACAATGATGTGATGGTAAAACGGGCAGTACCAGACGATTCCGAGTATGTGTGTGCCATCCACTGACGCATCTTACCTGCGTCGTCGGGCCATTGAATGGATTAAGTGCATTGAATGGTTGCGAATGCGGCAGAGTGTCTTCGTCCGTCATGCCTCGCAATGAACGCGCGGCAGTCCAACGAAGGAGCAAGATGAGTTCAACGGAAGCAACAAACGGCATCTCTCGCCGTGCTGTGCTCGCAGGCGCGGCCGCCATCGGCGGCACCATCGCCGTGGCGAGTGCATTGGGTACAGGAGTGACAACGGTGCAGGCAGCGCCATCCGTCGCTGGCACGGCAGGTGCAACGGGCGCGAACGGCGCGGGCGGCGTGGCCGTTCCCGCAGCGCAGCGCACCACGAAAAGCGCGAAGACCATTACCGACGCGCCCGCTCTGCCGGGCTGGAAGGTAGCTCCGTTCCCTCTGCGGAACGTCGCCATCACCTCGAACAGCGTGTTCGATCGTGCCAAGGAAGGGATGCTCGACTATGCACGCAACTATCCGGTAGACCGCTGGCTGGTTTGCTTCCGTGCGCAGGCGAACCTGCTGCCTAAGGACAACACGACGCAGCCTTCCGGTGGCTGGGAGAACTTCCCCAGCGGCTCGCTAGACAAGGCTGTTGAACAGCAATGGGGCGATGCCGAATACACGCGTGGCCAGAACAAGAACGGTGCTGATGGTCTGTTGCGCGGCCACTTTGCCGGACATGCATTGCACATGCTCTCCCAAGCGTATGCCGAAACGGGGGAGGAAGCGATTCTCAACAAGATCAACGAGTTCGTCTCCGGCCTGAAGGAATGCCGAGATTCCCTGCGCGAGATGAAGTATAACGGCAAAGCCCGCTACAGCCACCCCGGCTTCCTTGCCGCCTATGGCGAGTGGCAGTTCAAGGCATTGGAGGAATATGCTCCCTATGGCGAGATTTGGGCACCGTGGTACACGGAGCACAAGATTCTTGCCGGTCTGATTGCCGCTTACGAGTTTGCCGGTAATGCCGACGCGCTCGACCTGGCTGAAGGCATCGGACATTGGACCTATGCGCGTCTGAGCAAATGCACCAAAACCCAGCTGCAGAAGATGTGGGACATCTACATCGGTGGTGAATACGGCGGCATGAATGATTCGCTGGTGGATTTGTACAACGTCTCCAAGGACAAGGACCGTAGCGAATTTCTTAAGGCCTCCGCATTTTTCGACACTGACAAGCTCATTGACAACTGTGGTGCTGGTGTCGATATCCTCAACAACTTGCACGCCAACCAGCACATTCCACAGTTCGTCGGTTACGCCAAAGACGCGGCCATGGGCGACGCGGATATCGATGCTGATGCTCGTGCGCGTTATCTCAAGGCCGTTGAGGGGTACTGGGGCATGATTGTGCCCGGCCGTATGTATGCTCACGGTGGTACTGGCGAAGGCGAGATGTGGGGGCCGGCACATACTGTGGCCGGCGATATCGGCAAGCGCAACGCGGAATCCTGCGCGGCATACAACATGCTCAAGGTGGCTCGCTATCTGTTCTTTATCGAACAAAAACCTGCCTACATGGACTATTATGAGCGCACGATTCTCAACCATATTCTCGGAGGTAAGTCCCGTGACCTCGATTCCGGCACGGCCCTCACGCCGGGCAACTGCTACATGTACCCAGTGAATCCGGCTACGCAGAAGGAATATGGTGATGGCAACATCGGCACTTGCTGTGGCGGCACCGCTTTGGAAAGCCACTCGAAGTACCAGGATTCCATCTACTTCCACTCGACGGACAACAAGGAACTGTACGTCAATCTGTTCACAGCTTCCACACTCGACTGGACCGACACCGGCCTGAAGCTCGCACAGGAAACCAACTATCCGGAGGAGGAGACCTCGACGATTTCCATTACGGCCGCGCCGAAGAGCGCCGTCACCTTCCGCATCCGCATCCCCGCGTGGAGCAAAGGTGCGAAGATCGAGGTGAACGGCAAGGCTATAGATGGCGTCACCGCTGGCGAATACGCCACCGTGGCCGGCAGCTGGAAGGTCGGGGACAAGATCGTCGTCACCATCCCGCTGCAGCTGCGCACCGAGTCGACTGATGACCGCAAGGACATCCAGACGCTGTTCTACGGTCCCACGGTGCTCAACGCGCTCAACCCATCCACCAAGTTCATCCAACGCGGCTTCTACGAGCGCAACGGCTTGGATGGCACCATCAAACTGGGCGTACAGAAGAAGGAAGGCACGAAGAACTACTTCATCATTGACGGCGACGAGTTCGAGCCCGCCTACAACGGCGACAACACCCCGTACCACATGTACTTCCAGCGCAAGGACGAGTATGTGGGCTTCGCAGGCAAGCTCACCGATGTGCTGAACCCGAAGCGCCCGGCTGCACAGGACCGTAGCGAGAGCACGCTGATGGATGACATCTGGGCGGGCGCGCCGTTCAAGGACCGTGCCGCCTTCATCAAGAAGGTGCAGGAGGTCACGAAGACCTATCAAGACGAGGGGCTGCTTTCCAGTCGTGATCGTCAGGTGGTTCTGCTTGCCTCCGCTCGCGCCAAGATGAGCTGACGTTTTCCTGCGACCAAACCGTCTCCCGTAGTGCACGACACGGCGGGAGATGAGTGATACAAACCATAACGCCTAACAGAAAGAATATTATGACCATCGAAAGCACTACTTCGGCCGTGAAGGGCGGTGTGGCGAAACGATTCGCCGCACTGTTCGTAGCTGCGGCCACGCTGCTGGCTGGCGGTGTCTTCTCCGTATCGGCCGCGCCGAGTGCACTGGCGGACGACGCTGAAACGAATGTTGCGCTCAATGCAGAAAAAGGCAACGACAATGCACCAGACGTTCAGGTCAGCTATGTCACTGGCTGGAACAGCACTGCTGCCATCAATGACGATAGCTTGGACGGCAACGCCAGCTATGGCGGTTGGGGCACTTGGGGCAACACCAGTGCCAGCGAAACTGCCACTTACACATGGAATCGCGCCGTGACCACGTCCAAGTCTGTGGGCTACTACTGGACGAACGTCAAGACCGGTGATGGTGGCGTGCCGCTGCCCAAGGATGTCTCGATTGAGTATCTCAATGCTGATTCCGGCCAGTACGAGACCGTGCCGAACCTGAAGGTGGACAAGACATTCCCCGCCGACGACGAGCTCGACGCCACCAACCCGGTGTATGGTCCGTATACCTACACCTTCGACCAGGTCACCACCAAGTCCATGAAGCTTGTGGTGAACAAGAAGGCCAATGACAACAAGGGTATTACCGTCACTGAGTGGCAGGTGTTTGGTACCAGCGCTGCACTACCAGTGGATCCGGGCGACCCAGGTGCTTTCTTAGACGTGCAGCAAGTTGCCGTGCGCACCACGCCGGGCGTGGACCCGACCTCGAAGTTGCCTGCAGAAGTGTGGGCGACACCTCAAGATGGTCCCAGCATTAAGGTTCCAGTGACTTGGGAAACCGTTCCGGCCGACGCTTATGCTACAGCTGGTACTACCGCCGAAGTCAAGGGCACTACTGCTGCCGGTACCTATGACAACATCAAAGTTGCGGCCGGTCAGGCGACGGCCACTATTGGTGTCTACGACCAGCTCAACACCGAGGTGACCGACGCGGAGTACGTCTCCACCATCACCGCTCCCGGTGTCAAGCCGGTATTGCAGGATACCGTGGCGCTGACCTACGCTGACGGCTCGGTCGAGTCGGGTCACAAAGTGACTTGGGACAGTATCCCGGCCGCCGAGTATGCTGAAGCCGAACAGGTCGGCTTCGTGGAAGGCTCTATCGAGGGTGTCGGCAATATCAAGGCGGAAGGCACGTTCTTCGTCGTCGCGCCTTCCGACCCGAAAGCCCAGCCGATTGTTGCTATCGATTTCGACTCCGCGGCCCCCGGCTCCGGCTGGTACACCACTGCCCCGAAGTTCACCATCACCGCGCAGCGCGGCGTCTCCACCGTGCCGATAAAGACGATCGAGTACAAGATCGGCAAGGGCGAGTGGACCAGTGGCAAGGGCCCGATCAGCGTGACCGCGCAGGGTTCCGTGACCATTTCCGCCCGTGCCACCGATGAAAACGACAACAGCCGCGAGGTCTCCCAGACCATCAAGGTCGACACCAACGTGCCGGTGGTCACCGCTAAGCAGGAGAGCAAGAACGGCAACGATGTGGTCGTCTCTCTCACCGCTGATGACGGTGCCGCAGGCTCCGGCGTGACCCGTGTGCTGTACTCCACCGGCCCGTCCAGCAACCCGAAGTCCAACGAGAACACGATGTGGGGCACCTACACCGACGAGGACAAGGTGAAGGTGCAGCTCTCCGCTGACCACGACACTTACGTGCACTTCTATGCGCAGGATGCCGCCGGAAATGAGTCCGACTACGCCAACATCAATCTCGGCAAGGGCGAAGCCGTGACCCCGACCCCGACTCCGTCTGTGGATTCCGTTGCCGTCTCCGGTGATGGTGTCAAGGATGGCAAGCTGGCGCTGGTCGCTGGTGATACTGCCCAGTTGTCGGCCGAGGTGAAGGTGACCGGTGATGCGGCCAAGACCGTGGCCTGGAAGTCCTCCGACGCGAAGGTCGCTACTGTGGACAAGGATGGCAAGGTGACCGCCGTTGCCGAAGGTACGGCGACCATCACCGCCACCTCCACGGTTGACGAGAACAAGTCCGCGTCCGTCGAAGTCACGGTAACTAAGCCCGAGGCTCCGGTTCCGCCTGCCACCGATGAGGAGCGCAAGCCTCTTGCCGACAAGATCGCCGCTGTTGAGAGTGAGAAGCTCAACCAGAACGACTACACGGCTGATTCGTGGAAGGCATATGCGGATGCACTTGCTGCCGCAAAGCAGGTAGTCAAGGATCCGGCCGCAACCGCACCGCAGGTGACCGCTGCGCTCAACAAACTCACTGCCGCACACGATGGTCTCGCCAAGAAGGATAGCGGCGAAAAGCCTGAACCGCAGAAGCCCGGTCAGCAGAAGCCTGGGCAAAACCAGAAGCCTGACCAGCAGCAGAAGAACGCTACTACCACTGCCCCCACGGGTAGTGCGGTGGCTGCCGTTGCTGCGGCCGTAGTTGTGCTCGGCGCGGCTGGCGCCGGTCTGGTTATCTGGCGCAAGCGCCGTGCCTGACGTGAGGCTATTGCCCCTAGGCTAATAACAACCCAATAATTGAATACAGGTCTTATACCTGAAGTTGATCTGCGTCGCACTGGCTTGAACCCGAATCGATGTTCGGGCTAAGCCTGTGCGGCGCATTTCGTTGCGGCTGTGTTGCTCATAATCCGGTATCGGAGTTATTCATTAGGTCGGTTTGACGTTTATTAGGTCGGTCCTTGGTCGGAGCGGCCCTTGAAACCCCGCCGTTCCAAGGGATGGCTTCAGCACCCTCCGACCTAATGAACGAAGAAATGACCTAATGAATGCAATCGAGGTCGTAAAGAGCCGTTGGAGGTGACATCTTCAGTGTCATCAAGGCCCGAATTCAATTTGTAAGTGCAACGCTCGTCTTTGGGTGGCTTGTCTTCGAGAGTACCTTGCCGAGCTCTCGATACCAAACCTCGTTGGGCGTTTCCCAGTCCAGGACCTTCATGGGGGTGTCGTTGATCTCGTCCACGATGGCCTGCAGGTCCTCGTCCGTCAGGCCGTCGAAACTGGTTTTCTTGGGCAGGTAGCGGCGGATGCGTCCGTTGCGGTTCTCGTTCGTGCCGCGCTGGTATGAGGAGTAGGGGTCCGCATGGTAGGTGAGCATGCCGAGGGCCTCGTCCACGAGCAGGTGGCAGGAGGACTCCGTGCCGTTGTCCCAGGTGCGGTCGATGCGCGCGGGCGCGGGGATGTCCTTGTAGATGTCGTATTCGGCGCGCGCCGTGGCCGGCGCGCTCTTGTCGGGGATGAGGCGGGCGAACAGGCGGCGGCTCTTGCGTTCGACCTGCGTGTCGATGCACCGTTTCGAGGGGGCCGTGCCGATGACGGTGTCGGACTCGAAATGGCCGAACTCATGCCGCGAGTCGACACGTTTGGGCCGCTGGGCGATGGGCACGCGCATCGGGATGCGCGGCCCCTTCGACCTCCTGCCCTTGGCGCGCGTGCGGCGCCGCTTGCCTCTGGGCAGGTACTGCCTGAGATCCAGGATCCTCTGCGGCTTGGCGTAGATCCACTGGTAGAGGCACTCGTGGCTGACCCTCATGCGCGGGTCGTCGGGGAACTCGACCGCGACCGTCCCTCGATGCGTTCGGGCGTCCATCCCTTGCGCAGCGCGGTCATGACCCATGCGAGCAGCGGGTCGTACGCCATGCGCCTGGGCTTGCGCGGTTCACGCGCGCGTTGTTCGGCCTTGCGCTGCGCGGTCATCGCCGAATAGAACGGACGGCACGTCCACGGCCCCGTCTTCAAGCGTTTCGGCCGGTACGGCCGGTACGAGTCGTTCTCATTGGACGCGAACCACAATCCGCGTTTCAGCTCGCGGCTGACCGTGGCCTTGTCGCGGCCGATCCTCAGGGCTATCTGGCGCACGCCGAGCCCGTCCCTGTTGCGCAATTCGTCGATCCGGATCCGTTCCTCTGCCGACAGGTGGGAATAAGCTTTCATATCGAGCGCAGCACTTTCTCTTCGGTTGTGGACTTGAACACTTCCAACCATAGAGCGGGTGTTGCGCTTCTATTTAGAACTCAGGAGGGATTCGCCGGTTGTGCAGTATTGTTATTGTTCTGCGGCGGCTCTTTACCGTCGGCCTTCCAGCCAATCGAGGGCGGAAGTGACGCGGATTCCTTGTGAGACGTAACTTTGCTCAACCCGACTGGTTACGTACTGTTGCTCACACGGTATGCCGAGAACATTGCCAATTAAAGTAAGGTGCCGGGCGAACCGGTCATGGTAGGTTTGCCCGGATTTGATTTCGATCATCAGGCGATGATTCGGATCGGTGAAATCCAACAAATCCACCTCGACCTTGCTGGCATCGCGGTAGAAGAATAATTGTGGCTCCTGATTGGCGTTCAAATGCTGTTTCATGGTTTCCGCAATGATGAGGTTTTCAAATATATCGCCGAACTTGGGGTGCGCAACCAGTGCTTCGACCGTCCGAATGCCCAAGAGATGGCACAGCAAGCCAGTGTCATAAAAATAGAGTTTCGGCGTTTTGACCACCTGTTTGCGTGCGTTCGTGTAGAACGGCATGAGATGGAATGCGATGTAACTTGATTCCAGAATCGACATCCATGCCTTTACGGTTCGCGGACTTACACCAAGTTCATTGGCGATGTTGGTGTAGTTTATGAGTGCTCCGGAACTGAGTGCGCAAAGAGTCAAGAATCGGCGGAAGTCAGCCAAATTGCGTACATCAAGATATTCGGAAACATCACGTTCGATATAAGTGTCGATGTAGTTCGAGAAGAACAGATTGAGCGGCATTCTCGTGTCGTAAATGCGTGGATAACCGCCTTGCAGCATAAACGTATCCGGAGTAAGGGCCTGATTCGCCTTGCATGCTTCTTGGAATGAGAACGGCAATAACTTGACCAATAGGGAAACCCATAATCTGACATTAGCAGTGCTCGTAGGTTTCCCAAACGCACAAACTATGGCCTAATACACAGAATTCCCACCACTCTCCCTCTGTCGCAACGGAAGGCTTTGCGTTAGGCTAGAGCGCGTGACTGAATCCGTGAATACTGAACTCCGCATTGCTGTAATCGGCGCTGGCCCGGCCGGCGTCTACTCATCCGATATCTTCCTGCGCCAGCTCAAGAAGCTGGGCGAAGAACTTGGCCTCGGCACCGAAGCGCGCATCGACCTGTTCGAGAAGCTGCCGGTGCCGTTCGGCCTGGTGCGTTACGGTGTGGCCCCGGACCACCCGTCCATCAAGTTCATCGCCTCCGCGCTTGAGAAGACGCTTGACAACCCGAACATCCACCTCTACTGCGACGTGGAATTCGGCAAGGACGTGACTCTTGACGACCTGTTGGCCCGTTACGACGCCGTGCTGTTCGCCACCGGCGCGGTCAAGGACAAGCCGCTGAACCTGCCCGGTGCCGACCTTGAAGGCGTGTACGGCGCCGCCAAGTTCGTCGAATGGTATGACGGCTACCCCACCGGTGCCCGCGAATGGCCGCTTACGGCCGAGAACGTCGCCGTGATCGGCGGCGGCAACGTGGCCATGGACGTGGCCCGCGAACTCATGCGCAACGCCGACGACCTCAAGGCCAAGACCGACATTCCGGACAACGTGTACGAGGGCATCGGCCAGAACAAGGCCAAGGTGCTCCACCTGTTCATCCGCCGTGGCGTGGCCCAGGCCAAGTTCAGCGTGCAGGAACTGCGCGAGATGGAGAAGCTGCCCGGCGTGCAGCTCATCATCAACGAGGACGACTTCGATCTGGACGACGAGACCATCGAGGTGGCCGGCAAGGACAAGCTCACCCGCCAGATGGTCGAGGAGCTGTTCGCCGTCCGCGAGATGGCCGAAGACATGGAAGATGACGGCGACGTCGACTTCGAAGGCAACCCGGCCGACCGCAAGTACTACGTGCACTTCAACTCCGCCCCCACCGAGATCCTCGGCGAGGACGGCAAGGTCAAGGCCATCCGCGTGGAGCGCACCGAAACCGGTGCCGACGGCAAGATGCACCGCACCGGCGAGTTCACCGACTACCCGGTCGAGGCCGTCTACCACGCCATCGGCTACAAGCCCGCCGAAGCTCCCGGTATCACCTACGACGAGCACGGCGCCCACCTGGCCAACGCCAACGGCGACGGCCGCATCACCACCGAGGCCGACGGCGGCAAAGTGCGCGACCGCCTGTACGCCACCGGTTGGGCCAAGCGCGGCCCGGTGGGCCTGATCGGCTCCACCAAGTCCGATGCGCTCGCCATCGTGACCAACATGCTCGAGGATCTGGCCAAGGCCGCTGAAGGTGGCCGTGTGGCAGCCGACCGCGACCCCGAATCCATCGACCGACTGCTGGCCGAGCGCGGCATTCGCCCGATCGACTTCGCCGGCTGGAAGAAGGTCGACGCTTTCGAGCGCGCCGAGGGTGCCAAGGAAGGCCGCGAGCACAAGAAGGTCATCGAGCCCGACCAGATGCGCGAGCTCGCCCACGCCTGACGGCCCGCCCACGCCCGTCCGGCATTCGTCCGGCATTCGTCCGGCATTCGTCCACCCGGCCGCGCCCCGTGCGGACGCGGCCGGGCTCGGGGCCGGACGGGCCGGGCGAATATGGGACATTTCTCGCGGCGCATATCCAGCAATCATTCAGCCTGCGATTTTAGTGTGTGCATTATGGATGCCAAAGTACGGGTGCACGGCCATTTCAACGGCCTGAAAACAACGCTGCTGTTTGCCCTGATGTGGGCCATCATCATGCTGATTTGGTGGGCCACGGGCGGCAGTCGGCAAACCCTGAGCATCTATATCGTCATCGGCCTGATTACCACGTTCGGCACCTACTGGTTCTCCGACAAACTCGCCATCGCCTCCATGGGCGCGCGGGAAGTCAGCGAGCAGGAAGCCCCGGAGATCTACCAGATTGTGCGTGAACTGAGCGCCAAGGCCGGCAAGCCGATGCCTCGCATCTACATCGCCCCCACCATGAGCCCGAACGCCTTCGCCACCGGGCGCAACGAACGGCACGCGGCCGTCTGCTGTACCCAAGGCATCCTGCAGATTCTCAACGCCCGTGAACTGCGTGGTGTGCTGGGCCACGAACTTATGCACGTGTACAACCACGACATCCTGACTTCCGCCATCGCCTCTGCCATGGCCACCGTCATCTCCTACCTAGGCTATTCGCTGATGTATTTCGGCGGCGGTTCGCGAGACGACCGCGACAGTTCCGGTGGCCTCGGCCTGATCGGCGCATTGCTGAGCGTGATTCTCGCGCCGATCGCCGCGTCTTTGATCCAGATGGCCATCTCCCGCACCCGCGAGTACGACGCCGATGAAGACGGCAGCCTGCTTACCGGCGATCCCGAGGCCCTGGCTTCCGCACTGAACAAGATTTCCTACGGCGCGCAGACCACGCCGATGCGCAAAACCGCCGGCACCCAGTCCGTCTCCGCAATGATGATCGCCAACCCGTTCTCCGCGGTCGGCTTCTCGCGCTTGTTCTCCACACATCCGCCGACCGATGAGCGCATCGCGCGCCTCATGCAGATGGCCAACGAAATGAACGGCACGCCGATCGCTCCGCCCACCTACTCCACGCGCGTCGGCAGGTGACGTGCTAGGATAACTACTCGTACCTCGTTTGGCTGAGCATGCTCGTCACGTGAGGTGCAGCAGCCGTAAGGCATGCGGACATAGTTCATCGGTAGAATGAAAGCTTCCCAAGCTTTAGAGGCGGGTTCGACTCCCGTTGTCCGCTCCATTGATTTTCAATGATTTTCATTATTTCCGGGAAAGTGTCGCGCATGATCGCAAAACTACGCGCTATTTGAGCGCTTTGCCCGCGGAACCCAGCTGCCGGCAAGCCTCGACCACGCGGGCGGACATGGAATCCTCGGCCTTACGGCCCCAAGAACGCGGATCGTAGAACTTCTTCTCGCCCACTTCGCCGTCGATTTTCAGCACCTTGTCGTAGTTCTCGAACACGTGGTCGGCGATTGGACGGGTGAAGGCGTACTGGGTATCGGTGTCGATGTTCATCTTGATCACGCCGTAGCTTACAGCTTCGGCGATTTCTTCCGGGCGTGAACCGGAGCCGCCGTGGAACACCAGCTCAAACGGCTTGCCGTTGGGGAAATCGACTATGCCGGCCGCGCTAGGCAACTCGCCTTCGGCCACCGCGCGCGCCACACGCGCCTGAATGTCGCCGAGTAGCGACGGACGCAGCTTGACCACGCCGGGCTTGTAGGCACCATGTACATTGCCGAATGTGAAAGCGGCCATGTACCGGCCACGTTCGCCCAAACCCAGTCGGCGGGCGACTTCGAGGCCATCTTCCGGAGTGGAATACAGCTTTTCATTGATTTCGGCGGAGTGACCGTCTTCCTCACCGCCGACCGCGCCGATTTCGATTTCGAGCACGGTGTGCGCCTTCTGCGACTTGTCGAGCAGTTCCTCGGCGATGTCCAGATTTTCCTTGAGCGGCACGGTGGAGCCATCCCACATATGCGACTGGAATGTAGGCTCCTGGCCTCGTGCCACCTGATCGGCCTCATGCGCGAGCAGAGGACGCGCCCACTCATCCAGATACTGCTTGGCGCAGTGGTCGGTGTGCAGGGCGATGGTGATGTTCGGGTATTTCGCAGCCACTTCATGTGCGAAAGCCGCCAGTGCCAGCGAGCCGGTAACGCGATCATTGACCCCCCTGCCGGAGACGTAAGCCGCGCCTCCCACGGAAATCTGGATGATGCCGTCGGACTCGGCGTCTGCGAAGCCCTTCAATGCGGCATTCAGCGTCTGTGAGCTGGTTACGTTGATGGCTGGATAGGCGTAACCGCCTCGGCGGGCGGCATCGAGCATTTCGGCATAGCGTTCCGGTGTTGCGATCGTCATGGCTTCATTATCGCGCGAGGCATGCCCTCTAGGCCCCGTTCTTCAACCTGTGCGCTGTGCGATTGGTCACAGCATCGCCTCGTACGAGTAGAAATTCGTCACCCATTCCGGGTTGTCGCACCTCCAGCCTCGCCCTGCGTGAGACGAAACTTCGCAGGGTAGAGGGTGTACGGTAGTCTGTTTCCGGCGGAATCGTGCGAATGCGGAGGTGCATCATGCCTGGAATTGTTCTTATTGGTGCTCAGTGGGGCGACGAGGGTAAAGGCAAGGCTACCGATTTGATCGGCACCAAGGTCGATTACGTCGCGCGCTTCAACGGCGGCAACAACGCGGGCCATAGCGTGGTGGTCGGCGATGAGTCGTACGCCCTGCACCTGCTGCCTTCCGGTATTATCAACCCGAACCTGACCCCGGTGATCGGCAACGGCGTGGTCGTGGACCCGGAAGTGCTCTTCGAGGAGATTGACGGCCTGGAATCCCGCGGCATCGATTGCTCCCACCTCAAGGTGAGCGAGGCCGCACACATCATCGCGCCCTACCACCGCACACTCGACAAGGTGACCGAACGCTTCCTTGGCAAGCACAAGATCGGCACCACCGGCCGTGGCATCGGCCCGGCCTACGCGGACAAGATCAACCGTGTCGGCATCCGCGTGCATGACCTGTTCAACGCCGACCATCTGCACGACAAGGTGGAGGCCAGCCTACACCAGAAGAACCAGATGCTGGTCAAGCTCTACAACCGTCGTCCGATTGACGTGGACCAGACCACCGAGGAGCTGCTGAAGCTCGGCGAACGCCTCAAGCCGTACGTGGCCAACACCGGCCTGATTCTCAACAAGGCGCTTGACGAAGGCAAGACCGTACTGTTCGAAGGCGCTCAGGCCACCATGCTTGACGTGGACCACGGCACCTACCCGTTCGTCACCTCTTCCAACCCGACCGCCGGCGGCGCCTGCACCGGCACCGGCGTGGGCCCCACCAGGATCACCCGCGTAGTCGGCGTCTCCAAGGCCTACGTCACTCGCGTGGGCGAAGGCCCATTCCCCACCGAACTGCTGGACGAGTCCGGCGAATGGCTGCGTCAGCAGGGCCACGAATTCGGCGTGACCACCGGCCGCCCGCGTCGCTGTGGCTGGTTCGATGCAGTCGTCAACCGGTACGCCTCCCAGGTCAACGGCCTGACCGACATCGTGCTCACCAAGCTCGACGTGCTCGCCGGCCTGAAGGAGATTCCGATCTGCGTGGCTTACGACGTGGACGGCGAACGTCACGACGATATGCCGACTGATCAGGCCGCTTTCGCCGCAGCCAAGCCGATTTACGAGACCATGCCCGGCTGGGATGAAGACATCTCCAACTGCCACTCCTTCGACGAGCTGCCTGCCACCTGCCAGGCCTACGTCAAGCGTTTGGAAGAGCTGAGCGGCTGCCGTATCTCCGCGATCGGCACCGGTCCGCAGCGCGATCATGTCATCCAGATCAATTCGCTGGTCGACTGACCGTCTGCAACGAATTTCCCGGCTTGACTGGCAACGACGCGGCACATGATATCCGCCGGCTGATTCCGCGATTCGACCACTTGAAGTGGAAGATGGCGGCGGCCGGCATAGTCATTGGTCTGGTTTCAGGATTGCTGGTCGTCGTATACCGTCTCGGCATCGAATACGGCACGGATGCGTCCCGCTGGATATATGCGCGGATTCGCGAGACCCCGTGGCTGATTGCGCCGTGGGCGGTTGCCGCGGTGGCGGCCGCGCTGGCGATCGCGTGGATGGTCGGCAAGGAGCCGATGGCCGGTGGCAGCGGCATCCCGCAGACCAACGGCGTGGTGATATGCGGCTTGAAGATGCGTTGGCAGACGATTCTGCCAGTCCGTTTCGTCGGTGGACTGTTGGGCGCGTTGTTTGGTCTGTCGCTCGGCCGTGAGGGGCCGTCCATTCAGATTGGTGCGTCGGGAGCGCAGTGTGTGTCCCACCGTTTGCGCGGCCGCCGCCGTGAGGACATGCAGGAGCATTATCTGGTCACCGCCGGTGCCGCGGCAGGCTTGTCCGCCGCGTTCAGCGCGCCGCTGTCCGGCATGATGTTCGCTTTGGAAGGGGTGCATCGGAGTTTTTCCCCTGCGATTCTGATGGGTGCCACTGCCGCATCGCTGACCGCCGATTTCGTCTCGAAATACTGTTTCGGTCTGCGTCCGGTTTTGGATTTCGGTGATATCGGTCAGCTGTCGTTGGAAGAGTATGTGTGGCTGATTCCGTTGGGATTGGTGGCCGGTTTGGTTGGTTCGCTGATGAACCGCTCGTTGCTTGGCTTCCAGACGCTGTACGGCAAACTGCCGGCATGGAGCCGCCCGATGATTGCGATTGCGATGGACCTGACCCCCGTTAGGTAGACACCTCTGATTCCAGCCAGTGTGGTTGGGAAGGAAGGTAATCTACCACCATGCCCCGCAAGGTTTACACGGAACAGTTCAAGCGCGACGCCGTCGCGATGTTCGAGTCGAACCCGGATACCTCAATGCGCAAGGTCGCAGAAGAACTCGGAATCAATCGCTCGACTTTGGGATGCTGGTACAAGCAATTCGGCACTAACGTCGCCAAGGATGAAGATGCAGCGTCACCCGTAGAAAAGCTTGCTGATGCGGAAAGAATCCGCCAGCTAGAACGCGAAAACAAAAGGCTTCGTGAAGAGCGCGATATTCTGCGTAAGGCCGCGAAGTATTTTGCGGAAGAGACGACCTGGTGATCCGCTTCCAGTTCGTTGACGACAATCTCGCCGACTACTCGGTCAAGCGGATGTGCACAGTCCTGGGGCTAAATCGGTCTTCGTATTACAAGTGGAAGAACTCGGCTCCACGGCGCCGTGCGCGCCTTGTAGATGACGCTGTGGTGGCCGCGGAGATCCAGGCAATTTTCGACGCTGAAAACGGCGTCTGGGGCGCTCGTCGCATCACTGCTGAACTCAACGACCGCAAGCGCGACAACGGCACTACACCTCCGGCTAAGCGCATCAATCGCAAGAGAGTGGCTCGTTTGATGCGGGCCCAGAACCTGTTCGGATTTCAAAAGAAGCGCAGGGTCAAGACCACTGCGCGTGACAAAGGCCGGCGCGTGTTCGCAGACTTGGTGAACCGTGATTTCACAGCCTGTGCTGCCAATCGTGTGTTGGTTGGCGATATTACGTATCTGCCGATCGCAGACGGGGCGAACATGTACTTAGCAACAGTGATTGATTGCTTTTCTCGCAAGCTTGTCGGCTTTGCTATCGCAAATCACATGCGTACCGAACTGGTAGAAGAGGCCCTCGAAAACGCTTCCCACCTGCGAGTCTTGATGGTGCGATTTTCCACTCGGATCATGGAAGCGTGTATACCTCGTCGCAGTTCCAGGCAACATGCAAGCGCTTGGGCGTTGCCCAGTCGATGGGCGCGGTGGGAACCAGCGCGGATAATTCGCTCGCCGAGTCGTTCAACGCAGCTTTAAAGCGGGAGGTCCTCAAAGATGCGAAGACCTTCGCCAATCAACTGATCTGCCGCAGAGACGTCTTCCGGTGGTGCGTGCGCTACAACACGTGCCGTCGGCACACTTGGTGCGGGTACCAAACTCCCGATGAGTTCGAGTCCCAAGCCGCTTAAGGTCTGATAGGCTTACACCTACTTTTGTTCACCCCACGGTGTCTACTTTCCGGGGGTCGGGCCCATGGAACTGCCATTGGAAATGGGGGCGATTGCGGACGGCAAGCGGGTGCGTGACGTGCGTTGGCCGTCTGGGTGTCTGATCATCGGCCTGCGTCGCGGCGAAAGCGAGATCGTGCCGCGCGGTGATACACGGCTGCGTGCCGGTGACTATCTGGTGGTGCTGTTCAGTGGCGAGGAGGAGCGCGAGGTACGACCTGCGATGCGGCGGCTGTGTGATGCCCGGCTTGACTGAGCCTGGCTGAATTCGGCTGGACTCTGGATGTCCGAATCTGCGGAATCGGACATCCAGGGTGCATACGTTGGCGCTCCGTGTAAACTCATATGCGTTAGGAAGGCGGCAACCGCGGCCCAGCTCGTTGTTGCACGGCCTATGAGCGGAACAACGCTGTCCGCGGGAGGCCAGTACAGGGGGAGCGCAATGGAATCGCAAGAACAATCGTCGGGAGACGTGGTGACTGTGGGTGAGGACTCGCATCCCATCACGCAGACAATCGACACTGTTGAGGTGACGCATGCTGGTGCAACCACGCCCGCCGCTAACACCATGGATCCGCCTACGATTCCCCTGGCACCGATGAAACGTATGCAGGCGCGGTTCAATCCTCTCGCCGACGGACTGATGTATGTTGTGGTGTTCGTCGGTGGATTTGTTGGAGTCGGCTGTCGGCATGCGTTGGATATGCTTCTGCCGTCGGTCAGCGGGACGCCGTTCGTTGTGGGCACGTTTGTGTCGAATATGGTCGCCTGCTTCCTGTTCGCGATGCTGACCGAATTCATGGCGACCGCTTCGTGGCTGCGTCGCCGGGTGCGGCAGGTTGTCAGCCGTGGTGTTGGGCTTGGCTTGCTCGGTGGGCTTTCGACGATGTCCGGCGTGATGCTGGAAACGATGGAAGGTCTGCACGAGCGGCATATCGCCAGTGCGCTTGGCTATCTTGCGGGAAATTTTGCAGGCGGTTTGCTCACTGCCGCCGCCGGCGTGGTTCTGATGCAGGCACTGCTGTCACGGAGTACTCGAAAGCGGGTTCGGGGTGCGTTTTCAGCTGTTTCCGTGTCCGATTCTGCCGAATCGGACACGCAGGGCGTACGCCATGTGAAAGTGGCCGACGTGGCGCGTTCTGCCGCGCAGGCCGCAATGGAAGCCGCGCAGGCGGCGCAGCAGGCCGCGCAGGCGGCCCAGCAGATTGCACAGACGGGACAGGTTCCGCGAGTCGAAACACCAACTGTGCCGCCGACCGCCAGCCAGACTATGCAGACGGGCCGCGTTCCGCAGGTTCCTCCGCTGGCCGTTCCTCAGCTGGCACAGCCATCGCAGCCGTTGCTGCGCGAGCAGGATACTTCAGACTTGGGGCAGCTGCCCGAGCCGATTCAGCAGTCGCAACCAATCCAGCAGCCCCAGCAGCAGTCGCAGCCGATCCAGCAGCCGGCTAACCCGCTTCCGCCCAGCTTCGAGCCCAAACCGATCACTGCGGAGATTTCGCTTATCGCCGACCCGGCTACCGGGGAGGTGCGCTGATGATGTGGATGATCTGTCTGTTCGGCGGTCTTGGCGCCATGGCCCGTTACGTGCTCGACGTGTCAATTCAACGAGGCTGGAATCGCGAGAATCGGAGAACGAACCGCAACTTCCCGCTATCCACGCTCGTCATCAACGGCGTCGCCTCGCTATGCGCGGGCATCGCCATGATGTCCTACTATTCGCAATCGGTGGATATGGACACGGTCATGATGTTCGTTGTCGGATTTCTCGGTGGTTTCTCAACATTCTCCACGGCGCTCAACGAAGTGGTTTCATTGATTCGCCAGCGTCGTTTTACGCTGGCTCTGGGCTATGGAATAGCAACCGTCGCGGTGCCTCTCATTTGCGTGGCCACCGGTTTCGGCATTGCGCTGCTCGCCAATCCGGCGTAATTTTCACGTTACGCGGACGGTCGCTGAGTAACATGAAAGAAATCTGAGCGCAACCGCCATCAAGGCCGCCAGCCCGGATGCGACGCTGGTGATTGCATTCGACCAGGCCAAGCCGCTGCTGAAGGATGGCAAGGATATCCAGTACCAGGGCCAGACCGGTATCGGACCGTTCAATAAGAACAATGATCCGAGCTCCGCGAACATCGGCGTCTACACCTTCGACAAAGACAACAAGCCGGTCTTCGACCACACCCAGTCCGGCGACGTGCCGACCGACTGATCGCAATGTAGGTCATCATCAATACAAGAAGACGGCGCAAAGTGAGTGTGGATATCGCAAGCTTTGCGCCGTTTCTTTTGTTGTGCTGTGCTGCCGTTTTCCGTGTCGTGGGCAGCATACGAAAATCAATATTGAAAATCAAGTAAAGGGGTAACCCCGTTAAGCGATATACACGCCGGACTGTCGAACAGGTTCGAGAGAATGTAAATGAATGTAATATCTCGCGAGAAGCGCACGGAAAGCGCGCGGCAAGCACGTGAGAATACAACGATGGAACAGTGATAACGGGGAAGGTGCGATCATGGTCGGTATGCGCGATGTGGCGAAGAAGGCCGGGGTGTCTCTGAGCACCGTCTCGCTGGTGGTGAACGGCAACGGGTATGTATCCAACGATATGCGCGACCGCGTGCGTAAGGCCATGCAGGCCCTCAATTATGTGCCGAACGAGCTTGCCCGCAACCTGTATCATGATCGCACGAATCTGGTCGGCGTCATCGTGCCCACCATCCGCCACCCGTTCTTTGCAACGTTTACCGCACACCTGCAGCATGCGCTCGCTGCGCAAGGATTACGCACTATGCTGTGCTCTACCGCAGATGAGGCGAGCGGCGAAATCCAGTATGTCGACATGTTGCGTCGGCACATGATGGACGGCATCGTCATGTGTGCGCACACTTCGCATCCCGGCGATTATTGGACGTCGATTCACCGCCCGATCGTCGCATTCGACCGTGTGCTTGGAAATGGTATTTCGTCGATCGGATCTGACCACGAGCAGGGTGGGCGACTGATTGCGCAGATGCTGATCCGCAATGGTGCCAAACATGTGGTGATGATTGGCGGTCCGCGAGATCAATTCTTCGATTTGGCTGCGCGCGGAGAAGTCGAGGAAGGACCGTTCGATTTGGGAAAGACCACGTTCCCGACGGTGCGCTACTACCTCACGTTGGAACAGGAATTGACCTCCGCAGGCGTGAAATACGAGTATGTTGAAGCTGGCGAAGTGATGGATTTTGCCGGCTATCATCGTGCGGTCAGCAATGCGCTCGACAAGGTGACGACCGACGGCGTCGATGCCGTGGTCAGTTCCGATATTGGTGCATCGTTCTGCGTGCGCGAAGCGTTGGGCCGTGGAATTTCCATTCCTGACGAGCTGCAGATCGTTGCCTACGATGGTACGTATTTGACTGATTTGGCCGGCATGAAGCTGACCGCGGTCGCGCAGGATTTCTCGGCGATCGCACAGTCGGCGGCCGACCATATCGTGCAGGCGATTGCCAATGAGGAAGTGGCCGCGGCTAACGCTTCACGCAAGAACATCCCCAAGCCGTTCGAGCCGAACGTGCTTATTCCCATGACACTGGTGCCAGGCGATACCACGCGTTGATACTGTGCGTCTTCATGCGTGTGCCCGGTGTGGATCGCATCGATTTCAGCGGCGTCCACAACCGGCGAACGCCCGTCGATAGTCGTGCTCATCATTCGACTTGTGCACATGTGTCCGATTCTGCCGAATCGGACGTCTGAGTTCCGAAAAATGTGTTCTGTGTGTCCGATTCTGGAGAATCGGTCATGTGTGATGTGAATTGGGATGTTTGGATGTCCGTTTCTGCAGAATCATCTTTGCTCTGTACTCGTTGATTCGCAAATACGGCGCATGGCTCGTCATACCGGCCATGCTCGGCGGCGCGGCCTTCCTGGCGGACTCGGTGCTGACGCCGGCCGTGTCGATCTCGTCCGCCGTCGAAGGCCTGAAGACGCTGCCGGCGTTGGAGCATCTGTTCACCGAGAACAAGGATCTGACGATGATGATCACCGCGGTGATCATCGTGATCCTGTTCGCCGTGCAGTCGCGCGGCACCGAATCGATCGGCAAGGTCTTCGGCTCGGTGGTGATGGTCTGGTTCGCGTTCCTGGCGATCGTCGGCGTGGTAGCCATCGGCAACGACTGGTCCGTGCTCGCCGCACTCAACCCGTACTACGGCATCAAGTTCCTGTTCAGTCCGAATAACGCCACCGGTCTGGCGCTGATGGGCACCGTGTTCCTTTCGACCACCGGCGCCGAGGCGCTGTACTCGGATATGGGCCACGTGGGCCGCGGCAACATCTACTTCACCTGGCCGTTCATCAAGGTGGCGCTGGTGCTCAACTACTTCGGCCAGGGCGCGTGGATGCTGCGCAACCAGAACAACCCCGAACTGGCCGACGCCGAGGGGATCAACCCGTTCTTCCAGATGATGGATCCGAACGTGCGCTATGTGGCCGTCGTGCTGTCGGTCACCGCCGGCATCATCGCCTCCCAGGCGCTGATTACGGGCGCGTTCACCATGGTCTCCGAGGCCACCGGCCTCAACTGGATGCCGCATCTGCAGGTCTGTTACCCTGCCCGTACCCGCGGCCAGCTGTACATTCCGGTCGTCAACGTGGTGCTGTGCGTGGCCACGCTGGCCGTGCTGCTGCTGTTCCGCGATTCGGAACATATCTCGGCGGCCTACGGCTTGGCACTGACCATCACGATGATCACCACCACGATCCTGCTGGGCATCTACCTGTGGCACCGCAGCAACAAGTTCGGCGCCGTTGTGTTCACCATCGTGTTCCTGGCGATCCAGGTCCTGTTCTTCGCCGCCTCGATGGCCAAGTTCCTGCACGGCGGCTGGTTCACGCTGCTGCTCACGCTGGCGATCCTCATGATCATGTACACGTGGAACGAGGGCACCAAGCTGGAGCGCTCGCAGCGTCGGCACATGATGCCGAAGGACTTCCTCCCCGCGCTGGACAAGCTGCGCGGCGATAGCCGCATCCACCGGTTCGCGGACAACATCGTCTACCTGACCAGCGATCCGGACCTGAAGCGTCTCGATACGGACATCTTCTTCTCGATCTTCGCCGACCACCCCAAGCGCGCCCGCGCATGGTGGGCGGTGGCCGTCGAGACCACCGACGAGCCGTTCACCCGTGAGTATTCGGTCGAGAGCTTCGGTACCGACTACCTGTTCCGTGTGCGCATCCGCCTCGGCTTCAAGGTCTCGCAGTCCATCCCGGCCTACCTGCATCAGATCATGCACGATCTGGAGAAGACCGGCGAGCTGCCGAACCAGCAGTCGATCTACCCGAAGCTTGACGCCGATCCCGGCATCGGCACCATCCGCTACGTGGTGATCCACAAGGCGCTGATGCCCGAGTCGAAGGTCTCCGGCCGTGGCGCCCTCTCGCTGCAGATCAAGTACGCGATCCGCCGCGTGGCCGGTTCTCCGGTCAAGTGGTTCGGCCTGGCGCCGTACAACCCGCTGGTCGAGGTGCAGCCGCTGTTCGTGTCCACGCGCCGCCCGCCGCGCCTGACCCGCGTGGCCAGCCAGGCGCCCAAGCGCGAGGGCTGAGCCGGCAGGCTGAACAGCCGGTGCGAGCCGGGTGGCCTAATGGCATGTCAGGGGGCCGCGAACCGTCATCGTACGGTTCGCGGCCTTTGCATATGCGAATGATGCAGAGTGGGCGGTACTGCTTGTGAATGTAGCGGGTGGACGGGTGACGTGGTTGATGCCTTTTGCCGTATGTTCACGGTGGCTATGCGTCGGATGGGACTGTAATTCGACTTCTTGGGATCTTTTTTGCTGCAGTGGTGCGCCAAAAGGTCTCAGCCGTCTCTGCGACACGTCTTCCGGCAGTCAGTACAAGGTTGTACTACACTGGTGGCTGTCACACGGATGTCCCCGGTCGCCCGCGCCTCCGCGGTACATCGTTGTATGGATACGTGTCACGTATGCAGAGTGCATGCAGATATGTAGAAAGGAATCCCATGCCCCAGCAGGACCATCTGACCGCACGTCTCGTCGTCGATGACGATTTTGAGGTCGCTCCGGTCAACAATCGTCTGTTCGGTTCGTTCGTCGAGCACCTTGGCCGTTGCGTGTACACCGGCATCTACGAGCCCGACCACCCGACCGCCGACGAGCACGGCTTCCGCAAGGACGTCATCGACCTGGTCAAGGAACTCGGCGCCACCACCATCCGCTACCCGGGCGGCAACTTCGTGTCCGGCTACCGCTGGGAGGACGGCATCGGCCCCAAGCAGGAACGTCCCCGTCGACTCGATCTGGCCTGGCATTCCACCGAAACCAACGAATTCGGCCTGCACGAGATGGCCGAATGGCTTGAGGCCACCGGCGGCAACGAGCTGATGGAGGCCGTCAACCTGGGCACGCGCGGCCTGCAGGAGGCCCTGGACCTGCTGGAGTACGCGAACGTGCCCGGCGGCACCGAGCTGTCGGAACGTCGCCGCGCCAACGGCGCCGACAAGCCGTTCGATATCCGCATGTGGTGCCTGGGCAACGAGATGGACGGCCCGTGGCAGCTCGGCCACAAGTCCGCCGAGGACTACGGCATGCTCGCCGCCTCCGTGGCCGCCGGCATGCGCCAGATCGATCCGGACGTGGAACTGGTGGTGTGCGGCTCCTCCGCCCATGGCATGCCGACCTTCGGCAAGTGGGAGCAGACCGTTCTTGAGAAGACCTACGAGAACGTGAACTTCGTCTCCTGCCACGCCTACTACCAGCCGTTCTTCAAGGAGGACGGCACGCGCGACATGGCCAGCTTCCTGGCCTCCGGCGTGGATATGGACGGCTTCATCAAGGACGTGGCCGCCACCATCGACGCCACCAAGGCCCATCTGAAGAGCGCGCACGACGTGTACATCTCGTTCGATGAATGGAATGTCTGGTACCAGGGTGAGGAGCCGAGCAAGACCCCCGAGGGCATCGGCAACTGGCCGGTGGCCCCGCGTCTGCTGGAGGACATCTACACCGCCGCCGACGCCGTGGTGTTCGGCGATCTGATGATCACGCTGCTCAAGAACGCCGACCGCGTGCGCGCCGCCAGCCTGGCGCAGCTGGTCAATGTCATCGCCCCGATCATGACGGAGCCGGGCGGCCCGGCCTGGCGCCAGACCACGTTCCACCCGTTCTCCGTGACCGCGCGCCTGGCCAAGGGCGGCACCGTGCTGGAGCCGAAGCTGTCCGCCGGCACCGTGGATACGCCGCGCTATGGCGAGGTCGACGGCGTGAACGCCGTGGCCGTGCGCTGCGCCGACGGCTCGCTCGCCGTGTTTGCGGTGAACCGTTCGCTCGAGGCGACCGCCGAGTTCGAGATCAGGCTGCAGGACGGCGCGCAGCCGGCATCCGTCGAGGCGCAGACGCTGCACGACGACGATCTGTTCGCCGCGAATACGCTCTACGACCAGAACCGTGTGACCCCGCACGCCAACGGGTCGGCCATGTACGATGCCGAGTCCGGCGTGGTCCGCGTCTCCCTGCCGCCGGTGAGTTGGACCGCCCTGCACATCAAGTGACGCGATGGGCCGCGCGGTCCGTTCCGGAGAAGGACGGATCGCACGGCCCTTGCTTCCCGGGCCGGGCGGAAGGGACCGGACCGGCCGGGGAAAACGCGTTATGCTGGAATCAGACGGGCGTTCCGCCTGAACCGTGCGGAACATGCCCGATGGTGCGACGAGAGGGGTGCTGTGGCGAAACGGGTGACCATCACCGACGTGGCGCGCGAGACGGGCGTCTCCATCAAAACGGTGTCGAATGTGCTGAACAACACCGGCAGTATGCGCCCGGAGACGCGCCAGCGTGTCCAGGATGCCATCGAACGCCTCGGATACCGCGTTAACGTGTCCGCCCGCGCCATGAAAACCGGCGGCACGAAGCTCATCGGACTGGCCATCACCGATTTCTGCCAGCCGTTCATGCCCTATCTCGCCGACAGCATCGTGGCGGCGGCACGTTCCCGCGGGTACGCGGTGATCACCGATACCTACAACAGCGCCGGCGGCTTGGCGCAGGCGATCCCGGAGACGAAGAAGCTGGCCGCGGACGGCTGGATTTTCTTCATGGGCTCGCCGATCACGGATCGCACGATACTGCACCAGCCGTATCCGTTGGTGATTGTGGGCGATTACGATACGCAGGGACTGGCCGATTGGGTCACGATGCCGAACGTGGAGGCCGTACGCACCGCGGTGGGGGCGCTGCTGGATTCGGGATGCCGTAGGATCGCGTTGATCGGCGGCACCGCGGAGAACGCATGCCCGGATGCCGACCGCGAGTCGCGGCCCGAAACCACCAGCACGATGCGTACCCGCGGCTATGTGTTGGCCCATGAGGAGCGTGGCCTGCAGGTCGATTGGCGGCTGGTCCGTAACGCGGATTGGGTGCAGTCCGGCGGCCGCGATGCGGTGGCGGGGCTGTTGGACGATCCGGATGCGCCGCGTCCGGATGCGGTCATGTGCCTGAACGACGCGCTCGCCATCGGGGTGATTCATGAGCTGCAGCGGCGCGGCGTGCGCGTGCCGCAGGATATGCAGGTCATTGGGTTCGACAACGTGCCGGATGCCGAGTACTGCATGCCCGGATTGACGACGATCGACCCGCATGTGGATGATTACGCGCGACATGCCGTGGATATGCTGATCGCGCGCATCGAGGGGTCGGCGGATCCGTTCCGCACGTATGTGACCTCCTACGATCTGGTGCGTCGTGCCTCGACGTGTTGACGGCCCGGCGTTCGCCTGGACATGGGTCTGTGACGGGCTGCTGTCGCCTCTCCCGTGGCGTATTCCGGGAGAGGCGACATGCGGGCTAGGATCGGAGCAATCTTCCATGTCCGGCCCGCTGACGTGCTCGAGTGAATCCATCGTGGCCAATGCGTCGATGCCGTTCTCCGCTATGGCGGCATAAGCCTGTTCCTTGGTCAGATATCGCATTTCGGCATGCCGAAGGATGTCGAAGACGTCTTCCATGCGGGGATCGGCGGCCATCGTCGTGTCGCCGATGGTGACACGTATCTCGCTGCGGGTGGATACGTCGGCGACCGTTACCTGCAATGTGAGGGTTTCGGCATCATACCGGCGATCCGAATCGACGGATGCGCCGTCGGCCTGTACGGATATGTCGCTGTCGGTAATGCCTCGGAACAGGAAATCCCATGTTCTCCGGGCCGGCAGAGCGTGAACGTCTCCCTGGGCTGGCGATACCGTGAGTGCGGATGTGGCGCCGTCCTTGCGCCATCGATAGGTGATCGCGGTGGTCGCCGGGGTGATCTGCCGAGAGTAATGTCCCGAATCCTCCATCAGCGTGAAGTCGCCGTCCGCTCCGGGGAAGACGATGATCTCCAGATGCTGCGGGTTGTCGACGGAGTTGATGGAATCCCCCTCGGACAGGGGCTGCATCGGCACGATGCCGCCGGCCTTCGCGAACACGGGAATTCCGTCGAGCGGACGCCAGACGGTCATGCGCCGTCCGTTGGGCGAAGACGCGCTATACCGGCGCCCGGTGAAGAAGTCGAACCAGTCGCCCTGCGGCAGCCATACGTCGGCCTTGCCCCGTCGGGAGGATTTATCCATCGGTTCCGTGATGGGCGCGGCCAGCAGTTCGGTGCCGAACATGTATTCGTTGGGAACGTGGTATGCGGCGTCGATGTCGGGCGATCCCCAATACATGGGCTCCACCAGGGGAAGGCCTGTCCGGGATGCGCGCCAGTTCATGGTGTGGAGGTACGGAATCATGCGATGGCGCAGGCGGAGCGCATCGTCCATGATCGCACGGAGGGGGTGCGGATGTTTTTTTGGACGGTCAGGCGGCCAGTCCAAGACTTCTGCGGTATTGCACGGGGCTCATCCAGTCCAGTGACTTCTTGATCCTGGTTTCATTGTAGTGGGTCAGGTAGGCGGCCAGGCGTTCGCGGAACTCCTCGTAGCCCACGCCCCTCCAGTCCCGCCCGTAGAATAACTCGTTCTTGAGCCTGCCGAAGAACCCCTCGGCGGCCGCGTTGTCCGGGCTGCATCCCTTGGCGCTCATCGACCGGATCAGCCCGTGCTCCTCGCAGATGCGGATCCATTCGTCCCACCGGTAGTGGCAGCCGCGGTCGGAGTGGATGATTGGATGTTCCCCGTCCCTGAGCGTGGCGACCGCGTCAAGGAGCATCCGGTTCGCCATGTCGGCGTTCGGGGAGCGCGACAAGGTCCAGGAGACCACCATCCCGTCGAAGCAGTCGACCACCGGGGAAAGCCAGCACTTGTACCCGTCCATGGTGAACTGGGTGACGTCCGTGACCCACAGCATGTTCGGCGCGTCGGCGTGGAAGTCCCGCTCCACGAGGTTCGCCGGGGCCTCGCCGATCTCGCCGGCGTAGGAGCTCCACCGCTTCGGCCGCTTCAGGTACACGGGCCGCATGGCCCCCTCGCGCATGATCCGCCTGACGACCTTCTCCGAGACGACGATCGGGTCGGACTCGTCAAGGCGCAGCATGCGGTGGATGGTCCGGTATCCCCATGCGCGCCCACCCTGCTCGAACAGGCCGGCGACGCGGGCCCGCAGCACGGCGTACCTGTCGCCCGCGGCGATCGCGCCGCGCTCGTAATAGTAGGTGCTGCGTTTCAGCCCCACGGCCTTCAGACAGGCCGCCAGGCCGAATTCACCCCTGATCGCGTCGACGACCCGCGTCCTCTCCCTGTTCGTCAGCATGGACGGGTCGAGGCGCGGGTCGTCGGCTTTTAAAACATCGATCGTCTCCCGCATCACCGCGTTCTCCAGCCGCAGGACCTCCACCTGCCGGCGCAGCTCCTCCACGTCATCGCCGGCCGCGGGCATCGGTTCGGCCGGCATCGGCGCGTTTCTCCTGTCCATCAGTCCCAGTATCTCCTCGCTCCGGTAGCGGCGCATCCACTGGTACACGCTCGTCGGCGTGCAACCCGCGTCGCGCGCCACGCGGGCGAGGGGCTCGCCCTCGAGCGCGCGTCTGGCCGCATTCGTCTTGCATTCCAGCGTATACGAACGCCTGCACGCGCCCGTGATCTCGTCGGCCTCCGCGTCCAGCATCGCGTTCAACAGCTGTTCGACCTTCTCCGACACCAACCGGTCCAGCTTCGTCTCGAGCATGTTCTCGTCGACCTGTAGAATCTGATTCGGCATGGTTCCGTCGCCTTCCTAAATAGGTTGATTTGGTTTGGCGACTGAAATCGTACCCGGACGACGGACCATGTCTCTCAACTCAAGCCTCAACCAAAATGCGCAACAAACCGGGCGTTATCAATCGGACACATTGGAGTCGGACAGGCTAAGCTGCATAGAACACCGCATCTAATCGGTTCGACACGCGCATTTCACTGCGCGACTGGACATTGACGTCCCTTTCGAGGTAATATCGAACCGGTTCGATACATACGTGAGTATGCAAATACGTAAACAACAAACAGGCAGATGCGCACGCAAATTGCACCCGCGCCCATGAGCCAAGGGAGGTCCCATGAAAAACAAAGTGCAACTCATCACATACGCCGATCGTCTCGGCGATGGCACTCTTAGCTCGATGACCGACATCCTGCGCACCCGCTTCGACGGCGTGTATGACGGCGTGCATATCCTGCCGTTCTTCACTCCGTTCGATGGTGCGGATGCAGGCTTCGACCCGATCGACCATACCAAAGTCGACGAACGTCTCGGCAGCTGGGACGACGTCGCCGAACTCTCCAAGACCCACAACATCATGGTCGACGCCATCGTCAACCACATGAGTTGGGAATCCAAGCAGTTCCAAGACGTGCTTGAAAAAGGTGAGGAATCCGAGTATTACCCGATGTTCCTGACCATGAGCTCCGTCTTCCCGAACGGCGCCACCGAAGAAGACCTGGCCGGCATCTACCGCCCGCGCCCGGGCCTGCCGTTCACCCACTACAAGTTCGCCGGCAAGACGCGCTTGGTCTGGGTGAGCTTCACCCCGCAGCAGGTGGACATCGACACTGATTCCGCCAAGGGTTGGGAATACCTGATGTCGATCTTCGATCAGATGGCCGCCAGCCACGTGCGCTACATCCGTCTCGACGCCGTGGGCTATGGCGCCAAGGAAGCCAGCACCAGCTGCTTCATGACTCCGAAGACGTTCAAGCTCATCTCCCGCCTACGCGAGGAAGGCGTCAAGCGAGGCCTCGAAATTCTCATTGAGGTGCATAGCTACTACAAGAAGCAGGTTGAAATCGCCTCCAAGGTGGACCGCGTCTACGACTTCGCCCTGCCTCCGCTGCTCCTGCACTCGCTGTTCACCGGTCACGTGGAACCCGTGGTCCACTGGACCGAAATCCGCCCGAACAACGCCGTCACCGTGCTCGATACGCACGATGGCATCGGCGTGATCGACATCGGCTCCGACCAGCTCGACCGCTCCCTCAAGGGCCTCGTGCCCGACGAGGACGTCGACAACCTGGTCAACACCATCCATGCCAACACCCACGGCGAATCCCAGGCCGCCACCGGTGCCGCCGCGTCCAACCTCGACCTCTACCAGGTCAACTCCACGTACTACTCGGCCCTCGGCTGCAACGACCAGCACTACTTGGCCGCCCGCGCCGTGCAGTTCTTCCTGCCGGGCGTGCCGCAGGTCTACTACGTGGGCGCGCTCGCCGGCCGCAACGACATGGAACTGCTGCGCCGCACCAACAACGGCCGCGACATCAACCGCCACTACTACTCCACCGCCGAAATCGATGAAAACCTCGAACGCCCGGTGGTCAAGGCCCTGAACGCCCTGGCCAAGTTCCGCAACGAACTGCCTGCATTCGATGGCGAGTTCAGCTACGAGGTCGATGGCGACACGTCCATCACCTTCCGCTGGACCGCCGCCGACGGCACGTCCACGGCCGCCCTCACCTTCGAGCCCGGACGCGGCCTCGGCACAGACAACACCACCCCGGTTGCCAGCCTTGCCTGGAGCGATGCCGCCGGCGACCACGAAACCCGCGATCTGCTCGCCAACCCGCCGATTGCCGATATCGACTAACCGTTGGCCCATAAACGCCACTCCGCTGTGCGCGCTCCAAGTAGTGCGCCCGGCGTAAGCTGGGTTCATGGAGAGCAAACCGCCCGCAGTGCACTGAAGCCAGTGCGCCCGGGCGGTTTTGCGTATGCGGGGTTGAAGGTCATGCTCCTGCGGGCGCGGCCCAAGCATCCCGCCGGAATCGACGAGACGAGCAGCAGAACAGAGAAAGAGCAGCATCATGTTGGAACCGTATGTGCGTCCGGGTATTGATGATCGCCCGGATTTGGACAAGGTCCTAAGTCCCGAAGACAAAGCCGCCGTGGCCAGACTGGCCATCAAGAATCGCCGCCGCCCGCCCGAAGCCTCTGCGGACCAGCCTGAGGCCCAGGCTGTGCGATTGGCTTCCGCCGGTTCTTCGGCAGCCGCTGCTGCAGCCGCCAGTGTGGACACTCCCGCGCCGGATATGTCGTCCGCCTACCTCGACATGCGCGATCCCATGGTCGCCGTCAATGGCCAACGCCCTACCGCAGGTCAGGTCTCCCGACTCAACTGGGGTTTCTTCGCTGCTTCAATTCTGGTCGGCGCACCTTGGGTGGCGTTGAACACCATTGCCATGCCCAACGCGATTGCGCGTACGTTCGGCTATGACACTGCTGTTGCCGGTCATATCGCCATCAATCCGGCCACTGGCCGCCCGTTGCCCGTCGCCACCGAATTGGCGATGCCCCTGGCCGTGTTGGTGATTGTCGGCGTAGTGGCCTCCATGTTTGCGATGCCGCTGATTTCAGTGTTGTCCGACCGCACACGCACGCCATTGGGCCGTCGTACCCCGTGGATGGTTGGCGGAGGTCTGCTGTGCGCGCTGATCACGCTGATTCTGGGGCAGAATATCGGCATCATTGTGCTTTGTATTTTCTGGGTGTTCCTACAGTTCGCCTATGCGATGCTTTCCGTGCCGTTGACCAGCGCCATCAGCGAACGGGTGCCCGACAAGTTCCGCCCTCGCATCGAACGCTGGCATGGCATCGGTGTGATGCTCGGCCAAGCGCTTGGCGTGTGCATGGGTGCGCTTGGTGTGATGTTCAATTCGTTTGCGCCGTTTAGTTACACCGCCGTGCTATTTGCAGTGTCCGGTATTGCCACCGTATTGATTCTGCCCAAGGAGCCTTCTAGCGCTGAGCAGCCGAACCAGCTTTTTGACCGCAGTCAGGTACTTGACCAATTGCGCCCGCCGGCCCACGCTCCCGAGTTCTCCCGGGTGTTCGCCGCCCGTACGTGCATGATGGCCGGTGTTGGGCTGACCGGTGTGTTTCTGTGGTATCTCGTACGTTTCTGGGTTTATGGCAAGGCCGTGGTACTTACGTCCGCGCCGCTGACCATTCCGGCCGGATTCCTCATTGCCGGTATGGCTGTGGCCACATTGATCGGTGCCGCGCTCGCCTCCTGGGCCGCCGGGCCGATTTCCGAGCGAATCGAGGAAAAGAACATTCCCGTGGCCCGTGTGGTGGCCGGTGCCTGCCTGCTGTATGCCGCTGGTTTGGCGCTCGCATGGGGCCTTGGCGTCTGGTCCACCGGCACTGCCCGTGAAAACGGCATGCTGCTGTTTGCGTTGATTTCCGGATTCGCCTTTGGCGTCTATGATTCGCTCGGACTTGAACTGGTGATGGACTCTTTGCCCGACCCGCGCCGAGCCGGCCACGACCTCGGCATTTATGCGCTCGCCAACTCGGCCGGTCTGGCGCTCGCCGCCATCATCGGCGCGCTACTGGTGAACGCCTTCGAGCATAGCTTCGGCTATTACCTGCTCTTCCCGTCCGCCATCGTCATGGTGCTGCTGGCCGGAATCGTCACCCTCACCACCAAATCTGCCGAATAATAAACCGGTTCGAGTACACTGGTCAGCAGTGATCCAGTCCAGTACTCGCAGGGGAGCAAAACCATGGTCGGCATGCGCGACGTAGCCAAAGCGGCAGGGGTGTCCTTAAGCACCGTTTCGTTGGTGGTCAACAACACCGGCTACGTCTCGGCCGATATGCGTGCCAAAGTCGAGTCCGCGATGCGCCAGCTCAACTACATTCCCAACGAGCTGGCCCGCAACCTCTACCGAAACCGCACCAACACCATCGGCGTGATCATGCCGACCATCGCCCACCCGTTCTTCTCCACACTCACCGCGCATCTGCAGCGCGAGTTCGCCGCGCGCGACCTCAAAACCCTGCTCTGCTCCACCGCCGATACAGACAAGGGCGAGAGCGAGTACATCGACATGCTCCAGCGGCACATGATGGACGGCATCATCATGGCGGCCCACACCGAGCATCCGGCCGACTACTGGACCTCCATCCATCGGCCAATTGTCGCTTTCGACCGCACGCTCGGTGAGGGTGTGCCGGTCGTCCGGTCTGATCATGAACAGGGAGGCCGTCTGATTGCGCGCCAGCTCATCGATTCCGGCGCGCGCCACGTGGTGCTCGTTGGTGGCCCGCGTTCCCAGTTCGCGGAAGGCACCACTTTCCCCACGATTCGCTACCATCTCACCGTCGAGCGTCTGCTGGCTGAGGCCGGCATTGCCTGCGATTATGTCGAAGCCGGCACCGTGGCCGACATCGCCGCCCACGAAGCCACCGCATGCGCCATTTTCGAACAGTATCCTGATGTCGACGCCATCGTCGGCTCCGATGTGGTGGCATCCGTGGCATTGCAGGAAGCCTCACGACGGGGTATCGAGGTGCCTGCTGATCTGCAAGTCATCGCCTATGACGGCACTCTCATGGCCGAAACCGCCGGCAAACGCCTGACCGCGATTCGACAGGACTTCCCGGCCATCGCCGCCGCGCTCGCCGTCCGCATGGACTCACAGATCGCCGCCGACGGTGGCCCCGCCTCTCCGTCCAAGAACGATAGCGCTTCGGACGTTGACACCCAACCCACTCCCGAAGAAGTCATCCCCGTAGCCCTCATCCCCGGCGAAACCACCCGGTGACTCCTATCTTGGCTCCCCTCTCTGAGGCTGAGCTGTGAAGCAAACAGTCCGGTGGACTGTTTGTAGGCGAAGGCGAGCCGGGAGGCGAGCAGGCAGACTGCGGGCGGTAGCCCGTCTGTAATTGCGGCCGAGCTGGCGGCGTAGGCGACTGAGGGGAGCCGAGTCACGGCCGCCCACAGTCACCCATCTCACATGACTCCTACGTCACAATGTCCACAATGTGAACCCTTGCTGGATTGGCAAGACATACAAACCTATGTTTACATTCCAGTTCAGGTCGAACGGCCTGAGGAAATACCGAAAGGAGGCCACGCGATGACTGGATTCAATGCTTCTGCGTTTGTATCCGCACGAATTATTAGCCCGTCTTCGCTGGCGGACTAATTCGGCACTGATGCTTGAAGCCCCGTCAACGAAGGCAGGGCCAATCAAGCTGACACAATCGGCACGGCCCTGCATGATGCGGGGCTTTTTTTGTTGCGCTCACAAGGCTTACGGCAGAATCCCGCAGACGGAAACGGTAGCGGACAGTACACGGCAACAACACAGCGACAGAACAACAACCTCCCTGTGGGGCGAAATAATCGCCCGCCGATGAGAGTGAACGAGAGCAAAACAGGAGTAACAATGACTGCAGCAGTCGAAGAGACTGGCTTAGGGCAGGCGGCAGGTAAAGCCGCTACCTTGGTACGCGATTCGGTCAAGACCGTGATCGCCGCGTCGATGGTCGGTACCGCCATCGAATTCTATGACTTCTACGCCTACGGCACCGCCGCGGCAAACTACTTCCCGCACATCTTCTTCTCCGCGAAGGACAACCCCACCGTCGCACTGCTGATGAGCTTGCTGACCTTCGCCGTCGCCTTCATCGCCCGCCCGCTGGGCTCGCTGATCTTCGGCCACTTCGGCGATCGCATGGGCCGCAAGACCACGCTGGTCGTCAGCCTGATGACCATGGGTGTCGGCACCTTCCTGATTGGCTGCCTGCCCACCTACGATCAGGTCGGCGTTGGTGCAGTCGCCATCCTCTGCCTGCTGCGTTTCATCCAGGGCATCGGCCTGGGCGGCGAATGGTCCGGCGCGGCACTGGTCGCCACCGAGAACGCGCCTGAAGACAAGCGCGCACTGTACGGCTCCTTCCCGGAGCTCGGCGCCCCGATCGGCTTCTTCCTGTCCAACGGCACCTACTTCGTGCTCGAATCCTTCAACAATCAGGACGCGATGCTGGCTTGGGGCTGGCGTGTGCCGTTCCTGCTGTCCGCCATCCTGGTGATCGTCGGTCTCGTGGTCCGCGTTCACATGGAGGAGACCCCGATCTTCCGTATGGCTCAGGAGCAGAAGAAGGTTGTCAAGTCCCCGCTGACCGAGGTCTTCCGCAAGTCTTGGCGTCAGGTGCTGCAGGCCACCTTCCTTGTGGCTGTGACCTACACGCTGTTCTACACGCTCGCCACCTGGTCCCTCGCTTGGGGCACCAAGGAGCAGGGCGAAGGCGGCGGCAACCTTGGCTTCACCAACCAGGAATACCTGCTCATGCTCATGATCTCCATCTGCGTGTTCGCCCTGTTCATCGTGCTGTCCTGCCTGTACGCGGACAAGATCGGCCGCCGTCGCGTGCTGACCTTCTCCTCCTGCGCACTTGTGGTGTTCGCCGTACTCTTCCCGTTCCTGCTGGACGGTGGTCTGGTCGGCCAGAAGAACTTCTTCGCCAACATGGTGTTCCTGTGCGTCGGCTTTGCCCTGATGGGCATCGCCTTCGGCCCGATCGGCGCCTTCCTGCCTGAGCTGTTCGACGCCAACGTGCGTTACTCCGGCTCCGGCATCGGCTACAACCTGGCCGCCATCGTCGGCGCGGCTTTCGTGCCGACCATCGCCACTTGGCTGAGCTCCCACTGGGGCGTCCACTCCGTGGGCCTCTACCTTGCCGTGATGGCCGTGTGCTGCCTCGTCTCCGTGCTCACCTGCAAGGAGACTAAGGACGTTGACTTTACCAAGTGACGATGTTCACAACGTGAAAACCCCTAATTCCACTAAGTGAACCCCTACAGGGCTTTTCCGATGCGACGGGACTAAACCTGCATATCGGAAAAGCCCACAAGGAAAGCCACAACAGAATATCGCTCAGCGAAACCCCGCAGAACGCAAGAAAAATTCAACCCCATAAATAAACAAATAAATAAAAGGAGCGCCAAAAATGGCAGCAACTATCTGGTACGAGAAGGACGCCGATCTGTCCGTGTTCGATGGCAAGAAGGTGGCTATCCTGGGCTACGGTTCTCAGGGTCACGCCCACGCGCTGAACCTGCGTGACTCCGGTGTCGACGTGGTCGTCGGCCTGCGTCCTACCTCCAAGTCCGTGGAGTTCGCCAAGGAGCAGGGCCTTGAGGTCAAACCGGTTGGTGAGGCCGTCGCTGAGGCTGACGTTGTGATGATTCTTCTGCCTGACCAGTACCAGGCAGCCGTCTACAAGAAGGACGTTGAGCCGAACCTGAAGCCGGGCGCTGCCCTGGCCTTCGCCCACGGCTTCAACATCCACTACGGTTACATCAAGCCGTCTGAGGATCACCCGGTGTTCATGGTTGCCCCGAAGGGCCCGGGCCACATCGTTCGTCGTGAGTACGCCGCTGGCCGTGGTGTCCCGGTCGTCGTTGCTGTTGAGCAGGACCCGGACGGCAAGACCTGGCCGCTGTGCCTGGCTTACGCCAAGGCTCTGGGCGCTCTGCGTGCAGGCGCCATCAAGACCACCTTCACCGAGGAGACCGAGACCGATCTGTTCGGTGAGCAGGACGTCCTCATGGGCGGCATCAACCACCTGTGCGACCTCGGCTTCGACGTGCTGACCGAGGCTGGCTACCAGCCGGAAATCGCCTACTTCGAGGTGTTCCACGAGCTGAAGATGCTGGTCGACCTCGCTAACGAGGGTGGTCTGAACAAGGCTCGTTGGTCCTGCTCTGACACCGCTCAGTACGGCGACTACACCTCCACCGTCATCACCGAGGAGACCAAGAAGCGCATGCAGTATCAGCTCAAGCGCATTCAGGATGGCTCCTTCGCCAAGGAGTTCATGGATGACCAGGCTGCTGGCGCCCCGAAGTTCAAGAAGCTGCAGGAAGAGTACTCTCACCCGCACCTCGAGACCGTTGGCCCGAAGCTGCGCGCCATGTTCTCCTGGAACAACGCCGAGGCCAAGGACAAGGACGAGGCCGAGTCCTTCAACGGCAAGATTGCTCGTACCCAGGTTCAGTGATTGTCGCCCCTGAAGGGGATTTAAGCTAGCAAACCGCCGTTCCCGTTCATTCGGGAGCGGCGGTTTTGTGTTGTTGCGCGCAGCGAATCATTCTCAATAACAACTATGCGCTGATTTCTTGCAGGCAAACGAACACCGAATATGCAAGATCGTTGATATCTCAGCCTTTCCCCATATGTGGGATTGTGCGATTCTGTTCAAAAGGGTGCAGAGTTGTTATCGAGAATCGTTCTCTGCACACGGCTGTCCATACTCCAATAGTGACCTAGCTCACGTTGTGGACTCCAGCGGGGCTGCGACGGCGTTCTGGGTAGGATTGATTTCGGTTTGAAGGACACAATCCTCGCAAAACAGGACTTATCTGCACACCGTAGATACCCCCGGCGCCCAGCGGCGCCACAACCCACTACTGAAAAGGAGTGCCAATAATGGCAGCACAGATCTGGTATGAGAACGACGGTGATCTCTCTGTTCTCGAAGGCAAGAAGGTCGCAATCATCGGCTACGGCTCCCAGGGCCACGCCCACGCGCTGAACCTTCGCGATTCCGGTGTCGACGTGGTCGTCGGCCTGCGTCCGACCTCCAAGTCGGTCGACTTCGCCAAGGAGCAGGGCCTCGAGGTCAAGTCCGTGGCCGAGGCTTCCGCCGAGGCCGACGTGATCATGATTCTGGCCCCCGACCAGTACCAGCGCACCATCTGGGCCAACGACATCGAGCCCAACATCAAGCCGGGTGCTGCTGTTGCGTTCGCTCATGGCTTCAACATTCACTACGGTTACATCAAGCCGTCTGAGGATCACCCGGTGTTCATGGTTGCCCCGAAGGGCCCGGGCCACATCGTTCGTCGTGAGTACGCCGCTGGCCGTGGCGTGCCGGTCGTCGTGGCCGTCGAGCAGGATCCGCGTGGCGACGGCTGGGCTCTGACCCTGGCCTACGCCAAGGCCCTCGGTGCCCTGCGCGCCGGTGCCATCAAGACCACCTTCAAGGAAGAGACCGAGACCGATCTCTTCGGCGAGCAGAACGTGCTCATGGGTGGCGTGAACAAGCTCGTCGAGATGGGCTTCGAAGTCCTGACCGACGCCGGCTACCAGCCGGAAATCGCCTACTTCGAGGTCTGCCACGAGCTCAAGATGCTCGTCGACCTGATGAACGAGGGCGGTCTGAACAAGGCTCGTTGGTCCTGCTCTGACACCGCTCAGTACGGCGACTACGTCAACACCGTCATCAACGAGGACTGCCGCAAGCGCATGGAATACCACCTGCAGCGCATCCAGGACGGCTCCTTCGCCAAGGAGTTCATTGACGACCAGGATGCCGGCGCCCCGCACTTCAAGGAGCTGCAGGAGAAGTACTCCAACGAGCGCATCGAGACCGTCGGCCCGAAGCTGCGCGCCATGTTCTCCTGGAACAAGGATGGCGTCAAGGATGCCGACGAGGCCAACTCCTTCACCGGCAAGATCGCCCGCGCCCAGGTTCAGTGATTCTTCCTTGGCTCCCCTCGGGTGAGGTGCGCACGAACAGCGAGCCGGCAATCGCAGCCTTCAGGCTGTCCGTGTTGCAGTACGCTGGCGCGTAAGCGCCTGAGGGTGGTCCCCAGTGCATACCAAAAGGCCGCCGCTCCGATTCATTCGGAACGGCGGCCTTTCGCTTATTCCAAGGGATCTACTTGATAACCCACGCAGAAGTGTCGGTGGGGAGCTGGCCTTCGGGGGTCAGCGGGCCGGACGCCAGCACCACGGAGCCATCGGGCAGCGCGACCGGGGCATTGCCGAAGTTGGTGATTGAGGTGAACACCCGCCCGCCAACCGCCGCGCGGGTGTACGCCACCACATCGTCGCCCATGTCCACCTGCTCGGCCGTGGTGTCGCGCGTGGCGGTCAGCGACTCCTGGCGAATCGCCAGTGCGGCGCGATACAGCGCGAGCATCGAGTCCGGGTCGGCTTGCTCCACGTCCACCGCGTAATCCTTGAACCACAGCGGTTGCGGCAGGTGCGGGTCGGCGGCCGGCGTCACGCCCTCAGCGCGCGTAGCCGGCGAGAAGCCGAAGGAAGCGCCCGTGCCGAACTGGCCGGCTGCGCACAGCGGCACATGGTTTTCGCCGGTACCGTCATCGGCCGGAGCCGGACGGCTGAAATCGGCCAAGGCCGGCTCATCGGCGGCGGTCCACGGCAGCGGCACGCGGCAGCCGTCGCGGCCCTTGTCCATCGTGTTGCGGGTGGTGTGGAAGGCGGTCGGATCCTCCAAGTGATCCCACGGAATATCGGCCACCTCAAACAGGCCCAGTTCCTCGCCCTGATAGATGTATGCGGCACCGGGCAGGCCGAGCTCCATCAGCGCGGCGGCACGGGCACGGCGGGTGCCGAGCTCGCGGTCTTCGGGATATGTGGTGCCGTTGCGCAGCAGCCAGTCGTGCGGCAGCTGGTGGTAGGGCGCGCCCTTGACCTGCGGCAGACCGTAGCGGGAGGGGCTGCGCGGCACGTCGTGATTGTTCATGACCCACGTGGTGGTGGAGCCGCCGGTTTCGGCCGCCGCCTTAAGACCCGCGGCGATGGCCTTGCGGAACTCGTCGGCATACCAGTTGGCCTGCGCGAAGTCGAAGTTGAAGGACTGGCCCAGCTCGTCCATCGAAGCGTACAGGTGCTGGTGCTCAGGCACCACCCACGCCTCGGCCACGGCAAAGCGCGGCGGGTTGTATTCGTTGAACACCTTGCGCCACTCGCGGTAGATGTCGTGCACCTCACGACGGTCGAACAGCGGGTGGCTGAAGTCATGATTCAGCACGCCGACCACGCTGTATTCGCGGCCGAGCTCTTCCAACGGCTTGGATTCGAGATCCTTGGCCAGGCCGTGCGCCACGTCGATGCGGAAGCCGTCGGTGCCGTGGTCGGACCAGAAACGTAGGGTCTTCTTGAACTCCTCGTGGATGTCCGGATTCTTCCAGTTGACGTCCGGCTGCGCCTTATCGAACAGGTGCAGATACCACTGGCCGTCGGCCACGCGCGCCCAGGCCGGGCCGCCGAAGAAGGATTGCCAGTCGTTGGGCGGCAGTTCGCCGTGCTCGCCGCGGCCGTCGCGGAAGATGTAGCGGTCGCGCGCCGGGGAGCCGGGCTCGGCGGCGAGGGCCTCTTGGAAGAACACGTGCTTGTCGGCGGTGTGGTTGGGCACGATGTCCACGATCACTTTGATGCCGGCCTCGTGCGCGGCCTCGGCCATCGCGTCGAAGTCGTCCATGGTGCCTAGGCGCGGGTCGACGTTGCGGTAGTCGATCACGTCGTAGCCGCCGTCCGCCAGATCCGAGGGGTAGAACGGGGAGAGCCAGATCGCGTCGACGCCGAGGTTCTTCAGGTAATCCATCTTCTCGGTGACGCCGGCGATGTCGCCGAGTCCGTCGCCGTTGACGTCCTTGAAGCTGCGCGGGTAGATCTGGTAGACGACGGCCTGCTTCCACCAGTCGTCATTGAGGTTGTTGGCGGTCATGCCGATTCCTTCCTGTTCCGGGTGCGTTGTGGTTGGGTTGTTCCGGTTGTGCTCGAACTGCTGTGTGAAGGCCCAACCGTTGTATTGATGATGACAACGATATCATGTGAATTACGCATGCAAAAGTCGATTTATCGGCGTTTTGCGGTGGTAACGTAGTCACGCCTGCGCGGACGCTGCTGTTGCGGCAGGCGGCGCGGTGGTTTCGCGCAGTATTAGCGGAGTGTCCGGCCGTACGAATGCCGGTTCGATTGACTTGCCCGCAATGGCATCCAATACCATGTGCCCGGCGGCCACGCCCATTGCGAACGGGTCCTGATGCAGTGTGGTCAGTCCCACGGCGGCGGACAGGGTGGAATCGTCGAAGCCGATGATGGAGATGTCCTGAGGTACCCGCCGCCCGTATTGACGCAGGCGATACAGCACGGGTGCGGCCATTTCATCATCCTCAAAACAGAAGGCGGTGATGCTGGGGGAGGCGTTCAGTACGGCGTTCAATGCCGCGTTGCTTTCGCCAAGACCGCGTTGAATGCTCAGGGGCGTTAGCTCGATCCCCGGATGGGCGGCAGCGGCATCAATGACGCCCTGCAAACGAGCCTCGGCACTGTAGCGCATGTTGGTTTCGGTCGGGGCGCTGCCGACGAACGCGATATGCCGGTGGCCGAGTGCAATCAGGTGCTCGATGGCCGAACGTGTGGCGGCGTAATCGTCAATGCTCACGCCTGCGTCGAACCCATCGGTGGAGGGAATGTTGATGCCGACAATCGGCACGTGCATATGCTTCAGTCGCTCCACTTCAGCCGGCTCAATGTCGAAGGAGCTGACAATCACCGCATCCGCATTGCGTCGCACGGGCAAATCCGCAAAGAAGTCATGGCGCTCGGCGGCGTTGCGCATGGGGTAGGGCACAGTGTCGTAGCCGGAGGGGCGCAGCGCCGAGTCAAGGCCGGCGAAGATGTTTGCATTGAACCAGGTGGTGATGGTCTCGCTGGCCAGCAGCGCAATGCGGAACGACTGGCCGGACTTCAGTGCGGCGGCCGAGCGAGAGACGGAGTAGTCGAGCTTTTCGGCCGCGGTCATCACTCGGTCTCGAGTCTCTGGAAGCACTAGATCCGGCTTGGCGAAGGTTCGGGACACCGTGGATACGGAAACGCCGGCCTCGCGGGCCACCGCTTGAATGCTTGCCTTGGTCATATGCCGTCGCTCCTTCGCCGTCGCGAACAATCATTGTCATGACAACGATAACATGCCCATAACAAGTCGTCGTCTTCGGCTATCTCGATTACGAGGGGCTGATTTAGACCAATTTCCCATTGCCGGAATCGATCACCGCTTCTCTCGGCGCATCACGGCGGACAGGGACTGCACGCGCGGCAGGTCGAAGACCTCGTCGGTGTGCACTACGTGCCCTTCGCCATCTGCCAGCGGCACGCGCCAGTTCGAATACTCTCTGGAAGTGCCCGGCTGATTCTGGGAGCGGCATTCGCCCACGCCGTCCACCAGCGCTGCCTGCAGCAGCAGCGACGGCGTATCGGTGAGCATGGCGTGCATCGCTTCCACGATTTCCTGCACATGGCCTTCCACATCATCCGCCACGGTCTGCGAGATATAGCCGTTCTCCACCAGACGGTTCATCATGGCCGTGCGCTCGGCCATCGCCGAGGCGGCGAATGCCTCCACCGGCTCGCTCAGGAGATGCAGCTCCTCGCGCAGCTTGACGTGTGCGAAGTTCAGGTAGCCGGCGGTGGGTGGCAGATCGTGCGTGGTCACCGAGGCCAATGCCTGTTTGCGATAGTCCTTGGGTGCGCGGTACGGGTCGCCGGCGTTCGGCGAATCGTCCACGCGGTTGAACCATTCCACGTCAGTGCCGAGCACGCCGTGATCGGCCAGAATGCGGCGCACGTAATCCGGTACGGTGCCCAGATCCTCGCCAACCACCATGCCTCCGGCGCGCGTGGCCTCGATGGCCAGTACTCCCAACATCGCCTCGTGGTTGTACGTCACGTATGCGCCGTTGCGGGCACCGAGCCCCTGCGGAATCCACCACAGGCGGAACAAGCCCAGCACATGGTCGATGCGCACCGCGCCCGCGTGCTCGTACATCGAATGCACCATCTCGCGGTACACCTGGTAGCCGGTGGCCTCCAGGTAGCGCGGGTTGAACGGTGGCTGGCCCCAATCCTGGCCCTGCTGGTTATAGAAGTCCGGCGGGCAGCCGACCGTGACGCCACCTGAGGCGAAGCGTTCCGGATTGGCCCAGGCATCCGCGCCGAGCCCGTGCACGCCCACGGCCATGTCCTGCATCAGCCCCAGCGTCATGCCGTGGTCCAGCGCCTCCTGCTGCGCGGCGTTCACCTGCTCGGCAGCGATCCACTGCAGCCAGCGGTTGAACTCGAACAGGTCGTGGTGCTCCTCGACGAGCTGGCGCACGGCCGGGTCGTCGATGGTCTTCTCGAAGAACCAACGGTTCTCGCCCCACGGCGCGCCCCATACCTCGAAGCACAGGCACCATGTGGCGAAGGAATCGAGGTCCGGGCCGGCGGTGGTCTTGAAATGCTCGAATTCGAGCTCGCGCTTGTTGTTGCGGCCCGCTTCGAAGATCAGGCGCAGCGCCGGGCGCTTGGCCTCCCACGCCGCGTTGATGTCCATCGGGGTCGATTCGTCGTTGCGCGCGGCCACCGAATCATGCAGCGCATCCACCTGCGCGCGCACGTCGGCCGGCAGTGTGGCATATTCGGGGATATCCTGCGGCCGGATGTACGTCACGTTGAGGAATCGGCGCGATTCCGGTAGATACGGCGATGGCTCAAGCGGCGGAATCGGCGCGCCGGCGTGAATCGGATTGATGAGCATGAAGTCGGCCTTGGACTTCTCGGCGGCATCTGCCAAAAGACGCTTCAGATCGCCGTAATCGCCGATGCCCCACGATTCGCGGGACCGCACGGAATACATCTGCGTCATCCAGCCCCACCGCTGGTGCTCGGCGACCGCCTCCGGCACGGGAATGCGCGCGGGGGCGGCGATGATGGCCGCCTTGCCCTCGCGCCCGTCAACCGTGACGGTCAGCGTGTGGTAACCCATCGGCAGGTCGGGTGCGATGGTCAAGTCCGGCTTGCCGGAATTGAGGTTCGGCAGCAGGGCAAAGTGGCCAAACGCGGTGCCGTCCTCCAGTTCGATGGAGGCGGTGATGTCCGCGTCCGACGAGCAGTTCAGGGTGATGCCGGTCGGTTTGCCGGTGGTGGCGACGATGGTGGAGGGGAGCAAACGTTTGCTGTTTTCCACCTCAAGTTGGGTCATGGAGCGTACGATGGCCTCGTCGCTGGATGCGTCCACGTCGAGGGCCTTGAGTACGGCGACCAAGGCCGCGTCGCTGATTTCGGTGTAGGTGCCGAGCTGGTCGATGAATGAGGTGGCAAGTCCGCAGGCTTTGGCGAGCTTGATGAGCGGGCGGGCGAGTCGTTCCGTGCTTTCCGCGCGCTGCGGGGCACCGGAAGCGGCGTTGTTGGTGGTGTCTGCGATGGTGCCGGTGCTGGTTGCTGCGTCGTTGCCGTATGCGTCGGTCATGATGACTCCTTGCTTGCAAATCGGGTACTGCTAGTCGTTTGCATTGCTGTTCGAGGGCCGCTCTGCGTTGAGGTTCCGGCAACCTGACAGACCAATGTTCGAGCTGTTCTGCCTCTACCGTAACTCATATTGACAACGATTGCAATACATTCGGTGAGTTGGACGAGGCTAGAGGTGTTGGTGTTTGTCGTGATGGCCCGTTGACTATCCCCAGTCGACTTTGCCGACAGCCTCGCCGGCGGAGGTGAGGTCGAACGGGTTTAACCAAACACGACGAACGATTGCGGGGAGAGCGTCAGCTGCCCGCCGCTCACGGCCGGTTCACCAAGACTGAGCAGCACGTCGGCGTCGGAAGAGAGCTCGTCCGGCAGGTATTCCGTGAGGAATGAGGCGATTGAGGCACCTGAATCGGCGTTGAAATAACTGGAATCGCCTTCGTGCTCCATAGGCGTGTCGGTATTGCGCAGCAACAGGTTGTAGCCGTTCGGGTGGCCGTCCCGGCGCCAGTCGAGGTAGAGGTCCATGTCGAAGCCGGCCTGCATCGATTCGTTCGGATGGCCTGGACGCCATCGGCGGACCGACCTGGGTGGATTCCGATAAGGCGGCCGTATGGGTGACCAACTGGGACACCGAGCGCAACGGCTCCTCGCTCACCACCCGTGACGGCACCAGCTACCTGCTCGCCAACGCCTTCATGCTCGCCTACGATTACGGCCAGCCGCACATCTTCTCCGGCTACTACTACGCCGGCGTCGACGACGGCGCTCCCGGCGCCACCCGCACCTCCGTGCCGGACATGACCTGTCCGACCGACGGCATCGAAACCGCCGGCACCTGGCACTGCGCGCAACGCTGGACCGCCATCCGCGGCATGATCGGCTTCCGCAACGCCGTGGCCGGCACCTTCACCGCCACCGTGGCCAAGGGCTCGGCCGTCGCCCTATACGCCGGCGCGACGCCCGCAAACTGGGCCGGCACCCGGAAATACGATCCGTCCGATCCCGCCTGGTTCACCGGCGAAACACCGCATAAGGGCGATGACACCGCCGCCAAGTCCGCCGATTCCGCAGCGTCCGCCAAGTCAGGCGACGCCAAGTCCGGAAAGGCAACGTCCGATGCCATCCGCCGCGCCGCAACGCTCGCCGCCATCCTCCTGCCCGTCATCGTCGGCGTCACGTTCATGGCGATAGCTCGCAGGAACGGCAAAGCCCAGTCCGACAACAGCGGCCCGAATAACGACTGATTCGGCCCCGCTCAGCCGCGCACCCGCGGCGCGGCGGTGGAGTCGCGTACCAGCAGTTGCACGGGGAAGATCTCGTGCGGCTGGTCCAGGGTGCGCCCCTCGATAAGGTCCAGGGCCTTGCGCGCGGCGGCGACGGCCATGTCGTACGGCTTCTGGCGCACGGTGGTCAGCCCCACCTCGCCCGAGAACGTGCTGTTGTCGAATCCGGTGACGGACAGGTCGGTCGGAATCGCCATGCCGCATTGGCGCAGGCGGAAGAACAGCGGAATCGCCAGCGAATCCTGATGGAAGCATAGGGCAGTCGGGGCGTCGTCGCGCGCGAGCAGCGCGGTGAGGGCGGCGTCGACCGGATCGTCGCCGGCCTGCATGTCCATCGTCTGGCCGGTCACGCCGTCCAGTTCGCTGCACGCCTCCAGGAATCCGGTGACGCGGTTGTGCGAGCTGAAGCCCATCGTGGCATCGAACGTCTCGTACAAATACAACAGGTTGCGGTGGCCGAGCGTGGTCAGATGGCGCACGATCAGCCGGATGCCGGCCTTGTCGTCGATGCCCACGGAGGCGGTGAACCCCTGCGAGGCCGTGTTGATGCCGATGAGCGGGATCCGCGTGGTGTTGAGTCGCCTGATTTCGGCCGGGGTGATGGCGAACGACGAGACGATGACCGCGTCCGCGTTGCCGCGCACCGGCAGTTCGTCGAAGAACTCCTCGCGCGCGCCCGCGTCGCCGATCGGTTGGATGACCAGATCGTAGCCGGCCGATCGCAGCACTTCGTTGAGGCCTTCGATGATGCGCGAGGTGAACCAGTCGAGCTTGCTGCTGCCCACCAGCAGCGCCACGCGGTGGGAGCGGCCCGATTTGAGGATGCCGGCCATGCGGGATACCGAGAAGTCGAGTTGTTGGGCGGCCTCCATCACCTTGGCGCGCGTTTTGGCGGAGACCATGTCAGGGCGGGAGAACGCGCGGGAGACCGTGGCGGTGGAGACGCCTGCTTGCCTGGCGACGTCCTCGATGCTGGCTTTCATGGCCCCTCCCGGTTTTTCAAAGTTGACGGTGTGACAAACTTCTCTTCATTGTAAATCATTGCAGTACGTTTTACGACAGTCATAGTGCAATGGGTTGCGATATTGCGACACGCCGAAAATATAGACCAATATGGTCTCAATAGCTTTGGAATGTAACAGGTTGCAAATGTAACGGTTTGCATGGCTGAGAAAGCCGGGTTGCCGAACTAGTTCGACACCCGTATACTGAACCGTGTTCACTTAGAGCTTGCGAGGAAGTAAGGGAGATAATGAAGATCAAGAAATCTCTCGCCGCGCTGACTGCAACCGTGAGCATTATGGCACTTGCAACCGGTTGCAGTTCGAGCGGTTCGTCAGGCGTCGTCGACACCCAGGCCGACAAGGGCCTGGCCGTCATGGGCGACACCATCACCTACGACCCCAACCACTTGGTCAACGACGGCCAGCCCATCGAACTGGGCTACTGGTCCTGGGGCGACGAAAGCACTGACCCGGTGATCTCCATGCTCCACGAGTACGAGAAGATCCACCCGAACGTCACCTTCAAGATCTCGCAGGTGGCTTGGAGCGACTACTGGGTCAAGACCCCGCTCTCGCTCAAGGGCAACAAGAACGCCCCCGTGCTGTTCAACGTCCACAACTCCGAGGATGCCCTGCTCCGCCCGCACGCCGTCCGCCTCGACGGCGCCAGCGACTGGCGCATCTTCCACCAGGTGGTGCTGCCGATGAGCCGCAATTCCATCGCCGCGCTCGCCATCTTCACCTTCCTGTGGAACTGGGAGGACTACCTCTGGCCGTTCCTCATGATCACCGATGACGACAAGCAGCTGTTGTCGGTGGGCCTCAAGATGTTCTCCGGCCAGTACGGCACCGATTACGGCGGACTGTTCGCCGCCACCTCCGTGACCATCATCCCGGTGGTCATCGTCTACCTGGTGTTCCAGAAGCAGTTCATCGCCGGCATCGCCACCGGCTCTGGCAAGTAAACCCGGCCGGTTTCGGCCGAATCCGAACCGCGCCGCAGTCTCCCACCAGTCCCGGGGAGCCGCGGCCGCATCACTCGTATCATCGTGAATAACCGTACAGAAGGGGTAACCATGGCACAGTCACCACAACTCAAGCAGTCGTCTCCGACCTCGCCCGATCCGCAGGACTTCCGCCTCGACGCCACGCCGGCCATGCGCGCCGACAATGTGGTGTCCGGCGAGCACTGGCGCATCGGACTCATCACCGATTCGCTCGTGCGATTCGAATGGTCCGATTCCGGCGTATTCGAGAACCGCCCGACCCAGACCGTCCTGAACCGCGATTTCGGTAGCCCAGTCGAACGCCGCGTCACCGAGCGTGACGGCCGCGTCATCATCGACACCGCGGCCCTGACCATCGTCTACGACCAGCAGCCGTTCAGCAAGGAAGGCCTGAGCGTGGTCGTCAAAGGCGTGGCCGACACCCAGTTCAACACCTGGCGTTACGGCGACGCCCAGCGCGGCAACCTCAAAGGCACCGCCCGCACGCTGGACGAGGCGGACGGCGCCATCGAGCTTGACAACGGCGTGATCTCGCGCGATGGCTGGGCCGTCATCGACGATTCCGCCGCCAACATCATCATCGAAACCGACACGGTGAACGGCAAGGCGAACCCGTTCGGCACCTGGGTATCCCCGCGCGCCACCGCCGAAACGGACTTGTACTTCTTCGGCTATGGCCACCGCTACATCGAGGCCGTACGCGACTTCTATCGCCTGACCGGCCCCACGCCGCTCCTGCCGCGCTTCGCCATGGGCAACTGGTGGAGCCGCTACTACCGGTACACGCAGGACGGCTATCTGGCCCTGATGGACCGCTTCAAGCGCGAGGGCATCCCGTTCACCACCTCCGTGATCGACATGGACTGGCATCGCGTGGACGACGTGGACCCGAAGTACGGTTCCGGCTGGACCGGCTACTCGTGGAATCGCGAACTGTTCCCCGACCCGCCGGCCTTCCTCGCCGACCTGCACCGGCGCGGCCTGCGCACCACACTGAACGTCCACCCGCGCGACGGCGTGCGCGCGTTCGAGGACGCCTACCCCGAAGTCGCCAAGCGCGTCGGCATCGACCCGGCCACCGAGGAGAACGTGGAATTCGACCTCACCAACCCGGACTTCGTGGACGCCTATTTCGACATGCACCACCGCATGGAGGCCGAAGGTGTCGACTTCTGGTGGCTGGACTGGCAGCAGGGCGGCGTGACCCGCCAGAAGGGTCTCGACCCGCTGTGGATGCTCAACCACATGCACTACCTCGACTCAGGGCGCGGTGGCAACTGGCCGCTCACCTTCTCCCGGTACGCCGGCCCCGGCTCCCACCGCTACCCGGTCGGCTTCTCCGGAGACACGATCGTGACCTGGGAATCGCTCGCCTTCCAGCCGCAGTTCACCGCCACCGCTTCCAACATCGGGTATGGCTGGTGGAGCCACGACATCGGCGGCCACATGTTCGGCTACCGCAACGAAGAGCTGGAGGCCCGCTGGTACCAGCTCGGCGCGTTCAGCCCGATCAACCGACTGCATTCGTCCAACTCGCCGTTCTCCGGCAAGGAGCCGTGGAACTTCAACCGTGACGTGAGCGCCGCGATGGTGGACGCGCTGCGTCTGCGCCACGCGATGATGCCGTACTTGTACACCATGAACTACCGTGCCGCCGAAGCCGGCCGTCCGCTGGTCGAGCCGATGTACTGGCAGAACCCGGATACGCCGGACGCCTACGAGGTGCCGGACGAGTTCCGCTTCGGCACCGAGCTCGTGGTCGCGCCGATCGTCTCCCCGGACGATGCCGCCGCCTGCCGCGGCCGCGCCGCCGCCTGGCTGCCGCAGGGGGAGTGGTTCGACTTCTTCGACGGCCGCCGATACGTCTCATCCGACGCCGCCGGCCGCCGACTGGAGGTCTGGCGCTCGCTCGACCGCACGCCGGTGTTCGCCAAGGCCGGCGCGATCGTGCCGTTGCAGGACGTCGCGGAATCCGGCGAAGCGATCAACTCTATCGCCAACCCGCAGGCCCTGCGCGTGCTGGTGTTCCCTGGTGCCGACGGCTCGTTCGTCATGCGCGAGGATCGCGGCACGTGGGGCGCCACCAGCGCCGACACCGCGATAGCGTTCACGTGGGGCGGGGCCGATGCGTCGCCCAGCGCCTTCACCGTCGCGCCGGTTACCGGCGATACGTCCGCCGTACCCGAGTCGCGCGACTGGACGGTCGTGTTCCGCGGCGTCGCGCCGGTCGATGCGGCCAGCGGCGTGCGTGCATGGTCCGGCGAGGCTCCGGTCGAGGCAACGGTGGCGTACGACGAGGCGACCATGAGCCTGACCGTGTCCGTCACCGGCATCAGCTCGGCTGCCAGTCTGCGCATCGAGATTCCCGGCGGTCTGCGCATCGCCGACAATCCGGTCGAATCGGACGCGATGGACCTACTGCTGCACGCCCAGATGCTCTACCGCACCAAGGAGCTCGCGCTGCAGGCGGTCCACAAGCTCGGCATCGGCGCGATCGGCGCCCTGCGCACCATGAACCGTGGTCCGCGCTACGCCAACGATTTCTGGATCACCGACATGCCCGATGCGGTGGCAGGCGCGCTCGAAGAAATTCTGCTGCGCAGCTGAGCCCAGTTGCAGTTTTCTGCAACATCCGGGTGCTCCCCGGTATGCGGCGATAAGTTCGGCATGGTTGCCGAAGAGCGTGGCATACCGGGTGCAGTGCGTGGGATGGCCTTCGCGATTGCACTCACCGTGCGGTCAGTGGAAAGGAACCTTTCATGCACAAGGCGAAACAGCACAAGGGCGTCGCGGTGGCCGCCGCGGTCTGCGCGGTCGCGATGGCGGCCTCGCTCGCGACCCACGCCGGCGCGGCCGGGGACCGGCGTTATTGACTGGCTGGCGTTATCGAGTGATTGGCGGTATCAATTAGCCGGCGTTATTGATGAGCCGGTGTTGTCGATTAGCCAGCATTATCGACCGGCGCTGAAGCATGCAGTACCCACTGCCCGCGTTTCTCCCGCACATCCCAATCCCCGTGCGCATGCAGCACACGCTCCCGATAGTACGCAAGCCCGGAATGCCGCCCCCTCAAACGTCGCGTCACCTTGACGCGGACGGTCCGTCACATCAATGGTGACGCGGTCCTGAGCGGCGGAAACCAGCACCACGTAACGCTGCGTCGAATCGGCATACCTGGCGATATTGCCAAACAATTCCCGCAGAAAATCGGCGACAAACACTGTGTCTGAGTTATTCAGCGCATCGATGCCCCCAGCGACAATAACGTCGCCGACACACCCCATGCGCCGCAATCGCGCGCCGCCGCTGGCAAGTCTGATGGCAAGGCTGATGGCGCGCCCCAGTCACCCCTTGCAGTTTTCTGTATAAGTGGATTTTGGCTCCAAACGCACCACTCCGTCATCGCCGTCAGTCACTCCCACAAAAAACTTGAGCCAAATATACTCAACTTTTTGTGTTGAAATTGGGAATAGAACTTGCCAAATGGAAGTTGAGTGATGTAGGCTCAAGTTTGGAAGGTCCAAGAGACGACCAATCGGAACTTGGGCAAAGAACGTAAGAACAAACGAGTAATTAAGGAGCACACATTATGGCACGTGCAGTTGGTATCGATCTGGGAACCACGAATTCCTGCATCGCAACTCTTGAAGGTGGCGAGCCCACCGTTATCGTCAACGCTGAAGGCGCGCGCACCACGCCGTCTGTGGTGGCCTTCTCCAAGTCCGGCGAGATCCTCGTCGGCGAAGTGGCCAAGCGTCAGGCCGTGACCAACGTTGACCGCACTATTTCTTCTGTCAAGCGCCACATGGGCTCCGACTGGACCGTCGACATCGACGGCAAGAAGTGGACCCCGCAGGAGATTTCCGCGCAGATCCTGATGAAGCTGAAGAGGGATGCTGAGGCCTACCTCGGCGAGCCCGTCACCGACGCCGTCATCACCTGCCCGGCATACTTCAACGATGCCCAGCGTCAGGCCACCAAGGACGCCGGCAAGATCGCCGGCCTGAACGTCCTGCGTATCATCAACGAGCCGACCGCAGCCGCTCTGGCCTACGGCCTTGAGAAGGGCAAGGAAGACGAGCGCATCCTGGTCTTCGACCTCGGCGGCGGCACCTTCGATGTCTCCCTGCTGGAGATTGGCAAGGATGACGACGGCTTCTCCACCATTCAGGTTCAGGCCACCAACGGCGACAACCACCTCGGTGGTGACGACTGGGATCAGAAGATCATCGATTGGCTGGTTTCCGAAGTCAAGAACAAGTACGGCGTCGACCTGTCCAAGGACAAGATCGCGCTGCAGCGTCTGAAGGAAGCCGCTGAGCAGGCGAAGAAGGAGCTCTCCTCCTCCACCTCCACCAGCATCTCCATGCAGTACCTGGCCATGACCCCTGACGGCACCCCGGTGCACCTGGATGAGACTCTGACCCGTGCGCACTTCGAGGAAATGACCTCCGACCTGCTGGGTCGCTGCCGCACGCCGTTCAACAACGTGCTGCACGACGCCGGCATCTCCGTGAGCGACATCGACCACGTGGTGCTCGTCGGTGGTTCCACTCGTATGCCCGCCGTCAAGGAACTCGTCAAGGAGCTCACCGGTGGTAAGGAAGCGAACCAGTCCGTGAACCCGGATGAGGTTGTGGCTGTCGGTGCCGCCGTGCAGTCCGGCGTCATCAAGGGCGACCGTAAGGACGTCCTGCTTATCGACGTGACCCCGCTGTCCCTCGGTATCGAGACCAAGGGTGGCATCATGACCAAGCTCATCGATCGCAACACCGCCATCCCGACCAAGCGCTCCGAGGTCTTCTCCACCGCTGAAGACAACCAGCCGTCCGTGCTGATTCAGGTCTACCAGGGTGAGCGTGAGTTCGCTCGCGACAACAAGCCGCTGGGCACCTTCGAGCTGACCGGCATCGCTCCGGCTCCGCGTGGCGTCCCGCAGATCGAGGTCACCTTCGACATCGACGCCAACGGCATCGTGCACGTGTCCGCTAAGGACAAGGGCACCGGCAAGGAGCAGTCCATGACCATCACCGGTGGTTCCGGCCTGCCGAAGGACGAGATCGACCGCATGGTCAAGGAAGCCGAAGCTCATGAGGCTGAGGACAAGAAGCGCAAGGAAGACGCCGAGACCCGCAACCAGGCCGAGGCCTTCGCCTACTCCACCGAGAAGCTCGTCAACGACAACAAGGACAAGCTCTCCGACGACATCGTCAAGGAAGTCACCGACAAGGTCAACGCTCTGAAGGAAGCCCTGAAGGGTGACGACACCGAGAAGGTCAAGACCGCTCAGACCGAGCTGATGACCGCCGCCCAGAAGATCGGCCAGGTCCTCTACGCCCAGCAGGGTGCCGAGGGTGCTGCCGCTGGTGCTGACGGTGCCGGCGCTTCCGCTGGCTCCGCCTCCGGTTCCGACGACGACACCGTCGAGGCCGAGGTCGTGGACGACGATGACGACAAGGACAACAAGTGATGTCCGAGTTCAACAAGGACGACTACCTGAACGACCTGCCGGATCCCTCAGATGCTGAGGCTGCCGCTCAGGCCTCTTCAGGGGCTGACGCCTCCGCCGAGTCCGGCTCTGCGCAGGATTCGGCTGCCCAGGCTCCTTCCAATGAAGGAGCCGACGCGGCTCCTGCCGCAGCTGAGGGAGAGAAGACTGGCGAAGGCCAGTCCGATTCCGCAGACACCCTCACCCCGCTCGGCAAGGCCAAGAAGGAAGCCGCAGACTACCTCGAAGCCCTGCAACGCGAACGTGCGGAGTTCATCAACTACCGCAATCGCACGCAGAAGGAGCAGGAGCGCTTCCGCCAGCACGGCATCATCGACGTGCTGACCGCGCTGCTGCCCGCCCTCGACGATATCGACCGCATTCGCGAACACAGCGAGATGGACGACTCGTTCAAGGCCGTCGCCACCAAGATTGACAAGGCCTTCGAGAAGTTCGGCGTCGAGAAGTTCGGCGAAAAGGGCGAGGACTTCGACCCCACCAAGCATGACGCGATCCTGCACAAGCCGGACGCGGATGCCGAAAAGGAAACGGTTGACACCGTGGTCGAGGCCGGCTACCGCATCGGCGATCGCGTAATCCGCGCCGCCCGAGTAGTAGTAGCCTCCCCGCAAAACTGACGGTCAGCTCGCTGCAATGAGTTGATATTTACCTTGGCTCCCCTCTCTGAGGGGAGCCAATCATAAAGACTTTTCTAGAAAGGAGACATGAATGGCTGAAAACGAATGGCTCAGCAAAGACTTCTACAAAGTCCTTGGTGTCTCCAAGGACGCTTCGGACGACGACATCAAGAAGGCGTACCGCAAGCTCGCCCGCAAATACCATCCTGACGTCAACAAGACCAAGGAAGCCGAGGAGAAGTTCAAGGACATCTCCGAAGCCTATGACGTGCTGAGCAAGAAGGAAGATCGCCAGAAGTACGACGCGATTCGTCAGTTCGGCATGGGCGGTGCCCGCTTCGCCGGCGGTTCCGGCGGCTTCGATGCTTCCGGTTTCTCCGACATCTTTGGTTCCATGTTCGGCCAGGGTGCCGGCGGCAATGGCTCGCGCATCCGCTTCTCCACTTCGGGCGGCGGCCCCAACAACATCAACGACATCTTCTCGATGTTCGGCGGTGCTGCAGGTCAGGGCGGCCAGCCGTATGGCGGCTACGGCCAATCGCCGTACGGCAATGCCGGCGGCTATGGCTATGAGGAGGCCCCGCGCCCCGAAAACGGCGAGGACCGCAACTCCAAGATCAGCCTGACCCTGCGTCAGGCGGTCAAGGGCGCTACCGTGTCCCTGTCCGTGGACGGCAAGAAGTTCAAGGCCCACGTGCCTGCGGGCGTCAAGGACGGACAGAAAATCAAGCTGGCCGGCAAGGGCAAGCCAGGCATCAACGGCGGCAAGGCCGGTGACCTGTACCTGCACGTCACCGTCAAGCCCGATGCCACATTCTCGATGCGCGGCCATGATATCGTCATGGACCTGCCCGTCACCGTGGGCCAGGCCGTGGCCGGTGGCAAGGTCGAGGCCAAGGATATCGACGGCAATCCCGTTACCTTCAAGGTGCCGGCAGGCTCCAGCTCCGGCGCGGAAGTCAAGCTCACGGGACTTGGCGTCCAGCGCAGCAACCAGCCGGGCGATCTGATCGGCCGTGTGCAGATCATGGTCCCCGCCAAGCCGGGTCTGGCCGTCAAGCACGCCGCCAAAGAATTCGACGAAAAAGCCGGCGACTATCTCAGCCTGTAATCAGGAGGTGAACAATGGCGCGGTTAGCCAACCAGATGAAGCAGTTATACGCGATGTGCGCAACCGCGCTCGTGATGGGCAGGGCCGATCTCGACGGAGCCGATGACGTCGGCTTCGACATCGAACTGCCCATCTTCACCGTCGGCCAGACCGCCGAGTTGGCCAACATTCACCCCCAGACTCTCCGTCAGTACGACCGCCTCGGTTTGGTTCGTCCGCAGCGCACCGATGGCGGCGCACGCCGCTACTGCCTGCGCGACATTGCCCGCCTGACCCGAGCTCAGCGCCTGAGCCAGGATGAGGGCATCAACCTTTCCGGTATCGCGCGCATTTTGGTCCTCGAAGAAGAGAATCGCCAACTGCGCCGCGAAGTCAAACGCATGCAAACCGGCGACCAGGAGAGCGTTTTCGCCGCAGGCCGTGACGGCAATATCGTGGAGGTACAACGCTCCAACCGCGCCCGCCTCTGGCGCAACGCCATCCGCCGCGAAACCCGCGAACTGCCCGGCCGCGATACTGCCGCCGATATCGCTGCCGGCGCCACCGGCGACTCCAACTACACTCCCGCCGACTCCAAGTCCATGGTCCTGTGGGGTTGGTGAGTCTGGCCGCATTGCTTCGATTCCTTCTCCATTCGTAAAACTGTTTGTTATCTCACATCGGGCAGCTGCCGAAAAGCACGAATCTTCTTGACGGAGATGTCAAGGTTTGTTACGGTGACGTGCGAAAACCGATTCGTAAGGGGTGCTTTAGGCTGAGACGGTATGTGCCGAACCCTTCGAACCTGTGAGCTAACACTCGCGTAGGGAATGCGACGGTTGAACTCCTCTGTTCGGCTCGGCATCCCATATACGCGTTGAGAGAGAGGAAGCGTATGTCAATACGCAAGGAGCTGACCGCCCAGAACGTACTGCTGGGTTTCCAGCATGTGCTTGTTTCCAACGTCTGGCTTGATCCGGTGTTTGTGGCCGGAGCAATCGGCTTACCTATTGCCCTGTCGTCGAATATGATTAACGCCATCTTCATCGTCTCTGGTCTGGTTACTTTGGTTCAGGCCACTCGGCTGGTTCGCCTGCCGGTGGTGCAGGGGCCGTCAGCCGCGTTTGACGCGTTGATGATCGCGGCAGGTACGGCCGGCATGCTGGGGGCGGCGAGTTCGTCCATTCTCATCGCTTCGCTTGTGTTCCTGTTGCTGTGCCTGACCGGTGTGATAGAGCGGATGCGGTTCCTGTTCTCTCCGATGATTTCGGGCGTGGTCATCTTTATGGTCGGTGTCTCGCTGTCTGGATTCACGCTGAGCGAGTTTCTAGGCGGGGCTCCCGGCGACAAGACGTTCGCCGATCCGCACATCCTGACCGTGTCGATTCTGACCACGGCGATTGTGCTTGTCCTGTCGTTGCTCGGCAAGGGCCTGCTCAAGTCGTTCTCATTCCTCATCGCGCTCGTCGTCGGCACCGTGGTCGCCGCAGCGTTTGGCATGGTGGACTTCTCTCCTGTGGCATCCAAGGGATGGTTGGGCCTGCCGACCTTCCTGCCCTACGGTCCGTTCACATTTGACTGGAAGATCTTCATCCCGTTCTTCATTGCCTACATGGTTGCCGTCATGGAAGCTCTCGGCGTCTATCAGGCGGCTTCTGAGATTCAGGGCACGTCCCTCGAACGCAAGCAGGTGCGCTACGGTCTTGCCGGCGAGGCGGCCGGTTCAGCCATTTCCTCGCTGATTGGTGGATTCACCACCACCGCCTACCCGCAAAATGTCGGCCTGCTCAACCTGACCGGCGAAGGCAAGTTGCGCACGCGCACGCCTGTGATCATCGCCGCTGTGCTGTTGCTGATTCTGGGCTTCGTGCCAAAGGCGGGCGCGTTGCTGTCCGTCATTCCCTCGGCAGTCGTCGGAGGCATTTTCCTGCCGGCTGCGGCCAGCCTAATCGTGACCGGCCTGCGCGCCCTGCGCAAGGTCGCTGATGACGAGCGCCGTCAAACGGTCATCGGCATGTCTCTGTTGCTCGGCATCGCCCTGCCCAAGGCGCTCTCCGGCCTGACCGGCGGCGCAAGCGTGTTCTTTGGCAACAACATCATGGTCGGTGTATTCAGCGCCATCATTCTCAATGCGCTTTTCGTCGCTCTTCCGGATTTGGTGGCGAAGCATCGTGCGCCGGCGTCCGTGGATGTTCCAGCAGCCGATCCGGCGGATGGGACTGGCGCTGCGGCGTACGATGAACGATAATGCTGGTTGATATTGGATATTGACAGGAGCGATGCAATGACTGATGTGATGGATGACGCGCGTCGTATCAAGCGCGGGATTCTGGATTTTATCCATACCTATGGCTGTGAGCAGGCCCCGGAAGAGGCGTTTGGTGCGTTGGCGCGCGACGTGTTCATCTATCAGTACACGTATGATCTGCCGTACCGTCGTTACTGCGCGGCTAAACGCGTCACCCCCGCAACGCTCAAGGATTGGCGGGAGATTCCGCCGATGCCGGTGGACGGGTTCAAGCACCTTGACCTTTCGACCATACCGACCGAGCAGTGCGAAGCCGTATTCATGACGAGCGGAACCACGCATGGCGGCAAGATGCGTGGGCGCAACTTCCATCCCGATCTTGAGGTGTGGGATGAATCAATGATTGTGCCGTTCCGTCATTTCATCATGCCGGATCGAGAGCGTATCCGCATCGCCGTGATTTCGCCGGCATGGGACATGAACCAGAACTCCTCCCTGTCGCGCTACCTTACCAAGGCCGTGGAGTGCTGCGGCAGCGAAGGCAGCGGTGTGTTCTTCGACGAGCATGGACTCAAGTTCGATGAAATCATCGCCTTCCTTAACCGTGCGGTGTCTGACGGTGAACCGGTGATGCTGATGGGTGTCTCGTCGTCCTATCTGTATCTGTTCGATTACCTGCATGAGCATGATCTGACGTTCGCGCTGGCCCCCGATAGCCGGTTGTTCGACACTGGCGGCTTCAAGAGCACTAAGCGCGACATCACCGAAGACCAGATGCTTGATGAGCTGGAACAGACACTGGGGGTGCCGCGCCACCACTGCGTCAACATGTATGGCATGACCGAGTTGAGCTCGCAGATCTATGACCAAAATATTCTGTCGTGGTATACGGATGGCACCAGCAACTATCTCAAGGCGAACCCCGCCTGGGTGCGCACGGTCTTCCTCGATCCGGAAACGCTGACTCCCGTCAAGGATGGTGAGACCGGTGTGATAGCCCATTACGACCTTGCCAATTGGAATTCATGCATCGGTATTCTGACCGAGGACCTCGGCCATCGGACCCCGGACGGATTCCTGCTGCAGGGCAGGGCGAAGGGAGCCGAGGCTCGTGGGTGCTCAATCGCGGTAGACGAGGTCATCAGTGCCAACCGTTGATGAATCCGTGAGTCAGGCCATTGATGTCTTCCACCTGCCCTCGGGAGTGGATGTTTCGGATTACGAAATCTATGAGGTCGCCACATCGGATGGGGTGAAGCGTTTGCGCTATCCGCGACTGGATGGCTCAAAGGTGACTTCCCTTGCCAAGCAGCTTGTCGATGTTCGCAACCGCACGCTTGCCGCGATGAGTGTCAACGATATTCTCGACATCGTGGCCGACGCGGCCCAACTATGGGCCGATCCGGATTTTGAGCTGCGGCGTCAGGCTGAACTGCTGATTCCCGCAATCACCGGATATGAGCCTGACATGGTGCGGATTGAGCTCAAACGGTATATGCGCCAGTTCAGGCGTCGTGAACTGCTCCGGTTCCTTGACTCCGAAATCGGTCAGCCGTCTATGCTCGACGAATTCCGGCCGAACAAGGCGGGGGGATACTCTAAATATGTGGGCCCAGCGCTCACCTATCAGGTGTTCTCCAGCAATGTGCCGGGGATTCCCGTGTGGAGCATGGCGATGACCCTGCTGGTCAAAGGCGCGATTCTTGGCAAATCTTCATTTTCCGAGCCGGTGATGCCTGCGTTCTTTGCTCGCAGCATTGCGATGGTCAATTCCGACCTCGCTGATGCCATTGCGGTGGTTCCATGGAAGGGCGGCTCGCAGCAGCTCGAGGATTCAGCCATCGATGCGGCCGATGCCGTGGTTGTTTACGGTTCTTCGCAGACTACCAAATTGATTGCGGGCAAAGTCGCCGGGTCCAAGCCCTGTCTAGGTTACGGAGCAAAAGTCGGGTTGGCGTTCATTGGCCGAGAGGCTTTGCGTCCTGATACCTATGCCGATACCGTGCATCGTGTGGCTGTTGACATCGCCACATATGACCAGCAAAGCTGCCTGGCTCCGCAGACCGTGTTCGTGGAGACTGATGGAGCCCTCACCCCTCGTGAAGTGGCTCAGCTGCTCGGTGGCGAGCTTGAGAATCAGCAGCGCAAATATCCGCGCTCCGTATTGAGTGACGCCGAGAACGTGGCCATTCAGCGGGCGCGCACCGACGCTGAGATGAGAGCCTTGATGGGCGGGAAGGCCGCGGTGTTCGCCAGTGGCCATAGCACGGCATGGTCGGTGCTGTATCGAGAACTTGACGGTAGCGGTGCCGACGAGGATGTTGCTTCGCTGATGTCGCCGTTGAACCGCACCGTCAACGTGGTGGCGGTGCCAGATTTGTTGGACGCTGCCAGAAGACTGACTTCCTGCCGTGGCTGGCTGCAGAGCTGCGGTGTCGCTGTGGATTCAACCAGACTGTTTGGTCTTGCAGATACATTGGCCGAGGTCGGTGTGAATCGCATCTGTCCGCTCGGTGAGATGGATCGGGCGAAATCCGGCTGGCATCATGATGGGGGCTTCAACCTCATCGATCTGTTGCGCGCGGTGGATGTCGAACGCGGCAGCGACGCGTACAGCGATTCGTTCGATATGGATATGGAATAGGCCTGTGCTGTTGCGGGCAGCAGAGGCTGGTAGCAGGGCGAAAGGCAAGGGTAATGACAGAGCAAAGCGATATGGCACGGCGTCCAATGGTGAATCTGGATGGCAGAACAGCGATCATCACCGGTTCCGGCAAGGGCATAGGAGCGGCTGTGGCGAAATGCCTGGCATCGCACGGAGCCGCTGTCGTCATCAATTACGTACATGACGCCGCCAGCGCGCAGCGCACTGCTGAAGACATCCACTCGCTGGGAGGCTCGGCTATAGCTGTACAGGCGGATGTTTGCGATGAATCGCAATCTTCCAAGCTAGTGGGTACCGCTGTCGACTCATTCGGCGGCGTGGACATCTTAGTGAATAATGCTTTCGGACGCTTCTCCTTTGACCCGCGTCGCCGTTCCACTTTTGCTGGAGGCGATTGGGATGAGTTTAGCGCACAGATCGAGGGATGCCTGCATGGTGCATATCTGATGTGCTCACATGTGGTGCCGCTGATGCGAGCCCAGACCTCCGGGCGTATCATCAACATCTCCAGCAATCTGGTCGATTCGCCCATCGTGCCCTACCATTCGTATATCACTGCCAAAGGCGGCTTGGTCGGCATGACCCGCTCTCTGGCCCAGGAGCTGGGCGGCTTCGGCATTACCGTTAATGCCATTGCCGCAGGTTTGACGGCCGGAACCGCATCCAGCGCAGCCACCACCGAGGATGTTCGTGAACGAATCATTGCCATGACGCCTCTTGGCCGCCTTGCCCGTCCCGATGACATCGCCGGAGGGGTCGCGTTGTTGGCGTCCGACATGGCCGGCTTCATTACCGGACAATGTCTGCACGTCGATGGTGGGCTGACCATGCGCTGAGGCGCAGGGGCGGTGTGCTGACGCGCTATGGTTGTCGCATCCGATTGGTGCAATGGAATGCAGCAAGAGTAAAGGCGCCAATTGGCGTGCGGGCATGTGGACGGAGGTAACTATGCTGCTCAAAGCCGTGTTCTGGGATTTGGACGGTACTCTCATCGATTCTGAGCCGCTCTGGCATGACGGTGAGATTGAGATCGCGCACAACAATGGCGGCGAGTGGAACGAGGACCTCGGTTGGGAGTGCTCCGGCACTCCGGTACCACACGTGGCAGAGGTCATGATTGCGCATGGCTGCACATTGAGCGTTCCCGAAATCGACAAGCAGCTCAAGGATTATGTGTTCAAGGCGGAGGTCGAACGTCTGCCGTGGATTCCCGGCGTATTGGACGTGCTGCACTCGCTCAAGGAGGCCGGCGTTCCGTCCATGCTGGTCACCACGTCGCCGCGCCGTATGGCGGAGAACATCATGAAGCAGTCCGAGGGACTGTTCGCCGGCTACGTCTGTGGCGACGATCCGTACGAACACAAGCCGAACCCTGCGCCCTATCTGGCCGCAGCCGACAAGCTTGGCATCGCCCGTGAAGACATGGCCAAGTGCGTGGTGCTCGAGGATTCCTCGGTTGGACTTCAGGCCGGTGCGGCATCGGGCGCGACTCTGATCGCGCAGACTGGCTGGATTCGTACGGACACTTCCGGCCTGGGCCAGTTCGCGTCCATCGAATCGTATGACGGTATCGATGCGGCCGCGCTGGACGGTTTCGTGCGCCAGCGTTTGGGGGAGTAGAAATAGGCCGATTGTATCGGCATTGCATTCCGGTGTGTCGCAAGTATTTGCAATGTTTATATCAACCATTTGATGTCTGTTTTGACAAACTTCTGAAACGTTATAGAATTGTTGCCAACGAAGAAATCTGAAACGTTCTAGAAAAACCGGCGCACAGCAGCGTCGGTTGACTGGTTTTCCGCTCCGGCAAAGCATGCCCGAGTATTTTCTATGGCCAGTTTCTGAAATGTTACAGAAAAAGAAGATGAGGTCCAAGGGAGGTCATCATGACGGCAATTCAGGAAGCCGTTCCCGCCGCAGCGGGGGCAGCGCAAAGCCGTGGGGGAGAGGTGAGCAACGCGGCTGCGGCAGCCGGCAAACGTGTTCGTGCCCGCAAGCACAGCGGCGCATCGCAGAACTCATGGCAAAGCAAGCTGCGCCCCTACCTGTTCATCGCCCCGCTGGTCATTCTCTCCGGCGTCTTCATCTACTACTGCATCGGCTTCACCGTGGCCACATCCTTCACCGACTGGGACGGCATCTCCAGTGAGATGGACTTCATCGGCCTGAAGAACTACACCAAGCTGCTCGCTCCCGGCTCCGTGTTCTGGACGGCCTTGATGAATAACATCATCTTCATGGTCGTCACCGTGGTCATCCAGGCCGGGCTCGGACTGCTGCTCGCGGTGATCCTCAAGGAGCGCCTGCGCGGTTCCAGCTTCTTCAAGGCGATCTTCTTCATGCCCATCGCCATGGCCCCGGTCATCATCGCCGCCATCTTCCGCATCATCATGGATCCGAACGTCGGTGCCATCAACGAGGCCCTGCGCTTCCTGCACTTGGACTTCCTGGCCCAAAGCTGGCTTGGCGATCCGCACATCGCCCTCTACTCGATCTGTGCCATCAACATCTTTGAATGGATGGGCTTCTCGATGATCATCTACTACGCCGGTCTGATGTCTATCTCCGATGACATCTACGAAGCCGCCAAGATCGACGGCTGCGGATTCTGGAACACCCTCTTCCGCATCACCATTCCGAACCTGTCCGGCACCACCAACACGCTTATCCTGCTTGGCATCGTCGGCTCGCTGAAGACCTTCGATATCGTCATCCAGACCACAGGCGGCGGCCCTGGCCGTTCCACCGAATTCCTGAACACCTACCTGTACAAGGCCGGCGTGCAGCAGTTCAACGGCGGTCTGTCCGCGGCCATCGGCGTGATGGTCCTCATCATCGCCGTGATGCTCTCCCTGATTCAACTTGCCTTCAACAAGCGTGCCAACAACTAACGAGAGGACGTCATCATGAAGCGTAAAACCAGTGCGACGGTCATCATGTACACCGTCCTCGTATTCTTCTTCGTCATCTGGATTTTCCCGATTTACACGGCAATCACCAAGTCCCTGCAGGCAGGCGGCTGGAACAGCTACCTGTCCGTGATCAACAATAAGGACGTGCACTACTTCCGCGTGGTGTTCAACAGCTTTTTCATCTCCGTGGTCACCGCCGTGATCGTGGTGGTCATCACCTCGCTCGCCGGCTACGCCTTTGCCAAGATGAAGTTCACCGGTTCCCAGGTGATCTACGTGCTGCTGCTCGCCTGCATGGCCGTGCCGATTGCCTCCGTGACCATGCCGCTGTTCTTCACCATCAAGACATTCGGCCTGACCAACACCTACCTCGGCATGATCATCCCGTTGGTGGCGTTCAACGCCCTGCAGATGCTGTTGCTCTGGCGCAACTACTTCAACGGCGTGCCAGACGAAATCATCGAAGCCGCCCGCGTGGACGGCTGCGGTTCCCTGCGCATCTGGGCTCGTATCTTGATGCCTATCTCCACCCCGATGATCGCCACCACCGGCGTGCTGACCTTCGTCTACTCCTGGAACGAATACCTGATTCCGTTGCTGCTCATCCGCGACGAATCCAAGTATCCGGTCACGCTGGCCTCCACCTACTTCATGGAGACCCGCAGCCAGACGCCGGAGATGGTGGCCCAGGAATACGCCGCCCTGATTCTGATGACGATTCCGTCCATCATCGTCTACCTGATCAGCCAGAAGTGGCTGCAGTCCGGCATCACCGCCGGCGCCGTCAAGAGCTGAGGTGACCCAAAATGACCGCAACCATCAGCAACGGTGCATCCGCCAGCTACAGCCCTGCGGAAGACGAGCTCGGCGCAGCTGACCCCACCGCCTTGCTTGCCGAATCTGGCGATTTGAAGCCGCTGGCCGAACGCACTTATACGAATCCGGTCCCATATGCGGACGGTAAGTCCCATACCGCGCCCGACCCGTTCGTGCTCAAATACCGCGACCTCTACTACTGCTATGCCACCGACGAGCACGGCATTCTGGTCTCCACCTCACCGGACATGGTGCACTGGACCTCACATGGATTCTGCTACACCGAAGCCGGACGCAGAAACTTCTGGGCCCCATCGGTGATTCTCATCAACGGCGTCTTTCACATGTACTTCTCGAATATGCCGGCCGAGGAGACCGACACCCACACGGAAATCATGCGTGTGGCCGTGAGCGGGGATCCGCTCGGCCCGTTCGAAAAGAAAGCGGAGCTGTTCAACACCTTCGCCATCGACTCCCAAGTGGTCTATGGCGATGACGGCCAGTTGTACTTGCTTTACGCCGACAATCAGGTCACCGGCCTGAGCGATGACCGGCCCGGAACCTCCGTGATGATCGATCGCCTTGTGACCCCGTATTCGCGTGAGAACAAACCGCGCCCGCTCATCGTGCCCACCATGGACGAGGAGATCTTTGCCCGCAACCGTTTCGGCGATGGCCGCGACTGGCACACCGTAGAAGGCGCCACATACTTCGCCTACCGTGACCGCGCGTTCATCACCTACTCGGCCAACGCCTACGAGCATGAGGACTACTTCGTCGGATACTCGTACGCACAGCTGCCGAATAAGCAGGCCGACGCCCACATCGATCAGCTCGATTGGACGAAACAGCTCAACGAGAACCGCTTCGATCCGCTGCTTATCCGCAGCCCAAAGGTTGAAGGCACGGGCCACAACTCCATAGTCAAAGCGCCCAATGCCGTTGATGACTGGATTGTCTACCACGGCCGTAACGCCGATGACGAGCTGTATGTGGGCACCGAACAGCGCGTAATGCGCATCGACCCGCTGTACTACGCCGAAGGAGGGCTCGACACCCCAGGACCTACCGCCGCCGCTCAAAGCGCACCGCTGTATGGCACTGTGCATGATGATTTTGCGGATGGCCTGAACGCCGGATGGTCGGTTATTTCCGGCGCGGCCCACACCGAATCCGATGTGGACGGTCACGCGCTTGTTGCCGACGAATCCAGTGTATTCATCGCTGTGTCGGGCAAATCGTCCGCAACCCAAGTGATTGACGTCTGGGCCAAAGCTCCCGTCACCCCACTGGGCGCACGATTCGGTATCGTGGTGCGGTACCAGGATGCCAACAACCTCACCAAACTCGAGGTGGATGCTGGCCGTCAGGTAATTAGCGTGGTCGATGTGATCGGCGGCGTTGCCTCCGAACGCGTGACCAATGCCGACCTCCATGACTTCGATTCCCATGCCTGGCATGAGTACCGGCTTGAGCGCCGCTACTGCAGGCTGGAGATCCGCATTGATGGCCGTTTCGCCGCGTCCTGCACCATCAGTGATAAGCCCGGTCGGGCGGGATTGTTCTCGTTGCGAACGGGGGCCGCGTTCAGCGCATATGCGGCCACTGAACATGTGAATCTGTGGGGTGCCGGATTGCGGGATCTCGGTCGAGAATTGCATGCTGACCGCCGACTCGTCATCGACGGCGGCGTGAGGTCCAGCGGCGTGTGTCCGGTAACACTCGAACTGGCATACCCGCTGGTCAGCAACCGTTTCGTCCTTGATTTCGCTGGGCAGACGAGCCGTGGGCAGGCGCTGTTGTCTCTTGGCGAATACCGTTTGTCCGGCACGGCATCATCCGTGGAGTTCATGCGCAACGGCAAGTCTCTGCCTTCCACCCCGGAGCCGGCCAGGCTGCGTGTCTTTGAAGACAACGTCCGCCGTGACCGTTCGGGCCGAGCCGTGCTCACCATCCGTATCGAAGCTCTGAACGGCACGATGCGACTGCACCTACGTGGCAAAACCTGGCAGGTGCCGTTTGCGGACAATGCGGCCCGTGCCCGTATCACTCTTGATCGCGCATCCCTGACCGGATACGAGAGGACATCGCTGGAATCCAGCATCGAGGAAAGGAGTGCGTCCGGCAATTGAGCCAACATCAGCCGCACATATCGGGTGTGGCTGGCTTCGCCATCCAATTCCGATGATCTTCCACAACGAAGTGAACCAATAAGAGAAACAAGGAAAATAAGGAGAACAATCATGTTGAACATGAAGAAGGCGATCGCCGCAGTGGGCGCTCTCGCTATGTCTGCAGGTCTGCTTGCCGGATGCGGTTCGGGCAGCGGCGGCTCCGATGAGGGAGTCGGTACCAAGGACAGCCCGGTTGAGCTGACCTTCTGGACCTGGCAGCCTACCGATGCCCAGTGGAAGTCGATTTACGCCGCCTTCCAGAAGAAGTACCCGAATATCAAGATCAACTGGTGGCGTACTTCTGAAATGGCCGACTACCAGAAGAAGCTGCAGACCTCGATGGCCGGCGGCGAAGGCCCGGATGTGTTCGGTGTGCAGGCCGGTTCCACTGTGGAACAGTACGGCCGTTTCGCCGACGATATGAAGGAGCTGGCCGACAAGTACATGCCCGGCTGGGATTCCAAGGTGGCCGAGGGCGCCGTGGCGCAGACCACCAACAAGGATGGCAAGATGGTGGCCATGCCGACCATCACCTCCGGCTCCGAATACATCCTGTACAACAAGACGCTGCTTGACGAGCAGGGCATCAAGGTGCCCACCACCTACGACGAGCTCGTGGCTGCCAACAAGGAACTCAAGGCCAAGGGTCTGATGCCGCTGGCCCTCGGCGCCAAGGATGGCTGGCACCTCGACGATATCTTCGTGTGGCTGTCCAACCAGTACGGCGAAGGTGACGTGTACAAGGCCGCCGAAGGCAAGGCCAAGTTCACTGATGAGACCTTCGTCAAGACCATGAAGGCTTGGAAGCAGATGATCGGTGATGGTCTGTTCCAGGATGGTGCAGTTGGTACTGCGACCTACCCGGATGCTCGCGACAACTACTTCTACGCCCGCAAGTCCGCTTTCTTCCCGACCGGCTCCTGGCACGTTTCCGCCGTGCTGCCGAACGATGAGACCAAGGGCACGGCCGTTGAGAAGGACGAGCTAGGCATGATGGAATTCCCGCAGGTGGGAGACAAGGCTACCGGCCCGACCACTGGTGTGGACTTCGGCCTGAGCGTGAACAAGGACTCCAAGAAGAAGGAGGCCGCCATGAAGTTCATCGAGTTCATGACCACCGGCGAAGGCCAGCAGGAGTGGATCAACACGCTGCAGGGTGCTCCGGTCGACAAGGACATGAAGGTCGAAGTGTCGTCTGACGCCACGGAATCCGCCAAGGCCAGCATCGATTTGGTGACCAAGGGCCAGGCCTCTTCCAAGCTTGAGCGCAAGCTCACCTCCCAGGAACTCAACGACGAGATCGGTGTGCAGATGCAGAACATCTACACCGGCGACGCCACCGTTGACTCCGCGCTGAAGGCCATTCAGCAGGTCAACGAATCCATCGAAAGGTGAGCCTATAGATAGGAATATCGCATAGTTTCTACTCCTCGAGTGGGCCCGTCCGGTACGAATTCTCGTTGTCTGGCGGGCCTTCTTTGTTGGTTTGCCGAAGTGGCCCTGATTTATTACCGCCGGCGGAGTCTGTTGACGGTTGCAGCGGGAGTCGTGGGCGGCGTGTCGGACCCGTCCCTGCTAGCGGGGCTGTCGGCAAGGCCGACTGGGGGTGATTCTGCGGACGCCTAAGCGAAACGGCCTGCGGGGGCGATATCCCACATGGTTTATGCTGGAAACACACATCTGAAACGTTCGACAACCAATATGGCGACGTGGATGGTGCCATGCCGAGTGGTTGATGGACTGAATATAAGGGGGGCGCTATGGTTGCGAGTCCGCGCAAGGCGACGCTGCACGATGTGGCGAAACGTGCGCACGTGTCCGTGGCATCAGTGTCCAATTACCTCAACGATTACCCCTATATGAAGCCGGCCACGCGCGAACGTATCCAGCAGGCCATTGACGAGCTGGGCTATGTGACCAACCAGCAGGCTCGCAATTTGCGTTCCGGCCGCACAGGACTCATCTCATTGTCTCTGCCGGATTTGAACCAGATTTACTTTTCCGAACTGGCCGAAGAGATGATCACGCGGGCACGGGAATATGGATACCGCATCATCATCGAATCGACCGGAAACGACCGCCAGCGCGAGATCGAGAGCGCACATGCCATGGCCAGCAATATGACCGACGGACTTATTTTGAGCCCCACGGCCATGCGGGCGGAGGATGTGGCCGAGCTCGAGGGCGACTACCCGCTGGTAGTGCTGGGCGAGCGTATCTTCAACGCACCTGCGCCGCACGTGGTGATGCCCAATGAATTGGGTGCCCAAGCCGCTACCACGCATCTGCTGGAGGCCGGATGCCGCACCGTCGCCGTGGTGGGCGGAACGTTGGACGAATCCGTGCCGTCCTCTCGTTCGATGCGAACCAAGGGGTATCTCAGCGCCTTTGCGGAACGTGGAGTGACGCCTGATCTGAACCTGATCCGCGAGTGCGGCGAATGGACCAGTGCCGAGGGCGCTCAGGCGGTACGTGAGATGTATGCGCAGGGCATTCGACCGGATGGCATTTTTGCGCTGAATGATTTGCTGGCGATGGGTGTTATCAGTCAGCTGCGGGAAATGCGCGTGCGAGTGCCGGAAAGCGTGCGTGTGGTGGGCTTCGATGATATCGATGAGGCTAAGTACACGATTCCCTCGCTGACCACTGTGGATCCGCAGCGCGCGCGTATTGCTGAGATTGCCATCACGTCGATTCTTGATCAGGTCAAGACGGGGGCTCGGGCGCCGAGGCGGCGTATTGATGTGGAGTATTCGTTGCGTTACCGCGCTTCCTCGCCGCAGGTGTAGCAGTTGTGTTAGCCGGCTGGTAGGGTATTTGACGGTTTGCATATAACTGTCTGGTTCATTGGGCTGGCAGCTCAATACAAGATTTAGGACTCATAGGAAACACATGGGCTTCGTTAATTTCATCCTCGAACTGCTGAAGGATCCGCGTGCCGCGATTGCCGGTTGGATTGCCATGGGCGTGGCGCCGACCCTCGGCTTCATCTTCCTCATCGTATTTATCGAAACGGGTGTGGTGTTCTTCCCATTCCTGCCGGGCGACTCCCTGCTGTTCGCCGCCGGTGTGTTCGCCGCTCCCGATGCCGCGACCGGCAAGGCCGCGCTGCCGCTGTTCTGGCTGCTGCCGGTGGTCTGGTGCGCCCCGATTATCGGCGACCAGTGCAATTACTTCATTGGTCATTTCTTCGGCCGTCGCATCATCCAGTCCGGCAAGGTGAAGGCCTTGACCCCGGAGCGTTTGGCCAAAACCGAGCACATGATTGAGAAGTGGGGCCCGCTGGCCGTGTTCCTGGGCCGTTTCTTCCCGTTCATTCGTACGTTCATGCCGTTCATCTCCGGTATTTCCGGTATGCGTTGGAGCCGTTTCACGCCGTTCTCAGTGCTCGGTGGCCTGTGCTGGTCCACGTTGTTCACGCTGCTGGGCTACTTCTTCGGTAACATTCCGGCAGTACAGGACCACTTCGAGCTGGTGATCGTGCTGATTCTGCTGGTCTCGCTCGCCCCGACCATCATCGGTCTGCTCAAGGCCAAGTTCGGCAAGAAGAAGCCGGCCAAGGTGACCGATGCTCAGTTGGATGCTATGGAAGACGGCATTAAGAACCTCGATAAGTAAGCAAGAAATGTAGATTACCGCATAAGGAATCGTCGTGAAAATGAAGGCCCTGACTGTGCATGTGAGGTCAGGGCCTTTTCTGCATGAGATGGGCGTGAAACAGCAGCGTGGTTATCCACATTTGTCGTGGACGACATGCCGGGGTGTGGATAACTCAGCAAGCTAGAACCACAATGGTCGATTCGTGTTGAGCATTGAACTCGGACACGTTTCAATCGGCTTATGAATAGCAACACCACACCCCGCGTGGCGCGTAGGATCACCTCGCCAGCGGTAGCACCTCCGGGCATTCCGCTGCCCACGGACGATGCGCCAATTCCAGCGTATCGCTACTACACTCCGCCGCCCAGGCCGTTGGCCTCATGCGAACGGCAGAGATCGGGCGAGGCTCCGGCACTCGCCCTAACTACAGACACCAGCTTCCATAACATTGTAACGATGACGTCAGGTCATGGAGGCGTGGGGTTGAGCGTCATGGCTTCCATGCTTGCATGGACATTGGCGAGACGTGAACACAGCTGCGTTCTCATAGACGCTGATTTCGTGGCCGGATGCCTTGACCTGCTGCTTGGTGTAGAACGAGAGCCGGGCTTGCGGTTCAGCCAAGTCGACGCGCCCCTCGGCCGCATCGAGGGCGATGCGATGAACCATGAGCTGATGATGTGGGAGGGTGTGCGAGTACTTCCCTATGACCCTTGGAGCGCGCGCCAGCCTGACTGGTGGGAAGTTCAAGCGGCCATTCGGGCTTTGGCGGAAACGAACGACGTTGTCATCGTAGATGCCGGTCAGGGTGGACTCATTGAGACCGTACCCGATCTGCGCAGTGGCCTGCAGGTGATTGCCGCGGAATTGTCGGTAATGGGGCTGGCCAGAGCCAAGTCGCACCGGTCCAGATTGGATTCATGGGGCTGTGAAGCGCCACATATCGTAGGTGTGGAACCACGTGGCGCTCCACGTGGGAGAGGCCACGTGGGTATTGGCGAGGCGCAGGACTATTTGACTGCCACGGTATTGGGGCCCATCAAGCCAAGTGTCAATCTGTGCGGAGACGTACTGGAAGGCCTCGGCATCAGATCGGTGACCAAAGGCAGTCGCAAAGCCATGAACTTGCTTGCCGATCTCGTAGAACAGGCCATTCGCCCGGTTTCGGGAGCTTCTCACAAGGACCAGTGATGCTATGGCTGCCGTCAGCACGCGAGCCAATGAGGCTGGCACAGCGCTCAGAACCATATTCTTCGGTCTGCTGGATGACGTGGCATCTGACCCGCAGGTTACCGATTTGGCGGTGACCTGTGATGGCCGCGTTTGGGCGGACCGCGGCAATGGCATGCGCGAAACAGTATTGCATGTGCCGTTCCGCTCGCCGCAAGTAGTTCGAGAATACGCCGTCCAACTGTGCGCGCAGCTCGGGCGCAGACTGGATGATGCCTGCCCGATAGCGGATGCCGCCAGTCCGGATGGCATCCGCGTGCATGCGGTGATTGCCCCATTGGTGCCACAAGGTGCCGCGATTTCCATACGATTCCCTGACCGAACCATGGCATCGCTACAGCACCTGAGCAAATTAGGCGTATTCCCGGCTGCTTGGCTGCCGACGTTCGTGGGATTGGTGCGCAAACATGCCACAGTGCTGATTACCGGCGGAACAGGCGTGGGCAAGACCACCTTGCTCAAGGCGCTGCTGGCGCAATGCGACGTGAACGAGCGCATCGTCACCGTAGAGGAAGTTCGTGAACTGGGGGAACTGGGACGCGACGATCATGTCTCGTTGGTAACACGCGAGGCGAATGTGGAGGGCGTCGGAGCCATAAGCCTGGCGGACTTGGTCAAAGCGACGTTGCGAATGCGCCCCGACCGCGTGGTGCTGGGCGAATGCCGTGGCGCGGAAATCGTCGACCTATTGCGCGCGTTCAATTCTGGTCATCACGGTGGCATGACCACCGTGCATGCGGACGGCGTGAACCGAGTACCGTCCAGGCTGATTTCGCTTGGATTACTCGCCGGAGTCAGTCCACAGGCGTTGACCATGCTGGCGGCAGGCGCTTTCGACGCGGTGGTGCATTTGGAGCGAGTGAACGGACAGCGGCGTATCACGCAGATCGGCGAACTGCGCGTAGCACATGGTGAACTGGCAGGAACACCGCTGGCGGTATGGAATGGCTGCCATCCTCCTCGGTATGCCGCCGAATGGGGGCACTTCATTGAACGATGGGGCATCGTTCCCAGGCCGAGTGGTGGTGGGTGATGATGTGGTGTGCTGTTCTGGTGGCGCTCGCCGTGCTGATATGGCCGGGGAACAAGTCCGGGAGGCTGTACCGGCTGGCTTACCGCGGGCGCGCGGTCGATTCCGCAGCCATAAACGAACCTCGATATGCCGACTCACCTCGCGTGGGCGTTGCGCAGGTGATTACGTCCGCCATCGCGCGATTGCGAGGTGGCGGCACATTGGTTGAAGCATTCGAGGAACAATCCAGCAGACGCTTCGCCACTCATCGCATTACTGTGGAACGGCTCATAACGGTGTTCGAACAGCGGCGTCTGCCCGACGAATCACCAGCGCAGGTACTTGAAGCTGCACGCGGGGTCGCCGCCGCAGCGGTTTTGAGCGATGAGCTCGGTTGCCAAGCGGTGCCATGTCTGGAAGCGGTATTGACTGCTTACCGGCAGATGAGGCTGATGCAGAACTTGCGATCGCAAGCATGTGCCGTTCCTAAAGCCACTGTGGGGCTGCTGAGCGCACTTCCGGCCGTCACTGTGGCATTGGGCGAGCTTCTGGGAGCTAGACCATTGGCGTTCTTGCTTGGATCGCCACGCGGTGTGGTCTGCTTGACATTGGGAGGATGTTGTTATGCTGCCGGCTTGGCATGGATGCGGGCATTGTTGAAAGGCAGCGGATTATGAGTACGGTGTGGGTACACGCCGCGGCAGGCTGTGCGGCGATTGCTGGTTGGCTGTATAAGGCTCTGTCTCGTCATGACAGCCGCTTGCCGGGCGAGGAGCCGGCCGTAGCGCATGATTGCGGGTCGTCATGGACCATACTCATATTGCGTATGTTGCAGGTGTCCTTGCGTCAGGGCTCCTCGATTCCCCGGGCGCTTGACATGGTGGGCAAAGCCGTCGGCGGCGACTGCGGCGCTCGCATGAGCGAGGTCGGGAACTCCCTGACCAGAGGGGTTCCCTGGGCTGATGCGTGGCATGCCGCTATGGCTGTTCAGCATGAGGGTGCGCCAGCTGATAGTCCATCCAAGGGAAATACGAATACCACGCAACGAGATCTTGGCCTGCTGCAATCGGCTTTGGAATCGTCATGGACGCATGGCGATATGCCTGGTGTGCGCCTCGAATCCGCCATTGAACAGCTGGACCGTGACGAGCGTGCTGCTATCGAACGGAATGCCGCGAAGCTGTCGGTAAAGCTACTGATGCCTACAGGGCTATGTTTTCTGCCGGCATTCGTGCTGGTAGGAGTCATTCCGGCGATTGCGTCCTTCATGATGTGAATATAGGCGTGAACTGAGTGCGCTTAGGCTGGATCTTGTTGTATTGCTCGGTATTGTACTTGGCTGCGTTTGGTTATCCACATTTGTGGTGGACGACACGTCGAGGTGTGGATAACTCGGCAAGCTAGAACCACATACCCCGTTTTTCCTGGTGCATGAAGCGTTGATAGTCCACAGTGGTATGCACCCCGCGTCAACCCGGCGCGGGGGCCAACCACTCACATACGCATGGGGAAGGTGCGAAGCCACTGCGCAGCTTCCCCTCCTTACCGAAAGGAACGCCAATGAATACCCCTATCCCCGTCATCGTCGACGGGCAGGCCGGCATCTTTGCGCACAGCAAGGCTCGTGTGGCCACGCTGAACGCCAAGGCGAAAGAACGGCTATGCCTCATGGACGCACGCATCCGCGCCCTCATGGCTGAGCCCGAAGAAGGCGCAGCCACTGCGGAATACGCAGTCGTACTCGTTGCGGCTACAGGCTTTGCGGCGGTGCTGGTCGCCATCCTGAAGTCGGATGCCATCAAGACGTTGCTGACCAACATCATCAAACAGGCTCTGAAAGTCGGGTGACAGCCATGAAGACCATGAGATGCCGGTGGAGGCTCGCCAGACTGCCGCCAGACCTATGCACGGGATCGGCCACCGCCGAATTCGCGATCGTATTGCCCAGCGTTATCGCCATCGCCGGGCTGATACTGGCAATGGGACGTGTGGTCATCGTTTCCATGGACTGCCAAGGTGCCGCGACGGCGGCTGCACGCGAGTTTGTGGTTACCGGTGACGAATCATCCGCGCGCAGCATAGCTGCGGACGTTGCAGGGGGAGATCCCCGCGTCAGCATTGCCCACAACGGCCAATCGACGAGTGTGACGGTCGAATGTTCGGTATTGCCCGGTCCGCTGGATGTAACTCCAACGCGGGTTACCGGCAACGCTACGGCGATAAGCCAATAACGGTCGGCTGGCTGGGCGGCCGCAACAGAAAGGAACTGCGGTGCAGGGAATGCGTTATGAGGAGGGATCGGGCACGATGGCCGGAGCCATGCTGGTTATGGTGGTGGGCATTGCGCTCGCGGTGGCGGCAAGTGTGGGCAACCTCATGATCTGCCAGAACCGAGCGCGTTCCCTCGCCGACCTTATCGCCTTTGACGCCGCGTATGCGCTGTGGCATGCGGATATCGGTGATCCATGTGCGCTCGCCGCCAACATGGCTGAAGCGAATGGTGTAGTTTTGGGCTCCTGCTCCGTGCGGGATGAAGACGTGTTGGTAACCATCAAGGTGGAAACCATGGTCCTGGTGGCATCATCCGTGGAGCGGATGGCTCGGGCCGGACCGGTGAGTTGTACGGAAGGAGACAATTATCACAATAATGGACCGTAAAGCACCGATACTCTGGCGGGCTTCTGGGCCTTTGGCTAAGGTGAGAGCATGAGCGAGAGTGAACGCAACGAGCGCCGTCGCGTGGTGGCCATGGTGGGCAACCCCACTTCCGATAAAGGCCGTGGCGCTAAGGTGGACGCGCAGGTATTGGGTCTGCTGGAGGAAGCCGGCCGTGCCCATAACTTCGACGTCATCGACATCACCGGCACGAGTTTCGACGATTCCCTGAATCAGGCGCGTGAACGCGCGCACGAGTACGACTATCTCGTAGTGGTCGGTGGCGACGGCATGATCGCACTTGGAGCGAACGCCGTGGGCTGCAGTGGCAAGCCGTTGGGCATCGTGGCCACGGGGTCGGGCAACGATTTCGCACGAGGACTGAAGCTGCCGGTCAACCGTATCGAAACCGCAGTGGAAGGTATCGTCGGTGCTATCGTGCGTGGATCACACATCGATGTGGACATGGGACGCGTGACCTCTTTGGACGGCGGCTATGCCGTGGATCCCTCCACTGGCGAGGAGTACGAGTACCAGGAGAGCAAGTCCGCCGAGCATCCGATTGACCGGTACTATGCGGGCATGCTGTCCTGTGGTCTTGACGCGAGCATCAACGACCGTGCGAATCATTCGCATCTGCCGACCGGCACCATGCGCTACTTTGCGGCGGTGCTGGTGGAGCTGACGCATATGAAGCGTTATGGTTACCACATCAAAGCCACATTGGCGGACGGGACCACGGATGAACGAGACATCATCACACCATTGCTGACGATTGCGAATTCGAGGCATATCGGTGGCGGCATTGAGGTCTCGCCGTACTCCTGCTTCTCCGATGGATTGTTGGACCTGGTGTGGATGGACCACGTGCCGAACTTCGGCGAATGCGCGGTGGCCATTTCGAATGCCTATAACGGCAAGCTACTTGCTTCAAAGGTGTTCGGCTGGAAACGTATCCGTGAAATCGAAGTCACGCGGGCAACGGAAGGAGACGAGCCGCCGGTGCTGATGGCGGACGGCGAATATATCGGGCATTTGCCATTTAGGGTAGTGGCCGAGGACTGCGCGTTGCGCGTGCTAGTGCCGCCGGCCGTAGCCGCCCGTGAGGTGGATTCCCGACAGGAAGTGCTCAACGCCATTGCCCGAGATGGTCGCGATCCCGTGACCGGCCAGTTCGCGTGACCCGATTATATTGGCTCCCCTCATTAGGCTGAGCCGTAAAGCAAACAGCCCAGTGGGCTGTTTGTAGGCGAGGGTTCGACGATAGTCGAACCAGAAGAAAGTCAGCCGTAGGCTGTCCGCAATTGCGGACGAGCTGGCCGCGAAGCGGACTGAGGGGAGTGCGGGAGAGCGGTACCAGAGCCAATGGCCGTCAGACCTCAGACGACATAGCTTTCGATATGCAGCGTCTGCGCCATGACCTCTTTGATGGTTCGGTCGCTGATGTTCGGATGCGAGCGAATCAGCGAGATAAGCCCCACAATCAGTGTGAAGAACGTCTCATGGACGTTGGTGATTGGCAGGCCATGCATCTGCTCGAAATCACGTACGGTGGTCTGGGCAATGTAGTCGGCAATACGGTCCGCCGCGCGGTCAATGAACTTGATATACAGTTCGGCGTTGCCGTCTTGGATCATACGGTTTGAGAAGGGGCTCTCGTCGGCGATCAGGGAGCGGAGCACATGCACGATGTCGTCTAATGCCTTGTTCACGTTGCCTGTTTCGCGCGCTTGGTTCCACTGCTTCAACGTGGTGAGGATTTCGTCGATGACGTTATCGAGTACTGCGTCAGCTACGGCTTCCTTGTCTTCGAAGTAGTGGTAGAACAGCGAACGCGTCATACCGACTTCGCTTGCGATGTCGGAAACGGTGATTTTGGAGAAGCCTTTTTCCAGACACACCTTGCGCGCGGCTTGCACGATGGCGTCGCGCCGGGCATCGCCGCGGGTGGGGCGTTTCTCGTCGAGGGTATCGCTCATGGGTGCCTCCTGACCACAACCGTTATTGACACTATGTTAATACAAAGAAAGCGGTTAATAACAATAAAAATGCGGTAACCGTTGTCAGGTGAATGTCGTTGGAATATAAAGAGTTTTCCGATTCGGCAACTATGAGCCCGGTTTATCTTGACTTTTTATCGGTTAATTCTGAGGGCAAAGGTAGGTTAGTAGCTATGGCACTTGCACTGTATCGTCGCTATCGTCCGGACACCTTCGAAGGGGTCATCGGCCAGGACCAAGTCACGGTCCCGCTGATGCGCGCCTTGGACGAGGGCAAGCTCACACATGCCTATCTGTTCTCAGGGCCGCGAGGCTGCGGCAAAACCAGCTCCGCGCGTATCCTGGCCCGTTGCGTCAACTGTGCCAAAGGGCCGACTTCCCACCCCTGCGGCGAATGCGAAAGCTGCAAGGACCTGGCCACCGGCGGTCCGGGTTCCATCGACGTGGTCGAAATCGATGCGGCCTCGCACAACGGTGTGGATGATGCTCGAGAATTGCGAGAACGCGCTGGTTTCGCCCCTGCGCGCGACCGCTATAAGATTTTCATTCTCGATGAGGCCCACATGGTCACGCAGCAGGGCTTCAATGCGCTGCTTAAAATCGTTGAAGAGCCGCCTGAACATGTGATGTTCATCTTCGCCACCACCGAACCAGACAAGGTGATCGGCACCATCCGTTCGCGCACCCACCACTATCCGTTCCGTCTGGTGCCGCAGGAAGTCATGGGTCCCTACCTGGAGACGATCTGCGACAAGGAAGGCATCAAGCCCGAGCCCGGTGTGCTGAAACTGGCGATGCGCGCCGGTGGCGGCTCCATGCGAGATACCCTGTCCGTGCTTGACCAGCTGATGGTTGGTTCGGTCGAAGGCGTTATCACCCATGATGCCGCTGTAGCCCTGCTCGGCTTCACGCCGGAGGCACTGATCGGTGAGGCCGTGGATGCGGTAATCGATCACAACGGCGAAGCCCTGTACGGCGTTATCCAGAAAGTCGTGGTCGGCGGATTCGATCCGAGACGATTCGTCGAAGACCTACTGGCTCGTGTGCGTGATCTGCTGGTGCTTACGTTGGCCGGGGACCGTGCGGAATCCGTGCTGTCCGACACGGCTGAGGCCGAGGATATGGACGATCTGCACCGCCAAGCCAAGGCGCTGGGACTGGGCGCACTGACCGCAATGGCAGACATCATCAACACTACGTTGGGTGCCATGACCGGAGCCATTTCTCCGCGTATGCGCTTGGAACTGCTGGCCGCGCGATTGTTGGCCGGCAGTGAATCAGGCTTTGCAACAGCCGCTCCCGCGCCAGCTTCTTCTGGTATGCCGCCTGCGGCTGCTTCTTCGACTTCGACTACGCCAGCCGCTTCCGGTATGGGTGCCAGTGGTTTTGCCGGCGCATCGCGAGGCGGGTTTGCCGGAGCCTCACATGGCGGATTCTCCGGTGCTGCACGCAACCAGCAAGCAGCCGCGCCTCAGAGCACCGCTTCCCATGAATCTGTTGGAGGCAATGGCCATGTCAACGGCCCGGTCAGCGACCGACCCGCGGGCTCTCTGTCTGTGCAACCTGCTGTAGCAACTGCTGCTGCCGGTGCCGCTCCTGCCGCCAATGCCGGGTGGGGCGCGCCCGCCGCGTCGCCGGCCGTCCCGGCTCAACCGGTGACCTCGCCTGCGGCATCGGATAATCGGTCCATCGACGAGAAGTGGGATGCAGCCGTCGCCGCTTTGCCGGAAACCATTCGTGAATATGTGTCACGAGACAAGGTGCCGACCGTAAAATTCGGCCCCAACCGTAAGGGTCTGCCTTGCTTGTCGATGACGTTCGACAAGTCGCTGAGCCAGCACGCTTTCGCCTTGGCCGTGGATAACAGCGGTAAGAAGGCGGCGGCCGTGGTGATGGATGCCGTGCGCAACGAGTTCGGCGCCAATGCGGTTATTGCACCTTCTGCGGTCGCGGCGAATGGCGAGCGAGTCGAATCCGTCAAACGTATGAGCCCGGAGCAATTGGCCAAGGTCAAGCAGCAGATTGCCATGGCCAAGGCTGGATTGGCCGCGTCGAGTTTGGGCGCGAGCCTGGACATTCATATGGGGAGCGAGACGAAAGCTCCGAAGCCGACTGCAACAGGCCAAGCCGAGGACGCAGACGACAGCCATCGAGCCGGACAATCCAGTGCATCCACGGCAGCGAAGAACTGGAGTGACGATGACCCTTGGGCCAAGCCGGCCGTAAGCAACGCTTCGCCGCAATCTGCAGACGGGTTCGCGCCTAACGAGCCCGCTGCTACGCCTGCGCCCGAAGAGCATCACAAGAAGCATGTTGCGGTTCCGGACATCAGTGACGGTGTTGATCCGTGGGCCGCTCCGGCTGCTCCTGTTGCACCCACTGCGTCCGTTGCGTCCGCTGGACCCACTGGACAGTCCACTGGGCAGCCAGCCACCGCATCTTCCGTTACGGCAGTTGCCGGCGCGAGCGACGATCCATGGAATCAGACGCAGTCTCAGGCCGCGGTCTCACCGGCGTCGCGACCGGCCGAAGCCGACCCGTGGAACCAGCCATATCAGCAGTCTCCTCACGATGATCCGTGGAATCAACCGCAGGGGAACCAGGCTCAGGCGGCTCCGCAGCCAGGAGACGACCCGTGGAATCAGCCTCAGTCCCAGACTCCGGCTTCTTCGGTTCCTCAGACAGTGTCGGGCAATATGTCGGGCGATGACCCGTGGAACCAGCCCCAATCGGTTCCGCAGCCGGCTGCCGGCGATGACCCGTGGAATCAACCGCAACCCGCACAGCCGACCCCGAATGCCGACCCGTGGAATAGCCAGCCCCAGCCCCAGCCGAAACCACAACCGCAAGTCGCGGCCGAGGATGACGAATACTCGATGAGCGACCAGTCGCTCGGCGAGGCGACGGCCATGAATCTCGACGATCTGAAAAAGCTATTCGAGGTCAAAAAAGTCGAGCAATTCGCGGCAGATGATCCGAAGAACCCCAAGAACATCCAGCCTGCCAAGAAGCACTCGGATGAATAATGAGGACGAATAACGAGGAATACCCATGGCACTTGCTTATGACGGCGCAATACAACGACTGATCGACGCTTTCGGGCGGCTGCCCGGCATCGGGCCGAAGGGCGCGCAGCGTATCGCCTTCTACATGCTGTCCGCGCCCGAAGATGAAGCGCGCGATTTGGCCGAGGCCATCGAAGAGGTCAAGGCCAAGATCCGCTTCTGTGATATTTGCGGCAACGTGTGCGAATCCAGCCCCTGCCCGGTATGCGCCGACCCGAGACGCGACCGTTCGGTGATCTGCGTGGTCGAAGAGCCCAAGGATGTGATGAGCATCGAGCGCACGCGCGAATACCACGGCCTATACCATGTGCTCGGCGGCGCAATCAACCCAATGGCCAACGTTGGCCCTGCCGACCTGCGTATTCCCGGTCTGCTCAAACGCTTAGAAGGCGATGAGGTCAAGGAAGTGATTATGGCGCTCGACCCGAATATTGAAGGCGAGGCCACCACCAGCTACTTGACCCAGCTATTGCGACCCGTAGGTGTCAAGGTCACCCGACTTGCCAGCGGCCTGCCGGTGGGCTCCGACTTGGAGTATGCCGACGAAATCACGCTGGGCAGGGCACTGGCCGGTCGGCGCGAGGCCTAAGCCAGCGTATCATTGGCGCTTTCGCCCTTGCGGCGCATCCACGGCCAGAATGCGCCGTGGCGGATGATGCGCGCGGCCTTGTGGCGTCGTGCCAACCAGATAATGAACAGTCCTGCCGCCAGTATGCCTAGACCAACACCAAGGGCGATATTGCGCGCGTCAAGCACGTCATTCGGCTCGGGGGCCGGCATCGGAATCGCCACGCGGTGCCCGGAGATAAGCAGTCGGTGCGTGTTCACGCCGTATGGCGTACAGGTCATCAAAGTGACGCGATCCTCACCCGGCACGATCTTGAGCTTCGACGTGTCATCCGGCAAAATCACCGAAATGCGGTCCACTTTGTAGCCCAAAGTTTCGCCCATGACTTCGATGTAGAAGAAGTCGCCCTCTTTCACCTCGTCCAAACGGGTGAACATCAGCGCTTCAACCAACCCGCGGTGCCCGGTAATGACCGAATGGGTGGATTTACCTCCCACCGGCAGCGACGTGCCGTACAAGTGGCCGGCACCAGAAGCCAGTGCTTCCTCGGAAGTGCCGTGATAAAACGGCAGATTGATGGACTGCTTGGGCACCTTGATTGTGCCCATCACGCCGTTGCCGGTATTAAGCAGTGACTGGTATTCCTTGTCTTTCTTTGAGGCGGAATCCTCGCCGCTGGCTTGGGATCCTCCTTGAGCGGCGGCGAACGGATCGACGGCTTCACCCAAGATAGGCTGGCCGGATTCAGCGAGCTTCTTGTTGTATGCGCGGGCCGCCGTGAGCTTGTCTTCCGCCTGCGGGTAAGGCCAGCCAGCTACTTCTTTGGCCGTGGTGGCTGTGGTGGCGGCCAAGTTGCGGTCGGACTCGAATTGCAACGCTAGCGGGAAGCAGGCCACGGCGATTGCGGCGATCAGCAGCACAATGGTGATGATGCGCATCGCCCACAGGTTGCGTTGCAGGCGTCGGCGCTCGGCCACGAGATCGCTGATATCGATGACTTCGTCAAATGGTGTTGGAACGAATGCTGCGGGCTCGGGCCGCGCTGAGGAAACGTTGTCATTTGCAGATGCGTCATCCGGCATGGCCGCGTTGTTTTCCCACATTTTCTGTGAGGCACGCTTACTCGTCGAACGTCGATGCAGCAATGCCATAGTCGCCTGTTCCTTCGCTTGATCTGCTCATGATTTGCTTATACAAGACGGCCGGGTCCGTCTTAGTCGTGCATGGCATAGGTGCTGTCGCAAATGGCAACACCGCACGCGCCACACTGCGAAACGTTACTCCGCACCAAGCCTTTCATGCAACATGCCGACGGGGCCATATAGGGGCAATGTAGGGGGCATAAGAAGTCTGAAAATGCGATACGAACAACGTTGCTACGGCTGTCAGTGATGCGGCTTACTTCGGACAAGCCGTTGAGATGCAAGGGGATGCAAAGGATTGCAAAGTATGGCAACATGATAAGTCGCAGCGTCGGCGATATTTGGCAGAGCTTTCAAATAGGGGGGTATGAATGCATAAAGAGGGAATATGTTACCTCGATAAAAGAGGCGCTATTGCTGTTTTCGTGGATGTCGGTTCGTCGTCGAGCCGTTGGTTTCGTAGGCGTGAGGGGCGTTCCCGCGTATTCTGTTTTCCGACCAAAGAAATGAATCACGAAGAACGCCTGAGCAAAAGCTCATTCGCCGGATTGCCGAACGTCAAAGGCGCGGTTGCAGAGGATGCGCGGATCACGGATTCGCCGCTGCGTTCCGAATTGGCTAGTGTGATCAGAGAAAAGATGGCACTGTCTGGGCATCTCTCTTTTTAGGTCAAGGAAAAGGGTCTGGCGATAGGCGGTGATGACGCCCATCGTGTTGGTGGCACTGTTGCTGCAAAAAGGAAAAGTCTAGTTCGTAATCTAGTGTCCAACTTCCCTAATAGGAATGGTCCAACTTCCACAACGAAAATAGTCCAACTTCCACAATTAGAATGGTCCAACTTCCGCAATAGAGTGATTTATAGGTTGATGTTTCGACGGTTTGCGGGAGGGCACATATGGCAGTGGAGAGCTCGGAGATTCAACGTGGCGAGTACCTTCCTCGAGTGGCTGATGGGTTGCTGACTCAGGCATTGCAGTCTTCTGGTGCCGTTCAGATTAAAGGTCCAAAATGGTGTGGCAAGACTGCAACGGCAGAAAGGCAGTCGGCGAGTCAGGTCTTCATGCAGGACCCGGATCGCAGTGCTACGCTGTTGGCCTTGGCTGATACAAAGCCTTCTCTCATCCTGCGAGGTGAGGAGCCGAGACTCATTGATGAATGGCAGATGGCCCCGCAATTGTGGGACGCGGTGCGTTTCGCCATCGATCGAGGGCGCGGTCGTGGCCGATTCATCCTAACTGGATCGGCGACTCCTCAACAGGAACCAGCTCATTCCGGAGTGGGAAGAATTGCCCGATTAACCATGCGTACCATGTCCTTATTTGAATCGCAGGAATCGACGGGCGTTGTTTCGTTGGGAGAGTTGTTCGATGGCAACCATGATGTTTCGGGTTTCTCCGATTTCGATATTGAAAACACCGCGTTTGCGCTATGCCGCGGTGGCTGGCCTGAAGCAGTAGTCGAATCTCGAGTAAATGTTGCCTTGCGCATGGCCGCGGATTATGTCGAAGAACTACTTGATTCTGACATCAATCGTATGGATGGTATAAAGCGCAATAAAACTTGGATGCGTCTGATTATGCGCTCGTATGCGCGCAATATTTCTTCTCAGGCGTCGCAATCCACTATCGCGGCGGATATGCAGGGTGAACCGCCTTCGGAAGGTACACTCTCCGATTATTTAGATGCATTGTCGCGAGCTTGCGTAACTGAAGATCTTCCAGCTTGGAACCCTCGTTTACGTTCTAAGACTGCAGTGAGAACGAGCCCAACCAGACACTTCAGCGACCCGTCGATAGCTTGTGCGGTACTGCACGCGACCCCGGAGAAACTCCTTAATGATTTCGAGACCTTTGGCTTGCTGTTTGAGTCCATGTGTATTCGCGATCTGCGTGTGTATGCTGATGCGCTTGGCGGAGATGTGTTCCATTATCGGGATAAGACGGGATTGGAATCTGATGCGGTCATTGGCCTGCATGATGGACGATGGGCTCTCATTGAGGTCAAGCTCGGAGAAAAGCAGGTTGATATTGCGGCGGCCCATTTGAAAAAGTTGGCTGACAGAATTGATCAAGATCACGAAGGCCGTCCGTCATTCTTGATGGTGCTGACCGCTACGGCTGCCGCTTATCGCCGGGATGATGGGGTATTGGTAGTGCCGTTGGCCACGCTTGCTCCGTGAGCTCGTATCGTGCGTTTGACCCATCGTTCCCAACACAAAAGGAAAAGGCCCGGGCTGCGGGACCGGGCCTTGAAAAGGAGAGAGGAAGAAGAAGGTATTCAGTTATGGGGTCTGCGGAAACCTCGCCGGTTTGCTTTCGTTTGCCGGTAATTGATAGTTAACCGCTCGAATCTCAAAGGATGGATGCGGCTGCCTCAAAGAACCACCGGTGAAAACTTGAATATTTGCTGAACAACGTAGGCCATGCCCGTGTCCACATGTCGGCGCGGGGTCGCGGGGTGAACGCGGCAACCTTTATAATCGTTGCGTTTGCGTAGAATATTGAGCAAACTCCCCCTAAGAGAAGAACAAAGGACAGCAGTGGCTCTCATCGTGCAGAAGTACGGCGGTTCGTCGGTCGCCGATACCGAATCGATCAAACGTGTGGCCAAGCGCGTTGTTGAGACGGAAAAGAAGGGCAACAAGGTGGCCGTGGTGGTCTCCGCCATGGGCGACACCACCGATGACCTTATCGATCAGGCGCTGAGCATCGACTCCAACCCGCCCGAGCGCGAGATGGACATGCTGATGACCGCAGGCGAGCGAATTTCCATGAGCCTGCTGGCCATGGCCATTCACGCCGAAGGCAGCCGTGCCCACTCCTTCACCGGTCAGCAGGCCGGCTTCTTCACCGACGCCCGTTACGGCGCGGCCCACATCAAGGCCGTGAGACCGGACCGCGTGAAGAACGCGCTCTCATTGGGAGACATCGCCATCGTTGCCGGCTTCCAGGGCATCAACGCCAAGGGTGACGCCACCACGCTCGGCCGCGGTGGTTCGGATACCTCCGCAGTGGCGCTTGCCGTGGCGCTCGGTGCCGATATCTGCGAGATCTACACTGACGTGGACGGTATCTTCACCGCCGACCCGCGTATCGTGCCTTCCGCCCGCCGCATTCCGTCCATCGATTACGAGTCCATTCTGGAGATGGCGTCCTGCGGCTCCAAGGTGCTGGCACTGCGCTGTGTGGAATACGCTCAGCGTTTCAACATGCCGCTGCACGTGCGTTCCTCGTTCTCCCGTCGCCCCGGCACATTGGTGGTGCCCGACGGCATTGACCCGCGTACGCTGCCGAACCTCGACTGAGCGCGGCTACAGCGAACGATAATCGTAAGTAATTTCAAGCAAGACAAGGCAAGACATGACTGAAGAAGAAGCGAAATCCATGGGCGACCTGTTCCCTGACCTGGGCCCCGAGGCACCGGTGATTTCCGGCATTGCCCACGATCGTTCCGAGGCGCTGGCCACCGTGCGTGGCGTGCCGAACGAGCCGGGTATGGCCGCCAAGGTGTTCACCGAGCTGGCCACCGCCGGCGTGAACGTGGACATGATCGTGCAGGCCGGCGCATCCGTCGGCACTGCGGACATCTCCTTCACCGTGCCCGAATCGGCCGTCAAGCAGGTTCAGAACACACTGCTCGACAAGCAGGAAGTGCTGGGCTACCACTCCTTCGATGTGGACACCACCGTAGGCAAGGTGGCCGTGGTGGGCGTTGGCATGAAGACCCATGCCGGTCTGGCCGCCAAGTTCTTCCAGGCCCTGAGCGATGAGGGCATCAACGTGCTGATGATTTCTACCTCCGAGATTCGTATCGCCGCGCTCGTGCCGCTCGATCAGCTCAACGACGCCGTCAAGGCGCTGCACACCGCATACGGTCTCGATGCCGATCAAATCGAAGCCGTGGTGTACGGCGGTACTGGCCGCTGAGCCACTGAGCCGCGTTTTTGCGGTATATACGACGAAAGCCCTCCTTGCGGAGGGCTTTCTCAGTTTCGGACTCAGTTTCAACTACTTCTTGGTGATGTAGCCGAGAGCCTTGAGCATTTCGGCGCATTCAAGGGCACCGCCGGCTGCACCACGCAGGGTGTTGTGGGCCAGACCCACGAACTTCCAATCGAAGATGGAATCCTCACGCAGACGGCCGATGGAAACGCCCATGCCACCCTCGTAGTCCACGTCGAGCTTGACCTGCGGGCGGTCATCCTCGGTGAGGTACTGGATGAAGTGCTTCGGTGCGTGCGGCAGCTCCAGCTCGGAAGCCTTGGACGTGTAGTTCACCAGACGGTCGATGAGCTCTTCCTTGGTGGCCTTCTTGCCGAAGTTCAGGAACACGGTGGCGGTGTGGCCGTTGAGCACGGGCACGCGGATGCACTGGGAAGTGATCTTGAGGTCGCCGTCGAACGGCACGATCTCGCCCTCGGCGGCGTCCACATGGCCGAACACCTTGAGCGGTTCCTTCTCAGACTTTGCTTCCTCACCGGAGATGAACGGGATGATGTTGCCCACCATCTCGGGCCAGTCCTTGAAGGTCTTGCCCGCGCCGGAAATCGCCTGGTAGGTGCTCACAACCACCTCGCGCGGCTCGAATTCCTTCCACGCGGCCAGCGCCGGCGTGTAGGCCTGAATCGAGCAGTTCGGCTTGACGGCGATAAAACCACGAGTGGTGCCCAGGCGCTTGCGCTGGTGCTCGATCACCTCGAAGTGCTCCGGGTTGATCTCCGGCACCACCATCGGCACGTCCGGGGTCCAGCGGTGGGCGCTGTTGTTGGAGACCACCGGGGTCTCGGTCTTGGCATAACGCTCTTCAATGGCGCGAATCTGGTCCTTCGGCATGTTTACCGCAGAGAACATGAAATCAACGCCAGAGGCCACGGACTCGGCATCGTCGCCATCGACGACCACCATGTTCTTGACATATTCGGGCATCGGGGTTTCCATCTTCCAACGGTCGCCGACAGCCTCGGCATACGTCTTGCCGGCGCTGTGCGCGGAAGCGGCAAGCGTGACCACCTCGAACCACGGGTGATTCTCAAGCAGCGTGATAAAACGCTGACCGACCATACCGGTGGCACCAAGGATGCCGACCTTCAATTTTTCGGACATGATGACCTCTATGACCTCTGGGTTTCGATGGATTACTTACGTCGGACGGCCGTCATGCGGGTGGCCGTAAAACAATGCAATTGTACGAAACACGCGGAACAACGGCAGTGGTCTTCCCAGATGGTGGCTGCCCAATGAAGCGAAGGCGATGTTCTACACTGGTAGCCATGTCTATCGCATCAGTAGAGGCCCAAAAACAGCTCGACCGTATCGTGGCTCTCGGCTACCCGGATGTGGCGGATATTTCCGCCGCCGCATTCCGCTCGCTGGCCCGACCTCTGATCGGGGCGCTCGAGCATTCCGATTTGGGATCGAACATCCTGCTGGTGCCCACGCGTGAACTGGTTTCGCCTGAGTCGCTGATTGCACGAACCTCCATCAATCGCATGGCAGGCTTCACCACCATGCCGCCGCGTGACATCGCCAGCTTCCTGCTTCAAGACGGCTTCATGCCGCCGGAAGGCCCGTTCTATCTGGTCGTCAATCCGCACACCGGCACGTGCTATGTCAATCGCGAGCCGGATGTGGCCCGCAAACTTATTGACTCCGATGAGCGCCTGCCGCTCACCCTCGAGGAAGGCTTGGCCATCGCCACCCAGCACCCGGAGTGGCTGCTGGAAAAGAACGGCTTCAATCTGCTCGGCTCACGCTCCGCAGACGGACGCGTGCCGAGCATCTGGATGAGCCAGAACGCACCGCGACTGGGAGCCGTCTGGCCCAATTCCCGCCATACTTGGCTGGGCAACGCGTATTGCACGGCCCGTCGCGGGGTGAGTCTGTTCCGTTAAAGCGATTCTCCTCAAAAGACAAGGTCGGCAAGGTGGATGGCGACCGCCCGTTGTCGGCGCATGGGGAACCGTAATGAAAGTCAATAAGGATGGCACCTTCTCCGTCTCCTACCACGACTCGGATATGGGAGCCACGGGAGACGGCTATCTCATAGGAAACGACGTCGATACGCTGAACGGCAAAGCATTGCTCAACGTGACGAGCGGAGCGGATAAGGGATACACGTTCTACGATTTCTCGTAGTGATTCAGCTGCCGTGCGGAGCGGCGGGGAACGTGAAGGACCGGCGCGTATGCTGTGCGAAACAGCATTACGTCCCTAGACTGGTGAGGCATGACGAACCTGCGATTCCGCGAAGACGGCAGCTTCCGCGTGCTGCAGATGGCCGACATCCAAGACGGCCCCAACGTACTCCCCGATACCATCCGCCTTATCCGTGAGGCCATTCGCAAAGCCGACCCGGATCTGGTGGTGTTCACCGGCGACCAGATTCGCGGTTACGATCCTGCCTACATCGACACTTTCCTGCGCCGCCGTGGCGAGGAACCGGGCGCTCGCGTGCGTGCGGTCACCGAAGTCGAGGCCAAGCTGCGCGGAATCAAGCGGCGGGCCAGAAACCGCGTGAACAATCGTCTGCTGGCCATGAAGTCTGACGGCAGCAATCCCGACGTCCAACAAACCGCGTCCACCGCGTCCACCACGTCCACGCTGGTCTACTCCACAACATCCGATCCACAGGATGTGCCGACGACTTTGGACGAGCTCATGGACGAGACCCGTGACAAAGTCCGCCGCACGTTTGCCGGCTTCCTTGGCCCGGTCATCGAAGCGGAAGTGCCGTTCGCCGCCACCTACGGCAATCACGATTTCCAGTGCGGCATCCTGGCCGACGAGCAGGACGGCATCTACCGCGAATTCCCCGGCTGCCTGAACCCGGTCGACAGCCTCGAGCCAGGCACTTTTGCCCTGCCCATTGAGGCTTCCGACGGATCCGGGCGCGTAGCTATGTCCGTCATGATGGTGAATTCCGGCGATTACGCCGGCAAGCCTGAAGAGAACGACGCCCAATACCCGGCCTATGTGGTCAATCCGCGCGGTCTTGATTTGGCTGATTCCGATGGGTATGGCACGCCAAGCCCCGAGGCGATCGATTGGCTGGGAGCCGTACAGTCCGAACTTGGCGAACGCAACGGCGACGGTAAGCCGGTGCCTGCCATCGCCTTCCAGCACATTCCGCCGCAGGAATTCTACGATTGCCTCAAAGAGGTTCCCGCATGGACGCCGAACGCGGTGGAAGGCGCACGTACCCACGCCGGCCATTGCTACGTGCTCAACCATGAGATTTGCCGGCCGGGATCGCGGCTGGGTGAGGCGATTGGCTGTGCGGACGAGAACGTTGGTGAAGTGGACGCCTTGCGTGAGGCAGGCGGCTACTTCGCGCTGTTCTGCGGTCACGATCACAAGAACGCCTTCGTGGGCCACGCGCATGGCATTGATTTGGGCTACGCGCCTACCTGCGGATTCGAATGCTATGGTCCCAAGTCGCGCTATCGCGGCATCCGCCTGTTCGAATTCCATGAAAGCAACCCGGCCGGCTACGTGACCCGCATGCTCACCTGGGGTGATCTGGTGGGCCGATACTCCAGCAACGAGGTGCGCGTCTGGTTCGAGGACCACTGCGTGACCGGTGCCATCAGCATGCGTAACGAATTGCGCCGCCCGCAGGTATTCGCAGTGCTGTCCGGTGCCATGAGCCTCGGTTTTATGGCCGTCATCCGCTCGTTGGTGAAGAAGCGGTGACGACCATAAAACCGGTCAATACATCAATTCTGCTGATACGGCCTGAATGCGGAATAGGTGGCATCCTCGTCGTATAGCAGGTTATCGGGCTCTTCCGATTTTGGCGTGTAGGGGCATGTGTCAGAGGTGGGTTTGGATGGCGTGTCTGAAGCCGCCGGCGTGCAGCAGGCTTCTGGTGATGTAGTTGTCGAGGTTTGCGGAATCCCAGGGCTATGCCCCTGAGGGTCTCGAGCCTTCCGTTGATGGCCTCGGTGGGCCCGTTCGCGCTGTGCTCCCAGTCGAAGAACGCGAGGACGTCGCCCATGCGCCCCCACGCATAGCTGTAAGTAGTAGTGCTGCGTCGGAACGCTAAGTGTGCTGGCGTATTGTGAGATGAACGGGATGTTGGAATGGGCCGTCGCTAGGATAGAGGAAGTTATGCATGTTACCAATGCGTAAACGAATATCCAATAAGCGATTGTATGAATGGTTCACACAGTAAAGGAGGAACAATGGGTCAGGATCAATCATCCGTTTTTGATCTCGCAGCGGTAGCCGCAGCGTCCAATGGGGGGAACAACGACCCGCTGCTGCCTCCGGCGCGATTCATTGGCGATCCGCAGAAGCCGAGTCGTATGCCGTACAACAAGTACGCCGCCTACGACAAGCAGATCCCGTTTGATTACCCGGAGCGTACGTGGCCGGGCAAGCGACTGCAGCGCGCGCCGCGCTGGTGCTCCGTCGATCTTCGCGACGGCAATCAGGCCCTCGTCAACCCGATGGATTCCGAGCGCAAGCTGCGTTTCTGGAACCTGCTCGTCTCCATGGGATTCAAGGAGATCGAGGTGGGCTTCCCGTCCGCTTCCGAGACCGATTTCGACTTCATCCGTATGCTCATCGAGCGTGAGCTGATTCCGGACGACGTGACCATCGTGGTACTCACCCAGTGCCGCGAGCACCTCATCCGCCGCACTTACGAGGCGCTCAAGGGTGCCAAGCGCGCCATCGTGCACTTCTACAACTCCGTGTCTGTGTTGCAGCGCGAGGTCGTGTTCCGCAAGAACAAGGAGGAGATCAAGAAGCTCGCCACCGACGCCGCCGAACTGTGCAAGGACCTCGAGAACGAGGCCAAGGGCATCGACCTGTACTACGAGTACTCGCCGGAATCCTTCACCGGCACCGAGCCGGAGTACGCCGTCGAGGTGTGCAACGCCGTGATCGGTGTTATCAAGCCGACTCCCGAGCACCCGATGATCATCAACCTGCCCGCCACCGTGGAAATGACCACGCCGAACGTGTTCGCCGACGAAGTGGAGTACGTCTCCACCCACCTCGACGACCGTGACTCCGTGGTGCTCTCCCTCCACCCGCACAACGACGAAGGCATGGGCGTGGCCGCCACCGAGCTGGCCGTGCTGGCCGGCGCCGACCGCGTGGAAGGCTGCCTGCTGGGCAACGGCGAGCGTACCGGCAACGTCGACTTGGTCACGCTGGGCCTCAACTGGCTCACCCAAGGCATCGACCCGCAGCTTGACCTGTCCAACGTGCCCGAGATTCGCAAGACGGTTGAGTACTGCAACCAGATCAAGATTTCCGAGCGTCACCCGTACGCCGGCAACTTCGTGTTCACTGCGTTCTCCGGCTCGCATCAGGACGCCATCAAGAAGGGTCTCGAGGCTCGTCAGGTGGCCGCCGAGCGTGCTGGCGCCGATCTCGACAGCTTCGTGTGGCTTGTGCCGTACCTGCCGATCGACCCGAAGGACATCGGCCGTACGTACGAAGCCATCATTCGCGTCAACTCGCAGTCCGGCAAGGGCGGCATGGCCTACCTGCTCAAGACCAACCACAATCTTGACCTGCCCAAGCGTCTGCAGATCGAATTCGACAAGATCGTGCAGAACTACGCTGACACGACCAAGAAGGAAGTCAAGGACGAGGATATCTGGCGTCTGTTCAAGGACGAGTACCTGCCGGTCGAACAGTCCGGCATGACCGCCGCCGGTGTGGTTGTGGGCGATACTCATGACGCCTCGCTCGTGCCGTGGGGCCGCTTGAAGCTGCTCAAGGTGGCCGTCAGCTCCGGTGAGGATGGCTCCGACACCGTGCTCAAGGCTCGTCTGCTCGACCGCGGCGTGAACGTCGGGGTCGATGCGCCCGTGGAGCGCGAGGTCTCCGGCATCGGCAACGGTCCGATCGCCGCTTTCCTCAACGCCATTTCCAACTTTGGCGTTGACGCCTCGATTATGGATTACGCGGAGCACACCATGTCCGTCGGCACCGACGCCATGGCCGCCTCGTACGTGGAATGCCAGGTCGGCGAGGCCGATGACGCGCAGATCGTGTGGGGCGTCGGCATCGATTCGTCGATTACCACTAGCGCCCTGAAGTCGATTATCTCCGCCATCAACCGTTCCCAGCGCAAGCGCTGAGCGCTAACAGAACAAAAACAAGGCTCCCTCTGATTGCATCAGAGGGAGCCTTGTTGTCTGTGTTTTACTTACTACTGAGTGACGCCGTTGGTGCCGGTGTTCCCGCCGGTGCCTCCGGAATTACCATTATCGTTGCCGGTATTGTTCCCGTTGTCACCGCCGGTATTGTTGCCGGCGTTGCCATCTCCGCCGGTAGTGGTGCCGGGATAATTCGGGCACTCGGTGGAATAGCTCGGATTGGCGAGGCACTGCTGGGCGAACTCCTGAGCCTGCTGTTGCTTCTTGGCTTCCTCTTCGGCCGCCTTCTGCTGTGCGTCCTGCTCAGCCTGCTTCTGCGCGTCTTCGGTGGACTGCTTGTTGGTGTTGTTGGACAGGCCGTTGCTCTGTCCCTTGCCCAAGCCCCAAGTGCCGTCGGAGCCGCCGATCTTGCCGTTGTCTTTAGCGGTCGGGAACTGCTCCGCCTCGGTGCCTTGCAAGGCCTGAGCCATGAACTCCTGGAACAGGTGGGCGGGGTATCCAGTGGAAGAGACGCCGTATCCGGAGAAGGCTGGCACCACTTGCGGATTGCCCTTATCGTCCGGATTCCAGATAGCCCACACATTCATCATGCTGGGGGTGTACCCCACGAACGACGAAGCCATTTCGTCGTTGGCGGTACCGGACTTGCCGGCGACGGGCCGGCCCAACATGCTGGATGTGCCGGCCGCCGTACCGTACGTGGTGGTGCCCTGCATGGCCTTCTGTACCAAAGCGCAGTCGTTGGCATCGAACACCTTGGTGCCGTTGCTGGGCGCGTTGTACATGTCCTTATTGTTGGAATCAAGCACTTTGGACACCATGTGCAAGGTGTTCTTCACGCCATTGTTGGCGATGGTCGAATGGCCTTGCGCCAAATCCCACACGGTCAGGGCGTTGATGCCCAGCACGTTGTACATGGAGTTTTCATCGATATCGCCCTGAATGCCCGCTTCATGGGCGATTGCGGCCGTGCGCTTCGGCGTCAGATGCTCATTGACGTTCATGAACACCGTGTTCACCGAGTTGGCGGTGGCCTGATACAGATTGATGTTGCCCCAGTTGTTCTCCAGAGCGTTGTTCACCTCTTGATCCAAGCCGGTGAAGTGCTGGTGGGAATTGCCGTTGAACAACGTATCGAAGCTGACGCCGGATTGCGCGGCCCCCAGCAAAGCGAACGGCTTCATAGTCGAACCCGGTTCGAATACGGCCTGATCGGCATTGTTGAGCTGCTTGGACAGATAATCTGAACCGGCGTATACGGACAATACTTCACCGGTCTTCGGGTCCAGCGCTATGCCGCCGATTTGCAGGGATTCAGGCATGTCGTCCAGACGGGTGTCGCCGATGGACTGCATAAGATCCTGCTTGCTCTTGTCGATGGTGGTGATGATCTTGTATCCGCCAGTATCCAAATCCTCTTTGGTAAAGGCCTTGGACTGCACCAGCTCGCGGCGCACCATATCCAGCAGATAACCGTTCGGCCCCGCGTATTCGTTCTGCTGCGCCACCGCGGCGGTCTGCGGGAACTTGGCATCAGTGTGCTGCTTGGCAGTGATGTAACCATCCTCCTGCATGATGTTCAGCACACGCTTGAAGCGCGATTTGGCCATATCGGCGTTATCGGCCGGATCCCACGTGGACGGTGACGGAATAATGCCGGCGATCATCGCCGCCTCAGACAGCGTCAGATCCTTGGCGTCCTTGTTGAAGTATGCCTTGGCCGCTGCCTGGATACCGTAGGAGTTGCGGCCCAGATAGATGGTGTTCATGTAATTGCACAGCACCTCGTCCTTGGATTCGGTCTGCGCGATTTTGATGGCCATGATGGCCTCGCGCGCCTTGCCCACATAGGATGTGGTTTCGCCCATGTAATACCGCTCGGCATACTGCTGAGTGATGGTGGAACCACCTTGGCGCGTGCCCTTGGTCACATTATTAATGAATGCGCGGGCGATGCCCTTCAGATCAAGGCCTTTATCCGTGTAGAACGTACGGTTTTCGGACGCCACAATCGCGTTGCCGATGTAGTCCGGCAGCCCCTCGCAAGAGATGATTTCACGATTCTGCTCCGCGTAGGAGCCGATCGCGGTGGTGCCGTCCGCGTAATACACGGTGGTTTTCTCGGCCAACGCGAACTTCTCGGGTTGCGGGACCTCGGTGGTGGTGTACAGGTATGCGAATACTGCGATACCGGCCAGCAAGCCCAGTCCAATCAGGGAGAAGAAGATGCCCAGCACCCATTTCAGTACACGGTGCTTGCCTTTTCCTGTGTTCTTTTTCTTCCTGTTCGGGGCTCGATGGCTATTGGAAGCCTTGTGGCTTGCGTGGCGGGAACGGCTCTCCTGGGGCGTATAGGGGCCCTCCTGTGCGGAGTGGCCGGCTCTGCTTTGCGCGGTGCGCGGTTGCCTCAGAGCGGGGCCATTGCCTCCCGAATGTGCACGACGAGTATAAGAAGCCATGGTGTCCACCGTAACTGTTGGCCTTGAACAATCGTTTGACGTGAGCGTAACCACACGCATTTATGCCGGTATTTTTTCCGGAATTCTTACAATTGGGCACGCTTCTTGATGCTGCATGAATATTGCCTGAATGCGCTGGTTGGCCTGCCGTGCGACCCGGCGCGCACGTTTCGTGTCGCTGCGCTGGTCCATACGTCTCCATAGACTTATCCCCAGCCTCCACGCGGCGCTATGTCACCCAACTCCCCCAGGGCAGGAATGCAGCAAGGGTAAGTGGCCTCTGACGGGTGCGTGGAGGTTTTCTTTATGTGCGGATTTGGCTGTGAGCTGGCACTAGCGTGGTCCCCTGTCCGGGGCGCGGCCGTACAGTCGAACGTATGAATGACGCACAGACCCCTAGAATTCGCGACCCGCATGCGGCGGTCGATCTGGTCGGCTCAGGCGCAGCGCAGCCTAACTCGTCGTCGAACGTTGTTGACCCATTGGCTGCGCTCGGCCCGGTCTCCGGTTCAGATGCATCGGCATCCACATCAGGCTCCTTACGGGATTTCAGGCCGCTGGACATGGACGATGCGGATGGGGCATCTGATATCGACCGTGGCTTGGCCCGGCTTGACCCGCTTACCGTGCGCCCGCGAATCTCCAGCCGCGTACTGTGCGTGGTATTCGGTCTGCTCCTGATCGCTATCGGCTTCGGCGTGTGGTGGGGGTGCGTGTTTACCGAAAACGGACAATCGTACGACGAACTGGTCTGGAAAAACCTGCACAACGATGTACCGTCCTGGGCCACCGGCGTGATGAACGCCGTCGCACAATCCTGGCTGGTTATCGCTGTCAGCTGCACAATTGCCGCAATCGGCATTATTACGGCGCTGATTCGACGCCGCTGGTGGTTGGCCGGGCAAATCGCCGTGTTCGCCGTGGTCTGCTTGGCCGTCACCCGTATCAAGGGTCTGTTGCCGCGTCCGTTCATCATCAACACTGAATCTCCTGCCGCTAATTCCGCGCCTTCCGGTCACACGATGCTGGCCGCAGCCTGTGCGGTGATTCTGCTGCTTACCGTGCCTCGTGCGGTTCGAGCTTTGGCGGGCGTCATCGGCGTGGTTTGGGCGGTGACCGTCGGTGTCTCCGTGATATACGGACAATGGCATCGCCCTTCGGATGTGGCGATGTCCATCCTGCTGGTGGCGGGATTGGCCCTGCTCGCTCTGGCAGTTACGCGCAAGTCCGGCATGGACGAGCCGGGTCGCCGCGTCTCCTCAGTGAGCGTGCAAATCGTCGGCAGCGTGCTGATTACCGGGGGCCTGCTGTTGCTCGCCTACAGCGGTTATGTGATCTGGCAGGTGGTGCCGGGGCTCAATGTCAGCGCCAGCTGGGCGGTTCAGGGGGCGAATGTCAGCGCTGTTGTGGGCATTGCGGGTGTGGCCATGCTCGCATTCGGACTGTTGCTGGCCCTGCGTCAGATTACTGCAGCGCCCTTAAGCCGGCTGGGTCTGATCGGCGCTCCGCCGGCACCGCCCAAACGGTAAAACATGGGGTGCGAACGGCCGAATTTGCCCGGCACAACGGCGGAATTTGGCAGTTGGACATGATTCATGAGTATTATGACGCCAGAAACGTCGTGTGTTTCGCGCAATACATAAGGAGTGGGTATGGCTACCAAACTGGTGATTGTGGAGTCTCCGACCAAGGCCCACAAGATCGGTGACTACCTGGGCAAGGGGTACACCGTCATGGCGTCGGTCGGCCATATCCGAGACCTCGCGCAGCCCAGCCAGGTGCCCGCGGCAGACAAGGCCAAGTTCGGCAAGTTCGGCGTGGACGTCAACGACGGGTTCAAGCCGTATTACATTGTCGACGGCGACAAGAAGCGTACGGTCAGCGAACTCAAATCGGCCCTGAAGAACGCCGATGAACTCTATCTGGCGACTGATGAGGATCGCGAGGGCGAGGCCATCGCGTGGCACTTGGTGCAGACCTTGAAACCCGAGGTGCCGGTCAAGCGCATGGTGTTCCACGAGATCACCAAGAACGCCATCAACGCCTCCCTGAACAACACGCGCGATGTGGATGGCAATATGGTCGACGCACAGGAGACCCGCCGCATCCTCGACCGTCTGTACGGCTATGAGCTGTCGCCGGTGCTGTGGCGCAAGGTGGGCCCGGGCCTGTCCGCCGGCCGCGTGCAGTCCGTGGCCACCCGCCTGATCGTGGAACGCGAGCGCGAACGCATGGCGTTCAAGCGCGCACCGTACTGGGATATCGTCGCCACGCTGTCCGCGCCTGACGCGCTGGGGGAGCGTGCCGAATTCTCCGCCCGCATGATCGCGCTCGGCGGCAAGCGACTCGCCGGCTCCAAGGATTTCGGTGCCGACGGCCAGCTGACCCCGGACGGGTTCGCGGCGAACGTTCGCCAGCTTGATGAGGCTGGTGCCACCGCCGTGGCTTCGGCGCTGAAGACCGCCGATTTCACTGTGATGTCGATGGAAACCAAGCCGTACCGCCGCCGCCCGCAGCCGCCGTTCACCACCTCGACCCTGCAGCAGACCGCCGGCAATCGCCTCGGCATGGGTGCTCGCGCCGTGATGCGCGCGGCCCAAAGCCTGTACGAGAACGGCTACATCACCTATATGCGAACCGATTCGGTGACGCTGTCGCAGGAGGGCATCACCGCCGCCCGCAACGCCGTCTCCTACCATTTCGGCGACAAGTTCCTCTCCGCCGAGCCCAAGCAGTACGCCACCAAAACCGCTGGCGCGCAGGAAGCCCACGAGTGTATTCGCCCGGCGGGCTCGCGCTTCCACGACCCGGACGAGCTGGCTTCCAAACTTCCCGGCGACCAGCTGCGCCTATACACGCTGATCTGGCAGCGCACGCTTGCCTGCCAGATGGCTGACGCCACCGGTTCCACCGCCACCGTGCGCCTGTCTGCGCCGGCCGGCCCCACCGAGGGCGAGGCCGTGTTCCAGGCGTCCGGCACCGTCATCGAATTCCCCGGCTTTATGAAGGCCACGGGGGAGGGGCGCAAGCCCAAGGCCGCCGCTCCCGGCGCTGGGGCTGGCTCGGACCAGGCTGCTGCCGCCGGCAAGACGGACGCCAAGGCCGTCAGGGGTGACGCCTCCGAATCCAACACCTCCCTGCCGCCGATGAGCGTCGGCCAGCAGGTCGAGGCAAGCGACATCGAACCGGACGGCCATGAAACCCAGCCGCCGGCCCGCTACACCGAGGCCACGCTGGTCAAGACGCTGGAAGCCAAGGAGATCGGTCGCCCGTCCACTTACGCGAGCATTATTTCCACAATCATGGATCGCGGTTACGTATACGAGCGTGGCCGTGCGCTGATCCCCAGCTGGCTCGCCTTCTCCGTGACCAAGTTGCTCGAGACGAACTTCCCCAAGCTGGTCGACTACCAGTTCACCGCCGAGATGGAAAACGGCCTTGACCGCATCGCCCACGGCGAGGAATCCGGCCGCGACTGGCTCACCCACTTCTACTTCGGTTCCGGCGAGGGCGCCGCCCGCAACGCCGACGAGGCGCACGAAGGCCTGCAACAGCAGGTCGCGCAGCTCGGCGAGATCGACGCGCGCGCCATCAACACCATCGACATCGGCGACGGCCTGCACGTGCGCGTCGGCCGTTACGGCCCGTATCTGGAAGACATGGAGCATCTGGACGCCGAAGGCAACCCGAAGCGCGCGTCTCTGCCGGACACCATCGCGCCGGATGAGCTGACGGTGGCCGTGGCCCGCGATTTGATCGACAACCACTCCGGTGGACCGCGCGAGCTGGGCGTTGATCCGGTATCCGGCGGTACCGTCGAGGTGCGCAATGGGCGTTTCGGCCCGTATGTGGCGTTGGTGCCGCCGGCTGAGGCTTCGGCTGGCGCTGCTGGCGATACTGCTGGTGCTTCTGCGGCCAAGAAGGGTTCGAAGAAGGCCGCGGCCGCCGCCGCGTCGCGCCCGAAGATGGCCTCGTTGTTCAAGACGATGAGCCCTGAATCGCTGTCGCTGGAAGACGCGCTAAAGCTGCTGAGCCTGCCGCGCGAAGTGGGCACATACGAGGAAACCAACGCCGAAACTGGCGAGGTATCCGAATGCACGGTGGCCGCCAACAACGGTCGCTACGGCCCCTACCTGACCAAGACGGGTGCCGACGGCAAGTCGGAGACCCGCTCGCTGGCCTCGGAAGACGAGATCTTCACGGTCGATATCGACAAGGCCAAAGAACTGTTCTCGCAGCCCAAGTACGGCCGCGGGCGTGGCCGTGATGCCGCCAAGCCGCCGCTGCGTGATTTGGGCAAGGACCCGAACACCGGCAAGAACGTGACCATCAAGGACGGCCGTTTCGGCGCGTACATCACCGATGGCGAGACCAACCGTACGGTGCCGCGTCAGTACACGCCTGAATCCATCACCCCTGATGACGCCTTCCGACTGCTCGCCGAAAAGCGTGCGGCTGGTCCCTCCACCCGTGGCCGTCGCGGTGCTGGGCGTGCTGGTGGCGCCAAGGCCGTTGCCGGCAAGGGCAAGAAGGGCGGTACCTCGGCTGCGGTTTCGGCGCAGGAGGCCAAGCGCGCCGAACGCCGTGCCGAAGTCAAGAAGTTGGCGAACAAGGGCTGGTCCAACCAGCGCATCGCCGAAAAACTCGGTTCCACCCCCGCCACTGTGAAAAAGGACGTCGACTGGCTGACCGCCAACGAGGGCTACGAGCGCCCCGCCGTAATTCCCAAGCGTGGCTGAGCGGAATTATTGCTCTACTTGCGTTTCAAGGGGCTGATTTCTCGTTTTGAGAATATCTACTTCCGCTTCAAGGGGCTGGTCATCTGCTGAACCACGAGTATGAACGGCTCCGCGCCAACGTCATTCCGCCGTTTTGGAACGTTGTCTACTTGGGCAACAGCCCCTCGAAACGGAAGTAGACCTTCAGAAAAGACCAAATCAGCCCCTTGAAACGGAGGTAGAGCTGGTTTAACTGCCTGTTGGGCGCAACTCTGCGCCTAACGCTAAGGTCAATAGCATGAACGGTCTGTTTGTTTCGTTTGAAGGTGTCGATGGCGTGGGCAAGACCACGCAAGTCGAGCGGCTGCGTGCGTATCTTGAGGCTCAGGGGCGTACCGTGGTCGTTACCCGTGAGCCGGGAGGCACTGCGTTAGGCAAGGCCATTCGCCAACTGCTGTTGCACGGTGTGGATGGGGGCGCCGTCGACATCGCACCGCGCGCCGAGGCGCTGCTATTCGCTGCAGACCGAGCCCAGCACGTTGCCGAAACCATCCGCCCGGCATTGGAGCGCGGTGAAGTGGTGATCACCGACCGCTATTTAGACTCTTCCTTGGCCTATCAGGCCGGTGGCCGCGAACTCACGCCAGAAGAGATTCGATCCTTAAGCATGTGGGCCACCAACAACCTGCTGCCCGACCGCACGTATTTGCTGGATATGGACCCAGCCCTGTCCCACCATCGCCTCGAACACGCGGAAGACCGTATGGAATCGGCCGGTAATGACTTCCAGTCCCGCACCCGCCAGGCCTTCTTGGACTTGGCCGCCGCCGAGCCGAATCGTTTCCGCGTTATCGATGCGAGCCAGAGCATTGAAGCGGTATGGGCTGCCATCGAATCCGACATCAAGGAGCTCGCATGAGCGTATGGGATTCACTAGTCGGCCAAAAGCCGGTAATCGACATGCTCAGTCGTATCGCGCAGGGCGACCCGAGCCAGATCACCCAGTCGTGGCTGATCTGTGGACCTCCCGGATCGGGCCGTTCCAACATGGCTCGTGCGTTTGCGGCGGCGCTGGAAAGCCCGGATCACGGCATGAGCGCTGAGCCCACGCGCGTCACCCAGCAGGTGCTTGCCGGCACGCATCCGGATGTCACGGTGCTGACCACGAACAAGGTGACTATTGGTATCGATCAGGTGCGTGAGATCATCACTACCTCCGAGCAGATGCCCGCCACCGCGCCGTGGCGCATCATCATCATCGAAGACGTGGATCGCATGCTTGAGCGCACCACCAACGTGCTCTTGAAAGAGATTGAGGAGCCGGCCGAGCATTGCATCTGGCTACTGTGCGCGCCCAGCGCCCAGGACGTGCTGCCCACCATCCGCTCGCGCACACGCATCGTGAACCTCGCCGTGCCCTCCACCCAGGCGGTGGCCGGATTCCTGACCTCCACCACCAATGTCGAGCCAAAAGTGGCGCAGCGTGCGGCCCGACTCGCCGAAGGCCATATCGGCATCGCCAAGTTGTACGCCACCGACGAACGGGTTATGTCCGACCGCGATGAACTTGTGGTCGGTGTGCTGAATCTGGCCCGTGCCTCGGATGCAGTGTTGTTGGCCGGCAATCTTATCGACAATGCCAAGGCCCAGGCCGAGGCAGACGCGAACCGCATCACCGCCGGTCAGGAAGCGGAATTCCGCCGCATCAACGGACTGGCACCGAGCGACCGCATCCCGCCGAAACTGCGTGGCGCATTCAACCAGATTGCCAAGAAAGACGATGTGAAGCGTTTGGTCACCCGCCGTACGCGCGACGTATTGGATCGTGCGCTGAACTCCATCGCCTCCATCTACCGAGATGTGGCGGTGCTGCAGAACAATGCGGAGGATTCGGTGGGCCTCATCAACCTGGAGAACCGCTCGTCGATCACCGAATTGTCGGTGCGGTTGAACCGGGCCGGTGCCGTGACCCGTCTGGACGAAGTGGCCCACGCCCGCAAGCGCCTAGCCGGCAACGGCAACCCGCTACTGGTATTCGAGTCCCTCTTCTGCGCCCTGATCCCATAACCCGACGCAACTAGCCCCCCTCTGATGAGTGGGGGCTGTCGAGCGTAGCGAGACTGGGGGAGAGACCCCGTAACGCACAGCCCCCAGTACGTCACACATATGAGCGATACTGGGACGTATGAAGATTTCCGCCGATTTCACCGTCATCCCGGACGATTTCGCCAAGGCCGCGGCCCCTGAATATTTCAATGGTGGCGTGCCTGTGGTCTCCTTCCCGTTCTACATCGATGATGTGGATCCCGAGGCCCGCTACCTGCACTGGGAGTTCGTGGACCCGGATTCGATTCCGGTCTGCGGCTTCGAGTGGATTCACTGGTCCGTGGCCAATCTGCCGATTGATGCGCTGATGTACGACTTCAATGATTCGCATGCGTTGGCCATCCCGCCGGACTTCTCCCGTCAGCTGCCGGCCATGATTCCCGAGACCGTGCAGGGGCGCAACTCCTCGGCCTCCAAGTTCTTGGGCCGCAGCACTGACCCGGCGGTGATCATGCGGTACAACGGTCCGCAGCCGCCGGACAAGGATCATGAGTACTACCTGCAGGTGTGGGCCACCAAGAAGCCGTTGCCCGGCTTGAATCAGGGCTTCTGGCTCAACGAGCTGTTGCACGCGCTGCGCAACAGCGGTGAAGTGCCCGACACCGACGGCATCTTCCTGACCGGCAAGGCGTGAGCCACATGAGCCCCCGCAGGCGGGGGCTGTCAGCATCACTGACTGGGGGTGGGTCAGTACAAAACCACCTTCAGTCCGACTTCGTCGTCCAGCTCCCGCCAGTGGGAGCGTGACCACAACAAAGAAAGGACACCATCACACTATGGCCTGCACCACGATTCTGGTAGGTAAAGACGCGAGCTATGACGGCTCGACCATCATCGCCCGCAACGAGGATTCCGCGAACGGCGAGTTCAACCCGAAGCGCTTCATCGTCGTGAAGCCGGAGGAACAGCCGCGCGAATACAAGTCGGTGATCTCCCACCTAACCATCACCCTGCCGGACGACCCGCTGCAGTACACCGCCGTGCCGAACGCGGACCTCAAGGAAGGTATTTGGGGCGAGGCCGGCGTCAACGAGGCGAACGTGGCGATGAGCGCCACCGAAACCCTGACCACCAACGAGCGCGTGCTCGGCGCCGACCCGTTCGTGGAATACACGCCGGCCAAGGGCGATGAGCCCGAGGTGCCCGGCGGCATCGGCGAAGAGGACTTCCTGACCATCGTGCTGCCGTATGTCAAGACCGCACGCGAGGGCGTCCAGCGCCTCGGCGCGCTGCTTGAGGAATTCGGCACCTACGAGATGAATGGCGTCGCCTTCTCCGACTCCAACGAAATCTGGTGGCTGGAAACTGTGGGCGGCCATCACTGGATTGCCAAGCGCGTGCCGGACGAGGCCTACGTGACCATGCCGAACCAGCTCGGTATCGACGAATTCGACCTTGAGGACGCTCTGGGTGACCAGGAAGCGCACATGTGTTCCGAAGACCTTGCCGAATTCATCGAAACCAACCATTTGGACCTCGCGGTGGAGAACACTACCCCGTTCAACCCGCGCGATGCCTTCGGCTCCCACTCCGACTCCGACCACGTGTACAACACCCCGCGCGCCTGGTACATGCAGCGCTTCCTCAACCCGTACGACGAGGTGTGGGACGGCCCGGACGCCGACCACAAGCCCACCTCCGACGACATCCCGTGGGCCCGTCAGCCTGAGCGCAAGGTGACCATCGAGGATATCAAGTACGTGCTGAGCTCCCACTACCAGGGCACCCCGTTCGATCCGTACGGCCAGCTGGGCGATGAGCGCACCCGCCACATGTACCGCACGATCGGCATCAACCGCCAGAGCCAGCTCGCGGTGATGCAGATCCGCCCGTACCGCCCGCAGGCCTCCCGCGCCATCCAGTGGATGGCATACGGCTCCAACCCGTTCAACACGCTGGTACCGTTCTTCCCGAACGTGGACACCACGCCCGCCTACCTTGAGGACACCACCACCCGCGTGACGTCCGAGAACTTCTACTGGGCCAACCGCATCATCGCCGCCCTGTGCGATGGCGCCTTCCGCTCCACGTCCAACGCCGTTGAGCGCTACCAGGAGAAGACCGGTGCGATGGGCCACCGCTTGGTCGCCGCCACCGACGAGCAGATCGCCCGTCTGGGCTTGACGGCCGCCGAGGAAGCCGCGCAGTCCGCCGCTGAAGAGGAATTTGAGGCCGACAACGTGGATGGCGATGTGCAGCCGATGACCCCGGACGAGACCATCGCCGCGCTGCGTAACCCCGAGGTGCGCGAGATTCTCGCCGCCGCCAACCAGACCATGGCCGACCAGCTCAAGGAGGAAACCGAAAAGCTGCTTGACTCCGTGCTGTACACTCGCAGCATGGAAATGAAGAACGGCTTCCACATGTCCGACTTTTAGTCCGTATTGAGCTCCCCTCCCTGAGGGGAGCTGACCGCGAAGCGGACTGAGGGGGCTAAGCCGTTAAGAAAACAGCCCAGTGGGCTGTTTTTAGGCGAAGAGGCGGCGACTGCCGCCCCACCACCCCGCCCCACCACACAAACACAGAAAGGCTTTATATGACCACCATCGAAGACTTCACCAGCCAGTACGGTCTGGTCCAGAAGATCGACGCATTCGGCTACATGAAGTACCTGGCCGAGAACCCTGACGCCCCGCGCAAGCACGGCAAGGTGGTGCTCGTCACCGCCGATACGCCGCTCAAGGCATCGCGCGGAGAAGGCAAGACCACCACGACCATCGCCCTGATCGACGCTCTGAACAAGCGCGGCATTGATGCGACCGCCGTGCTGCGTCAGCCGAGCATGGGCATCACCGCAGCCGGTTCCAAGGGCGGTGCCTCCGGCGGCGGCAAGGCTTCCCTGACCCACCCCGAGCTCATCGACTGGGGTCTGTGCGGCGAAATGGGCGCCATCGAGGCGGCCCAGAACCTGCTCGTCTCCTTCGCCGAGAAGGCCATCGATGACGGCAAGCTCGACACGATTCTCGTGCCGCGTGTCTCCGAGGTTCCGAGTCGCTCCCTGCGCTCCACCGCTGTGGACTACGGCAAGGGCAACGTGCCGGAGAAGGTCGTGCTCACGCCGACCTGCGAGCTCATGCAGATTGTGGTGCTCTCCCGCTCGATGGACGAGATTTCCGAGCGCGTGTCCAAGATGATCGCCGGCACCAAGGACGGCAAGGCCGTGACCTTCGGCGAATTCGTGGACCTGTGGCGTATCACTGGCATTCTGGCCGACGCGGTCAAGCCGGCCAAGACCGAGACCGTAAACGGCTCCCCGGTCTACGTGCACGGTGGCCCGTTCGCCAACGTGTCCATCGGCATTCCGACGCTGGTCTCCGTGGAAATGGCCTGCGCCCTGCATGACGTGGTCATCGTCGAGGCCGGTTACGGCACCGACGCCGGCGCCCAGAAGTGGCTGGACATCGCCTGCCGCGAATACGGCGCGCAGTGGCCGTCCGCCGCCATCGTGGTGACCCGTGCCTCCACCTGGCGCGACGATCCCGAGCTGGCCTGGCGCTACCCGTTCCACGTGCAGCGCCTGGAGAACCTGGACATTCCGACCTTCCCGCTCATCAACCTGTGGGAAGGCGAGGACGATCAGGTTCCGTCCCTGAAGGCCACCGCCGACGAGCTGGGCTTCCGCACGCCGATCATCGGCAACCTGTTCCGCGACGGCGGCGAGGCGCTGGCCCCGCAGCTTGACGGTTTCGTCGACGCGTTGCAGAACGGCTCCATGCCGGCCGAACCGCACTCGCACAAGGGCATGGCCCTGACCGAGAACGCCAAGTGGGTGGCCGAGAACGCCTACGGCGTACCGGCCGAGCGCGTGATTTACAAGCCGGGCTTCACCGAGTCCGTGTCCGAGGCCATGGAACTGTGCCAGAGCGCAGGCATCTCGCTGGACGATCTGGCGTTCGTGGCGGTCAAGTCCCCGGCGACCATGACCGACAACGACCGTGCCCCCGAAGAAGAGCGCACCGTGACCCTGAAGAAGGTTGAGGTGCATGCCGGTGCCGGTCTGGTCCACGTCAACCTGACCACCAGCCTCACCACCCCCATGCCCAAGATCGTGTGATGACAGGCATGAGGTGAGGTAACTCGCTTTTGAGGGGCGGATTTTCGGTTTTCCGGAGGTCTATCTGCGTTTCGAGGGGCTCTTCGATTGCGAAATCCGGAGTATGACCATTGAAATTGCAATGTTTATACTCTGGGTTTCTTGTTTTAAAAGCCCCTTGAAACGCTAGTAGAGCTTCTGAATGTTGGAAATCAGCCCCTTGAAACGTAGAAAGCCCGCCGCCGGCGGGCTTTCTACATCTGAGCTTCCCTCTTTGAGGGGAGCTGCCAGCGAAGCTGACTGAGGGGAGCCAGAATACGCAAACTAGAAGTTGCTACCATTCCAGCCCCAGTCGGTGGTGGCGGTGTAACGGATGTAGGTGCGGTCCTCGGGAATGCCGAGCGTGGAGTTCAGCGCGGCCATAATGCTCTCGGTCAGCTTTTCCCAAGCAGAGCCCGGCACGGAGCGGCCGAACACGTTGACCTCCACATAGGCGGCGGGCTGGTCATCGCTACCGCCGAAGTAAATCGGCATATTGTCCTCGAACGGGCACATCAGCCAGCCCTCGGACTTGCCCGGCACGGCGGTAATCGCCTTGCCATAGGCGGCCTTCAGTGCCTCGCGCTGCTCAGGGGTGGTGGACACGGACACATGAGTGTGAATAACGGGCATAATTCCTCCTTGATTCGGTTCGCTTCCAGTCTAGCCTCAGCGGCTGCTGTTGAACATGGCATGCGGATGTAGAAAGCTGCTTGCAGAACGGACCGGGGCAAGGCCAATTGGGGAGATTATTGGCCTTTCCAGCCAATATATGTTCCGCAGTCAGCCCAATAGTGTTGAATACCCTTGTGAGAAAACTGATTGAACAACTGATGAAGTTCGGCATTGTGGGCGTTATCGCCTTTGTTATCGACTGGGGTATCCTCAACCTATTGGTTGGCATATTCCACATGCACAACGTGCTGGCTGCCACCATCTCTTTCATCATCTCGCTGATTTTCAACTATCTGGCGAGCATGAAATTCGTATTCAAGCATCGTGATGACATGGCGCGCTGGATGGAGATCCTTATCTTCGTGGCGGGCGCTGTAGTCGGTCTGTTCATGAATGACGCGATTATCTGGATTTCCACCTATGGTATGAACCACGATGCCTATGTATCGCAGCATGCCGAATATCTGTTGCGCACCAATATCGGCAAGCTGGTGGCCACTGCCGTGGTAATGATCTGGAACTTCTTGATTCGCAAGTGGCTGCTCGACGATACGCACACCAATGCGATGAACCGTCTGAAGTCCGCTGAAAATCGACTGAATGCCGAGGAGCTTGAAGCCAAGTGGCAGAACAGCTTCTCCCACAAGCTCGGCATCTGGTCCCTGGAACACACGCCCAAAGGCTGGCCGAAGTAGCGGTTTGACGTATTAAGCCCCCTCGTCAGAGGGGGCTTAATTTTTGTCTCACACACTCACTTCAGTCAAGGTCGGCTGCTCGGTGGAGCCCTTGATCTGCTTGAAGCCAATCAGCGCAATCGCCAGCGAGACCAGTGCCAAAGTGGTCACCACCATGAAGCCGCCATGCGAGCCCATGCGGTCGATGAACTGGCCGGCAATCGCCGAACCGGCGGAGGAGCCGATAGAATTCATCGCACCCATCCACGCCATGCCCTCGGTCAAGCGAGAGGGCGGCACCAGATGCAACATGAGCTGGTTGCCGTTGATCCACGTCGGGGCCTGGCATACGCCAATAATCAAGTAGATGATCATGATCACCCACAGATGCTTGGCGAACAGGAACGTACTGATGCCGATGTTCACCACGGCCAGGCAGAAGTAGAAGCGCTTCCACAGGGCAATCGACCAGTTCTTCGCGCCATACACCAATGCGCCCATCAGCGAGCTGAAGGAGAAGCAGGCAAACACAAAGCCCGTGTACTGCTTCATATTCGCTTCGGTGGCGAACGCAATAATCGAGATGCCCGTGGCCGACTGGAATGCGCCCAAACCGAACCAGGTGACGCACACCGCAATCAGACCCGGACCCCAAATGGACGCCTTCTTGCCCGAACGCGCATCGGCGACCGCCTGCTTAATGGCTGCGTTAATCGTGGCCTCATCGGTCACGCCTTCACGCTCAAGACGGCGGCGGGTCTCCTCGGCGGCGGTTTCCGCCTTCAGCGCCTCAGCCTTGGCGGCCTCGCGCTCACGGTATTCCTTGCGGGAGATGCCCTCGGCACGCGCCAGCGCGGTCTGCGACGGTGGCTCAGTGGTCAGCTCGGTCAGGAACATCAGCGCACCGATCACCACGCACATGCCGGTGAACGAGAACGCCAGCAAACCGGAGATCACGGCCAGCGTGGAGGCCAGCGGATTGCCGATCACCCACATGCATTCGTCGAGCACGCCGCATAGTGACAGCGCGCGGTTCGTGCGCTCCCGGTCACCCTTAAGAATCTTGGTCCAGCGCGCGCGGCTCATCGCGCCCCACGGCGGAATGGCGGCCAGGAACGGCGTCAGACAGTACAGCACCCATTCCGGCGCGCGGTTGGTAATCGCCGTCACCAGCGCGATGGCGGCCACAATCCAAACGATAATCGTCGGAATCGAGACCTGCCTCTGGCCGAACTTGTCGGTCAGCTTGCCTAGCAGCGGCGTGGCCACGGCCAGCGCAATCGCCTGAATGGCGGTGAGCATGCCGGCCAGCGAATAGTTGCCGTAATAATGCTGTACGGAAATGGTGATGGTCATGCCGACCATCGGGAATGGCATGCAGGCGATGACCGAGCCGATGGAATAACGGGCGGTATGCGGAATGCGCAGTAGTTCCGCATACCCACCAAAAACTTTGTGGCCTGCTTCCTTGATGCCGGCCAGAATGGCGCCCGAGTTCGAGTTGGACGAGTTATTGGACATAACAGCACTACGCTCCTTTCCGCTCCCGATTGGATGTCCCCCGCTGGTGTGGCATTGCCGGCGAAGCCCTCATCGAATGATGTGTTGTCCATGGTCGCGCAAAGTTTGCGTCGGATTTTCCCCCATCCGCATATTTGCGTCATGGATACTCTACGGGTGTCCACTCCGCGACACGCGGTAGATTGGAGATATTAAGACAACGTTCTCATGCCCTTCAGGGCGGGAAGCAGAAAGGCGACTCATGAGCGCTACTACCATCCATTTCGTCCGGCATGGCAAGGTATATAACCCCGACCATCTGCTCTATGAGCGACTGCCCGACTTCCATCTTTCCGACCTTGGCCGTCGCATGGCTCAAGCCACCGCCACGTACTTGGCCAAGAATCCCCAAACCAATACGATTGCAGCCGTCTACTCCTCGCCGCTCGACCGTACGCGCGAGACCGCCGGCGCGATTCTCGATGCGCTGAACCCCGTGCGCGAGGCTCGTGGCGAGGCTCCGCTCACGCTCACTACTGATGAACGGGTGATTGAGGCCGGCAACGAGTTCCGTGGCAAGCGCATCGGCCATGGCGAGGGCGCGCTGTGGAAGAACGGCAACTGGAAGCTCGTCACCAACCTGTACAAGCCGAGCTGGGGCGAGTCCTATCAGCACATCGCGGCGCGTATGGACGACTTCGCCCGCGAGAAGGTGGCCCAGCACCCCGGCGAGCAGATTGTGGTGGTCAGCCACGAATCGCCGATTTTCAGTTATCGCCATTATCTGGAGACCGGCCACCCCGAGCACTGGATGTTCCTGCGGCACACGGCGCTCGCCTCCGTGACCTCGGTGACGTACGACAACGAAACCGGCCGTGTGATGTCAATCACGTATGTCGACCCAGCGGCCAACGTCAAGTAACGGCACACTGGTGTTAGGACATTGGTTCCCCTCTCTGAGGCTGAGCCGTGAAGCAAACAGTCCAGTGGACTGTTTGTAGGCGAAGACGAGCCGATAGGCGAGCTATTGAGGCGCGGGCGTGGCCCGTCCGCAATTGCTGCTGAGCTGTCACCGTAGGTGACTGAGGGGAGCCAAGAGACGCACTACAATCGAGTGGTGGACGCAAAGGAGCATAGATGACCATTGAACTCAATCGTGAGGCAATCGCACAGGTCACGGCATTGCCGGCGGTAACTGAGGCCGCCGAAGCCGGCTCGGCGCTGATCAGCCTGTGGCCGTTGACCGAAGCCATGCAGATGGACAATGACGCCAAGTACGCGGAGAATCTGCAGGTTCGCGTCACGCGCGCATTCGCCCGCGTGCTGACCGGTGAAGACGTCACGGTGCCCGATGCCGAATTCGTCTATGAAGGCGCCGATGAGATTCCCGGCCGCCCACAGAACATCGTCGATACGCTGCTGGCCGCCAACGATGCCTACGACACGATGGCCGACTACTCCGAATCCGGCGATGTACAGCTGATCTTTGACGCCGCCGAAGCGTTGGACGTTCGTTGGGACACCGATGTTGCGGCTCAGGTCCGTGAGACGATTGCCGCCGTGGAAGCCCAGATTGAAGACGACGCCGCGCAGGGCCGTCTGTCTACGTCCAGCGAGCCCGCTGATGTGGCCACCCGTTTTGCCACTGCGCTCGCCGTGTGCGATGCGCTGCTGAGCGTGGTGACCGGTGACGGCGAACACGATGGCGACGCCGCAGCTCAGGCGGTCAAGGTGCTGCCGATTCTGCTGTACGTCAACGAGCTGCGCGAGCAGTGCTCGATTCCGCGCATATGCCTGACCGATCAGCAGATTCTTGAGCTGATTGATACGCGCGCTAAGGCCGCTGGCGCGGACACGCTGACCGCCACCGCCGAATACATTGCCCCGCTGGCCGGTGCCGAATGGACCAAGCACCGCGACGATGTGCTCTGGAACCCGGACGAAGCCAAGAAGAAGGCCAAGGAAGAAGACGAAAAGCGCAACAAGGAGGCCTTGGCCGCCAAGTTTGCGCACATTAAAGATGACCCTGGCAAAGAAACCGTGGAGTTGTGAGAATCAAGGCAGCTTAGCCCGCCTGATCGGTTCTCTTACCCCTGCTCGCGATTCCTCCGTGCCAAGGAAATCGTCTATGTGGTGAAGAACATCGCTTACGCAACGGAAGAAGAAACACTTATGGGCAATGGCGTCAATCTGCGCACGCTCACCAATGACGGCGGTAGCGCGGTAATCAGCGATTACGGGGCGCATCTGCTGCGCTGGGCCCCGGCGGGGCAGCCGGATGTAATCTGGACGCCCCGCACATGGCATTTCGAAGCTGGTCAGCCGGTTGGCGGGGGAGTGCCGGTGTGCTTCCCCTGGTTCGGGCCGGGGTTTGTGCATGGCGGGCAGACTGCGAAGCGACCGATTCATGGGTTCGCACGATTGCGCCAGTGGGCGCTGGACGAAGGGGCGTTTACCGGTGCCCGTGTGCGGTATGTGCTGGATTCCGAACGACTGACGACTGGCGAAGTGCCATGGATCGAGGATGAACCCAACGTGCGTTTCCATGCCGCATACGAGGTGTGTGCCAGCGATACGCTGACGATGACGCTGACCGTTACCAACACGGGAGGTGAGCCGATGTCGTATGAGGCGGCGCTGCACTCGTATCTGCATGTCGGCGATGTGCTCGGCGCGCGGCTGGTCGGTTTGCGGGGTGCAACATATCTGGATGCCACGGAAGCCGGATTCCCGCCAAAACTACAAGAACAGCCATCGGTGATGTTCGGCGATCAGCCGGTGGACCGTGTGTATTATTCCGATGCTGCACTGGAATTGCAGGACCATGTGCTGGGTCGTGTGATTCGCATCGGCAAGACCGGCTCGCCGCAGACGGTGGTGTGGAATCCCGGAGAGCAGGGCGGCAACGCCATTGCCCATGCCAAGACGGGTGAATGGCGTGGCTTTGTGGCCGTGGAGGCAGCGGCGTGCCGAGACCGTATCGTTGCCCTTAGTCCGGGTGAATCGTATATGCTTTCGCAGTCCATTGCCGTGATGCCGTTGGGGTAGTTGGCTGAATACAGTGCCGATAATACAGTGCCGAGAATGATGAAGCCCTACTCGCGTTGAGTAGGGCTTCATCATTGGTTGCGGGGAACTTCTTCAACGGAAGTTCACCGATATCGGTTACTGGCCTTGCCAGGGTTTCTGGGCATTGTCGCCGGCGGGAGCCGTGTGCTCAGAAGGTGTTGCGGATTCGTCGCCGGCGTTTTGAGGCATCGGCGGAACCTGGCCGTACTGTGGGGCCGGGGCCTCCGGTTGGCCGTACTGCGGGGCCGGCACCTGACCGTAATCAGGTGCGGGTGCAGCCGGCTGGCCATAGTCGGGGGTTGGCATGGGCGGCTGGCCGTAAGCCGGGGCCGGCTGGTTGAAGCCGGGTGCGGGCGCGTTCGGAGCGGCGAAATTCGGGGGTGCAGGCGTGCTGTATGGTGCGCCGTAAGCACCCTGAGGCATGGGGGTTGCCGCTGCGCCATCGTCAAAACGTGCGCCCTCCGGCTTGCTGGGAAGAGCCATGAACACGATATAGACAACGCAGCCGGCCAGCGTAATCAACGCACCAATGACCGCCGCGCCAAGACCGCCGGCGGCCATGCTGCCATAACCATAGTCATAACTGCCAAGGCTCCTGAACCCGCCGTACAGTGCCGCACCACCGCCGATAATCATGATGATAAGGCCGATAACCATCGCGATATAGAAAATGGCAGCCCACCAGCCAGGCTTGTTCGTGTCATGCAGACGGCGGACGGAAAGTGCCAGGGTGGGGATTAGGGTCACCAGACCCCAAATGGTGGCGAGGAAGCCAAGCTTTTCATCTGTGGCGGTGTTGAGGATGTCCAGCACTATATTGATGCCGAAAGCGGCCAGCACCCACCACCAGAATTCACTGCGGGACGCGCGGCCCTTGAACACCGTGTACTTCTTCCAGAAGCGCAGGAAGGCTTCTTGGAAGGAGCATCCGTAGTAAGGCTTATCCAGCGGCACAGTGGCAGTGGGCGCGGCGTATTGGCCGTAAGACGGCGGAACCGGGCCGTAAGGATTGCCATCGGGGGTCGGTGTGCCGTACGCCGGTGCGGATTGACCGTAGGTGTTGGCGTCGGGCGCGGGCTGACCGTAGGTTGGTGCGGCCTGGCCATAAGAGTTCGCGGTCGGAGCAGGCTGGCCGTATGCCGGCTGGCCGTAAGCGGGCTGCGCCGGCTGTGAGGGCTGCGCCGGGGCCGGTGCGCCATACTGCGGTACGGGATTAGGTGCGGGCGTACCGTTGGCCTCAGGCTGCTGAGGCAAAGGCACATTGTTGGGATCAGACATTGATTCCCCTTTCATAAGACCTATGTGTCACATCATATTCTTCCATTGCATGAGTGGAAAACTCAACAATTGCGCCAAATAATGTCCAAAGTTGTGGTGAATGCACTGGAAAGAATCGATGGTTATCAAATCGATATCAGTTGAGGGTGAACGTTGTCGATCGGTTGTGTAACCTGTTACATGAATATTGCGCACAGTTGCGGGGGTGGAACTGGAAAGCAGACGAAGCTTTTGGCGCTATGCATAAAGCAACATACAGAGATGTAGGGAATGCCATGAACCACGAATACACGGATGCCGCCGTTGAGCAGCGCGAATCGCACGAAGACGAATCTCAAGACTGGGATCTGCTGTTCGTGGGCCTGGCCTGCTGATTCTCGTTTGCTGTTTTCTTTTCTTTTGATTTTGCTTTTAAAAGAAAAGCAAATGGCAGGCAAAAGAGATTTCGTTGGAAAATGGCCGTTTTGGGATGGTGTTGGCCCGAAACGTCAATAACGAAGCAAAAGAGCGAGGAGCGCTGCTCTCCGCGTCCGGCGCGCGCGGCACAATAGGGGACTATGACTGATGCTGAAAACACCAAACCCGAACTGCCCAAGAACGTTCGTGTTCGCTTCTGCCCGTCGCCGACCGGAACCCCGCATGTCGGCATGATTCGTACCGCCCTGTTCAACTGGGCGGAAGCTCGCGCCACCGGCGGCACGCTGATCTTCCGTATCGAAGACACCGACGCCGTGCGCGACTCCGAAGAAAGCTACAACCAGATCCTCGAATCCCTGCGTTGGCTGGGTATCGACTGGGACGAGGGCATCGATGTGGGTGGCCCTCACGGCCCGTACCGCCAGTCCGAGCGTACCGCCATCTACAAGGATGTTGCCGCCAAGCTGCTCGAAGCCGGCTACGCCTACGAGTCCTTCTCCACTCCTGAGGAAATCAAGGAGCGCAACCTTGCCGCCGGCCGTCCGGCCGAGTTCGGCTACGATGGCTACGACCGCAACCTGACCGATGAACAGAAGGCCGCCTTCCGCGCCGAGGGCCGCAAGCCTGCGCTACGTATCAAGATGCCTGATGAAGACATCGCCTTTGACGATCTGATTCGTGGCACCATCGAGTTCAAGGCCGGCTCCGTGCCGGACTACGTGATCGTGCGCCCGAACGGCGACCCACTGTACACGCTGACCAACCCGGTCGACGACGCGATGATGGAAGTCAACGTCGTGCTGCGCGGCGAGGACCTCCTGAGCTCCACCCCGCGCCAGATCGTGCTTTACCGTTACCTTATGGAACTCGGCATCGCCAAGGAGATGCCGCTGTTCGGCCACATGCCGTACGTGATGGGCCAGGGCAACAAGAAGCTCTCCAAGCGCGACCCAGAGTCCAACCTGTTCAACCACCGCGACAATGGCTTCATCCGCGAGGGCCTGCTCAACTACCTGGCCCTGCTCGGCTGGTCCATTGCACCGGACCGCGACGTGTTCTCCATGGACGAGATGACCGAGAAGTTCGACGTGCGCGACGTCAAGGCCAACCCGGCCCGCTTCGACATCGACAAGGCCATCTCCATCAACGCCGAGCACATCCGTATGCTTGAGCCCGAGGACTTCCTGCGCCGCTCGGTGCCGTACCTGCACCGCGACGGTGTGGTTTCCGCCGACAACTGGGATGCCCTGACCGACCGTGAGCGTGAGGTGCTGACCGCCGCCGCTCCGCTGGTTCAGCCGCGCGTGCGCCTGCTGGGTGAGGTTGCCGGCATGGTCGGCTCCCTGCTCTCCACCGAGGGCTACTTGGAGCCGGCTGACGACGCCAAGAAGCAGCTGAAGGATTCTGCCGGCGAGGTGCTGGACAAGGCCATCGCCGCACTCGAGGCTGTGGATGAGGCTGACTGGAAGACCGACAACCTGCATGAGACCCTGAACAAGGCTCTGGTTGAGGAGGGCGGCTACAAGCCGCGCCTCGCTTTCGGTCCGGTGCGTGTGGCCATGTCTGGTCGTCGCGTGAGCCCGCCGCTGTTCGAGTCCATGGAGATCGTCGGCAAGCCGGTTTCCCTCGCTCGCCTGAAGGGCCTGCGCGAGCACCTGTGAGCTAAGGTTCCTTCCGTGCTCGGCTGAGCTGTAAGGACACTCAAGGTGGGCGTCTGCATGTGCAGATGCCCACCTTTTCTTGTATTCAGTGATGAGCTGGAACAGCTGGAAAGTCTTACCGCTGCGCCGCATGCCAGTGAGAATATGTACGAGGTTGAACATGGCTGGTTTGTGCAGTGAGGTCACGAAACGTGCCTTGTAGGTGGTTTCGCCTTCATGCGTCCATGAAACGGTTGATAGGTAACCGGGCGGCGGTCTTTGACGTGACATTGCATTACAAGCATCGCGACGCGCTCGCTGTCGCAAGGGAACATAAGCGCCTCATTTGGTTCTTGAAGGCTGATTTGCCGGCTATGAATGTGCAAGGCAAAGATCATTGCCTCATCTGCAATTTCATCAGTGCATTAGATGGTAATTCATCAGTAGTGCTTACTGATAATCCGTCAGTAGAGTTCATGCAAATTCATCAGTAGTGGCAGCGTAGCACTTGAAATCGTTGAAATTCCGCGCGACACGCCGTAAGTTGCGTAAGGGTGAATACTTGCGTATATTTATCACTCGTTGCGCGGTTCACCGAGCAGCCGGTTGAAAAACTGAATATGCCCCCATCGTCTAGCGGTCTAGGACTACGCCCTCTCACGGCGCCAACACCGGTTCAAATCCGGTTGGGGGTACGACGAACAACTCCTTGGAGTTGCTACGCCAAGCCAAATTGGGATGTGGTGTAATTGGCAACACAGCTGATTCTGGTTCAGCCATTCTTGGTTCGAGTCCAGGCATCCCAGCCAATGACCCTCGCGGAATGCGAGGGTTTTTTGTTTTCAGGGAAGTAGCCGCTTGAAAAGCGACTTCCCTGCATATGAGTGCGCATAAGAGCGCTAAGAGCGCATACGTGTGTATGAAAGTACGAGAACGAAGGAGATCGAAGTATGTCCGCTGGGCAGCAGGCTGTACCGGCAAACAACGCCAACAATGCAAGCAATGAAGGCGCTCAGAAGAAGCACATGTCTAAGGCGGCCGTCGCCATTATCGCCGTGGTGGTCGTGGCCATTATCGTCGTGGCCGGTGTGTTCGGCTTCCGCGCCTACTCCGATGCTCAGTACAACAATGCAGTCGCCGCTTGCGCCGCCGCTTCCGAAAATGTGCGCAACGCCACTAATGACTACAACAACTTGGTCAATGGCGATGCTTCCGAAGCTGCTGCGCTCACCAAGAAGGATGTAAAGGATGCCTCCACGCTGGACGCCCTCAACAAGGAACTGAGCGTGGAACTGCCGGTATACGAAGGCTGCGTAGCTGACGACACTGCCGGCTTCAAGTCCGCTACTGCGAAGCTCAACGAGCAGGCTGATTGGTACAAGGCTTATACTCAATCGCTGCAGAAGGCTGTGGATGCCGTGAACGCTTCCAAGAAGTAAGCGAGCACAGCCTCACCATTGTCGTCAAAGCCGTCTTGCGGTTGCGCAAGGCGGCTTTTGCTATTTTGCTCAATCGGCTTGCTGCTGTAATGCTGCTGCATTGATTGCGTCGAATGCAGGTAAATTCGTCTTACTTTTTTTGCGCAGTTTTTCCCTGCGCGTGTCGCGATGATGCGAATATAGATGTGAAGGTTAACAACGTAGTCGTTTATTGGGTTTTGTGATTTCACTCACGTTGTAATTCAATGTCAAATATGTGGCGATTCTCCGTATTTGCTGAGATTGCTATTAAGAATAGCTTCTTGTAAAGTGTCTTATCGTAATTGCGAATGCGTATTCTTCAATGAAGAAGGCATCTGCTTCACCTCGAAGAAGAGATTAAGGAAAATATAGTTAATGAAAAAGAAGAAGACTATATCGGCTGCGCTGGCAACAGCGTTAGCCTTAACCTGCATGGGCAGCGGGGGAGGTACTGCGTTCGCAGTGCCCCTGTCTGATGCTGACTTGCAGACTTTGGCAAGTCAGATTCAGCAAATCAACGATACTTCTGATTCTGCAACTGCTTCCGAGACTCCTTCCGCACAAGCCGATGCGGTTGAAGGCTGGACTATTGATTCCAACATCGCTCAGGGCGACGAAATCCTGGAGATGGCAAACGGTTGGCTGCACCTCAAGTCCACTGCCTCTAACGGTAATGCGGCAGCGAACCCCAGCTCCAGCAACAACTGGCCGGCAGTAGCCGTATGGGGCACAGATTACGACTTCTCCAAGGCCGGCTCCTTCCACGCCACCATCAAATCCCCGCAGGAAGGCTCCGCCAACCGCTTCGGCTTCTACCTGGGCTACAAAGACCCGGGCAGCGGCCTGTTCATCGGCTACGATTCGGGCGGCTGGTTCTGGCAGACCTACACCGGTGGCGGTAGCGGCAGCTGGTATAGCGGTGCTCGTATCGCTGCTCCGAGCGCCAACGAAGAGCACGACATTCAGGTCTCCTGGACCGACGCCAAGGTCGCCACACTGACCGTGGATGACCAGAAGGCATTCGATGTCGATTACTCCGCAATGACGAACCTCTCCAACAAGCTTGCCATCAAGGCCGGCTCCTGGAAGGAGCTGAACCAGGTCACCGACGTGTACATCAAGGACTTCCCGGAGGTTGTCAAAGCCGCCAAGCACGCGGTTTCCGGCAAGGTTGTGGACGCTGGAGGCGCTGCCATTGAAGGCGCAACAGTGCGTTTGGATAAGACCAAGGTGAAGACCGGTGCAGATGGCACCTTCTCCTTCGCCGACATTGAAGAAGGCGAACACACGCTTTCGATTGCCAAGGAAGGCTATGAGGACGTCTCCCAGCAGGTGACGGTCTCCGGCGCGGATCTTGCCATCGATCCCATCACCCTGAACAAAACCGTTCAGGTCGCCTCCGAAACGCTGAAGACCGAGAAGATGGAAGTTCAGATTAAGAAGAACTTCCCCTCTGTGCTGCAGTACACGATGACCGACGGCAAGGTGATGTACGGCCAGTCCAAGGATGTGCGCACCGTTGAAATCAACGGCACCAACATCGAACTGGGCGATGACGACGTGACCTTCAAGAAGGTTTCCGACACCGAGGCCACCTACACGCTGAAGGTCAAGGATGAGGCCAAGAAGATTGACGCGGTGATCACCGTTCAGATCACGGTCAAGGCCAACCAGCTGCACCTCAACGTCACCAAGATCAAGAACAACCTGTCCGAAGGCATTCCTGAGGGCAACGGTGTGGAGGAGAACGCCATCCAGACGCTGTCCTTCCCGAACCAGAGTCTCGTTTCCGTGCGTTCCAGCCAGGAAAATGCCCAATTCACTGGTGCTCGTATGTCTTCCAACACGCAGAAGCCTGGCGATACCAACTTCGCAGTGACCGAAGATACTAACGTCACCGATAGCGACTACACCTACGGCTTCATCTCCGGTGCTGGCCTGAGTGCCGGCCTGTGGAGCAACTCCGAGCACGATGGCACCTATGTGGCGGCTCCTGTGCGCGGCGGCAGCCAGAACACGCGTGTCTACGCCACCACCCAGCAGACTGGTGACGCCACCTCCCTGGGCCTGGCCAGCGCTCCGTGGTACTACCACCGCACGGTCACCGATTCCAAGGGCAAGAAGTACACCGTGGCCGAAACCGCTCTGCCGCAGATGGCCGTGGCCATCGCCGGCGACGAGAACGAAGACGGTGCCGTCAACTGGCAGGATGGCGCAATCGCCTACCGCGACATCATGAACAACCCGTACAAGTCCGAGGAAGTTCCCGAACTGGTGGCATGGCGTATCGCCATGAACTTCGGCTCCCAGGCGCAGAACCCGTTCCTCACCACGCTTGACAACGTCAAGAAGGTGGCCTTGAACACCGACGGCCTCGGCCAGTCCGTGCTGCTCAAGGGCTACGGCAATGAAGGCCACGACTCCGGCCACCCGGACTACGGCGATATCGGCCAGCGTCTCGGCGGCGCCGACGACATGAACACCATGATGGAAGAGGGCTCCAAGTATGGCGCTCGCTTCGGTGTGCACGTCAACGCCTCCGAAATGTATCCGGAAGCCAAGGCCTTCAGCGAGGACATGGTGCGCCGCAACTCTGCAGGCGGCCTGAGCTACGGCTGGAACTGGCTTGATCAGGGTGTCGGCATCGACGGCATCTACGATCTGGCATCCGGTTCTCGTGTAAGCCGTTTCGCTGACCTCAGCAAGGAAGTCGGCGACAACATGGACTTCATCTACCTCGATGTGTGGGGCAACCTGACTTCTTCCGGTTCGGAAGATTCTTGGGAAACCCGCAAGATGAGCAAGATGATCAACGACAACGGCTGGCGTATGACCACCGAATGGGGTTCCGGCAACGAGTACGACTCCACCTTCCAGCACTGGGCAGCTGATCTGACCTACGGCGGCTACACCTCCAAGGGCGAGAACTCCGAAGTGATGCGCTTCCTGCGCAACCACCAGAAGGACAGCTGGGTTGGCGACTACCCGCAATACGGCGGCGCTGCCAACGCCCCGCTGCTCGGCGGCTACAACATGAAGGACTTCGAAGGCTGGCAGGGCCGCAACGACTATGCCGCCTACATCAAGAACCTGTACACCCATGATGTGTCCACTAAGTTCATCCAGCACTTCAAGGTGACCCGCTGGGTCAACAACCCGCTGCTGACCGCCGACAATGGCAATGCCGCTGCCGTGTCCGACCCGAACACGAACAACGGCAACGAGCAGATTACCCTGAAGGATTCCAACGGCAACGTTGTAGTAGTCTCCCGTGGTTCCAACGACACCTCTAGCGCAGCCTACCGCCAGCGCACCATCACCTTCAACGGCGTGATGGTGGCTTCCGGTGCTGTCTCCGCAGGCGATGGTTCCTCCACTGGTGACGAGTCCTACCTGCTGCCGTGGCTGTGGGATTCCTCCACCGGCAAGCTGGTCAAGGATTCCGAACAGAAGCTCTACCACTGGAATACCAAGGGTGGCACCACCGCTTGGACCCTGCCGGACAGCTGGAAGAACCTCTCCAGTGTGAAGGTGTACCAGCTCACCGATCAGGGTAAGACCAACGAGCAGACCGTTGCCGTCTCCGGCGGCAAGGTGACGCTCACCGCTGATGCCGAAACCCCGTACGTGGTGTACAAGGGCGAAGCCAAGCAGATTCAGGTCAACTGGAGCGAAGGCATGCACGTTGTGGATGCTGGCTTCAACGGCGGCTCCAACACCCTCACCGACAACTGGACCGTCAGCGGCTCCGGCAAGGCTGAAGTCGAAGGCGATAACAACGCCATGCTGCGCCTGACCGGCAAGGTTGACGTCTCCCAGCGCCTGGCCGACCTTAAGGCCGGCCAGAAGTACGCACTGTACGTCGGCGTTGACAACCGCAGCACCGGCGACGCATCCGTCACCGTAACCAGCGGCGGTAAGGTGCTGGCCACCAACTCCACCGGTAAGTCCATCGCCAAGAACTACATCAAGGCATACGGCCACAACACGAACAGCGATACGGAAAATGGCTCCAGCTACTTCCAGAACATGTACGTGTTCTTCACCGCGCCTGAGAACGGCGATGCCACGGTAACCCTGTCTCACAAGAGCACCGACGGAGCACACACCTACTTCGACGATGTGCGCATCGTGGAGAACCAGTACTCCGGCATCACCTATGAGAAGGACGGCACGCTGAAGTCCCTCACCAACGGATTCGAAAACAACGCCCAGGGCATCTGGCCGTTCGTGGTCTCCGGTTCCGAAGGCGTTGAGGACAACCGCATCCACCTCTCCGAGCTGCATGCTCCGTTCACGCAGGCCGGTTGGGATGTCAAGAAGATGGACGATGTGCTCGATGGCACTTGGTCTGTGAAGGTTAACGGCCTGACCCAGAAGGGCACGCTGGTCTACCAGACGATCCCGCAGAACGTGAAGTTCGAGGCGGGTGCCAAGTACAAGGTGAGCTTCGACTACCAGTCCGGTTCCGATGACATCTACGCCATCGCTGTGGGCCAGGGTGAATACTCTGCCGGCAGCGTGAAGCTGACCAACCTGAAGAAGGCTCTGGGTAAGACCGGCAAGGCCGAGTTCGAGCTGACCGGTGGCGTCAACGGCGATTCCTGGTTCGGTATTTACTCGACCGCAACCGCACCTGATCTGCAGGGTTCCACCGGCAGTGCACAGGACTTCGGCGGATACAAGGACTTCGTGCTCGACAACCTGAAGATCGAGCGCATCGAGTCCCAGACCCGCACCAAGGCCGAAGCGCAGGACAAGGTCAAGGAAATCCGCGGCAAGTACGATTCCAAGCGTGCTGAGCTCTCCGATGCCGCATGGCAGCAGTATCAGGACACCTTGGTCAAGGCTCGCGTGCTCATCAACAAGAATGGCGCAACCGCTGAGGACTTCACCAAGGCATACGACATTCTCGTGGCCCTCGACGAGTACATGAAGACCGCTCCCGGCAACGAGAGCAGCGACAAGTACGACGTGGCAGCTGACGGCTCCGATGAGCTGGGTGGCTACACCGTGGCCACGGGCAGCGAAGAGCCTACCGCAGGCCTGCCGAGCGAAGGCCCGGCCGATCTGGCACAGGATAGCAACGACAGCACCCACTGGCACACCAGCTGGAGCGAGAACGCAGTCGGCAACGGCACCGCATGGTATCAGTTCAACCTCAACGAACCGACCACCATCAACGGCCTGCGCTACCTGCCGCGCTCCGGAGGTATGAACGCCAACGGCAAGATCAAGGGCTACAAGATCACGCTCACTCTGGCGGATGGCACCACCAAGGATGTCGTCACCGATGCTGAGTTCTCCACCACCACCATGTGGCAGAAGGCCAGCTTCGACGCCGTCGAGAATGTGACCGCCGTACGCTTGACCGTCCTGTCTTCCGCAGGCCAGAGCGACTCCCAGGCCAACAAGTTCGCATCCGCTGCCGAACTGCGTTTGACCACGGACCGCGAGGTTGAGGAAGAGACTGTCGCTCCGGACAAGACCGACCTCAACGACACCATCGCCAAGGCTAACGGTCTTAAGGAATCCGACTACACGGCTGAAAGCTGGACTGCTCTGGTCAAGGCCCGCGAAGCTGCACAGGCCGTGGCGGATAACGATAAGGCCACCGCTTACGATGTGGCTCTGGCGCTGACGAACCTCGAATCCGCTATCGCTGGTCTCGAGAAGACCGGTGAGGAGCCTGGCCCAGGCCCGGTTGAGGTGAACAAGACCGACCTGCAGACTGCAGTGAACAAGGCAAGCAAGCTCGAGAAGGCCGATTACACGACCAACTCGTGGGAAGCTTTCGCCGAGGCACTGAAGGCTGCACAGCAGGTGCTCGACAACAAGAACGCCACCCAGCAGGATGTGGATACCGCACTGAGCGCTCTTCAGGACGCCATCTCCAAGCTGGAAGCTGCCACCGAGCCGAAGCCGAATCCGGAACCGGGCGTGGTGGACAAGGCTGCTCTGAACGCGACCATCAACAAGGCCGCCGCCATCAACCTGGGTCTCTACACCGACGACTCCGCCAACGCTCTGCGCGCCGCGCTGAAGAAGGCCCGTGAGGTCTCCGACAACAGCAACGCCACGCAGAAGCAGGTCGACGCAGCTCGTGAGGCTCTCGAGAAGGCAATTGCCGGCTTGGTGAAGCGTACCGCTGCCAAGGGTGATGGCAATGTCGTCTCCAACACGGGTGCCAATGTCGTCACGATTGCTGTGGCCGGATTGCTGCTGGCCGGTGCCGGCGCCGCAATCGCCTACCGCCGCAATCGCGAGCAGATGTGATCATGAAACCGTAAGGTTCGCGACCACATAAGGAGCACTCCTTATTATCTCGGCCGGTGCCGGTCAGCAATGCCCAGCGCCGGCCGTTTTTGTATGAATCAGTGTTTTCCGGTCACCCAGCGGGCATCGGAATGCACATGGGGGATCATCATCACAATGACCGCAATCAGACAGACGATCATCACCATCAAAATAACGTCCTCATGACCGCGCGTCTGCAGCGTGGCTCCAGTCAAAGCACCGAGCGCCAAAGCCAGCATTACAATCGCGCGCCGGCCAAGTTTGGACTGCTCATGACCATGCGCCGAAGTGTCAGCGATAATCCCAGTTAACGTCATCGTCAACACAGTCGTGGGCAAATCTGGCACCGAAAGCTTACGAGCAGTGGAATTCTGAATGCCCATAGCCGGTGCGAGCAGCACAATCAGCAGAATAATATGCAAATCAATATGCCGAGCAGTTGGGAAGTTCAGACTGGGCTGTGCCGTGCGGGCGATGGCTGAAGCATCAGTGCCACCCATCGACGGTTCAGGCGCAAACTGATTGAGCAGATAAATGCCGACGAGCGCAGCTGCCACAAAAGCCAGCTGGATTGACGTGGACACCAGCAGATGGCGCGCGCGGTTGGCGCCAAAGTAATGAATAATGCGTCCGCCGATGAACGCACCAATCATGAACGTGGCCAGCGTGAGCGCCGAAGTCCACCAGACGAAGCCCTGCGCGTGGGCGAATGCAAAACCAAGGAACACAATGTTGCCGGTCACATTGGCCACAAATACATGACCGAGTGCCAAGTAACTTAACGCATCCACCAGTCCGGCGACAAACGTGAGAATAACCAGAGCTGGGGAAAGCAGACCGTACCGATCATCCTTGCGGGGAATCAGTGTGCGTCCTGCTTCGGCAAGGTGTGAGGTCATGGTGGGAGAGGCTTTCCTTTGCTGTTTGGCGGTATTCAATAGCTGGCGCGCGGCCTTGCACATTATGAAGTGTGTGCCGGACGGTATATGTCAATGAGTCTGCGCTCGCATGCGGAGTGCGTGCAACAGTTCGCTATGAGTTCACCTGCGATTCGCTGAACGCGCATAGTTCGGTAACGCGATTTCGCTATATCTGGTCGTAATACCGATGAGGCTAGGAAAAGGAATGATTATGCAGTCAGATAACAGCCATCATGAAGCACATCAGAACGACCTGAACTACAGCAGTGAGTACCAGTACGATATGTATATGTATGCCGAGTACGGCATCGAGTGGTGATTGAGAGCCCCGAGTGAGAATTGGACTCACGACCTCTTCCTTACCAAGGAAGTGCTCTACCACTGAGCTATCGGGGCGATAATGTGCGCACGGCTTAGGGCCGTTGAACGGCTTGCACAACAATACACGCAATCGCGTATTACGCAAATCGACGGGTGTGCGAGGAAGTATTCGGGTGCTCTAAGTTGTACACATGAGCGCAATATTGGCTATTTTGCGCTCATGTGGCATTCGGATGTGCCACGTAATCGCATTTTCGTGTTTTTATGCGCTGTTGTGGCACGAAAATTGTGGGAATTCGGTCGTCTCGGAATATGTGCCATGCCACGCCACTGCAAAAACAGTGAATGTGCACGATTGTGCACATATTTGGACCGCTGCGTATATGCATGTGGGTGCGGATAACAAAAGGGTTTTGACAAAAGCCAAAACCCTGATGGCGGAGGATACGAGATTCGAACTCGTGAGGCTGTTACACCAACACGCTTTCCAAGCGTGCGCCATAGACCACTAGGCGAATCCTCCATGCACTGCAGTGCTTGCTAGAAGTAAGCTCCGTAGGCAACTCGAATAAGCTACCACAGCTTTCGGATAAATGCACATTCAGTGCCGGCTGCGGCGTGTCGCTTTGTGGACAAGGACCACCAATGAGTGCCTGCGCTGATGTGCAGGTCGTTCGTACGGCGTGTGCAACAGGTGATCTCACCGGGGGATGAACCAGTGCAAATCAAGGCGACTCAAGGCAAGTCAGAGCAAACCCGAGGCAAACCAGAATGAACATGCGCATGCCATCGCGTGAATTATTGCCAGCCTCTTGCCGTGATGCAACATAGTGATTTTAGGCTATGAACCTTGGTGAAACAGTTGGTCATGCAATATGAGGGATGGGGAGTGGCCAGTCGCGGGGAGTTCATAATTCGGGAAGTCTCCCATCTGTGAGCGGGACAATATCGAATATTGAGACAATCTGCGGTAATAATTGATCGAAAAACAGTGCCTAATACCTCTTAAATCCTAAAAAATCAAGACTGTTCCTCAAAAAAGTTTTTCTTTATATTGAGTAGTTGGTTTTTTGATTACTTAGCCGCGCAGAGAGAGGGATAGGCATGGTTCGTCGCGCCCAGGCTGCTCTTCGGTCCGTTGAACACACCAGCGTGAGGCAGCTGCGAGTCCTGGCTGCGATTGTATTTCTGTTCGCCATGGTCATCGCCACTGTGGCTCCTGCAGTCACGGCTCCGATGGCCTTCGCCGACAGCAGCACCAGCTCGTCCAGCGTTGACTACGCCACCTGGGCCGAAGTCTCCAAGGCGATGGACAAGCAGCTGAACAGCGGTCTTGAGACGTACAAGGATGGCAACACCGCTGGCGCCACCTCCGATTTCATGGGCGCGTACAACAAGATTTACGTGGCCTCCAACTTCACCGCGGTCGTGCACGACACCATTGGCGCGGACAAGCAGCTCGCCCAACAGCAGGCATTCCAAAGCGTTCAGAATCTTTCCTACACGCCTGGCAACGACGATCAACTGACTCAGCAGATTGATGCGTTGACCGCCGATCTTGACGCCACGGCCCAGCAGCTCGACACCAACGCCGATCTCGCCAAGCCGAAGGCGTACGCCGAAGCGCTGCAGGCGCAGCTGGCCAAAGAGCGCAAGGAGCTCGACGCCAAGAAAAAGAAGAACCCAGGCAAGGGCAATCGTTCATGGACCGACGTGGCCAACGAAATGACCCCGATTCTCGACAATGCATACAAAGCTTACGAAAAGGGTGATGGTGCCAAGGGCGCCACGCTCGTGAACAACGCGTACTACCAGTATTACGAGAAGCTCGGCTTCGAAAAGAACGTGATGAACGCCATCAGCGGCAACCGCGTCTCGCAGGTGGAATACCAGTTCAAGATGTGCCGCAAGTCCATGAACGCCGGCGCATCCCTGAAAGACACCAAGAAGCTGATCGACGACCTCAAGGCCATGCTGATCAAGGACGCCGGCATTCTTGACGGTGGTGCCGCCGATAAGGAAGACGGTTTCACCAAGCTGGTCACCAGCTCCTCCGGCCAGGCGTTCCTCGTGCTTATCCGTGAGGGTCTTGAAGCTCTGCTGGTGGTTGCAGCCATCGTCGCCTACTTGGTCAAGTCCGATAACAAGCGCTTCGTCAAGTGGATTTACTTGGGTGTGCTCGTCGGTCTGCTCGGCGCCGGCTTGGTGGCTGTGATCTTCGTGTTCGCCTTCGGCGGCTCCGGCCCGATTCAGGAGATCATGGAAGGCACCTGCGCACTGATCGCCATGGGCATGCTGCTGTGGACGAGTAACTGGATGCTGAACAAGTCCAGCGTGGAAGCGTGGAACCGTTACATTCGCAAGAAGACCGAGGCTGCTGTGGCTGATGCCGAAGCCGCCGCAAGTGCCGACAACGTGACGTTGAAAACCGTGGTCTCGCTGGCTATGCTGAGCTTCCTCGCCGTGTTCCGTGAAGGCGCTGAAACCGTGATCTTCTACGAGTCCATCTACACGATGAGCCGCGATACTCGCGGTATGTGGATCGGTGGTCTGACCGCCGCGGTGGTGCTTGTCGGCATCTTCCTGCTCTTCCGCTTCACCTCCGTGAAGATTCCGATTGGTCCGTTCTTCCTGGTCACTTCGATTCTGATGTCTGTGCTGGTGGTGGTGTTCGCCGGCGGCGGCGTCCACTCGCTGATCGAGGGCGACTTGCTGCCCGCCTTCTACCTGAACGGTGTGCCGACGAACGATTGGCTTGGCCTCTACCCGTACGTCGAATGCCTAGTGGCGCAGGCCATCGCAGCCGTTGCGGTTATCGCGCTGTTCGTGGTCGGCTTCATCAAGCAGCGCAAGCTGAAGGCGCAGGCTACTGCCGAGGTCCCGGCCGTGAAGGCGTAGCCCGTCTAGCTCGTCCGTTTCCTCCCATAACTGCAGACAACTGACAGACTTGCGGCACGGCCTCGGATCGATGCCAATTCCTCCAGCCCACGCCGCACTTATCTCATAACTGAATAATTGCAATTATCTAAGCGTGAATCCTAATTCACCAGAGATAGAGAAAAGGAATAACAATGATGAAGAACAAGAAACTGGCCGCTCTGCTCGGCCTGCTGCTCGCCGGTTCCATGACCGTGTCCATGGCTGCCTGCGGTTCCACCAACTCCGCATCCGACACTAAGGCTGACTCCTCCTCCCAGTCTTCCGACTCCTCTTCCTCCGATTCCGGCGCCGGTTTCGAAGAGGTTCCGGTTGGCCCGTCCGGTACTGCTGAAGAGCAGGATCAGGACGCCGGCCCGCTGACCGTGGGCGCTGTGTACTTCCAGCCGATCGATATGGAGCCGTCTTCCATGGGCCTGAAGGCTGCTGACGCTTCCTTCCACCTCGAGGCCGACATCCATGCCAACCAGAAGGGCACCGAGCTCGGCTACGGCAAGGGCGACTTCGTGCCGGATCTGACCGTGAACTACACCATCATCGATAAGTCCACCGGCAAGGAAGTCGAGGGCGGCACCGCCACCTCCGGTACCTTCATGCAGATGAACGCTTCCGATGGCCCGCACTACGGCGCCAACGTCAAGCTCGACAAGGCTGGCACCTACCAGCTGAAGCTCTCCATCGAATCCCCGGCCTCCAAGGGTTGGATGCTGCACGTTGACCCGGAGACCGGCGTCAAGGGCCACTTCTGGACCGAGCCGATCGAGGTCACCTTCGACAACTGGGATTACACTCCTCGCCAGTGGTGATTGACTAAGCAGAAAGCCCCCTCGTCAGAGGGGGCTTTACGCCGCTTTAGGGAGATAATTCTTAGGACGGTCTAAAACTCCCCTCAGTCCGCTTCGCGGACAGCTCCCCTCAGAGAGGGGAGCCTAAGGTGAACAGAGAAAGGACGCGAATGCTTGAACAATTCGTGGCAGTGATGCCGGGCACTTTGGCCCCCGCATTGCTGGTGATGAGCCTGAGCGTGATGCTCACGGTCGGCGAGGGGCGAGATAAGCCGATAAGCTCGCATTGGCGTCTCATCGGCCTGATCGTCGGTCTGATCGCCGCCATCGTATTCGCCGGCCTGCGCGCCTCGGCCGTGATCAATCAGCGCACGTTCGTCAACTACCCGGTGTTGTGGTGCGCGATCATTGCCGACATCCTGACCATCGTCGTGGTGGTGTTCGCACGCCGCATCACCACCAATTGGCAGCAGCACAAGGTGTTCATGCACATCGCTAACGCCGTGGCCGCCATCGACATCGCACTCACCCTGTTCTACGCGCTGCCGGACGTGATTCTGCAGCTCACCATCTGGGTGGAACCAGGGGAGACCGCATTCACTTCGGCCATGCTGCTGCGCGCTCTTGGTTTCCTGCTTGGCGTGGCCATGTCCATTATTGTGGCCGCCATCTTCCGCACGATGCGCACCACTGCCGTGCGCTGGGCGTTCACCGTGGCCGTCGCGGCCATGATGGTGATTCTGCTGATTCAACACTTCACTGGTCTTGCCCAGATTCTGCAGGCGCGAGGCTTCCCGATGAACCATACGATGTTCGTGGCGCTGGCTTGGTCCATCAACCAGAACTCCACGATGATTATGGCGCAGGCGCTGGTGTTCCTGATTCCCGCCGTGGCCTCCATCGTGGCCGGTTTCCGTATGAAAACCCATGATGTGCCGGGAGCCAACGAGGCCACGTTGCGCCGGCATAAGGTATTCCGCCGCCACGCCATCGCCGCTGCCGTGTGGAGCCTTATCGCAGCCATCGGCGTCACAGCAACCCTGACCGTGGGCGTTGCCGCGACCCATCAGACCATCACCCTTTCGCCGCCGGAAGCCTACTCGCTCAAGGACGGCGTGGCCACCATCCCCTTCAGCCAGGTCGAGGACGGCCACCTGCACCGCTTCGAATACAAGGCCAAGGACGGCACCGTCATGCGCTTCATCATCATCCGAAAGAACGGTGGCGCGTACGGCATCGGCCTGGACGCCTGCGAGAACTGCGGCGACGCTGGCTACTACGAGAAGGACGGCAAGATCATCTGCAAGAAGTGCGAGGTGGCCATCAACCTGGCGACCATCGGCTTCAAGGGTGGCTGCAACCCGATACCATTCCCGTACAAGACCGGCCACGGCAAGATCACCATTCAAACTACGGATCTGGACGCGCTGAGCGCCCACTTCCGGTGAGTCAGGCAGGAGACAAGAATCATGTTCTTTCTGCGCATGATTACTCGCTCGTTCACCCGACAGCTGCGCCGGCGCCTGCTTATCGCGCTGACCGTATGCCTGTCGGCGACCGTGTCCGTATCGATGCTGGGCGTCGTGTTCGACGTGGGCGACAAGCTCAACGCCGAGCTGTCCACCTACGGTTCGAACATCACCGTGCAGCCCAAGGCGGATGCGGTCGTTTCCGACCTGTACAACACCGAGTCGGGCGGCGCGACGTCCACCAGCGACCCGACCGCTTTTCTGAAGGAGTCGGACGCGGCCAAGATCAAGACGATCTTCTGGTCGTTCAACATCACCAGCTTCGCGCCGCAGCTCAACATCCACGCCACGGTGAACGGTACCAACGTGCCGGTCGTCGGCACGTGGTTCAACAAGAACCTCAAGATCTCCACCGGCGAGACTACCGTCGTGGGCGTGGAAGGCATGCGCTCGTGGTGGCAGCTGGACGGCAAGTGGCCCAAAGACGATTCCGACCAGGGCGTGATCGGCAAGACGCTGGCCTCCGAACTCGGCGTGACCACCGGCGACACCATCACCCTCAACAAAACCACCGCCTCAGGCAAGAAGAACGAGCAGAAAATCAAGCTCACCGGTGTCTACGATTCCGGCGACGAGGACAACGGCTCGCTCTACATCGCCTCCTCCACGGCCCAGGTACTCGCCGACCTGCCCGATTCGGTCGACAAAATCGAGGTCAAGGCCCTGACCACGCCGGAGAACGACCTGGCCCGTAAGGCCGCCGCGAACCCGGCCGCGCTGAGCCAGGAGGAATGGGAGACCTGGTACTGCACCGCCTACCCGAGCTCGATCGCCTATCAGATCGAAGAGGTGATTCCGGGCGCGGTGGCCAAGCAGGTGCGTCAGGTGGCCGCGTTGCAGGGCAATGTGCTGCAAAAGACGCAGGCCGTGATGATTCTGATGACCGTGCTGAGCCTGATCGCCGCAGCCGTGGCCGTGGCCAACCTGATGGTCGCCTCGATCGGCGAACGGTCGGGCGAGCTGGCGTTGCTCAAGGCGCTCGGTGCCACCGATGCCGCGGTATCCCGCCTGATGCTGGCCGAAACGGCGGCAATCTCGCTGCTGGGCGCGATTGTGGGCGCGCTGCTCGGTTCCGGCGTGGCCCAGCTGATAGGCCGGGTGGTGTTCGGTTCCGGCATTACGATGCGGCCGATGGTGTTCGTGCTGGTGTTCGTGCTGCTGGCTGTCACCGTGCTGCTGGCGTCCGCCTCATCGATTCGTTCGATTCTGAATCTCAAGCCCGCGGAGGTGCTCCATGGTCGCTGAGTTTATCTACGTAGGTGTGGAAGGAGGGAACCGATGACCAACACCGGTATGTTCTTCAGAATGCTGTTCAGCGCCGTGTTCCGTCGGCGTTCGCGCGCGGTGATGGCTGTGGTGGCGTCGCTGGTCGGCGCAGCCACACTGTTCTGTCTGGCGATGATCTGCCTCGCTGTGCCGCAGCAGATGAACGAGGAGATGCGTGCGTACGGCGCGAACCTGATTGTCACGCCCACCGAATCGACCAATGCTGACGGCAAGGCCGGCATCGACAAGGCGATGGTGCAGCACACCACTGAAATGGTCAAGGCCAAGGGTTCCGCGAAATACGCCACCTACCGCTACGAGAACGTGCGCGTCAACGCCTCGCCGTACGTGATGGCCGGCGTGAATGCGGCGCAGGTCAAGAACCTCAACCATCACTGGGTGGTCGACGGCTCGTGGCCGACCGACGGCAAGGTGCTGGTCGGACGCGACATCGCCGACGCCATCGGCCTGAGAATCGGCTCCGCCATCACCATCGGCTACCGTGCATCCGATAACGCCAGCACCAACGGCACTTCGTCGAACTCCTCGATCGACCAGCAAACCAAAGACGGCCGTGTCTCCAGTGACATCATGGACACCTCCGGTACCGAATTCCGCGTGGCCGGCATCGTGGACACCGGCGGCAGCGAAGACTCGATCATCTACGCCACCAACGCCGACGTCAACAAGCTCACCGGCATCACGCGCGGCGTGGACGTCATCGAGTATTCGGCCGGCGCCAGCGACCTCGCAGGCCTGGTGTCCAGCATCAACGACATGACCTCCATGCACGTCAAGGCACAGCAGGTCACCAAGATCACCGCCTCCGACACCCGCATCATCACCATGCTGCAGACGCTGTTCTGGATCGTCTCGCTGGTGGTGCTGGTGCTGACGCTCGTCGGCGTCGGCACCACAATCAGCTCGATCGTCTCGCAGCGACGCAACGAGATTGGCCTGCGCAAGGCCCTCGGTGCTAGCTCGCGTGCCATCGGCACCGAGTTCTACATCGAATCGTCGCTCTACGGCCTGATTGGCGGCCTCATCGGCACCGCAATCGGCTACGGACTCGCCAGTTGGCTGTGCGTGGCGGTGTTCGAACGCTCCATCGTATTCAACTGGTGGCTGGCCCTGATTTCCGTGCTGTTCAGCGCGCTGGTCGCCATCGTCGCCTCCATCCCGCCCGTCCACCGCGCCACCCGCATCGACCCCGCCGTCGTGCTTCGCGAAGAATAAAGAAAGAGAAACGTCATGCTACTTGAACTCGACCACATCTCGAAGATCTACGGCGACCTGCGTGCCGTGGACGACCTCAATCTGACCGTGCCGGAAGGCGAATGGCTCGCCATCGTCGGCTCCTCCGGCTCAGGCAAGACCACGCTGATGAACATGATTGGCTGCATGGACACGCCCTCCAAGGGCTCCGTGAAGCTGGAAGGCCGCAAGCTGGAGGACCTGAACGCCACGCAGCTGGCCGACGTGCGCAAGAACCTCATCGGACTGGTGTTCCAGAAGTTCTATCTGGTGCCGCACCTGACCGCCGTGGAAAACGTGATGGTGGCCCAGTACTACCATTCGGTGGTCGATGAGAAGCAGGCCATGGAGGCGCTGGAAAAGGTCGGCCTGAAGGACCGCGCCCACCACCTGCCCGGCCAGCTCTCCGGCGGCGAGCAGCAGCGCGTGTGCGTGGCCCGCGCGCTGATCAACGACCCGAAGCTGATTCTGGCCGATGAGCCCACCGGCAACCTCGACGAGAAGAACGAGAAAATCGTGCTCGACCTGTTCCGCAAGCTGCACGAGCAGGGCACCACGATTATCGTGGTCACCCACGATGCGCTGGTCGCCAGCTGCGCGCAGCGCGAGATCATGCTCAACCATGGCGTGCTCGTCGGTGAGAAGTGGAATGACGAGGATGCGCGCAAGGCCTACGAGGCGGCCGGCGGCAAGCCCGCCTCCACGGGTGCACAGGTCGAGGGCGCGCAGAACGGCGAGACCGCCATTGGTTTCACTGACCCCACCAAGGCCGCGAAAACCGGCGGCGAGGAGTAGGGCCGTCAGGGGCATCGAGCAGTATGTGAGGAATACATGGCAAGCTGATGGTCTCTCCCCCAGTCAGCTTCGCTGACAGCCCCCTCGTCAGAGGGGGGGCTTAAGGAGCGTGAATATGACCGAAAAGAGTACGTTGAAGAAATCCGCGACATTGGCGGCGGCCGGACTGGTCGTGGCTGGCGCGCTGCTGGCCGGATGCGGCGAATCCAAGGCCGCGCCGATGGACGATGCGTACGCCGGCAACTCGGGCGAGACCGAGAAGTCGCAGGAAGAGCAGTCGCAATCCCAGTCGAACGGCTCCGATAGCTCCGACGGCTCCGATTCCAGCTCGTCGCACAACGACCCGTCCACCACCACGTCCGACAAGAAGGACACCGGCAACTACAAGGACGGCAACTACTCGATCAACGGCCAGTACGGCCCGGTAGGCGAGGATTCCATCGACGTCCATCTGACCATCAAGGACGGCAACGTCGAGACCGTCAATATCATTGGGCACCCGTTCACCACGATTTCCAAGAACCATCAGGACGACTTCGCCAAAGCCATTAACGGCGTGGTGGACGGCAAACCTCTGAAGGGTCTCAAAGTGGACAAGGTCGCCGGCGCCAGCTGGACCTCCGACGCCTTCAACAAAGCCCTCGAAGTCGCCCGCCAGGAGGCTTCGATTCAGGAGTAAGACCGCTACTTCAGCAATGCTGGCCACAGCAGATCGGCCATGCGCGAGGCCCAGGCGGTGTCGTCGTCCATTGCTTTGCCCTCGATGGCCTCATACGCCACCAAAGATCCGATAATCGTGGACAACAGCAACTTCTCGTCAACGTCCTCGCGAAACACGCCCTGCGCGACTCCCTGCTTGAGGAACGCCCCCACACGCTCCAGCCACGGGGTCACCACTTGGTCGACGATGTGCTGGAAGAACTCGGCCTCGCTGGACAATACAATGCCCACGCGCTTGACGTCGATGTCGTTGTCGCGCACCCAATCGACCAATCGCTGCAATAGTTGCGTGAAATGCTCACGCGTGGGGCTGGGCACTGGGTCGGAATCCGGGATGGCCAGATACATCGCGCTGATCTCGTGCAGCAGCTCGTCGGCATTATGATATCGGCGGTAAATCGTGGTTTTGGCCACACCGGAGCGCCGGGCCACCTCCTCGATGGTCACGCCGCTGATGCCGCGGTCCACCGCAATCTGCAGCGTGGCTCGCATGAGCTTGCGATCCGTCGCCTCGCGCGTGCGCTCACCGCGCGGTGTCGCCGTCGTGTCTGTCATCTCCGTCATCTCTTCTCTTCGAAATATGCTCCCGTACGCTCCCGCTGGCGAGAGCTGGCTGGCAAAGCCAGACTGAGGGTGGTAAGTCCATGCCGTTTGTAGGCAACTCCCGGATAATACCTACTAGCTCAGCACTTTAGTGCTCTCGACTTGGGCTACATACCACTGGTTGAACCGCACCAGTGGCTTCCTGAGCAACAGCCCAAGCAACAGTAGCGGCGGCACGAATGCCAGCAGCATTCCGGCGGCCCGCCAGTAATCCATGTCGTAGATGCCGGCGATGGCCGCACGCATCATCGTCACCGCATGGGTGAGCGGCAAGAGCGGACTGACTTTGGCGATGAAGTCGGGCAACATCTGCACCGGGTAGGCAGCGTTCGCACCCGAAATCTGCACGATGAGCATAAGCACGCCGATTGCCTTACCCACATTGCCGAAACTCACCACCATCGTATAGGTGAAGAACGAGAACACCAGCGAGGCCAGCCATCCAGACAACATAAACAGCAGCGGATGCACGGCCTGCACGCGCAGGAACAGCAAATCGCCACCGAGCGACACCGTGGATTGCAGCAGCGCAATCAGCGCGAACACCCCGTAATGCCCAAGGAAGAGCCGATGCGGCCGCGGATCGCCCAATGCTTTGCGCGTCCGGCGAGACACGGTGGTTTTCAGCGTCACCACCATCAGCAGCGCGCCCACCCACAGCGGCAGCAGCGTGTAGAACGGTGCCATCGACGAACCGAAATTCGCCACCGGGAATACGGCCTTGCGCCTGAGCTGCACCGGTGCGGCCAACGTACTGGCCAGCGTTTCGGGATCATTGCCCAGCACCTCTTTGACCATGCCCATATCGCCACTGTTTAGTGCGTCGCTCAGTGTGCTGTTGAACGAAGCCAGTTCGGCGCCGGCGGAACGCAGTTTGCCGGACACCTTGTCCAAGGTAGTGCGAGCGTCGCTGAGCATATCGCTGGCGTCGTCGGAAGTCCCTTTCAGGTCGCCGAGCGTGGAGTCCAACTGGGTGGCGCCGGAACTCAGTATGCCGGAGGCGTCAGCGACGGTGGACGACAGGGAGTCGATTTGCGGTTTCACCGTGGCCGAGAAATCTGACTTGATATTGGCAATACTGTTCTGCGCTTGATCAGCCAGATTCTTGACCTGCGCATGCTGATCCTGCGCGTCCTGATTGCCTTGGCGAATATCGGTCGCCGCCGTATTCAGCGCTTGCCGCAGCCTGTTTTGTCGTGCGATTGAACGGTCAATCGCCGTGATGATGGATGAGTCGTTGCCCAGTATGCCGGCCAACGTGTTGCGAATTTCAGTGTATTTCTCCGTCTGCTTGCCAATGGCCGTGGCTTGACGGTCCAATTCGTCGGCGACCGTGGTGGCACCATCATTCGCGTCGGAATACAGCTTGTCTATGGAATCGGACACCGCGCCGAAACTGGAGGCGCTCGCGTCCAGTGCGCTGCTCATCGCGTCAGCGGTGGTGCCCAGGGCTCCGGCCACGTCGGTGACTTCCTGTTTGGCGCTGGCAAGATCCTTGCCGCCTTGTTTGGCGGCAGAGGAAACCTGAGTGATTAGTGAGTTCGAGGTGTCGAGCAAGGCGCCGGCCGTATCGGTCAATGCGCTGTATGTGCCAAGCAGATCCGCAGTATCGTCAAGCTGTGTGGCGAAATTGGCGATGTTGGCGTTGAAGGTATTCAGTTGCTCTTTGGCCTCGGGCTTGGACAGCTGATCGGCCAGCGAAGACGCGATTTCCAGCCCGGCCGAAGTGATGGTCTTAGCGAACGTGGTGTTGATTTCCGCCGCAACCTCATCCGTGCCCTCGTTGAGCAGATTCGGTGCCAGCGCGTTCTTCTTCTCGTTGCGGTAATAGGTCAGTTCGGCATGCTGCACGTCGTCGGAGAAGAAGGTCATCATGTCTTTGCTGAACGACTTCGGAATTACGATGGCCGCGTAGTATTTGCCGGATCGTGCGCCCTCGACGGCATCGGCTTTGGACGTGATCGTCCAATCGAGCTGACTGTTGGCGCGCAGCGCGTTCACCACCTGATCGCCGACCGTGACTTTCACCGGGATCAGGTCGGAACGATACCCCTCATCCACATTCGCCACCGCGAATTTCAGGTTCTTCATATTCGAGAACGGGTCCCAGCATGCGGCCACGTTGAACCAGGTGAACAGGCCGGGAATCATCACCAAGCCGATCACGATGATGATGGAGACCACGTTGCTGGTCAGGCGTTTGATGTCGCCGGTAAACAGTTTCCACATGGTGTTCATCGTGCGTGCCTGCCTTCCTTGGTCGGCGGAATAGTGGGGATGATTGCGGTAACAGCGGCGCTCGGGTCCGCTTCTTCGTGGCGTTCGGCGGAGGTGTCGCGACGCTTGGCCTTATGCCCGTACAGCATGGCGCGGATCGACTCGTCGGAGAGGCTGCCGAGCTCGGTTTGGCGGCGGATGGAATCGCGCATGAATTCCACGACCATCAGGAAGCCCATGATGATGAGCACCCATGCCAGCCATGTGCCCATGACTACGATTTTCTCGCTGGTGGTCAGCGCAAACACGATAATGAGCGCGGCCGGCACCACGAATCCGGCAATAAGCGCACCCAGCAGCAGCCGGGGATAACGGTAGGCGAATTTGGCGGCCCGACGTTCGATGGCATGACGGTATTCGTCGTGGTCGGCCAGCGCTGCAATGGCCTGAGTGACACGGTATTCGCTGCCGGGCAGATGCACCGGCTCGCCGATAATCATGTCGCTTTCCTTGATTTCCCGCGCGAACAGGCGGTTGAGATTGGCCAGTTTCGGCCGGGCGCCGAGGCCAAGCGCAAAGGCCAGAACCACGAAAACCAGCAATTTGCCGATATAGGCGAACCAGAGGCCGTCGTAGAAGCCGCCGATGGTTTCACGCATCGCGTCAATCGAATAGGTGAACGGCAGCAGCGGGTAGATGGCGCGGAAGAACGCGGGCATCATTTCAATCGGGTACAGGCCGGAGGCGCCCGGCACCTGCAGAATGACCAGCGCCACGCATACGCCTTTGCCCACGTGCATGAACGTGGTGGAGAGGGCGAAAATCACCGACATATACACCAGTGAGGTGATGACGCAGGTGAGCAGAAACACTGGGGCGCTCGCGCATTGAATGCCGATGACAAGATCGCCGATGGCCGTGACCAGGCCTTGGACGGCAGCCAGCGTGGCCAGTAGCAGGAAGCGACCGAGATAGCCTTGGGTTGGTGTGAGATCGTCGATGCCCTCATCATCGGTTTCGAGTTTGGGAATGACCACGAGCACGAACGCGCCCACCCACAAAGACAGGGTGGTGAACAGCGGTGCCATGCCGGAACCATAGGAGGCGACCGGATAGACGGCCTGTTCGCTGATAACAGTGGGGGAGAGCATGAAGTCGGCGATTGTGGCGGCATCCAGTTTGCCGTCGGTGCCGATCAGGGAACTGAGTGAACTGGAGATGCTCAGGGCTTTGATGTCGGTGACCAGCGTATCGAGCTTGGTTTGTACGCCGGCCAGCGCCTTATCGGTGTCGCGCAGCGCGGTCACCGTGGTGGAGGCTGCTTTGTCGAGTTGGTCGAGGGTATGCTTCGACTGATCGATGAGTGAGCCTTGCGACGTGATGCCGGTCGACAGAGTGCTGGCGGTCGAGCTGAGGGCGTTGAGACCGGTGTTGAGCTGAGGAATGGCGCCGGAGGTGATGGTGCCGCGAGCGGTATTGGCCTCGCGCACCGTGGTTTGGGTGGCGGTATTGAGATGCTGCGCCAATCCGGCGGTGTCTGTGGAGGCATTGCCGATAGTGGTGTTCAGGCTATCGAGGTTGCCCAGTGCGCCGGCAAGCTCGCTATTGCGGCTTTCCAGTGTGGCAATGGCGGATTGCAGCGGTTCTCGATTGGCGTTCGGCAGCCCTTTGAGTTGGTCGATGATGTCGGCGTTCGCTTGGTTGATGTCTTCCGCCGTATTGATCAGTCCGCCTACCTGCTGATTGGCGGCGCTGATGGTTCCGGTTACCGTGCCCACGCTTTGGTTGGCCTGTGCTGCGGCTTGGCTCAGCAGGCTTGAGCCTTGGTCAAGCGCTTCGGACGTGGAGGTGACGAAGCCGTTCAGACTGGTCTGGGTAGTGCCGATCAGGGTGGAGACGCCGGCCAGACCTTCTGCAGTGTCGATGCCAAGTGTGCGCGCGTCGTCCAGCGCCTGACGTGCGGTGCGTGTCTGCTCTGGGGTGTCGGTGAGTTTGGTGGTGAGCTTGGCGATGGTGCTGCGTGTGTGCTGCACATCGTCGGAGGCCTTGGCAAGGGCCGTGAGGGCCTTGGCTTTGGTGGTGTCTTCGGTACTGATGGCTTTGCCGTCAACCGTATTGATGACTTCGGTAAGTACTTCGGATACGGTGGAGACGAATGTGGAATTGACCGTGCGGTCCACAGTGGACGCGCCGACGTCGGTGACTTTGGGGGCGATGGCGCTGGCTTTTTCGTTGACGTAATACTCCAGAGTGGGCCGACTCTTGCCGCCGGTCACCACGCCGGCGAGATCGTCGGAAAAGTCTTTGGGAATGATGATGGCTGCGTATGCCTTGCCGGATTCCACTTGGTCCATGGCCTCGGCTTCGGTGACGAAGGTCCAGCCGAGCTGGTCGTTGCTTCTCATCTGCTTGACGATTTGATCGCCGAGGTTCTGCTTGCCGATGAGCGCGTTGTCGGTGCCGTCGTCATTGTTGGCGATGGCGACGGTGATGCCTTTGGTATTGCCGTACGGGTCCCAGAAGCCGACGATGTTGTACCACGAATACAGTGGCGGGATGAACACCATGCCGAACAGGATCACCCATGCGGCCGGCACCTTGAACAGGCGCAGGAAGTCGCGTCTGAGGACCTTGAAGATATTGCCCACTGATACCTCCGGAGCTTGGTGTTGCTTGGTTGCTACGTTTTCCGTAGCGATACGTTAATCGTAGCGCTACGGTTGTAGTAGCGTAATACGGCTGCCGGAGATTAATGGGGTGATTGATGATGTTTTTGGCGGAATAACGCTGCTGCCCAGCGGCTTATCGTGTGTCGCTGGGCAGAGCGAAAGGCGTTCTGGAACTTATTGACAAGATTTCTGGATGGTTTTTGGACGTTTCCTGAACGCGATGGATAGGCTCGGTGCTCGGCAATGTAGACAGACATGTACCGACCGCCCATCAAGTTCAGCAAAACCGCAATCGGGTGATAGGGTGAGGGGACGCTATGTGGGGAGGAAACCATGGTTGAATTCAAGGACGATGGCACGGCCACTACCCCCGGCAAGCCGCGGGAGAACCGTGACGCCGAGTCCGCAGTCGTGGCCGATCTGGTGGCCGTCGAACTGGACGACGCCGGCTTGAACCTGAACGCCAAGCGATTACCGATTCTGGCGCGCATCTATGGCGCGGTCGTGCTGCTGGACGGACTCGCCACATTGCCGATTATGGTGATTTCCATCCTCTATGCCGTGCGCGAGATTCTGGATGGTCATGTGCACGTCGATGCGATGAGCCTGACCTTCATCCTGTCCGCGATTCATGCGGTGGTGCTGGTAGTCAGTGCCGCATGCCTGATTGTGCTCGGCGTGATGCTGCTGCGCAATCATCGCCGGTATGCCGCGCGCTGGACCTACGTGCTGATGCCGTTGACGTTGGCCGACGGCATGCTGTCGCTGGCCCTGACCGGCCTTGGCTTCAACCTGCTGCTGCCGCTGATTCAGATGATTATTCTCGTCGTGATTTCGGTGACCGCCGATCCCTCCCTGAGCGAGGAACGCCGTCTGCAGCGCGCGCTCAGGCGTATGGACGATCGCGATGATTATGAATCGGCTGTGGCGGCCGGCATGCTAGGCCGCGACCAGTCCGGCAAGGGCTATATTGCGCTGGACTTTTTCAATATCTTCTGGCTGTTTACCATCGCTTCGGTGGGTGGCCTGATTGTGGAGACGATCTACCATATGGCGCTGTATAACGGTGAACTTCAGGACCGCGCTGGTTTGCTGTGGGGCCCGTTCTCGCCGATTTACGGCTGTGGTGCGGTATTGGTAACCGTGTGCCTGAATCGTCTGTGGAAGGCGAATCCGTTCTTGATTTTCTGCGCTTCGGCGGTGATCGGCGGCGCGTTCGAATATTGCACCAGCTGGTTCATGGAAGCGGCGTTTGGTATTACCGCGTGGGATTACACCGGCCGTTGGCTGTCCATCGACGGACGTACTTCGGGCCAATTCATGTTCTTCTGGGGACTGATTGGTGTGGTGTGGATCAAGTGGCTGTTACCGCGACTGCTGGCTCTGATTAATCGCATTCCATGGAAAGTGCGGTATTCGCTGACTGCGGTATGCACGGTGCTGATGGTGATCGACATTGCCTTCACGCTGATGGCCTTGGATTGCTGGTATGGGCGCATGGCCGGCCAGCCGCAGGATTCACCGGTCGCGATGTGGTTCAGCGAACGCTACAGCGACGCTTACATGGCCAATCGCTTCCAGACCATGCATATCGACCCTTCCAAGGCCGGGCGTATGTGAATGGCCGGCAAGTAATTACGCTTCGCGGGCAGAAGGTGCGTAGAACCTAAGACAGCCCTCGCGTGTGGGTGGTAAGCGGGATACACTTTCAAGCGTTGAAGGAATGATTCCCTCCGCTGATGCGCTGTTTTGTGACGCGCGTGATGACGATGGGACAATCAAACGAAAGGCAAGGCACATGGCCGAAGCTACAGCAAACATTGGTGTGATTGGACTGGCCACGATGGGCTCCAATCTGGCGCGTAATCTGGCGCACCATGGCAACACGGTGGCGTTGTTCAACCGCCACTACTCGCGTACCGAGAAGCTCATGAACGAGCATGGCACCGAAGGCAACTTCGTGCCGGCCGAAACGCTCGAGGAATTCGCCGCGTCCCTGAAGCGTCCGCGTACCGCCATCATCATGGTCAAGGCCGGTGCTCCGACCGACGCGACCATCGCGCAGCTGGAAGAGGTGTTCGAACCGGGCGACATCATCGTCGACGGTGGCAACTCCTTCTTCAAGGACACCATCAAGCGTGAGAAGGAAGTACGTGCCAAGGGCTTCCACTTCGTGGGTTGCGGCGTGTCCGGTGGTGAGGAAGGCGCGCTCAACGGCCCGTCTCTGATGCCCGGTGGCACTGCGGAATCCTGGAAGACCTTGGGCCCGATTCTTCAGTCCATCGCCGCCAAGGTGAACGGCGAACCGTGCGTGACCCACATCGGCACCGATGGTGCCGGCCACTTTGTCAAGATGGTGCACAACGGCATCGAGTATGCCGATATGCAGGTGATTGGTGAGGCGTATGACATTCTGCGCCGTGGACTCGGCATGGATGCCGAGGAGATTGGCGACGTGTTCGCTGAATGGAACAAGGGCGACCTTGACTCCTACCTGATCGAGATCACCGCTGAGATTCTGCACCACAAGGATGCCGAGACCGGCAAGCCGTTCGTGGACGTGGTCGTGGATCATGCCGGCATGAAGGGTACTGGTACGTGGACCGTGCAGACTGGTCTGGAATGTGGTTCTCCTGTGGCTGCCATCGGTGAAGCCGTGTTCGCTCGTGCACTGTCTTCGCACGGTGAGCTGCGTGAAGACGCTCAGAAGGAAGGTCTGGCTGGACCGAACAAGACCATCGATCTGGCCGGAGAAGACAAGGCCGCGTTCGTCGAGGACGTGCGCAAGGCTCTGTTCGCTTCCAAGGTCGTGGCCTATGCTCAGGGCCTGAACGAGATTCAGGACGGTGCCAAGGAATACGGCTGGGATATCAACCTGTCCGAAGTGGCCCGCATTTGGCGTGGCGGCTGCATTATTCGCGCCCAGTTCCTGCTCGACCGCATCACCGAGGCCTTCAGGGGCGATAACCCGCCGGCTTCCCTGCTGTTCGATCCGTACTTCGAGAAGATCATCGGCGAATCGCAGGATGCATGGCGTCGCGTGATCGTTCGCGCGGTGGAGGCCGGCATCCCGACCCCGGTGTTCTCCAGCTCCCTGGCGTACTACGATGGTCTGCGCTCCAAGCGCCTGCCTACCGCTCTGACCCAGTCCCAGCGTGACTTCTTCGGTGCCCACACCTACGGTCGCGTAGACAAGCCCGGCGTGTTCCACACGCTGTGGGCTGAAGAAGGCAAGCCTGAAATCGAGGCGTAGCCTCGTGATTTCAGGTTTAGGACAGCCCTGTGGGCTGTCCGGCCTTCTTCAGGCTCGGCGATAGCCGAGCTGAGAAAACAGCAAGTCCGAGATCGAGGCGTAGCCTCGCGATCTCGGGCTTAGGGGAGCCCGGTGGGCTCCCCGGCCCTCTTCGGAGCGAGGCGGCTATGCCGCCGAGCCAACACTGAGCCTCGCCGCAGGCGAGTCCCTAATTGCAGGGGCCGGCGGCGAAGAGGGCAAGTCCGAGATTGAGGCGTAGCCATAGACGAATTAAGCCCCCTCATCAGAGGGGGCTTAATTCACTCACAACTCGGTGACGGTTTCTTCGGTGGAGAACCAGATGAACTCGTCCACTCCGTTGGCGTAGGAGGACGGGTAATCCGGTTTGTTGGGCTGCTCGAAGACATGGGCCAGCGATTCGGCTTTGCCGGCACCGGCGGCGAAGAACCACGTATGGCGTGAACGCGCGATGAGCGGCGCGGTCAATGAAACACGCAGCGGCGGCATCTTGGGGGAGTGGTTCACACCCACGGTGAGCCTATCAGTAACCTTGACCTCATCATGACCAGGGAACAGCGACGCATAGTGACCGTCCGGTCCCATGCCGAGAATCATCAGATCGATTACCGGTTCCGGCCCCAATTCATTCACCAACTCGCGCTCATAGTCGCTCGCGACATCGTCCAGCAACGCATCATTCGCGGCATCGGCGGCGGCGCGAACGGAAGCATCATCGCTGTCGGCCTGATCCATCACATCGGCGATGTCATCGGCTGAACGGGTATCGGCCGCCATCTCATGAATATTCGACTCAGGCAGCTTGCCATCTGCCACCAGCTGGTCAAGCAGCAGGCGACGGGCCTCCAAAGCATTGCGATCGGTGTCGTAAGCCGGCACAAAACGTTCGTCGCTCCACCAGAAATGCACGCGCGACCAATCAATCGCGTCAGCCAGCGGATCGTTCAGCACCAAGCCCAGCGGCTGCGCGGCCGAACCGCCAGACAGCGCCACATCCACACGCGTGCGATGCGTGCCATCAGGCAATCGTTCGGCGAGCAAATCGAGTAGCGCCAAGACAAAACGTTGCGCGCCAGCCTGAATCATCAGATCTTTATTCGGATACACAATGAGTTTTCGAGTTGCCATGTATGGTCCTTGTATGGGGTATGTGTCGTACTTTGCAATGTGGATTGTGTTGTCAGTTGACAACACAATCCACATTGTGCGACATCGCATATGTCACTTTATTACTCCGCGGGCATGAGCTTCGGCATCGCATGAGGTAGGAAACGATGAGCAACGGCGTTGGCATGGCTCGGCCACAATTGCCGAACTCATTCCAACGCCGCTGTGGCAACGGGTTCTACCGACTTCAGTGACGAATCAGATCCCAGCCTTCGTTGATGACCTCGGCGTAGATCTCATCGGGATCGATGCGACGCAGTTCCTCGGTCAGGCAGTCCTCGATGGTGCGCATCGGCACGGACACTTCCTGCGGAGTCTGGCCGGGCAGCGAGATCAGCGCTTGGTCCTCATACGGGCGTTCCAGCGAGATCACACCGTCCTCACGGGTCAGGTACACGCCGGTCACGGCCTGCGCGTCGGGCACGAACTCAGTTTCGACTGGTACGCCGAGTTTCAGACGCAGCCATGCGCACAGCATTTCCATAGGCAGGAAGTCGGCCTTGCCGGTCACCTTCGCGGCGGTGATGGGCAGGTGCGGCGGCTGATCGAGCATCGAGGCGAGCATTGCGCGCCAGACGGTCAGTCGTGTCCAGGACAAGTCGATATCTTCCGGTGTCCAATTGCGGCGCAAACGCTCAATCGTGGCCTCCGGATTATTGGAGTGCAACGCGTCGGTGATGCGACTGCGGGCCATCGCACCCATCAGATCCTTGGCCGGGTTCGACGGCGGTGTGGTCGGCCACCACGCCACTACAGGCGCATCCGGCACAAGCAGCGGGATAACCAGTGTATCCGGGTGGTTGATAAGGCCACCGCGCGGACGCAAGACGATGATCTCACCGGCACCGGCGTCCGCGCCGAATCGCACTTGGGCGTTCAGGTTGGAATCGTTCGGATCGTTCGGGCCGTCGGTCAAATCGACGGCCGGATTATCGCGACTCGCGCTCACCTCGGCGGCCACTTCGGCCGCGTTCGGTTCGCCTTCGCCGGACTGATCGGCAGGATTGGTATCCGGTACTACGGCAATCACGCGGCACGGGTGCTCACGGCTGGCCGAGTTCGCGATTTCCAGCGCATGCTCTAGGTCCGCGTCCTCGGTGGCGATGAGCAGCGTCAGCACGCGGCCGGTCGCCGATTCGCCGCGCTCCTCGTGCAGCTGTTCGATTTTGTGCGCAATCTCGCGGGTGCGGGTGTTCGGCATATCGATGATCATGGCATCCTCCAGTGGCGGCCGTCGCGCGCCAGCATTTCGTCGGCCTGTGCCGGACCCCACGTACCGGCGCGGTAGGCCTGCGGCTGGCCAAGCGTGGACCAGAATTGTTCAATCGGATCGAGGATCTCCCAGCTGAGGTTCACCTCTTCGGTGGTCGGGAACAACGGCGGATCACCGAGCAGCACGTCCAGAATCAGTCGCTCATAGGCTTCCGGCGAGTTCTCGGTGAAGGAGCGGCCGTAGCTGAAGTCCATGTTCACGTCACGGACCTCCATGGTGGAGCCGCCCGGCACCTTGGCTCCGAAGCGCATGGTGACGCCCTCGTCGGGCTGCACGCGAATCACGATGGCGTTCTTGCCGAGTTCGCGCACGGCGGTCTGCTCGAACGGCAGATGCGGGGCGCGCTTGAACACCACGGCGATTTCGGTTACACGCTTGCCGAGGCGCTTGCCGCAACGCAGGTAGAACGGCACGCCAGCCCAGCGGCGGGTGTCGATATCGAGGCGGATGGCGGCGTACGTTTCAGTGGTGCTCTTGGGGTCGATGCCTTTTTCCTCCAAGTAGCCGACCACTTCGTGCGAGCCCTGCCAGCCCTTGGCGTACTGGCCGCGCGCGGTGTTGGCGGCGAGGTCCTTGGGCAGGCGCACGGCGGAAAGCACCTTGGTCTTTTCGGCGGTCAGGTCCTTGGCGGTGAAGCTCACCGGCTCCTCCATGGCGGTCAGAGCCATGAGCTGAAGCAGGTGGTTCTGGATGACGTCGCGTGCGGCGCCGATGCCGTCGTAATAGCCGGCGCGGCCGCCGATGCCGATGTCCTCGGCCATCGTGATCTGCACGTGGTCCACATAGTTGGCGTTCCAGATCGGCTCGTACATGGCGTTGGCGAAACGCAGGGCCAGCAGGTTCTGCACGGTTTCCTTGCCGAGGTAGTGGTCGATGCGGAACACGGAGCTCGGGTCGAACACTTCGGATACCACGCTGTCGAGTTCCTTGGCGCTGGCCAGATCATGGCCGAACGGCTTCTCGATGATCACGCGGCGCCATGCGCCCTCGGACGAGCGCGACAGGCCGGAGGCGGCCAGCTGCTTGGCGACCTGTGGGAATGCGCGCGGCGGCACCGACATGTAGAAGGCATGGTTACCCTGCGTGCCGCGGTCGCGGTCAAGCTCCTGCACGGTGGCGCTCAGACGCTCGAAGGCCTCCGGGTCGTCGAACGTACCCTGCACGAAGCGGATGCCGGCGGCCAGATTGCGCCAAGTCGACTCCTTGAACGGCGTACGGCAATGCGCCTGGACGGCGGCCTTGACGAATTCGATGAACCGTTCCTGTGTCCAGTCGCGGCGGGCGAAACCGGTCAGACCGAAGCTCGGCGGCAGTAGGCCACGGTTCGCCAGGTCGTAGACGGCTGGCAGTAGTTTCTTTTGTGCCAGATCGCCCGTGACACCGAAAATGACGAGGCTGCATGGGCCGGCGATACGGGGCAGTCTGAGGTCGCGCGAGTCGCGCAGGGGATTGCTCCAATTGGGGGATTCACTCATAATGTACAAGGGTAGTCGCCGGCGGCTATCTATCGCTAGAGGCGATATGCGATTTGGGCTGCGATTTGGGCCACATTGCGTGTGCTGTGCCGTGCGTTGGGCCAATCGCGTACGCAAACGTGTACGCAACGCCGTAGTTGAAATATCCCAAAACGGTGTGTATTTTAGAAGAGTTGCCCCTTTAGCTCAACGGTTAGAGCAGCGTCCTTTTAAGTCGTGGGTTGTGGGTTCGAATCCCACAGGGGGCACAACAAATCCTCGGAATCGCAATGGTTCCAAGGATTTTTTTGTTTCGACCAGCCTGGCTCCTAGAGTGGTGTCCCATGTCATGCACCACGATTCTTGTCGGCAAAAATGCCAGTTACGACGGTTCCACCATCATCGCCCGCGATGACGATTCGGGCTCGGGCCGTTACGATCCCAAGCGCTTCGTCGCTGTCGCCCCCGACGACCAGCCGCGCCACTACCGCAGCGTGCTGAGCCATGTCGAAATCGAACTACCGGACAATCCTTGCCGGTACACCATCGCACCGAACGTGCTGAATAATCGTGGCATTCTGGCCGAAGCCGGTGCCAACGAACACAACGTGGCGATGAGCGCCACCGAAACCATCGCTGTCAACGAGCGCGTGCTCGGTGCGGACCCGATGGTCGAGTTGCGGCCGGCTGTCGGCGAACCGGACAGCACCGATTATCAGGCCGAGCAGCCCGGCGGTATCGGTGAGGAAGACATCATCACCCTTGTGCTGCCGTATGTCACCACCGCGCGCGAGGGCGTCGCGCGGTTGGGCGAACTGCTCGAAACCTACGGCACCTACGAATCGAACGGCGTGATTATTTCGGATGTGGACGAGATCTGGTACGTCGAGACCATCGGCGGCCACCATTGGATCGCCCGCCGAGTGCCCGATGACTGCTATGCCACGATCCCCAACCAGCTCGGCATCGACGACTTCGACCTCGCCGATGCGTTCGGCGAGCAGCGCGAATACCTATGCAGCGCCGACCTGCGCGAGTTCATGGCCACGCATCACCTCGACCGCACAATGGGAACGCCGGTCTCTTCCAACGGCCGTCACGCGCATAGCGCCGGATTCGGAACAACCGTTGCCCTTCCCACCCGTTTCAACCCGCGCAAGGCCTTCGGCACCGCGACGCCGAAGGACCATATCTACAACACGCCGCGTGCCTGGTACATGCAACGCCGCCTCAACCCCAGCGAGGACTGGGATTCGCCGGCCGCCCGCTACACGCCCGAATCCGACGACATCCCGTGGTGCCGCGTGCCGGAAGACAAGGTGAGCCTCGAAGACGTTGATTTCCTGCTGTCCTCGCACTTCGAAGGCACGCCGTACGACCCGTACGGCACGACCGGCACGGCGGAATCGCGCCACCGTTACCGTCCGATCGGCGTGAACCGCACCGGCCATATGGTGGCGATTCAGGTCCGTCCGTATGTGCCGGCGGCCAATCGCACGGTGATGTGGGTATCGTTCGGCTCTGGTCCGTTCACCGCCGCCGCGCCGTTCTACGCGAACGTCAACGACACGCCTGCCTACCTGCGCGACACCACGCCCGAAGTCTCCACCGGCAACCTGTATTGGACGAACCGCCTGATCGCCGTCGTGGCCGACGCACACTGGTATGAGACGAACCGGTTCATCGAAGGGTATGCCGAGGGCGTGCGCGCGTTCGGACACCGGCTCATCGAGCGCACGGATGAGCAGTTGCTTGCTCGAAGCGATGCCGAATCGACGGATACGAATGCATGGCCGCTCGATGGCGGCCACGGCGATGAGAAGGATGTGCAGGGCGTGGCGGATGTGCTCGAAGCGGCCAACGACGAGATGGCCGACTACCTGCGCGAGCACACAACCAAGCTGCTGAACGACGTGCTATACACCTCCAGCAACCTGATGCACAACAGCTTCGCGATGTCCGACCGTTGGGCCGAGTAGCAAAACCTCGACTGGGGAGGTAATAGGGATGCCCTGCTGATAACGCGTCAGCAGGGCAAAACCACAATCCGAATCAGTTAAAGCCGACGATGCGTTTGGCGATGAGATAGCCGTTGCGCACGATCCAGCGGCCGGTTTTGCCGGGCAGATTGAGCGCGCGGGACATCAGCTGCGAGCGCACATCCTTGCCGATGGCCGGCGAATAGGCGTCAATCGCATCCCACAGCTCGGTTTTCTTAACGTAGTTGGCCGGATCGCGCGAGAGAATCAGGAACGTCGAGGTAACGCACGATTCGATCGCCAGGAAGTGAATCATGTACCGGTACAGCCCCTCCGGCACCGTACCGCGTTCGGGCGTGGCCTCGGTCATCAGCCGATTGACGAGCCGCAACTGGTCCACACGCTTAATCATCACGTCGGTCTGCACGCTCTGACCCTCGCGCCCGATGAAGTAGTGGTAGAACGGCACATCGAGGTACTGGATGCGCTTCACCCACGGGAACGGCTGGTACGAGTAATAGAAATCGACGTAGAACGTGTGCTCCGGCAGCTTCAGCCCGGAATCGCGCACCACCTGCGTGCGGAAGGTGAGCGCATGCATGATGATGTACTGCGCCAGACCGAACTTGCCCAGGTCATCCCAGCCGAGCACGCGGCCGGCCTCCATTACACGGCGGAAGTTCACTACGGTCTTGTGACGCTTGGCCACCTTGTCATACACGTAATTGGTCACCAGCATGTCAATCGGTTCGTCGGTGTCATGCTGTGCACGCAATGTGGCCAGAACCGTGTCGATGGCCTGCGGGTCGACCCAATCATCCGCATCCACCACTTTGACGTACATGCCGGTCGCCGCCGCGATACCGGTGTTCACCGCGCCGCCGTGGCCCTTGTTCTCCTGATGAATCGCGCGCACGGCGCCCGGATTGGTGCGTTCCAGCTTGCGCGCGTACTCCAGCGTGCCGTCTTTCGAACCGTCGTCCACAATCAGCACCTCGAGGTCGCTGATGTCGCTTGCCGAAAGCAGCGAGTTCACGCAACGGTCAAGGTAGGACTCCATATTGTATGCGGGGATCACAAAGGTGAGCGTCTTTGCCGTGCTGGCCATGAAAGTCTTACGTCCTCACATATTTAGTCGTTATGTTCAGTTTCCTGTTCAAACCGTAGCACTTCGCCTCCCGACTCGGCAGAGTGTTGCGTAACCTGTGCCCCTGAACTCATGTTCTGCAACCCTGAATCTTCCCCGGTGGCGTGCTCGGGATCCGATTGGGCAGAACTCGTCTGGTCTGAATCCGGGCTGCCGGAATCGGACTCGCGCTTGGCTCGGCGCTCGGCCTCCTTCCGCGCCTTGGCGCCCTCAAAGAACAACTGGGGCTTGGAGTCAAGCCGGCTCAGGCCATGCCAGGCCAAATCCACAATGTATGCAGCCAGCTGCTCCTTGCTCACCTTTGGCCGGTCGGCCCAGTACTGCCCGGTGAATACGGTCATGCCCACCAGCATCTGCGCGTAGTACGGCACGCCCTTGGCAGACAGCTTCTGCCGTTTGAATGTTTCGGAAAGAATGTCTTCAACGCGTACGGCGATGTCTCCCATCAGCGAGCTGAATGAGCCGGACGGGTCGGTGCTCGGCGAGTCGCGTACCAGTACCTGGAACCCCTCGGCATTCTCTTCGATATAGGTGAGGAGCGCAAGCGCCGTGCGTTCCACAATCTGGCGCGGGTGCACGGTCGGATCGTCGAGCGCGGCGGTCAGCGTACCGGTCAGCGCGCGCATCTCACGATCCACAATGACGGCATACAGGCCCTCTTTGCCGCCGAAATGCTCATACACAATCGGCTTGGAGACTTTGGCGTGCGCGGCGATTTCCTCCACGCTTACCGCTTCGAAGCCTTTGGCGGCGAATAGCGAGCGTCCGACTTCAATCAGCTGCTCGCGGCGCTGCAGCGACGTCATACGTGAAGAATGTGCCATGCGGTTCAGCTTAAGTCGCCGGGTGGAATTGTCGGCCTGAGACTGCCGAATTCGTAGGGGATTCCATCTGCGGGCTAGACTTGACAGGTATGGATATGAATACTGTGCTCGCCGTTCTTGGCGTGATTGTGGCGGCGGTTATCGTAATCGCCCTGAGCATCTGGTTGGGCAAGTCCCGCAAGCGCGATTTGGATCGTGCGATGGGCAAGGTTGCCCCCGACAACAAGAAGACCCGCGACGCCAAGGCCGCCGCCGACGCTCGGCTGGCCGCCGAAGCCGAGGAAGCTAAGGCTGCGACTGCCGCCGAGCCGGCCAAGTCAGCCGAATCGGCCAAAGCCGAGCCTGCGCCAGCCGCGCAGGCCGAACCCGAACCGGCAGCTGCGCCCAAGCCCGAGTCCCAACCTGCCTCCAAGCCCACTCCCGCCAAACCTGAAACCCCCGAATCGGTCGGCTCTCGACTGACCCGACTCAAGGCAAAACTTGCCAAGTCCGGCAACCCGTTCGGCAAGGCCCTGTTCGACATCCTCGCCAAAGACAATCTCTCCGAGGCCGATTGGGAAGACGTCGAAGACACACTGCTGCTTGCCGACGTCGGTGCGGATGCTTCCGCCCAACTGGTCGATGACCTGAGAACCGACGCCCGCATCACTGGTAAAGCCGACCCAGCCGAAGTACGCGCCACGCTCAAGGAGAAGCTGCTCGATCTGGTCGGTCGAGATACGGACCGCCGCCTCAATGCCGAAAAGCCGGGTGCCGCCAAGCCCAGCGTCATCATCATGGTCGGCGTCAACGGCACCGGCAAGACCACCACTGCCGGCAAACTGGCTCGACTGTTCGTGGCCGAAAACAAGCAGGTCATGATGGGCGCGGCCGACACCTTCCGCGCGGCCGCCGCCGACCAGCTCGAAACCTGGGGCGCACGCGTCAATGTGCCCGTCGTCCGCTCCGACAAGGACGGTGCCGACCCGGCATCCGTCGCCTTTGAGGCATCCGCCAAGGCCAAGGAAGCGAACGCGGACGTGCTCATCATCGATACTGCCGGCCGACTGCAGAACAAGTCGAACCTGATGGACGAGCTCGGCAAGATTCGCCGTGTTACCGAAAAGAACCTGCCGGTGGATGAAGTGCTGCTTGTGCTCGACGCCACCACCGGCCAAAACGGCATGGCCCAGGCCAAGGTGTTCGCCGAAGCCATCGGCATTACCGGTGTGGTGCTCTCCAAGCTTGACGGTTCCGCCAAGGGCGGCATCGTGGTCAGCGTGCAGAAGGAGCTCGGCGTGCCGGTCAAGCTCGTCGGTCTTGGTGAAGGTCCGGACGATTTGGCACCTTTCGATCCCGAAGGTTTCGTGGACGGCATTCTCGCGTAGACGGTCGAGTTCTTCTCAGTCTCGCTTTGCTCGACAGCTCCCCTCAGCGAGGGGAGCCCTGCGTCCGTCCACGTTGTGGGCGCGGGAAACGCCCGCAACGCACCAAACCTAGCCCCGAAGCATATTCGAAACATGATTTGGGGCTTTCCCATATCCGTTGGAATCATGCCGGAATCAGCCCATCCGATGCCAACCTAACTGTCAGGTGCGCTTAACAATCGCGTAACTTGCCGTAACGAAACCAAAACGAGACCGGCTTTTACTGACGAACTGTTAGCCCCCACAAGGGGGACGGCATTGTAGAGACAAAGTCGACGCCGGCCGCGCAAAGCCCCCGGTGCCCTGAACGAAAGAGAGGGAGGTAGACATGGGAGCGATTGATTCCGGTAACACCGCATGGATCCTGACATCCGCGTCCTTGGTTTTCCTCATGACGCCTGGTGTGGCGTTCTTCTACGGCGGTATGGTTCGTGCCAAGGCCGTCCTGAACATGCTGATGCTTGAGGCGGCCGCCCTGTCGGTCACCATGATTATCTGGACCCTGTGGGGTTGGTCGATTGCTTACGCCGGTTCCGACATCGGAGGCATCTTCGGCGACCCGGCCAGCGGCTTCCTGCTGAAGGACTCCATGGTCGCCCAGGACGGCGTGTTCACCGCCACCGGTCTGAACGGCAACAACTACCCGGTTTCCGTGGACGTTGCCTTCCAGGTCGCTTTCGCGATGATTACCGTCGGCCTGATCTGCGGCGCCATTGCCGAGCGTGTGAAGTACAGCACCTGGATGATTTTCGTGGCGCTGTGGGTCACCTTCGACTACGCTCCTATGGCCCACATGGTCTGGAACGGTGGTCTGCTGTCTGCTGACGGCGCCATCTCCAAGGCCATCGGCGCTGCCGCCCACGATTTCGCAGGTGGTACTGTCGTCCACATCAACGCCGCAGTCGCCGCCCTGATCATCGTGCTCATCATCGGCAAGCGTAAGGGCTTCGGCACGCAGCCGTTCCGCCCGCACAACGTGCCGTTCGTGATGCTCGGCGCCTTCCTGCTGTGGTTCGGCTGGTTCGGCTTCAACGCTGGTTCCGCCTTCGCCGCCAACGGTACTGCTGGTTACGCTTGGGTTTCCACCTCCGCCGCCACCGCAGCCGCAATGCTCTCTTGGGGCTTCACCGAGAAGATTCGCTCCGGTCACTACACCGCCATGGGTGCCGCCTCGGGTATGGTCGCCGGCCTGGTCGCCATCACCCCGGCCGCCGATGTGGTTTCCCCGCTGTGGGCCATCGTGATGGGTGCCATCGCTGGTGTCCTGACCTGCCTGGCCTGCGGTCTCAAGTTCAAGTTCGGCTACGATGACTCCCTCGACGTTGTCGGCGTGCATGGCGTTGGTGGTTTCACCGGCACCATCCTCATCGGCTTCTTCGGTGAAGGCACCGGTCTGCTGGCTGGTGGCGACTGGAAGCAGCTCGTCGTTCAGCTGGTCATCGCTCTCGTCGCCATCCTCTACTCCGCAGTGATCACCGCGATCATCGCCTTCGCTCTGGAGAAGACCATCGGTTGGCGCGTCACCGAAGCTCAGGAAGTCGGCGGCATCGATCTTGCCGACCAGGGCGAACGTGCTTACGATTTTGCTGGTACTGCCAGCTCCGTTCTCAAGGAGGTGAAGTGAAATGAAGCTGATCACCGCTATCATTCAGCCCCATAAGCTCGACGATGTCAAGGAGGCCCTCGCGGCCGCCGGCGTGCACGGTCTGACCGTGTCCGAGGCCAACGGCTACGGCCGCCAGCGCGGCCACACCGAGGTCTACCGTGGCGCTGAGTACACCGTGGACCTGATTCCGAAGATTCGCGTTGAAGTGCTGTCCGATGACGCGGATGCCGAGACGCTGGTCGGTGTGATCATCAAGTCCGCCGGCACCGGCACCATCGGTGACGGCAAGGTGTGGGTCGCTCCGCTGGACTCCGTGGCCCGCGTGCGTACCGGTGAGACCGGTTCCGCCGCGATCTGATAACACAGACGTCCATGCCTAGAAGGGGATGGACTGCATAGGAAAGGTCCCCGCTCGCCGCGAATTGACGCCGTGCGGGGACCTTTTTGGCAATGAAAGATGAAGCAATGACTTCAGCAGTCGATGGCTTGAAACAACGATTCATGGATATGAGCCAGCCGGATGACGACGGCGTCTACCGGAATGGTGCGACCAAGCGCAAAGCTCGCACGGAACTGGCCATGCAATGCCTCACGGAGCTGTGGAATGCGGCCTGCAAGGATGTCTCTTTCCCTGTGCCCGACTCCGGCATCGGCTTCGCCGCGGTAGGCTCGCTGGCACGTGGCCAACTGGGCCCCAGCTCCGACCTCGACCTGGTCATCATCTACGAGCCTCGCACGTTGAACGACCAGCAGCTCAACGAGTTGGCCAACAAACTCTGGTACCCGCTATGGGACAGCGGTCTGGACCTCGACCACTCCATCCGCACGCGCGCCCAATGCGAGGAGGTCACCGACCATGACCTTCCCGCCGCCATGGGCTGGCTGGACGTGAAGCCCATCGCCGGCGACACCGCTCTGATCACCACCACCGCCACATCCATCCTCGAACGCTGGCGCAAGGCCGCCCGCAAGCGCCTGCCCGAACTGCTCGACTCCGCCAAAGCCCGACTCGACGAATTCGGCCGGCTCCAATACGTCAATCAGCCCGATATCAAGGAGGCCCGTGGGGGTTTGCGCGATTCGGTGCTCGTCTCCGCGCTCGCCGCCTCATGGCTGGCCGACCGCCCGCACGGCATTTACGACGAAGCTGTGGAACGTCTGCTCGACGTACGCGACTGCATCCATCTGGTGGCCGGCAAGGATACCAACCTGATGCTGACGCCCTATCAGGCCAAAGTGGCTGCCATGCTTGGCCTTGCCGATCCGACTTGGCCCGAAAACGAGCGTGCCGCCTACTCGATCGACGATCTGCAGACACTGCTTGCCCGTATCGGTCGGCGCATCTCCTTCTCGCTTGATTCCACCGCTTCCCGCGCCGAACATTCGCTGACCCACGAAAAGCCGCGATTCGCGTTCTTCCAGATGTTCTCTCAGCGCTCTGGTGGCAAGCGCGAAGCCCCGCAATTCGACGTGGTGGCTCCCGGCGTGGCCAAGCACGAAGGCGAATTGGTGTTGGCGCCCGGTGCCGAGCCTGCCAAGGATGCCAAGCTGGCGTTGCGTATGGCCGTGGCGGCCGGCGAATTCGGTCTTCCCATCAACCCGTCTACCTTGGTTAATCTGAAGCGCTGCCCGATTCACGACAACCAGTGGGATGACGAATCGCGCGAGCTGTTTATTCGTCTGCTTGCGTGCGGATCGAATCTTATGGAAGTGTGGGAGAGCATCGATTTCGTGGACATTCCGGGTCGATGGATGCCGGAATGGCTCGGCGTCCGCAACCGTCCGTCCGCCTCGGCCGCCCACCGGTACACCATCGATCGGCATATGGTGGAGGTCACGTCGCGTCTGGGGCGCGAGACACCGTCCGGTGGACGGTACGATGACGATCATTTCGAGGCATTGCTGTTGGCCGGTATCACCCACGACATCGGCAAGCGCGCGTTCGTGGCCGATCACGCCGCCGAGGGTGCCCGCCATGTGCCGGTGATTTTCAAGCGTATGGGCTACGCGCCGGACATCGTCGACTGGGCTACCGTGCTGGTGCGTGAGCATTTGACGCTATCCGAATTTGCCACGGGTAAGGACCCCTATGATCCGGCCGTGGCGGAGGAGTTGGCCGACCGCTTGCACCACGACAAGATGCTGCTGGATATGCTGTTCGACCTGACCCGGGCCGACGGCTCCTCGCTCGGTGCCACCGCCGGTGAGACCATCACCAAGCAATACGGCTGGTCCAAGTGGCGCGAACAAATCGTCCGCGGCATGTATTCCGCCGCCCGCGCCGCGATGTAAACGGAATCGCCCAGCGCTTCGCGCGGCCGATACCTACCTCATCCATGCGTCCGAGCGCACGCGCAGCCCGTTGGACAGACCGCGCCCACCCATGAGCACCACGTTGAACGCGGCCCAGAGTACGGCGGTACGCATCAGGTCGCTCGTCAGCGCCGGCGTCACCATATTGGCCAGTATGAGTATGAGCGTCACATACACCACGGCGGTCAGCGTGCATGTGACGGCCAGATAGCGGTAGTCGCGCGCGCCGATAAGAATGCCGTCGATTGCCATCATCCAGCCTTGCAGTGGGAAGAAGATGCCCATCGTCACCATGCCCACGGCGATCAGCGTCTGAATATGTGGCGTAGGGGAGAAGAAGTGCCCGGCGAACAGGCCGACTACCGCAAAAGCCGTGCCGATTACCGCGCCGGTGACCAGTCCCGCACGCCCGGTCGCCCGCGTCAGCCGCCGCGCCTGCTGCACGCTGCCAGCGCCCAGCGCTGTGGCCACCAGCGTCTGGCCGGCGATGCCCACGGAATCCAGCATGTTCATCGCAAAATTCCAAGAGGAGTTCACGGCCTGAAACCCGGCCAACACGGCAGTGCCCATGCGCGCGGCACAGGCGACCGTAGTCACCATGGCCGCACGAATCGCCAATGTGCGAATGAACAATGGCAGTCCGTCGCCCCCGGCTGCCGCAATACCGGCCAAACGAGGCCGCAGACTCGCACCATCCGCCCGGGACCACAGAATGGCGGGGATTACCAGGAACAGCCCCATGAACCACTGAGCTACCAGCGTCGCCACTCCGGAGCCGGCAATGCCCCAATTCAGCACAATAACGAACAACACATCAAGCACCGTGTTCACCACCGCGCCGCCCACCGCAGCGATCAGCGTGATACGAACCTTCTGCAATCCTCGGAAAATGCCGTTCGCCGCATATACCATCAGCATGCCTGGCGCACCCAGCACGATTGCGCGCGTATAGGTCACGGCTTGTTCCAATACTTCGCCCTGACCGCCCAGTGCCCGGCATAATGGCTCGGCAGCCGCGAACAATCCCAATCCCAGTACGGTGCCGATGCTCAAGGCCAGCCACAGGCCATCAATGCCTGCCTGCAGTCCCTCGCGACGATGACCCGCTCCCAGCAGATGTGCCACCTGCGCAGTGGTCGAGTAGGCCAGGAATATGCATAGTCCGACTGCCGTGAGGATGATGGTGGAGCCGATTGACAGGCCGGCCAACGCCGCATCCCCGATATGGCCGACGATGGCTGTGTCGATAAGGATGAAGGTCGGTTCGGCGATGAGCTGGCCGAAGGTCGGCAGGGCCAGCGCCATGATCCGGCGGTTGGTGGAGCGGGCGTCGGTCGGGCCGTTGCTGACGTTTGTGTTTGCGCCGGCATGCGGGGTGCCGAAGCCATCGCGGCGTGTAGTATCGCCGGAACTGGTGGCTTTGGCGTCGGAAGAGTCTATGGGCACGCTCACACGCATATCACGCCTGACTGCGTTGCGCAAGCACCTGTTGTGGGCGCGGAATGTTATCCCCAGACTATCCACCAAGTTATCCCCAGTATGTGGATAACTTAGTGGATTATCCCCAGAATTATCCCCAAAATGTGGATAACTTATTTTTCTATCCACATTTTGCTTTCTGCGTGTCGCGGCGCTGACTCATAGGTGAATAAGGAATGAACCGATGCGGGCAACCGTTTCGTTTCCATACGATATCGTTCACCTGCCACGTCACATCCTATACTTGGAGGCTATGCCAGAAGGAAGTGAACACTCGTATCAGAATGGGTTCGGCGGTGGCCTGGATCGTGGCGATCGTGGCGACCGCGCGGGCCGGGGCGGCACGCAGACGTCGGCGGCGGCCGGCGACCCGATTTTCGACCGCGTGCCCCCGCATGATGACGACGCGGAAATGGCCGTGCTCGGCGGCATGCTGATGAGTAAGGATGCCATCGGCGAGGTCTCGCAGACCATTGACGTCACCGATTTCTACCAGCCCAAGCATCAGACGATCTATAACGCGATCATCGATCTGTTTTCCGCCAGTCAGCCGGTGGACGTGGTGCTCGTGGCCAACCAGCTGTTGGCGGATGGCAACCTCGACAAGGTCGGCGGCGCGGACTATCTGCACAGCCTTGTCGCATCCGTACCGACCGCCGCTAATGCCATGTACTATGCGGAGATCGTCCATCAGCGGGCCATTTTGCGCAATGTGATCGCCGCCGGCACCAAAATCGCCCAGCTCGGTTATTCCGCCGAGGGATCGCAGGCTGAGGATGTGGTTAACCTCGCCCAGTCCGAGATCTACGAGATGTCAATGGGCAAGGTGCGTCAGGACTATGCCGCCATCGGCCCGGTGGTCCACGACGCGCTCGACCAGCTGGACAAACTGCAGCAAGGCCTCGTCAACAAGGGCGTGCCGACCGGCTTCCGCGACATCGACGACGTGACCCAGGGCCTGCAGCCCGGACAGATGGTCGTCGTCGCAGGACGTCCGGCCATGGGTAAGTCCACGCTCGGCATCGACTTCGCCCGCGCCGCCGCGTTGCACCACAACATGACTTCCGTGGTCTTCAGCTTGGAGATGAGCAAGGTGGAGCTCGCTCAGCGTATTATCTCCGCCGAAACCAATATTCCGATGGCCGCCCTGCGCCGCGCCGACGACATCACCCCCGAACGCTGGAACACCCTGAACCAGTTCTGGACCAAGATGCAGAACGCGCCACTGTTCATTGACGACAGCCCGAACATGAGCCTCATGGAGATCCGTGCGAAATGCCGTCGTCTGAAGCAGACCAACGATCTGAAACTCGTAGTCATCGACTACCTGCAGCTGATGACCTCGGGCAAGGCCGTGGAATCCCGCCAGCAAGAGGTGTCCGAATTCTCCCGTGCCCTGAAGCTCTTGGCCAAGGAACTCGAAGTGCCGGTCGTGGCCCTTTCCCAGCTGAACCGTGGCCCGGAAATGCGTAACGACAAGAAGCCGCAGCTCTCCGATTTGCGTGAATCCGGCTCAATCGAACAGGACGCCGACGTGGTGTTCCTGGTCCACCGCCCTGACTTCTACGACAAGGAAGACCGCCCCGGCGAGGCCGATATCATCATGGCCAAGCACCGTAACGGCCCGACCGAAACCTTCCACCTCGCCTTCCTCGGTGCCACGTCCAAATTCAAAGACATGCCGCAGGACTACAACGCCAATCAGGGGGTGTGATGATGGCAAGCAACGTTTCACGCGATGTTTCGCAAGACCAATCGTCCGTGGTGCAGACCTGCAAACCGTGGTATGCGTTCGCCACCGTGGCCGCAGGCCGCTTCGTGCGGTTTGCATCCCGCGTCACCAAACATGGCGGTTCGGCTTTGCCCGGCAAAGTCGTAGAAAAGATTGACCCCGGCTTCCTGACCCGTACGCTCGGGCAGTTGCCGCTTGGCGTGGTATTGGTGTCCGGCACGAACGGCAAGACCACCACCACCCGCATGGTCGCCTCGATGCTCTCCGATCTGGGGCTGAAGGTGTTCACCAATCCGACCGGCTCGAACTTCGTGCGCGGCGTGGTCTCCGCACTGCTTACCGAAGTCACGCTCGGCGGCAAATTGGACGCGGACATCGCCGTGCTCGAGCTCGATGAGGCGTACGCCGTCCACTTCGTCAAGCAGGTCAAGCCCCGTTATGCATTGCTGCTGAACGTGATGCGCGATCAGCTTGACCGATTCGGTGAAATCGACACCACGGCCAAACTGCTCAGCCATGTGGCTGCGGCGACTACCGGCACTGTGGTACTGAACCGCGAGGACCCGCGTATCGCCGCGCTCGCCGCGAAGGCCCCGGCTGGCACCACCGTGCGATACTTCGGCCTCGCCGACGATTTGCGCCACTATTTCCCGTCCGATGACGACATGGCCACGACCGTGTCGGTGGAAGGTGTGGCCGGGCCGCTCCCCTCAGCCAGAACTCCTCTCAGTCCGCGAAGCGAACTGAGAGGAGCTTCCACAGGCACGGCAGAACTTCCCGCCGACGTGACACTTACCGCCGTGGGCGACCACAAGGCCACCTTCCAGATGGACGGTCAGGGCTACGCCACCGACGTCAAGCTTGAAGGCGTCTACAACCTGTACAACGCGGCCGCCGCGCTCGCTGTGGTACGTGCGGTGATGCAAGACAATGCCGCCGCATCCAAGGCCACCGCCGCAGCCAACGCCTGCGCCGTGTCCGCCGACGAGCTTATCGCCGCCGTTTCCCGCGTCACGCCGGCTTTCGGCCGTGGCGAGGTCATCGACGTCAACGGTTCCCCGGTCGAACTGCTGCTGGTCAAGAACCCGATGGGCTTCCGCCTCTCGCTCGCCAGCTTCGACCCGGCCAACGCGGACACCATGATCGCCATCAACGACGAATATGCCGACGGCCGCGACATGAGCTGGCTGTGGGACGTGGACTTCACTTCCCTGCGCGCGTCCGGTGTCGCCATGGTCTCCGGCGTGCGTGCCTGGGACATGGCATTGCGCCTGGGGTATGACCAAGTGCCAGTCGCCGATACGAACACCGACCTCGAACAGGCCGTCACCGCATTCGTCAACGCCAATCCCGGCACACGCAAGCACATCTACTGCACCTACACCGCCATGCTCAAAACCCGCGCCGTACTGGGCCGCATCACCGAAGTACGGGACGCGGGCGTGGGCAAGTAACTATCCTCTAGCGCCCGCGCGCCACCTCCCGCCTGCGGGAGGACATGGTGAGGAATAAGACTTCCCCTTAGCGGGAAGACATCGACAAGGAGAACGTGACATGGCCAGAACAATTGATGTGGTGTCCCTGTATCCCAAAGACATGAACATCTACGGCGATTCCGGCAACGTGCTGACTATCCGCCGCCGTCTGGAACTGTACGGTTATGAACCGGTCGTCCACCAGTACAATCAAGGCGACGACTGGCCCGACCAGGTGGACCTTATTCTGGGAGGCGGCGGCCAAGACACCGGCCAGAAGAAAATCATCGACGACTTCTACCATCGCGCCGACCTGTTGCGTTCGCTTGCCGCAGACGGTACGCCGATGCTGATGATCTGCGGCCTGTACCAGCTGTTCGGCGAGTACTTTGAAACCGTGGACGGCACCCGTCTGGACGGCATCGGCGTTATCGGTGCTTATACCGTGGGCCAGAACGTGCGTATGATCGGCAATCTTGTTGAGCATTCCGACCAGTTCGGCGATGTGATTGGCTACGAGAACCACTCCGGCCAGACCTTCCTGCGCGAAGGCGTTCAGCCACTCGGCACCGTCAATCAGGACGGCCGAGGCAACAATGGCGAAGACCATACCGAGGGCGCGCGCGTGCACAACGTGATCGGCACCTACATGCACGGCTCGTTGCTGCCTAAAAACCCCGCCATCAGCGATTTCCTTATCGAAACTGCCGTGACTCGTCGTTACGGTACGTTCGATACGTCCGATCAGACCCCCGAACAAGCCAAGGAGCTCGCCCGGCTCGATCAAGTAGCCACCAACGCGCGCAAGGCTGCCGCCGAACGTCCTCGGTGAATTCTCGGTGAGTCCTCGGTAAGTACCAATCAGCGAAAAATCAGTCGAAATCAGTCTGAGGGTCTAGTACATTGCCCTGTTGTTTGCGCTAGGCTTGGTGGTACGAGACATGGCACCAGGCCATGTCGGACCTCGAAGGAGGGGTATCATGGCTGATTTTGATCTTCTGGGTGATGGCCTGCGCAAGGTCCTGCTGGCGGGCATCGGAGCCCTTGCCACCGGATACGAGAAGAGCAGCGAGCTCGTCGACGAACTCGTCAAGAAGGGTGAGATTACGGTCGAGCAGGGCAAGGCGCTGAACACCGAGCTCAAGCGCAAGGTGAGCGAGACGGTGGATGACGCCAAGAAGGCCGCCGCCGAAGCCGGCGACAAAGCTGCTGCCGCAGCCGACACCAGTGCCGCCGACAAGCCCGCTGACGAGGGCAAGGCCGAGTGACCAAGCCCACACGCGCTACGCCGGAATCAGGGTCGACCCCGCTTTCCAGCAGGGTCGACCCTATTCTGACGCCTGCGAAAGCCGAACGTGAGGCGGCGGCGAACCGGTCCGTCGACACGTCGGACACGCTCAAGCAGACCGTTACCAAGGCGACTCCGAGCGTATCCGACGAAACGCTGGCACTGTTCGGACGCAGGAACGATTTCGCCACGCGCTACCATCTGACGCGCCGTGGCAAGATCAAACGACTGGGGCAGATCACCAGAATCGTCGAGCAATTCGACGTGCTGCACGGCCTGACTCCGGTCAAAATGCGCCTCATGTTCGAGGCGCTCGGCCCCACGTTCGTCAAAGTGGGCCAGATTCTGTCGATGCGCTCCGAGATTCTGCCGCAAAGCTTCTGCGACGAACTCGCCAAACTGCGCGCCGACGCCGACCCGATGCCGTATTCCACGGTGTTGGATGTGCTTGCCGCCGAATACGGGCGTCCCGCCGACGAGGTGTTCGCGCATATCGATCCCAAGCCGTTGGGCTCTGCTTCACTGGCGCAAGTGCATCGCGCCACGCTGAAAACCGGCGAAGATGTGGCCATTAAAGTGCAGCGCCCGGGTGTGCGCGAAACCATGGCTCAGGACGTCTCCATCATGCGCTCCATAGCCAAGGCCGCCACTAAGGTGATTCGCACCTCACAGATCGTGGACCTGAAGGGCGTGGTCGAGGAGCTGTGGGACACCTTCGAATCGGAGACTGACTTTCTGATCGAGGCCCGCAACCTCGCCGAATTCAAGCGTTTCGCCGCCCGATTCAAATACATGGACTGCCCGACGGCGTACACCGAACTGTGCACCGAGCATGTGGTGGTCATGGAGTACATCGACGGCATCTCCGTCTCCCACCCGGGCCGGCTCGTCGATGCTGGTTATGACTTGAAGGAGATCGGCACCAAGCTCGTCGACAATTACGCCACGCAGATTCTCGACGACGGCTTCTTCCACGCTGACCCACATCCCGGCAATATCATCATCCGGGGCGGCCAGATCGTACTTATCGACCTCGGTATGACCGGTCGGCTCGACCAGCGCACCCGTGCAGTCCTCAAAGAAATGATTTTCGCCGTCGCCAAACAGGATTCGCCCGCTCTGGCCGAGGGGCTGCTGCGATTTGCCGGCACCGAGGCCGATCCGGAGGACTACCCAGCACTGCTGGCTGATCTGGACGTGATCGTCAAGGAATTCGGCACTGTGGATCTGGCCGAACTGGACATTGCCGCCTTCCTGACCGCACTGACGCAGATGGCCGGCCGCCACAACATCGAGGTGCCCAGTACGGTGACCACCGTCGGCCGCGCGTTGGTTACGCTCGAAGGCTTGCTGGACGAGTTCATTCCTGATGTGAATATGATCGAAATCATTTCCGACCATATCGCCACGTCGAAATCGCTGAAGAACGCCACCAAAGACGAGATCAAGTCGCTGGGCGTTGAGGGACATCAGGCTTTGCATGCCACGCTCGGCACCATGACCGAACTCAAGACCGTGGCCCGTATGCTGACCCGTGGTCAGTTGCGCGTCAACATGGAACTGGTCGGCTCCGAAGAGCCGTTCCAGCTGCTTTCGGATATGGTGAATCGTCTGACGATGGCCCTGATTGTGGTCGGTTTGTTCGTTGGCTCGTCGATTGTCTACTACGCCGGCATGAAGCCGATTATCTTCGGCATTCCGGTCATCGGCTTCATGGGCTACGTCGTGGCCTTCGCCCTCGGCGTATGGATCGTCATCGACATCTACTTAAAGGGGCGCAAAACCAAGAAGCGGTAGGGTATCGATTGATATCAGTCCAGCGGGAGGGTGGATTCGCGCTGGATAAGGTGGCAGGGTACGTAGTCGACACCGTGATGCGGGTTGCCGTCGATGGCATCGACCAAGTATCGTGCCGCACGCCGTCCGATGGTTTCGGTTTCGTTGTCGATCGACGTCAGTGCGGGCCTCGAGCTGGAGGTCAGTACCGACCAGTTATCGTGGCCGATGACGGCGACGTCATCCGGGATGCGCAGTCCCTGCTGCTTGAGCACGTCAATGCAGCCGCGGGCCAACTGATCGTTCTGGCAGACCACTGCATCGAACTTGACCCCTTGGTCGAGCAGCAGACGGGTGGCCGCACGGCCCCAGCCTTCGTCCCATTTGCCGTAACGAATTGGGCCGGCGGGTTCAATACCTAATTCGGAGAGCGCCTCGAGAGCTCCCTTGGTGCGGTCGGTGGCAGCGGTATAGGTTTCGTCGCCGCCGATAATGGCGATGTGCCGGCGGCCACACGAGATGAGATGGTTGATGGCCATGCGGCCGGCGTCCACGTTGTCGCAAGTGACCGAGCAGTCTTTGGGGTCGGTGGAGGGGCCGTAGCCGTAGACCAGTGGCACGCCCCAGTCATGGCCAAGCGTGGGCCTGGGGTTGGTTTCGCACTGCACGATGAGCAGTCCGTCGACCTTGAGGGACAGCAGTTTCTCGACATGCTGACGTTCCAAGGCGGCGTCGCCACGAGCGTTGGCCAACAATACTGAGGTCGATTGGGCTCGCAACTCGTTCTCCGCGCCGATAAGAATCGGTGTGGAGAAACGACCCTGCAGATCGGAGGTGACCAGGCCGATAGTGCCGGTGGTGCCGCGGGCTAGGGATTGGGCGAGTTTGTTGGGAGAGTAGTTGAGTTGCTTGGCGGCATCCAGTACACGCTGCTTGGTTTCTTCGCTGATACGGGGTTTGTTGTGCAGTGCCTTGGATGCAGTGGCCGTCGAGACTCCGGCCAATGCCGCCACATCCTCAAGTCGCGCTGCCCGTCCGGTTGCTGGCTGGGTCATCATGCCTCGATTCCTTGGTTCTTCAGCAGTATATAACGCATTGTTTTGCGATGAAATACCTCATACGGTGTGGTGCGCCATTGCATCTGGGAATAATTGTAGCTTCAATGCGAAAACTTTCGCAAACATCTTTTTTTCGGCGTGGCGTAGTCAGGGAAATTGTTCAAGTGCAAGGTAAGTGAAAGAAAGCGTTACTTCCATGTTCGCTTTTGTTTGATTTGCTCGACACGCCGGAATAATCATTGATATTAAGCCAATTCAAGCACGTTATTCATAGTCGAATCACAGTCTCGAACCCGTTTGATGTGAGAAAAAACGCGAAAATGCGAAAGCGCTTTTGCAAAAACTTCCATGTTCGTTTATATTGAGAAAAGGCTTTCGCAGTGTTACCTGCTCCGGGCAAAGGAGCGAGCAGGGCGAAACCAAGGAGGCGGACCGTCCGCCACCGCCTCTCATAGTTGAGCGGATATATAGAGAAAGAAGCGAACATGGTGTCTTTCAATAAACTGACCCGTACTCTTGCTGGCATCGCTGCCGCCGCGTTGATCGTTCCGCTGGCCGCCTGTGGTGGCTCCGGCAATGGTGGCACTGCCACCGCCGAAGGTATCCCGGCCAAGGGCACCGACGATGGTACCGAGATCACCCTGTGGACCCGTTCCCCTCTGGAGCGTCAGGCCAAGAACGTGGTCGAGGCTTACAACAAGAGCCACAAGAACCAGGTCAAGCTCGAGATCATCCCGAACGACGATATGGAAGGCAAGGTCGGCGGCGCTTCGCAGACCGACTCCCTGCCTGACATCCTCGCCGGCGACGTGGTCCGTATTCCGTACTGGGCTTCCGAGGGCATCTTCACCGACATCACCAAGCAAATCGATGGCCTGGACAACAAGGCCGACCTGCAGCAGGGCCACATCGAAGCCGGTACTGTTGACGGCGCCGAGTACACCCTGCCGTTCATCACTGACGTTTCCGTGATGGTCTGGAACAAGAACCTGTACAAGGAAGCCGGTCTGGACCCGGAGCAGGGTCCGAAGAGCATCGACCAGTTCGTCGAGCAGGCCAAGAAGGTCGCCGCCCTCAACAAGGATGGCGTCGCAGGCTCCTACCTCGCCGGTCAGTCCGGTGGTGCTCTGGTCTTCGACCTCTTCCCGTCCGTGTGGGCTGACGGCGAATCCGTCATGAACAAGGATGGCTCCGAGGCCACCCTGGACAACGACTCCATGAAGGGCGTCTTGGACGCTTACAAGGAGCTGGCCAACACCACCAACGGCCTGGGTGCAGGCTCCAAGGAAGAGACCGGCGCCACCTGGACCGCTCCGTTCGCGAACGGCAAGATTGGCGTTATGCCTTACCCGAACACCTCCACCACTGCTCTGTTCGATGCTGAGAAGGACGGCGGCTTCGAGGTCGGCGTTGCTCCGATCCCGGGCACCAAGGAAGGCAAGACCTCCACGTTCCTCGGCGGCGATGCCATGGGTATCTCCAAGGACTCCAAGCACGTTGCTCAGGCCTGGAACTTCCTCTACTGGCTGATGCAGTCTGACGCTCAGAAGGAAGTCTTCGCTGACCAAGGCGACACCGCCTCCAACATCCAGACCCTGAAGACCGCTTACAAAGACGCTGACCCACGCATCCAGACCATCAACTCCGTGATTATCGACGGCAACGGCCAGACCCCGAAGTCCCCGGCCTTCAACGAAGCCTTCAACGCCGCTGGCTCCCCGTGGCAGCTGCTCGTGCAGAACGCCGTGTGGGGTTCCGGTGACCTCAAGGCCGACAACAAGGCCGTCACCGACGTCCTGTCTGCCCAGTGATTCGGTGGTGATGCTCCTCACCATCACTCATCAAATCACAGCAATAACTGAATAATAACTGAACAGATTGAGCCGGTCCCTCCCTTGTGAGGGCAGGAGCCGGCTCAACCACATAATCGAACTTCTATCTTCTTCTTCATTCCTTCTCTTCCTTCATCACTACATACCTTATGAATGCGGTGTGTTGGCGGGGCTTCGGAGTCCTCCTTCCTCGAAGCCCTGACATCGGATTGCATTCGGATTCCGTGATTACCATTTCACAGTAATTTCCCAAAGGAGAGAGAAACATGTCGAGTGTTTCCAAGAGCGCCGGGGCTGTGCCCGTGCATAAGTCCAAGGCGAAGGCGGCGCAGACCAGGCGAGGTCTGCTGTACGCACTTCCGGACTGGCTGATGATTATCGTCCTGTTCTTCGTGCCGATTGTTCTACTGGTCGTCATGGCCTGCTCTCGTTGGAGCCTGCTGGGTGGCAACCGCGGCGTGAACTTCCCGGACAACTTCGTCAAGGTGTTCGAGAACAAATTGTTCTGGCCCTCGATTTGGTTCACGCTCGAGTACACCGTGATCGTCACGATCTTCCTGTTGGTCCTTGGCCTGGGCATGGCCATGATTGTGCAGGAGAGCTCGAAGTGGAACAACGTGCTGCGTACCTGCTTCCTGCTGCCGTCCGCGACGGGCCTGGCGTCCGCGTCCCTGCTGTTCTACGCCCTGTATTCCCCCGCAGGTGGGCCCTGTCACCAAGATTCTGAGCTCGTTGGGCCTGATGCAGGAGGGTGGTTCGGTGCTGGCCACCGGCCAGTCGGCCCTGTGGGCCACGATTATCGTGATTGTTTGGCGTTTCTCGGGCTACTACATGCTGCTGATGATGATCGGTCTGCAGGCCATCCCCGGTGATCTGTACGAGGCGGCCCGCATGGACGGCGCCGGTTCCTGGCGTATCTTCCGCTCCATCACCCTGCCGCTGATGAAGCCGACCATCGTGATGTGCCTGGTCTACTGCGTGACCGGTTCAATCCTCGCGTTCGATCAGTTCTTCATTCTGACCAAGGGTGGTCCGAACAACTCCACCATGACCGTGGTGCAGCTCATCTACAACTTCGCCTTCGATTCCAAGAAGGATCTGGGTATGGCCGCGGCGCTCTCGCTGATCGTGCTGGTGGCCCTGGTCATCATCAACTCCATCCAGATGCGCGGCATGCGCGACAACACCAAGTGAGAAAGGGGAGGTAACACATTATGACTACCCCATTGTGGAAGCGCGTCATCGCTCGAATCCTTGAGGCTCTGCTCGCCATCATCTTCATCAGCCCGCTGGTCTGGGTCATCATCTGCTCGTTCAGCCCGCAGGCCGGTTCGGCCCAGTCCAAGGGTTGGGGCGTGGCCAACTACCTGACCCTGTTCGGTTATCAGGAAGGCCTGCCCAAGTACCTGCTCAACTCGGTAATCGTGACCCTGGTCGCGGTCGTGTTCTCCGTGGTCGTCTGCACGCTGGCCGGCTACTCGTTCTCCCGCTTCGACTACCCGGGCCGCAACCTCGGCTTCATGGTCACCCTGTCCATCCTGATGGTGCCGTACGCCTCGCTGTTGATCCCGCTGATGGTCTGGTACAAGCAGATCGGCCTGAACGACAGCCTGCTGGGCGTGGGCCTGGTCATCACACTGTTCCAGCTGCCTATGAGCACGTTCATCATGCGTAACGCATTTGACGCGATCCCCAAGGACATGGAGGAGGCCGCCATGGTCGACGGCTGCAACAGCCTCCAGGCCTTGTTCAAGATCCTGGTGCCGGTGGTCAAGCCTTCGATGGTTACGGTTGGCCTGCTCGCCTTCCTCGAGGCATGGAACAACTTCATGATTCCGCTGTACTTGAGCTCTTCGTCCAAGTCCACGTTGCCGCTGGCGATGGTGAACATGCGTCAGCAGACCATGGGCGTCATCGATTACGGTGCCACCGAGGCCGGCGTCGTGATCCTGCTGATTCCCTGCGCCATCCTGTTCCTCGCACTCCAGAAGTACTACGTCAAGGGCTTTATGGCCGGAGCTGTCAAGGGCTGACGGCTCGTGCCGCCGGCCCTTGGCTGGGAGCCCGGTGGGTTCCCAGCAAGCTCCGTGCTGAGACGCGACAGCGTCGAAGCCAATACTGAGCCCGGCTGAAGCCGGTCCTTAATTGCAGGGCCGGAAGCGGTGTGGTCAAGGGCCTTAAAAAAAGGACAATCATGAACGTTACAATCACTTCCCCGTTCTGGAAGCGGCGTCGCGACCAGATCGTCGAATCCGTCATCCCCTACCAGTGGGGCGTGATGAACGACGAGATCGACACCACGGTGCCCGACGACCCAGCCGGCAACCAGCTGGCTGACAACAAGAGCCATGCGGTTGCCAACCTGAAGGTTGCCGCCGGCGAATTGGACGACGAGTTCCATGGCATGGTCTTCCAGGATTCCGACGTCTACAAGTGGCTTGAGGAAGCCGCCTACGCGCTGGCCTACCACCCGGATCCCGAGCTCAAGGCGCTGTGCGACCGCACGGTCGATCTCATTGCCCGCGCTCAGCAGCCGGATGGTTACCTGGACACCCCTTACCAGATCAAGTCCGGCGTATGGGCCGACCGCCCGCGCTTCAGCCTGATTCAGCAGAGCCACGAGATGTACGTGATGGGTCACTACATCGAGGCCGCCGTCGCCTACCATCAGGTGACCGGCAACGAGCAGGCCCTTGAAGTCGCCAAAAAGATGGCCGACTGCCTGGATGCCAACTTCGGCCCCGAAGAAGGCAAGATCCACGGTGCCGATGGTCATCCTGAGATCGAGCTCGCCCTCGCCAAGCTGTATGAAGAGACCGGTGAGAAGCGTTATCTGACGCTTTCCCAGTACCTCATCGACGTGCGCGGTCAGGATCCGCAGTTCTACGCCAAGCAGCTCAAGGCGCTGAACGGCGACAACATCTTCCATGATCTCGGCTTCTACAAGCCCACCTACTTCCAGGCTGCCGAGCCCGTACGCGACCAGCAGACCGCGGACGGCCACGCCGTGCGCGTCGGTTACCTGTGCACCGGTGTGGCTCACGTGGGCCGACTACTCGGCGATCAGGGGCTGATCGACACTGCCAAGCGTTTCTGGAAGAACATCGTCACCCGTCGCATGTATGTCACCGGTGCGATTGGTTCCACCCACGTGGGCGAGTCGTTCACCTACGACTATGATCTGCCGAACGACACGATGTACGGTGAGACCTGTGCTTCCGTGGCCATGAGCATGTTCGCCCAGCAGATGCTCGACCTCGAGCCCAAGGGCGAATACGCCGATGTGCTGGAGAAGGAACTGTTCAATGGCTCCATCGCCGGCATCTCGCTTGACGGCAAGCAGTACTACTACGTCAACGCACTGGAGACTACTCCCGACGGACTGGACAACCCGGATCGTCACCACGTGCTCTCCCACCGTGTCGACTGGTTCGGCTGCGCATGCTGCCCGGCCAACATCGCCCGACTCATCGCTTCAGTGGACCGTTACATCTACACCGAGCGCGACGGCGGCAAGATCGTGCTGAGCCACCAGTTCATCGCCAACAAGGCCGATTTTGCTTCCGGCCTTACGGTCGAACAGCGTTCGGACTTCCCGTGGGACAGTCACGTGGAATACACGGTGAGTCTGCCCGCCAGCGCTGCGGACAGCTCGGTCCGATTTGGACTGCGCATCCCCGGCTGGTCCTTGGGCTCCTACACGCTGACCGTGAACGGCAAGCCCGCAGTGGGTTCGCTGGAAGACGGCTTCGTATACCTTGTGGTCAACGCCGGCGATACGTTGGAGATTGCGCTCGAGCTCGACATGTCCGTCAAGTTCGTGCGCGCCAACTCCCGCGTGCGCTCCGACGCCGGCCAGGTGGCCGTTATGCGCGGTCCGCTGGTCTACTGCGCCGAACAGGTCGATAACCCCGGTGATCTGTGGAACTATCGTCTGGCCGATGGCGTCACCGGTGCGGATGCCGCTGTGGCTTTCCAGGCCGACTTGCTGGGTGGCGTCGATACCGTTGATTTGCCGGCAGTGCGCGAGCACGCCGACGAGGATGACGCGCCGCTGTACGTGGATGCCGACGAACCGCGTGCGGGCGAACCCGCGACGCTGCGCTTGGTGCCGTACTACTCGTGGGCCAACCGCGAGATAGGCGAGATGCGTGTCTTCCAGCGTCGATAAATATCGGCGATATGCCGGCCTGCGCGCAACTGGCCGGCAAAAAAATACTTATGCCGCCATCGTCTGTAATAAGTCGATGACGGCATAGGCCGGATGTCAGTATCGATTGGAGCCGAAAACACATCCGGGGAATGAGGTCTCCTGTGCGGGGTAATACCCGTGCAGGAGATTATTTTTTTAATTATATGCTCCTGCTGTGAGAGCTGTCGGCGGAGTCGACTGAGGGCGGTCATAAGCGGTACCGTGTAAGCCACCCTCAGTCTCGCTTTGCGAGCCAGCTCCCGCCAGCGGGAGCCTGTTGGTTCCTGATTCAGCGAGGCTGAATCGTTGCGCCGTAGGTACTGCGACACGGCGAAACGCAGCAATGCTCTAATGCGAAAATAAATGCGAAAGCTGAGAAATTACCGGGTTTTTGTTGTATAAGATGGTTGATATCACTGAGGGAAAGTTGTGAAACCGTATTCGCTCGGTTATGATGTGGAATCAGCTTCGGTGAATTGCTCCAACCGGGATATCCATGGCGGATATCACACCAGATTCACTGAAGATACTCATTCCGGTGAACCCAATAGCCAATAAAGGAAACTGATGGAGAACGGGCTCTGCGGCCCAGCATCCACAGAAGAAGTCCTGGTCGCATAGACGCGACGTAGCCTGAGCGAAGACGCGAAAGACCGGGGCGGAGAGGTCCAAGCAGGAATGCATCAATCAACACGAAAGCGGTGGCTTGCGTCAATCGGCGCGGTTGCAGCGGTCGCCACACTGGCCACCGGCGGTGCAGTCACCGCGCAGGCAGCCGATACGCCCGTCATCAAGAATGCGGATGTGGCATATCCGTCGTTCAAGGGATCTGATGATCCGATGAAGACGGCGGCGAACAACACCACATATAACCCTGCCGCCAGCTATCTGCAGGAGACATTCGATAACGACGTGAAGAACCTGGCCGGCACCGACACCGACCATGACTTCTGGATCGATAAGATTCTCACCCGTACTGGTGCACAGCCAACTGGTAAAGGCACGAACGACAAGGGTTCTTACTCGTATGAAGGCTCCGACGGCAACAACTACCTGTTCACCCGTGGTCGCGCCGCCTACATGTACACGCACACGCCTAATCGGCTCGGTTTTGTGGGTAACACCGCCTACTGGGATGAGACCAACAGGGATGGCTTTACCGTTACCGTAAACGCTGACGGTGCAAACCAGACCCTTAACGAAGACGCCTCCCAGCGCAAGCAGACACCGAGCTACTTCACCTCCCTGTTCCAGACCGGTGGCAAGAGCCTCAAGATCAAGGAAGTTAAGTACATCACCTACAACAACGTGATGGTTGCGAACCTCACCGTGGAAAGCACGCAGGACCGCGATGTCACACTGACCACGGCCTCGCCGTTCGCCGCCGAGGGTGCTGATGGTGCCACCGAACTTACTGGCCGCGTGAACGTCAAGAACAACCTGACGACCATCTATCCGCGCTTCTCCGCCAACAACCAGGACGGTTCCAACTGGATCGTCAGCGGTGGCAAACTCACCAGCACGTTGAGCCTCAAGGCCAACGAACCGCAGACCGTCAAGATTCAGCTCGGCCTGATCGCCAACGAACTGCCTGACTCCACCAAGGAATATGAGGCCCGTTACACCGGCGACTTTAAGGATGCTGCCGCCTCCTACAAGGATTCCGTGACCACCTACAACAAGTGGTGGGTCGATAACGCTCCCTATGTGGACACTCCGGAAGACAACATCGATAAGACCGTGGTCTACCGCTGGTGGCTGAGTCGTTTCAACATGCTCGACGCCAACATACCTGGCAACACCTTCCAGTACCCGACCTCCATCGAGGGTGTGCTCGGCTACAACAACCAGATCGTGCTCACCTCCGGCATGTTCATGATGGACACCAAGTGGTTCCGCAACCCCGAGTACTCCTACGGCACCTGGCTTTCCGCCGGCGATACCGCCAAGAAGAGCAAGGCGGGCTATTACTACTACCACGACAATCCGGGCGACCCGGCCAACTGGAACCATAGCTACACGCAGTACATCACGCGCGCCGGCTGGGACTCCTACAAGGTGCACGGCGGTCCGTCCACCGTGGCCGAGAAGCTGGCCGACCAGGGTGCCGAGGACGTGCAAGGTCTACTCGCTTCCAAGAGCGAGCCGGACAACAACGACAACCAGAACAACAATGACAACAGCTTGATTGACTGGTCCTGGTGGTCGATGACCGGTAACGATGCCGACGCCGTTTCCTTCTCTGAGCCGGGTCGCTCCGGCCAGCGCATGGATCGCGCCGATGGTTCCGCCAATATGTGGGCCAACGCTAACGCGGCTGCTCAGGCATACAAGGCTGCTGGCGATACCGCCAACGCCGAGAAGATGCAGGCCATCGCCGACAAGATCCAGAAAGAAGTCACCACTGAACTGTGGGACAAGTCCGACAACCTGCTCAAGCACAGGTGGCTGAACGACGGTGCTTTCGCCAAGTACAAGGAGATCAATAACTACTACCCGTACTCCGAAGGCCTGATGCCTACCGGCAACGAAGATTACAACAAGGCTCTGCGCCTGTTCGAGGATTCCAACGAGTTCCCGATCTTCCCGTTCTTCACCGCCAACCAAGCGGACAAGGCCGCGTTGAACTTCCCCGGTTCCAACAACTTCTCCATCATTAATGCGCAGCCGCTGCTGCAGGTCTACTCGGCCGGTATTCGCAACTACGATGCAGCCAAGAATGGCTACATCACCAATGAGCAGTTCAAGAAGCTGCTGTACTGGGTGGCGTTCGCGCACTACCAGGGCGGCGATAACAACTACCCTGATCAGAACGAGTTCTGGAACGAGGACAACAACAACGTCGGCGATGTGAACGGTGACGGCGTGATCAACAACCTCGACAAGAACCTTGACGCCGCACAGAACGGCGGCAAGATCACCTACCGCTCCTGGATCCACCACACCCAGCTCGGCACCACGAACTGGACGATGGTCGAGGACGTAGCCGGTATGGTGCCGCGCGAGGACAACAAGATTGAGCTAAACCCGATCGAAATCCCCGGTTGGAACTACTTCACGGTAAACAACCTGCGCTACCACGATCAGGATGTCTCCATCGTATGGGACAAGGACGGCAGCCACTACGGTGGTCCTGCTGGCTACAGCCTGTACGTGGGCGGCAAGCTCGCCTTCACCTCCGACAAGCTGGCGCACCTCATCTATGACCCGGCTGCGGGAACGGTCGAGGTCAAGGACGATTCCAGTGCCCAGGTTACCGTCGGCGCCGAAGCCGTCAAGAACGTGAAGGCCGCCAATCAGGTTACCTTCAATGCCGATCAGCGCGTGACCGACCTGTTCGCCAAGTCCGGCACCAACGTCGACTCCGCCTCCAAGTCCACCACGAACGTGGCCAAGGACGCGGACGTGACCGGTACCACCTACGCCGAGAAGGACACCAACTACCCGGCCAAGAACGCGGTGGACGGCAAGACCGTGATGGAATCGTTCTGGGGTACCAAGGGCTCTGAGAACAAGACCGACACGCTCAATATCAAGTTCAAGGACGGCAAGCAGAAGATCGACGACATCCGCTTGTACTTCTACCAGAGCTCGTCCAGCCAGACCATCTCCGGCTATGCCGAGCCCGCCAACTACAAGTTGGAGTACCAGAAGGATGACGGCACATGGGCCCCGATTGCGGATCAGGTGCGCACCCCGAACTACGCGGGCGCGAACTACAACCGTATCCAGTTCACTCCGGTGGAGACCACGACCATCCGCGTCACCTTCACGCCGCAGGCCGGCATGGCCGTCGGTGTCAAGGAGATCGAAGCCTACAACACCGGTATCAAGGCTGACGGCACTTCCGAGAACCAGACTCCGCAGGTGGATGCTTACGTGTCTTCCAGCACCTCATCTGGTGCCAAGCTCGTCGGTACGGTGAAGGATGACGGTCTGCCCGCAGAAGGCGACGTCACCACCACATGGTCCCAGGTCTCCGGTCCGGAAGGCGGTACTGCGAAGTTCGTGGACGCCTCCGCTGCCAGCACCACCGTCACCTTCAACAAGGAGGGTGACTACGTCCTGAAGCTCACCGCTTCCGATGGCGAGAAGGAAGGCTCCAAGGAAATCACCGTTCACGGCATCCCCTCTGACGGTACCGTGAACGTAGCCCCGCAGTCGAGCGCCTCTGCCAGCTACACCAACGGCTACCAGCCGAAGGACAACGCCAAGAAGGTCATCGACGGTCAGGTGGTATACGCCAACACGCCGAACGAGACCTGGAACAACTGGGGCGACTCCACTGGTGTGGAGCCGTGGCTGCAACTGAAGTGGGCCGGCAAGGTGCCGCTGAAGAAGGCCAAGGTCTTCTTCTGGACCGATGGCGGTGGCGTGCCGATGGTCTCATCTTGGAAGCTCCAGTACGCTGACGCTGACGGTAACTGGCAGGATGTGAAACTGGCTGACGGCCAGTCCTACACGGTCAACCGGAACGAAGGCAACGAAGTGAAGTTCGCCGACGCCGTCGAAACCGACAAGCTGCGCGTGGTCTTCCCGAAGGGCGCCATCGTGGGTGCTTCCGAGTTCGAGGCGTACGCCATCGAGCCGGTGAGCGTGGACGAAGTCAACCGACTGGTGCAGACCGGTTCCAAGGCTGATGATCTGAAGCTGCCATCCACCGTGAGCGCCGTATACACCGACGGTTCTCGCCGTGACCTCGCCGTCACGTGGGGTAAGGTGACCGACGCTCAGCTGGCCGCCGATGCCGTATTCGATGTCAAGGGCACCGTCGCCGGTGCGCTGAACGGTACGGTTGCACACATCGCGGCTCGTTCCGATACCGCATCGCAGACCGTGGGTAATGCGCAGCCGGTTGAGCAGACCGTCTACCAGAACGCCAAGTCCATCGACCTGCCCGCCACGGTTCCGGTGAAGTTCCCGAACGGATACAACGACGACCGCAAGGTCACGTGGAAGGATGCCGACATCAAGGCCATCGACCTGACCAAGGTTGGTGACTACGAGGTGGCTGGTACCGTCGACGACGGTTCATCTTCCGCAGCTGCCAAGCTCACTGTCCACGTGGTTGCCGACCCGAACGGTTCCTCCACTCCGGAGCCTGAGCCTGAGCCGTTGGTCGGTTGGATTGAAGGCAAGGCGACCAGGACCACCATTTCGCCTGATTCCGAGGCGACCTGGTCACCGGCCGAAGGCAAGCTCAACGACGGCGTAGTCGTCGATGATACTTGGCCGACCACGGATGATCAGAACGTCAACGACAAGGTCTGGGGTTCTTGGGGCAAGGCAAAGGACGGCATGTACGCCCAGTACGACTTCGGTCAGTCCGTGACCATTGACCAGAGCCGCGCCCAGTTCTGGGCCAACTTCGCTGAGACTGACGATTCGAAGGGTGGTCTGGAAGTCCCGGACGCTTGGAAGATTCAGTACCTCGCCGAGGATGGTTCTTGGAAGGACGTCGAGCCCACCGAGGATTACACCGTCGTGCGTAATTCGCCGGCTTCTCGTGCGGATACCGATGCCAAGGGTTGGAGCGCTGTGACCTTCAAGCCGGTCACCACCAAGTCGCTGCGACTCGTGCTCACTCCGTACACCGGCAGCAGCACCTTCGGGGCCGCCGTGGCCGAGTGGGGCGTGCATGGTATTGACGGCACCGAGCCTGAACCTACCCCGGTCGACAAGACCGCGCTCAAGTCGGCTCTTGACACAGCCAACGGCCTCGATGCACGCCGCTACACCGCCGCTTCATGGGCTGAGTTCCAGCAAATCATTGACGCTGCCCAGGCTGTGTACGACGATGTCAATGCCACCGAAGAACAGGTCGCCGAGCAGGTGACCAAGCTCGAGGACGGCCAGAAGGTGCTCGTTGCGCTCGCCACCGACGTGGAGAAGTCCACGTTGCAGGCGGCCATCGACACGGCCAAGGCCGAGGCCGCTTCCGGCAAGTACACGGATAAGAGTGTCGAGGCCTTGAACAAGGCCATCGAGGCTGCGGAAGGTGTGCTCAAGGGCGATGAGTCCGGTGAGGTCACTCAGGCCGCCGTCCAGGAAGCGTCCGCTTCGCTGAACAAGGCCGTCAAGGCCTTGGAAGAGAAGCCCGCCGTCGAAACGGTGAAGAAGGAGTCTCTCAAGGCTTCCATCGAGCAGGCCAAGAAGGCTGACAAGTCGAAGTACACCGAGAAGGCATGGCAGGCTCTGCAGAGCCAGATTGCCGCCGCTCAGAAGGTGTACGACGACAAGGACGCCAAGCAGGCCGACGTCGATGCCGCACAGGATGCTCTTGACAAGGCATTTTGGGCCACCAAGGTTGAGCAGAAGCCCGGCTCCCAGCAGCCTGGTGTGACCGACACTGATAAGGATGATAAGGACAACAAGGGTGATCGTGTGCCTCCGACTGGTGCCGCGGTTTCCGTAGTTGCTGCGGCTGCCGTGCTGCTCACCGCCGCAGGCGTGACCATCCTGAAGCGTCGCCAGTCCGGCGACCACGGTTCGGCTCGCCACTCGGCCTGACCCGCAACGGAGTCATTCTGCCGAGTGAGCCCCCTCACAGAGGGGGCTCTAGCCTTTTCCTTCTACCCATCATTACTCTTTTCACTCACTCAATGAGGAGCACTATGAGTTTCCATGTATCCGCGCAATCGGTTCGCGCGGTGGCCGGTGGACTCGTCGCCGCAGCGACATTGCTGTCAGGCCTTGCCCTTGCGCCGACCGCAATGGCCGCCGATTCAGCCACCGCTGACAACGCGCCCAGCGTTGCCGGTCACGCGTATAACGAACTGCCGTATAACAATCCTGATGTCACCGTCACCCAAATCGACAATAGCGCACTGCCCAGCTACATGCGCAACCCCATCGGGCAGAACGAGGGTATTGACACCCCGAACGATCTTTCGCAGAACTACTACTCTGCAGATGCATCCGCGCTGAGCTATGACGGCAAACTCTTCGTCTTCACCGGTCACGATGAGGCTTCGCCCGACTACGGCTCCTTCAACATGAAGGACTGGGGCGTATACGTCACCGATGAAGACGGCCTGAATCAAGGCAAATGGACACATTACAAGACCATCGCCAAGGCAGACCTGTTCAGCTGGGCCACCGGCGATGGCGCGTACGCCGGCCAAGTCGTAGCCGACGATAACGGCACCCCGAGCGACACTTCCGATGATTGGTTCTACTACTACGTGCCGGTGAAGGACAAGGCTTCTGAGGCGGCTGGACAGGACCCGTTCGCCATCGGCGTGGCCAAGTCGAAGAGTCCGCTCGGCCCGTGGAAGGATGCCATCGGCAAGCCGCTGCTCACCACATCGCAAACCCAGATTGAAACCATCGATCCGGCATTCTTTGTGGACGAGGATGGCACCGGATATTTGCACTTTGGTACGTTCGGCACTCAGCTCGCCATCAAGATGAAGAAGGACGCCACAACCGGCCGCACCTCATACACCGAGGTGGAAACCAAGGCTGATGGCACCACGCCGAACCTCCACACCATGAAGGACGCGGACAGCAACGCGAACGGCCCGAAGGGATTCTTCGAGGCGGCGTGGGTGTTCCGTAAGGGCGATACCTATTACAACGTGTACGACGGCGGTAAGCCCGGTTCGGGCACGGCCACCTGCGTGGAATCGAACTATCAAGCTTGCATCCAGTACTCCACTTCCGACAGCCCGCTCGGCCCATGGAAGTACCAAGGCGTAATCGTGCCTTCTGGCTCGGCCACCACGATGCACCCCTCGGTGCTCCAGTTCGGCGACAAATGGTATGTGACCTATCACACCGGCGACAAGGAAGGCGGCACCGATTTCCGCCGTGCCGTGTGCATTGATGAAGTCGATTGGACCGCCGACGGCCAGATGGTTTCCACCGCCCATCCAACCAAGGCCGAGAAAACGCAGCCCTCCACCAACGTGGCTCCGTACGCAAAGGTGAGCGCCACGTTCACTGAAACGCCTGCTTGGAAGGGTTCGGTGAACGACGGCCGTGTGTTGCAAACCGCTGTGGTCCCGCCGAATCACTGGACCAACTACCGTTCTATCCCGCAATCGCAGTCCGGCGATTCTCTGGTCTACCAATGGGATGGCACTGTGCGCGTCAACTCGTCTAAGGTTTGGTTCGACGTGGATTCCAACGCTCTGCGCGCGCCCGCCTCGTGGAAGATTCAGTACTTGGACGCGGACGGCACATGGAAGGATGTCACCAACCCGAGTGCCTATACAACGACCACAGGCAAGGCCAACCCCAACGCCGTCACCTTCGATGCGGTGACCACTACTGCCTTAAAGCTCGACATGACCGGTCAAGCTGTGGATGGCGGCTATGCCTCCGTGGCCGTTGCTGAATGGGAAGTCGGCTCCGACTCCAGCGAATCGCCGGCAATCACTGCGCCGAAGAGCGTGACCACCGCCACCGGTACTGCGCCTACTCTGCCGGCCACAGTGGATGTGAAGTACGGGAACCCAACCGTTGCCTCCCCAGTAATTTGGCGTCCAGTTGATGCTTCCTCGTATGCCAAGGTCGGTTCGTTTACGGCCTACGGCGTGGTCGCCGGCGTGCCCGGTGAGGCAAGCGAGCAGGGCAATGTGTCGGTAAATGTCACCGTGCAGGACGGCTACCAGCCTGCCGCTGATACCACGAAGCCGACTGTAACCGTTGCCGTTACTGCTAACGCAGGCAATAGCGAGTGGCTCACCACCGCTCCGTTCGCCACCGTGCAGGCCACGGACGACACCGCACCTATCGCCAAGCTGGAGATTTCCGCTGATCAAGGCAAGAGCTGGACCACCATCGCCGCGAATGCAAACGCGGCCATTGCCACGCTTTCCCAGCAGGGCGATGTCGAAGTGTGGGCTCGCGCCACCGATCAGGCCGGCAACGTTTCCGACGTGGCCAAGGCCGGCGGCAAGGTGGACTCCGCCGCGCCAACCGTGACCGCCGCCGCCGATAAGGAGGAGCGCACGCTGACCTTGACCGCTGATGACGGCACCGGTTCCGGTGTCGCATCAATTGAATACCGCATTGGCACAGACGGTCAATGGGCCACGTACAGCAAGCCGATTGCTGCACCGAGCGCGTCGCGCGCCACCGTGTACTACCGCGCCACCGATAAGGCCGGCAACGTGTCCGCTTCGGCGAAAACCGACATTCCATCCGACACTTCCGTGCCGCTGACCGGCTACATTGAGGGCGATGCCACCGCCACCGATGTGGACGGCAAGGCATCCGGCTGGGTCAAGGGTGCCGCCGCGTTGAACGACGGCAAGATCATTCCCGATATCACCATTGCCAACGAGGATGTCTGGGGCACTTGGCCCAACACCGGTGAGATGCGCCTCGACTACGAGTGGGACCGTGAAGTGACTATCGACTCTAGCCGCGTGCAATTCACCTCGGATGATGGCGGATTGGGTATTCCGGCATCGTGGGAATTGCAGTACTGGGACGCCTTGGCGAACAACGGTGCCGGCAACTTCGTGGATATTTCCGACGCCACCTACACTGTGACCGCCAATTCACCGTCTGCTGGCTGGGCCACCGGCGATGCCAAGGGGTGGTCTGATGGCACGTGGAACACTCCGGTCAAGACTACCAAGTTGCGTATGGTTATCACGTCCGGCTCGGCTTCTCCGGCTGTTGCCGAATGGCAGGTTCATGCCATTGACGACAGTACGCCTGAGCCGCCTGAGCCCACACCGATCGACAAGACCGAGCTCAAGCAGGCGCTCGCTGACTCGCCTAAGGCTGACGATGCCTCCAAGTACACCGAGACTTCATGGGCGGAGTACGCGGCGGTATTGGATTCGGCGCAGCAGGTGTATAAGGCTGAGGATGCCACCGAAGCTGCGGTGGTGGATGCCGCAACCCAGCTGAAGCAGGCAGCGAAGAAGCTGGTGCTTGTAGCTACGGTGCAAGATCGTGCCGCGCTGAGCGCTCAGCTCGATGCCGCTGCTGCCGTGGATCGCACAAAGTGGACTGATGAATCGCTGGCCGTGCTTGATTCGGCAGTCGCTACGGCGAATGCGCTGACGAGTGATGGTCAGGCCGCCCAGTCTGACGTACAGGCTGCGACTGAGGCAATCAGCGATGCCATCGCGGGTCTGGTTGAGAAGAGCACCACGAAGCCTGGCCAGGGTGGCGATAAGCCCGGTTCCGGCACGGACAAGCCCAACCAAGGCAACGATTCCAACCAGAACAAGGGTGATGCAGACTCCGGCAAGCACAAGAAGATACCTGACACCGGTGCAGCCGTGCTTGGTGTTGGCATCCTCGCCGTGGTACTTGCTGTTGCGGGTGTAATCATCCTCAAGCGCCGCAAGTCCGGTACCTGCTAGTCCCACTCGCTCGGCCTAGCATCACCAAGCCCCCGCGCATGAACAGCGGGGGCTTCACTTTTGTTCAATAACAAGCATTATGTGCGCGTATGAGACTACGATGGTGGGGAATCTACGAACAGGGGCAGCAATGACGGCATACATGGACCATAAGGATCTCGCCAACGAAGTTATCGATCAGGCGCGCGCACAAGAGATTACTGATGGTGTGCATCGCGTGCTTGACCGGATTGCCTCAGCGGAGTCCGCAGCCGGGCGTGCTGCCGGTTCGGTCCAATTGCTGGCTGCCACCAAGACGCGCGATGTCGGCGAGATTCTGGCGGCTATCGATGCTGGTATTCGCGTGATTGGTGAGAATCGTCCACAGGAGATTACTGTCAAGGCTGACGGTCTGGCAAAACGACTGGGGGAGCGTGGTTATTCGCTAGGCGTGATTGATGCCGCTGAGGCTGACACGGCCAATGCCGCAGCTGCAACGCATATTCCTTTCCATCTCATCGGCCAATTGCAAGCCAATAAAATCGGCAAGGTGCTGCCGGTAGTGGACACCATCGAATCCGTGGATTCCATCGAACTGGCGGAAAAGATCGCCCGCCGTGCCACCATGCGCGGCATCACGGTCGGCGTGTTGCTGGAGGTGAACGAATCCGGCGAGGAATCGAAGTCCGGCTGCGCACCCAGCCACGCCATCGACTTGGCCCAGCGCATCGGTGCGATGGGCGGACTGCGCTTGCAGGGATTGATGACTATTGGTGCCCATGTGGATGATGAGCGCACGATTCGTGCGGGCTTCGCGCATCTGCGCCGCACTCGTGACCAGATTCTTGCCTCCGGTGCCGAAGGCACGGCCGACTGCACCGAACTGTCAATGGGCATGACCCATGACATGGCCTACGCCATCGAAGAAGGCTCCACCATCGTGCGCGTCGGCACCGCCATCTTCGGCGAGCGCGCCTTCATCTGATTGGAGCTATACGAAAAAACGCCGCTTGATCAATAGACGGGTGTCCGTAAAACAGTTGATCCTCCGTATGGCTTAGACCATGCGGAGGATTTGTTTATGTCTAATCTTCAAAC